>Ga0307971_1000637_pt1 | contig 17901 bp, 6 predicted proteins | sample OrgLakmetagen714_FD_201820 | JGI IMG/M metagenome (GOLD analysis project Ga0307971, IMG submission 201820) | Saline water microbial communities from Organic Lake, Antarctica - #714 | ecosystem: Environmental > Aquatic > Non-marine Saline and Alkaline > Saline | place: Antarctica: Organic Lake... | reverse complement strand
CGGAAAAACAATATCGCTTCTTAATTATCTCGCTTCAAATGGTAACTTAGTCTCGGTTATTCGAGAAACCTCATTTCCTACTTTTCCTTTGTGTCTTTTTTCTTTTACAAACCCCCGAGAGGGGAAGCTGGTTATTTTTGGGAATTTCGTAAATTTCGTTGCGGAATCAGCAAATTCTGCGATTTTTTTCCCGTCAAACGAAATTTATAGCGAAAGAAATTTGGGCCTTTTTAAAACGATATACGAAACGAAAATTGGTCCATTTCAAACGAAATACAGGCCAAGGCCATTTCACGGGAAGCCCCATTTGATCCGGGATGAAGCTAGCTACCAGCACAGTCCTTCATCTTCTCTCGGAATTATTGAGTTTTGTTTTTACTTCGTTTTTCCTTTGATACCGCAATAGTGCTATTTGGCGCGTGATCCCAAAATCGTAGTTGGGTTAAAGCACATCAGGTTTTAGTGCCGATCAAACTGTAATCAACCGCCCCTTTACTTGGGCGCACACCAACCCCCGTACGTCCTCGCCCATGCATTTCTTTGCTAGTTGCTTTTGATTGGGCCTTGATAGCTACTACCACAATCAGAATCTTCGTTGGGCTGGTCGCGTCGCTCGGATGCCTATGACCCGCGCGCCGCAGCACTTTCTTACTGGTTGGGTGATTCACAGTAGGCCGAATGGATGCTCTGAGATGACATGCCTTAAAGTGCCAAGGGCTTCCGGTCAACTTCAAGGAATGGCGTGCTATAGCAGAGGATAGGTTGGAGTGGAGATCGCGAGATCGTGGACGTACTCGAAACCTGTTGATACTACCTTTCCCAAGCTATAAAGACTCCCTGTCTTTCGAGCTAAAGCCTGCTAATCCCGCTACTACTCTGGGGCAGTAAGTTTGTCTAATCAATGGTGCAAGAAGTCAGTTCATTTCTCCCTGGATAAATCCAGTCTACATTTCCCCCTGTAACTCTAATGCTCTCGCGAGCATTCACAAAACCTATCCCCCTTCCGAGAGTTGAACCTGCAGGGTTCAAAAAAGTAAAGATGAACATTTCATTGCGCAAAAGGACACTCAGTACAGTCAGACTTGCTCTGGTGGATTCACCAAAACGCAGCAATATGCTATTTGTTGTTGTTTCTTTGCATTTGGGGAGTATAATCTAATCTAATCTTGGCCAACTTACAGTAACCCGCTGGCCCTAGGCACCCCTCTACCTGCGTGATGTCTCCGAAGTCCGGAGCTCGGATATGTTGCATTCATTGCTCTGCAGATGCTCCGTCGAGTGAACCGCCTCCTCGTGCCCCTTGACTTACGTGCGGCTCGACCCTTGCATGTCTTTGCGTTGTTGCACTCAGCTCAGTTTGTGCAGTTGGTCGGGTGTAAGGTCAATAAAACAAAATCCATCAATCGAAAACGGTTGATAATGGGTGATATAGACTACATCCAAGCTACTTCCTGGTGCCTTTTAGGAGCAGTGTTCTGAGTGTGCTGCTCTAGAGAAGACTTCCCGACCACATAAAAGGGGCTGCAACGAAAATCCTAGCAAGGAGTCGCGCTTAAATGTTAAATTCAAATAAAATTTAGTCAAGTGTAGTCAAATTGAAACAAAAAATTGAACACTAGCCCTACCTTGCCCTGCTAAACCAAACGTAGACCAGAATTAGTTCGACTGGGATGTGTTATACTGAGTCCCGGGCGCCCTCTCATGGAATTAGAAAAAAATCGCACCAATATATATATATATATCACCGAATTCCTTTCTACTGCTTTACTTCCCTTTTCTACCTTACGTTTCTTCATTCTATACTGCTTCGCTCCAACCCGGAACTCACTGAAAAAAGGCCTAGAAAACAGAGCTTCATCATCACGAAAGTATCAAAGAGCCGCAGTGTTGATGCTTTCGCTTGCTGCCACGCCACGGAACTCTTTGATGAGCGGGGCGTAGGACGCCCGCAGCCGCCGCAGCACAGGTGCTGCCGCTGCCGCACCCAAACCACACACCACCAGCGCGCCCACGACTACAAAGCCCAGGTCCCCACTGCCTAACCGCAGCAAAGTCGCCACCACCAGGAGCATCATGGCCGCCCACAGGCCGAGGCGAGACGACGCGCGCAAGTGTTCAAGGTCCACGAGGAGCGCCTTGAACTTGGCGGCGAGCTTTGCGTCGTCAGCGTCCTCAGCGCCGTAGCCCGACTCTACCTGGGGGCCTGAGCCGCTGCCGCCGGGCGACGAACCAAGCTGCACGCCCAGCGCAACACCCAAGCTGGTACCGAGCCCTCCACCCAAACCTCCACTGCCTAGCCCAGAAGGCGGGTGAATTCCGTCGGCGTCGGCGAAGGCGCCCGAATCTCCCCCGAGCGACTCGAGATCATAGTCTTTGTCGCGCCCGAGATAAAGCTCTGACGCGAGTGCCAGCGTGTGGAGATAATGGAACTCCAGCATCGCAAAGGTAGTGGCTGCAAAGGTGGTTGCGACAGCGATGCCCAGGCATAGCTTCGCAATGGGCTGCGAGAACGCGTTTGATGTCACACACACAAGGGAATTGTTTAGGAGGATAAATGCGTAGGCACGAAACCCATAGCAAGCATTACATTCTGATCAAACCTCGCCCCGCGACGATTCGTCTGGCGGCCTCTGCAATAGAGCGATGAGCGAAAATCCCAGCAACAAAGAGCCCACCTACCAGCGCAAATGCGAGCGCGTTAGCAAGGCGAAATATTCCTCGGCTTGACTCACTTATCCAATGGTGTAGCAAGTTAATGTAAGACTGGTGGACTCTCAATTGCACAGGTATAAGTTACCCTTGATTCGTACCAGTTTAGTTTGTGTCGTCGACACAAGCACAAGGTGTGCATGTCGCATCACATCGCTGGTGGTTGGCCCGGGCGGGGGTCCTGCGTTAAATTCCTTAAAAGATTGATAGCGAACGTCGTCGCTAGCAGTGCCGCTAAGCCCTGCACGCTCTTGAGAGGCAGTGCGGCTCATAGCGTCTTGATACTGAGGAGACGAGAATCTATAGCTAATCAATGAACGAAGGACGACAGTTCTAAATCTAGACCTCCTTGTTTTCTGCACCGAGCTAATATTCTTCAAAAGCTTCCTGAAATATATTTAACTTGCGATTCGAACCCTAGCTTGAGGTGATCCCTGACTCTCTGGCGTTACTATGAATACAAACTGGATTCCGATGCCCGAATGCAGGCATTTGTTACGTCACGTCGGCCAGATTTTGGATATTTGACAAGAAAACGGAAGAAAACGCAGAGAATGGCTGCAGAACGCAACACCAAAGGATTGGGTCTTGAGGACATAAACGCCCGTTTTATGGTATTTACGAGAAAATACACGGGTTTTGCAACTGAATCTCTGAGGACAACACCACTCAATCGTGCAACACTCATCTTACATCTCCGCCCCCCGTCCTCAAACCTTCAAAATGGGTGCCGGTAAGAGTTCGGCCCCGACGAGCTGAGTAAAGGACAGCAATGTTGATAGCAGATTTACTATTGATCTCGCATTTTTTTTCATTCTTCAAAACGGCACGTGGAACCCATTTGAGAATGGATCCTTTGCGGCGTTAGGTGGATAGGTCTATGAAGATCCTGCATCCCGGCATTCATCATCTCACTCCGCTGTCTTGATTCGTTCCACCAGGTGCTTCTACTACGTTTGGAACTATGACGGGCGATGCCTTGATCGAAAAGGCCAAGGAAATTTTGGCCGCGAACCCGGACAACCGGTGCGTTAAGCACTTGGTGGCGTTGAAGGAAGCTGGCAAGCTTGACGCCATTTCCCCAGAGGACTTGGCGGGCCTCTACGCGTGCGCCAAGACCGGCCTGGAAAACGAGAAGTCGGGCTTAGGCTGCTACGCCATGGCTCCAGGAGACTACGACAAATACTCGGACTTCTTCGACGCGGTGTGCAACGACTACCACAACAACCCTGCTGGGGACAAGGTGCACGTGACCAACTGGTCTATGGAAGGCGTGGAGGGCCTCCCCGAAGACGGCCAGCTTGACATTTCCAAGCTTGGCCTCAAGGAAGAGCTCTCCATGCGCGTCCGCGTTGGCCGCAACCTCACTTCCTTCCCGCTCCCTGGTTCGTATTCACCTATGAAGCTTGCACGCCGGCATTTAAATTGTTGTCTCAGTTGATTTCCTTGTGGCCACTTCGCGCGCGCTTTTAACGATGCTTAGTAGCGAATAGCTGCTTTAGTAACGTGATATTCTCCTCTTTGTGCACTGCGGCTGTGAGCATTTTTTACTTACCTTATCTACTTGCCACATGCCACCCTCTCTCTGCACAGGCGCCATGACCAAGGCTGACCGCATCAACTTTGAAAAGACCATGCTGGCGGCCTTCGACCTCCTCAAGGCTGACCCTGACTACGGCGGCACTGTGTACTCACTGACCCCGAACGAGGACTGGAAGGAAGTGACCGGCGAAGACGCCAACCCCAACCTCATGACCGCGGAGACTTACCAAGGCCTGGTGGACTCCCACGTGATGTTCAAGGACATGGATGCCGACCCTTACCTCAAGTCTGCGGGCATCTCCGGCGACTGGCCGTGCGGCCGCGGCTGCTACCAGTCCGCGGACGGTGGGTTCATCATCTGGATCGGCGAGGAAGACCAGCTCCGGATCATGTGCATGGGCAAAGGGTTCTTGCTCAACTCTATCTTCGACCGCCTGCGCGTGGCCCTGGAAAAAGTCGAGTCGATTGAGGGCATCAAGTTTGCGACTTCCTCCAAGTACGGCTTCGTGACCAGCTGCCCGAGCAACTTGGGCACCGGCATGCGCGCTTCCGTGCACCTCAAGATCCCCAACTTGACCGCCGACGGCACCGACACCAAGGCAGTCGCCGCCGCCAAGCCGCTGGGCCTCTCAGTGCGCGGCACTGGCGGCGAGCACACCCCGATTGGTGCAGACGGCACCGTGGACATTTCGCCGTCCAACCGCCTGTTCATCACCGAGGCAGAGATCGTGACCAAACTCTACAACGGCGTGAAGCTTTTGCTTGAGAAGGAGGCTGAGGCTGCCCCAGCTGCCGGCGAGGCTGCGCCTGCTGAGGCCGCCCCTGCGGAGGCTGCGCCTACTGAGGCCGCGTAAATATTTCGCCTCCAACGCCAAGGAAGGCCCAATGGCAGCAACAAGCCGCTAACAAAGGCACGCGGCAAATGGCCGAATCACAATGAAATATAAGGAAATGAAAATGACATACGGCACAACTGAGCTAACTTCAGATATAAAAATTAAAAGAAAATCAAGTAGAAGTACTCGTACGTCTTAATTTATTTCGTCTTTAAATCTAAGAATAGAGCCAGAGCACCCGTATGCCATAAGGGCCACATAGACCTAATTCTGCGATATCGTGAGCGATAAGCGATCGGCACTCGGCGGCATTGCCCAAGCCGACAGACAGGACACGGAACAGGGCACAGCGCACATGGAGCCATTTCACTGTTTGCGGTTTGCGATGCGCGAAATGCGGTACGTAGGCCAAATGCAGATACAGATACAGATATGGGTAGTAGATATGAATTATGAATTATATGGCGCAAGATACCACCTACGTCTGCGTGTATTGTGCGTCTATGAATGTGCAACTACACAACTGGCAGGTGGTCCCGGTTGCAGAGGAGTTCCATGTGCGGAGTTTTCGGAGCTCATTTATTTTACTTTTAGTTTTACTCCCACTTCCGTGCCTCCTGCCTGCTACGTGTTACGTGCCTGCGTAGAACAGCGAAGCGCCCCACCGAGCACAAAACGGCCCTCAGGGGCACTGCCACTTCGCTTCAGGTGCATTGAGCACAAGACAAGCACGAAGCGAGAAGGGGCGTGGCGTTCGACTTCGAGTTACGAGCTCTTTCCGAGCACGGCACCGAGGTCGAGGCGAGGGAACGCAGCAGCAAGCGCAGCTTCCACTGCCCGTGCGGCATGCACTCGCGAATCGCTCACGTCAATCTCAGCCAACGGCAACTCCAGCGAAATGCCTCCACCTCTTCCTCCACACCCACCACCACTCCTGCTGCTGCTACTGCGGTGTACCCGCACACGCAAGCGGCAGTTGCGCTGCTGAGCTTCGACATGTACTGGCGCTAAGCGCATTGTTGACACCGCAACGCTCTCTGGACTGCCGGGGCAAGGACCCGCCGCGGAGCTTCTAGCATTGCCGCCCCATGCAGGCCACCATTCGTCGTCTTCGTCGTCTTCTTCGCGGTCTTCATCGTGCCATTCGCCTTCCTCGCAACTTCCCTCGCCCCTGGCCACAGCAGCCAGAGGCTTCTCGATTCGCAACAATACTGTTGGCGTTGCAACGCGAACTCTCAAGTCATTGTTCGTAAGCATTTGCGTCAACCAACGCGCCCAGTCATAGTCGCCAAACTGCAAAGGGGTTCGCACTTTTCCTAGCACCATCGGATTTGCTTGCTCGTCTTCCACTGCACCACTTCCTAGGCCTCCACCAATGCTTCCACTAGGAGTTTTCAACTTACGATCAGGTACCCTCACAGCGGGTGCAAGGGGCGTAAAGGAATCCCCCGCAGTCCACACACGGCCTGCAGCAGCCAGCACCTTCTCCAGAGCTTCTAGCTTGCGACGCTCGTCGGCTGCCACCATCACGGCGGGCAAACGGCGACTGGACGTCACATGTGGGTCAGATTCAAGCGTCTTCTTGTCCCACTCCTCACCTTCTTCTTCTTCTTCGCCATCTTCGTCGTCATCTTCGTCGATGTCTTCGTCGTCGTCGTCATCGCTCTCTGGTAAGAGGTTCGGGTCCGCTAGCCGCTCTGGGTCTGTGAACAATGTGTGCAACCGCGGCCCAACGCCACCTTCCAGGCGCGCGTGTTCCAGGTCTTGCGGGGTAGCGGTAATGCTCCAGCGCCCTCGCTTTCGACCACTTCCTGGAGTGTGCTCAAAGTCCACAGCAAAGAAAGCTGGCTGGGGGGTCCTCCTGCTGCTGCTGCTGCCCGCATTCACCATGCTGGTGCATCCACTGCGCATCAACACTGTAGCGTCCCCTAGCAATGGCCGAGCAGTCTTGAAGACAGATGGTGGACCTTTCTTTGAAAGTGATGGCTCAACTGTGGGTTCAGGAACTGCAGCTGCTGTTGCCGCTGCCCTAGCTGGATCAGAACCAAGGCCAGTTGTAGCGTTGAAAGCATCCGCAGACGGCAGCCTGACTGTTTCGTCAGGAGCTATTAGATTCGCTCCAGGAACAGGAGGGCCCATGTTCACTGGACGACTCTTGCTGCTGCTGCTGCTCCTGTAGTCTGTTGAGGTGGCTGTTAAACTCTTTGCAGTGTTCACAATTTGGCCTTCTTCTGCCGCCGCCACTGCCACAGCAGCAGCAGCATGTGTGCTTGGCAGCACAAGTTGCCACTCTAGATAAGGATCCGTCGCAGGCTGCCCAAAAGAAGTTGACCCCTCGGTAGCTGCTGCTGCTGTAGCCGTAGATGCACGTGAACCCACAGCACCGAACCCAATTGCCGCTGCTGCGTTGTGGCTGTTGGCTCCCCCAACTGCCCCTAAATCAAGCGCGCCGTAGCTTTCTTGCAGACCATGAGGATCTCTGCGCACTGGCCGCGCAAACAAGTAGCGCTCCGACTCTGCGTTCACTATAAAGTAGCGCGGGCCCTGATGGCCGTTGCTGCTAGTAGAGTCTTGCGTACTTGCATTCGAAGGAGGCCGATCGCTGGGAACGAACCGCCACACGTTATCAGTTGTTGCGCGCGCGTCTGGCGCTCCGCAACCCACGTGCTTGGCCCACACGGCAGCCGTTTGAGCGAGGCTTGCTTCGGAATCTGAACCATCGCGTGGTGGCACTGCGGAGGTGGAGAGCGAGGCAGATAGCCCTTCATCTTTTTCAGCCGTACTCTTCTCGTCGCTATCGCTTCCTGTACCCATAGAAATAGCACTGCTAACACCGCCTACAGGAACAGCACTGCTTCCACTGCTCAAAAGACTGTTGCCGCTGAAACGACGTACGCGAACCCTGCTGCTGATTCCTTCCGTGGTGGGGCTACCTTTCGATCTACTATCAGCAGCATCTGTTGTTGGGAGGACTTCATGCCGAAAGAGGCGTGAAGAAGGACGGAAGTTCGACGCATAAAGCTTGCGCCGCGACCCACTGTTCAAGAGCACAAACGAACCAGCCGAGTTTGGGTGCACAGCAGTGGCAGCTGATCGAGCGTGCTTGGGATGGTGCGGCGCATCCACCAGCTCCCAAGTCAGGCAAACATCTTGCCCTTTCGCGCAGCGCTGGCCGGGAGACAAGCAACCCACACCCGCTTGCCACTTCAGCTTGCCACCCGCCGCAAAGAGCAGGCGCTTGGAGCCGCAGTTTTCTAACAGCACTGGCCCGCCCATTTGGGCCGCTTCCACCGACACTCCTCGCGGCAGTTCCGAAGGCTGCCCCATTTGTGCTGGCAATGGCCTCACATCCTCTAGCGTAGTCGTCGACGAAGCTACTGGAGCACTGTCCTGTGAAGCTTGTGCTGGCACACCAGAATGATGAAGTAATTCTGAAATTTCGCTGCGGCTGGATGAAAGCGATGCTGATATTCCGTCCTTTGAGTCGCCACGGCTGCTGCTACTGCAGCTACTACCATCACACGCTACTCCATTGTAGCTCCGATCAGCTCTCGTGCCCGTGGTAGCCGCAGTAGGAACATCTTTTTGAGCTGCCGCAGCTGCGAGCGCAGCTTCAATCAAAGGCGCAGCTGCCGCAGCTAAAGAAGCTTTTTGCTCCGCAACAAGAGCAGCTCGCCGAACGTCGTCGTCGTGACGGAGGGCTACCGTGGGGTCAGCTTCTGACGTCAGCCATTGCAACACTTCAACGTGAGCGACGGTACAGCGGAAGGACTCCTTCTTCTCAATGCCTACTGCAGAAGACAATGAGCAATGAGGCTTGCGAAACTTCTGCTGCTGCTGCTGCTGTCCAGCAGGCTTCTCTGCGTTGCCAAAGGTAACGCCGTCGAACCCCACGCGAAGCAAAGGTGCGCGAACGTTCTGGAAGGAGTCAGCAGCTGTGGTGCGCAGCTCCAGATGAGCGCTGTCCGCTGCCAAGCGCACTTGTCGCACCCATGGATAAGTGCGTCTGCGCCTGCTGATACTGCTGGCCTGTGTATTCATTGACTCCGACGTTTGTGCGGTTTGAGTGGGCTCTGCTGTGGTAGCAGGAGTGGCCGAAGGTGGGGCAGAAGGCAACAGAGGTTGAGATGGCAGCGCTTCCTCTGCTAGTGGAGCAGCAACCTTCACTTCAGCTACTGCAAGCTCTTCCGCGGCACGAGCGGCCTCTGCTTGGCATGCCTCAGCATGGGCCGTTGCGGCGCACCACGCCTCAGTTGCTGCCGCTACCCCCGCTGCAGCTGCACTCAAAAGAGCGTCATCGTTGCCATCACTCATATTTGGATTCTGCCCCTGAGCAGCGTGCTCTTCCGCTGCTTCTGTAAGAGAAGCCTGTTCATTGGTGCTTACTTTAGCAGCCATCTCAGCTGCTCGCGAAGCTGCTTCAACTGCAGTCAATGCTATCGCGGCGTCTCTTGATGCGTCTTTTGAGGCAGTAGCGAGCCTCTTTGCACGGTTCCGAAGTTCTACCAATTCCATGGTAGGAGCACTTGCAGCCACAGCTGGACGTGCGTGTTGTTCTTGTTGGGTCTCCTCATTGAGAGGAGAGGTGTCAAGTGTATCTACAGTTGAGCCTTCAGCGTCAGAGTCTCCCAAATTGTTCCGTCTTTCTTGTTCAGTAACTAGCGAGTCTTGTGGAAGTATGTCCGCATTACAATTGTTTTCACCAGTGCTCTTCTTGAAGCCACCCTCATCACTGATAGCAGTGTCTATGCTCGTAGCCTCACTTGGAATTCCACTCGTAGCACTACTGGTTGCTGTTGCGATGTCGCGCTCATCTTCTTGATCCTCCTGAGGCATCTCGACCATTTCTGAGATGGCATCTGCCATAGCAAGTTCAATGACTTCAGCCAGAGCAGTGTCGTAAATCTCTCCACCTGCTTCGAAACCTCGTTCCGCAGCTCGCTCGAGTGCAGCCATCACGACATTGCGCAACACTGAGAGGTCAAGTTTAGGGAACATTTCGAGCACGGCTGCGCACGCACGGTCAGTGGTGTCGTCATTGACTGGTGCTCTTAACGGGTTAATGGGCTTATGAGCCTCATCAGGAGTGGCTGCTGTGCCAGCTGCTGCTGATCCAATCAACAGGGATTTTTGCTCTGTCATTGTTGATCCTTTGTTTTTGCTTTTAGTGAAGCCGAAGGTAGCAGCATCGAGACTGACTTTACCAACAGGCATGGTTGCTGTGAGCCAGCGGTTGTTGCTCTTGGCAGCCGCAGCAGCGGTCGTAGATGAAGTGTTAGCACTACCAGTGCTGTGGACAACGCCACAAGAGGTGCTGGAAGTGGTCGAGGTGCCAAACATCGACAATATAGAAGACGTTTCGGATGAGCTAACGGAAGACTTTGACGAAATTGAAGAAGGTACATCGGTATCCGGAGGCAACCAGACAGAAGCCGGTAAGAGGCTACGACAGCGCCATGCCTGCCCTTGATGTTGAGAGTTGTGCGCGTTGTTTGAGGCGAAGGCAATGAGGTCAGATGTCAAGATTGCAGATTCGCGCAGGCTCAATTCAGAGCCCACACCACCTCCTTTCAAAGGCTCTGCGCCTGCAGATCTAGCGGCTGGGTCAACGATTCCAGCAGCAGTATCCTCAGCAGCAGTAGCATCAGAGGCTGTGGTACTCTTAGAAGCTGCACCGAGGGCGCGCCGTCGCTCTACGACAAGCTCTAAACGAGCGACACTTCGAGCAAGAAGCACGTCTCGAAGCGGCAGTGCGATGAGCTCGATCATGGCTAATTCCCACTCTTCTGACGAATCGGCGAAGGGCACATCTGCGCAATAGAGACACAAAGTGCACAATAATTTACAGAAGAAAGCATAGAAACGGCAGCACATAGATTAGAACCTTGCTAGATATGAAAAGCAGCTCTTTTCAATAAATTCAATGTGTCGTGAATGGGAAAGAGAATTGAAGCAACAGCTAATGAAAGCTCGCAGATGAACCAAAAGAACTCACCAAACAAATGCAGAGCAAGAACAGCATTCGACCCGAGGTCAACGACGAACGGATCAACGTCTACTGCTCCTGAACCGCCATCTTTGGTAGAGTGGTTACTTTCGGACAAAATATCGTTGCTGCTGCTTCCGATATCACTGCTGCTATTGCTTTTGTTCACCACAGTGGCAGCAGCAGCGCTTGTGGGAGCATTGTGCAGCTGCTGGCGGTGCCTCGCCTTGTACAGGTTGACTGCGCGGCGAAAGGCACGAAGGTGAGTCAACCAACGTCCCCAAGAGCTCCCACTACTGGTGTTTGCTAGCCACGGCCGAAGGTCAGCGAGCACGCAGCGCAGCGCCCACTGCCAAGCCGCACGCGTCCAGATGCTACTGCTGCTGCGCTGCCTCGCCACAACCGCCGAAGATGTAGACGATGACGAAGACGAAGAAGGAGAAGTAGCCGAAGGTACAACCGCAGTACTGGAGTTGTCGTCCACGGATAAAGAAGAGTGGTTTTGATGCGCTCGTTTAAGCCACGCCACAGCAGGTGCATCAACCACCACACCACGAGTAAGAGTACCCTGCTGGTCGTCAGAAGGATGAGGCTCCACAGCAGCTGGTAAAGGCAACACGCAAGTATCTGGTACGGCCGGAGGAAGAGGCGGTGGCTGCGGAGGCAACTGCTCTCGCCACCATACGCTGTCGTCATGCTGCATAACAACTACAGCCGCTGAAAGAGCATGGACTACTTCCTCTTCGCCTCCGATGTTACACTTTCCGCCCCTGCTCCCGTCTATTCTATTGTTGCTGTTACCTCGACTGCTAACTCTACTGCTACTACTAGACTCACTATTCCTGCTACTGCGACCCTCAGTAAGTAAAGAAGCAGGCGGCGGCATGGGAACCAAAAAAGCTGCATTCCGCTCGCGCCTGGCAAAGAGGTGCACGGCGTTGACGCCCTCAGCAAGAGCAGTGAGCTGCGCGGCGTCCACGCAGCCTCGAACGGAACCCAGCTGCAACTCAACTTGGTCGCAACGAATCGTAGGCACCCGAGGCGCACTGTTCCATGAGTCAATCTCAGTAGAAGTGGCACTACCAGTGGTGGCCGTAGTAGGACTTAAATCTGGTGCCGGCGCCAGCAGGAAGGTCGCCAAAAGCGAGGCAGTAAACGGAAAAATTAAGCCGTCGTGGCGCTCAACCCACCGATGGCGCAGCCATGCTACGCACCGAGCACCTTCAGATACTGCTGCAGGGGGAGCGGTCGTTGCAGTGTCAGCGCTCGCTGGATGGGCAGAAGTGGATGCGGAGACGTGAGCTTGCGCACCCCGCGGCGCGGTCGACGAAGAAGGTTGAGGCCGTAAAGCGTCGAGGTACGAGGCTGCGGCAGGGTCGCAATACAGCGCCAGGTTCGAGCACGTAACGAGCCGTCGCGCCACTGCTTCGCCGCCATTCCTACCAGCTCTACTGCCGCCGGTGCTGCTACCGCCGCTGCTAGTGCTGGTGCCACTGCCATCTTGACCATTAGCAGATGCAGCTGCGTGTGGTGGTGGCGGCGGCTCCGTTAAAAGGCGCTCCAGTTCAGTGGGTCGGATACGCAGCGAAGGCAGCGTGAGACCTACTGCTGCTACAGTCCTCGCCGCAGGTACATTTCTATTGTGTGCCATTTGTGGTGACGGCATCGTTGACTGGCCGTAGTGGCCGCCTTCATTACGGTGCTCAACTCGCACGTGCAAATTCTGAATAACGAATTGAACGGACTGCATGGCATACTCCATCCACTTGTGGCGTTCCAGAGCAGCTTCTGCGGCTGCGGCGCTGGCCTTGGCTTTCGCGGCAGCGGCTTGCTTGCTCGTCAGAGGCTTCTTAGCTTTCTTGCCCTTGCTCTGGCCATCGACTTCTTTCCATTCGGCTGCACCCAGACCGGTGGTGAGAAAGGAACCTAGCATGCTGTCAGGCCACGCAGCCACAGCACTATGGCTCATGAGTTCAAGAAGCGTGCGCCGCGCTGCCACTAGCAGCTCTGGTGTTGGGTGCGAGCTGTCCTTTCCTGAACTGCTGTTGGGGTCAGGTAACGCGAACACAAAAGTGACGTCGGAGAGCGTCACCACTACTTTACCGCTTCGACTAGCAACGGCATCTAAGCCAGCGATTGAGAGGCGCCCAATAGTGCCTGACTTGAGTACCAATGGAAACCGTAGAGCACCTAGCAGCTCGGTGCGCATAGTTAGGTTGAGCAACGTAAAGGAAGCTCCGTCGATGAGCTCACCCGAAAGCTTGACATCCTGTAGATAATAGAATAAAGCAGAAAGATTGAGTGGCGAAACAAAGGATATAAGTTACAAGACAAAATATATACCCCAAAACACTTCGAACAGACCAACCTAGCTCTTAAGCTGAAATGCAGCGTGAATACAGTCTTTAAAAAAAATAGAAGCAAGCTGGTTGGTAGCTCATGAAAGAAATAGTGAACAATTAGGCTGAATAGCAAGGAGTGAAGAGCTAACTTTGAATAGTACGCAGTCTAGCTGCATGTTTAAAGGCTGTGGTGTAAAGCTTGCGCACCTTGCGATCGACTTCATCAAAAATCTCAAGGAGGAAACCTTTGATTCTTCTGTAAAGATATGCACCTCTGAAGTACGCGAATGTTCGAAACATTTGTATATTCAACGAGTGCTTGCCTAATGGAGCCTAGCTAGCATCAATTTTTCAAGCTCTAGAAAACTTCGTTCTGATGAAAGTCTGCAAGTGCGTTTGAACCTTGGAGCTGGCTAATCAGCTAGTTGCTCGACTGCTGGCAGGGAGCTAGGAGACTGAAGCTGAGAGCTAGCTAGGCTGGGAGAGCTTTAGCTGGGAGGCTGGCTGGGAGCCGGGAGCTAGCTGGGAGGTCAGAAATATTCTGACGACGACGAAGTGGTGGTAATAAGAAGGAAGAAGTGAAAAGAAGAGATAGATCTAGCTAGGTGTTGTTGCTGTGTCGGTCCTTTCTTTGGTTGGTCTTGTAGTATTTTACAGGGCGGATGAAATAGTTCTCGAAAGTGAGTACTTGGTGAGTAACTGTAAAAATGCCGCTGAGTTAGGCACCGCAACTCGCTATGGACGATGGCGTTGAGGTGCGTTTGCTCGTTTTCAATGATGATCTTAACCAAGCCAACCCTCTTACGACTCAATTTCCGGCAGGAGGCAAGGGCGCTCCAGCGTCGGCTACAAGCCTTGCTAGGCGACAGCGTGCCTGAGGGATTGGAAGCAGGGGAGGAGTCCACGTTATCAGAAACATTTACGGTGTATGACTTCGACGAATCTTCCGCCCAGTCACTGAACGATAGGTTTGGTTCTCTTTTAGAGCCTGATGCTGCGGTAAAAGTGCCAGAATCCAACGAGCAGAAATCAGGTGTCGTGTCGACGTCACAATGCCTAGCATTACCCACAGTTGAGGAGGAGGTGCAAGAGCCTCCGAAGCCAGCCACAGCAGCGGCAGTTCCTCATGCGACGTCCGTAACAAGAGCCAAACAATCCCCTCTTGAACTACTTCGACAGCGTCAGGCAGAGAGGCAGCGAGCTCGACAGAAAACTAGCGCTAACACTTCTAGTGGCAGCGACCACAATGCAGAGACCATTGCTACTACTAATAAACGGGTACTGTCGCCCGTTGATGCCAGTGTCCGACCTGAGCTGCCGCGCGCGTATCTACCTGCCCCTACTTCTACAGTTAGTACCACTACTAGTAGACCAGATGAGGATGGAAACAACGCGAACGTTCGAAGCTCGGGCGCTACTGCTCTTTATGACCACTCTGCTAGCCCAACTCCTAGTAGCGAACCTCTCGAGGCAACAGACAATCATTGCAGCAGCCCAGCTTCAATTCCATCCGCGGCAACAGAGTCATCGCCTGGTGGCCAGAGTGTCCGAACTTACGACAGCACCGCCGATGACGACGACGATGATGATGATGATGATGATAAGAACAGCGCTGGGACGCGACCCGATGACTCGCCTCGTTCGCCTCGTTCGCCTCGTTGCGACATCTTTCAAATGTCATCGCCCACTCTCGAATCCAGCATTAGTGGAAGAGACAAGTGTGTGAGCACTAGTCTAGAGACAGCGGTTGATACATCTGAAACGGGTAGCACTACTCAGTCGGCAGGGACAACCAATAATGCAACACCATCTTCGAGAGGCCTCGGGCCTTTGAGCGGCGAGCTCGGAAGCAGTCCCCACCAGCCTCTGCCCGCAACCAGCCTCTTTGGGCAGTGCGCACCGTCGCATCAAGACTGGCTGCTCAACGGCAGCGCTGTCTACCCCTTAGCACTGCGTGTCGCAGTCTTGCAACTTCGGCTGTTGCCTCCCGAGAAAGCGCCTTATGGGCCATCAGGTAGTAGGAGTGATTTGAGCGTAGCTTCGTCATCGATGACCGACCACCGTGGACTTCCTGGCCCCGCAGCCCTTGCCGCTTCAGCCCTGGCAGCTTCACGCCGCGAGCACACTGCTCCAAAAAGAGTAGCTTCAGTGCCTCCTTTGGGAACATTGCCCCAGCCGACACTACCGCCGCGTTTGCTGCTTAAACCGCCCGCAATGCGGCCGTTGGTGATGGCAGTCAAGAGTTACGGCGGTGGTCGGCCTCTCACCGCGCGAGGAAGTGGCCGTGTTCCTATTGGTCGGCCAGTTCAATTGCGGGATGGCACTTCCATTGGCCAGGATGGTGGTGGTAGTCGTACTATCGATACAGGCGATAGTAGTGGCAGCGATGATGGAAACGATGCCCACTCTGCTGGTTCAGGTAGCGTACCAGGTGCAGAAGCGGTAGTAATGGTGCGATCGCCGACTGAGTCCTTGAGCCTCGAGTTGATAGACGATGGCCGCACGCCTGAAGTTACAATGAGTAGCTCTTTAGTGTCGCCGCAATCGTCTCCGCCGCCAGTGCGATATCGAGACTGCCTAGGCAGTCAACTTGAGGTTGCCCAAGCGGCCACAGCAGCGCCACCGCCGCCACCACCTTGTGCATGGCGCGCAGTGGTGGCAGGAATTGAACTGCCCCTGGCGCTTCCACCACCACTTGAGCCTCCTGCCACAAGTGCACCATCACATCCGGATGCTTCTGCCGGAAAGTTTTCGTCGCGCTCCTCGTCCCTGCTTCGACGGGCAGCGCAGCCAGCAGCAGTTGCTTGGACAGGGTGGGTAGTGTTGCAAGACCGGTGTGAGCTGCCGCCTGGCGGCATGCTACCTCTGCAACAAGCCCCCAGCGACACGCCAAGGGCACGAAGGTTTAGTGTGCGCGGGCGTGAAGCTCAGGAAGCGGCGGCGGCGGAAGCGGCTGATTTGCAGGCCCGGCTATGGCGAGGGGTGCTTCCGTGGCGACTCGTCGCAAAAGTCTCGCTGTCCTGGGACCCTTTCCAGAGTGCGCGACGCCGAAGTTTCAGGCCTTCCTCCTGGCCGCTCATGCAGTTATCCTTGCCGCTTCTAGGACCACAACCGCCAACCCAACTGTCCAACCCTACTGAGGCTGACGCTCTTCCCGGCCTGCGGCTCTTTGTGATGGTGGATCGCGTGGAGGGGCTACCACCCTTATCTGCTGTATTAGATAGTAATTATGGCAACTCATCGCCACTGCAGCAGCAGCAAGGTGGCTATGCTCCCGACTTGCCCGTTGCTTCCGTTGCCGGAAAAGCTTGGTCTTGTGCACGCTGCACGTTTCGGAATCCACCTTCCACCTCGGAATGCCACATGTGCGGTGAAGCAATATCCCCTAGCAGTATCGAACAAAACGACGTCGGCCGCGGATTCCGAAGCCCTCGTTCCGACCCTCATGAAACTTTGCCTGTAGATACTCCACAAATATTTACGTGCAACTCGATTGCTTGTCGAGCTGTGCTAGCATGGGTAGCGCGCGACGGAACTCGCCGCCCAGCATCTCCTTCGTCATCATCGTCGACGTCATCTTCAACGCCACCGTCCTCAGTGCTGGCCTCTTCAACAATGAGACAGCGGCGGCTGGCGCGGCGACTGAAGCGACAGCACGAGCGTGAAGCAGTAGTTGCCGCTGTGCCAGACACACAAGACGTTGTACCTGTGGCTGCGGTTCCAGACGGCGTCAGTAGAGGTGGTGGCAGTTTACGTGATGACGAAGATATCAACTATGGCGGCAGTAGCTGTGGAGCTGTCCTCGAATGCTGTTTGCCGGGTGAGCTCTGGCCGGAAGAGAACCCTGATCTAGGTTGCGATGTTGACGACGATGATAGGAACAATGGGGGCAGAGACCATAATCGTGCGCAGGCGCGGTGGCAGCAGTTGCAACAGCGCTACACCAGCAGGCGCGGCCATGGCAGCAGCAGCAGCAGCGGCAGCGGAACACTCGCACTTGACGTGAAGGGAAGCAGCCGGCGCGGTGGTGCGCGCGCTATTTTATGGCCTGCACGAGGCAGTGCGAACCAATTGTGGACCTTCGACACCCTAAGTGGTGGTCGGCTGAGCCCTCGCCACGCGCCTCATTTAGCGCTCGATTTGCGCGGTGGCTGCGCGACCAATGGGGCTCCTGTGGTCGTGTGGCCTTATCAAGCAGTAGCCGAGCCCAACCAGCACTGGAAGTTGATGCCGAATGGTTTGATGGCATGTCGAGCTTTGCCAGAGCAGCCATTGTCCACAAAAAGTGGGTACGGACCACCGCCAGCAACAGCATCGCCACCGCAGCCGTGGGTGCTGGGCTTGCGGCGCTCGGAAGCAGCAGCCGGTTGTCGGAGTGGGACGAGCCGGTTCACGCTCCCAGCGGACGCTCGAGGTGTGCCGTGGGGCCCGTGGTGTGGAGCGGAACTGGTACTTGTGGCGGCGAACTCGCCTCGTGCGCTTCGAT
>Ga0307971_1000615_pt1 | contig 18100 bp, 8 predicted proteins | sample OrgLakmetagen714_FD_201820 | JGI IMG/M metagenome (GOLD analysis project Ga0307971, IMG submission 201820) | Saline water microbial communities from Organic Lake, Antarctica - #714 | ecosystem: Environmental > Aquatic > Non-marine Saline and Alkaline > Saline | place: Antarctica: Organic Lake... | reverse complement strand
TTTCCCAACTAAGTAATCTGCACTTGAACGAATAGAAAACACACGTTGACCTGCAGTTGCTTGAGTGGTGTTTTCAATCACTTTTCTAATAACGGTGATATTATCTCTGATTGATAAATCAACTCGGATATTCAAATCAGATGGCTTCAATCGATTTCCTTGGAATGTTAATGGAAGTCTAAAGTTTGAGAATTTATACCCAGAACCAATTACAAACTCTGTCCCTATCATCTCGGTTAATTGATTATTTGCTAAAGAAAGTGAAGAAGAACGTTCTTTACTTATTTCAAACTTCGTTAAAAGCCCATTTCCATTAATTTTCCATGTTGCATCAAATCCAATTAATGGAGAGAAACGTTCTGAAATAGTTACATTTTGAACTTGTTGACGCGAAATAAAATTATCATTAATATCTCTTGCCGATAAGAATCCATCATCATCTGATTCTGAATTCAAATTGGTTTGCATTCCTGAAACCGTAACAGATGAAGTATATCCATGACGCAAAGTAAAGTTCTGAACATACTTTTTAAAGAATTTAAACTTCGTCAATCCATTATAAGAAACTTGCCAGTTTGGAAGTGGAATATTTCTTGTTGGTGAAACAGACTTTTTAGAATTTTTCTTCCCTGAGAATGTGTTTAGGAAAGATCCAATTATTACATCTTGTTGACTTGGTCCAAAACCATCTCTGTATCCAGCACTATCTGATAAACTATAAGGATTTCCTTCCCCTAAAATCTGAGAAACCTCTTCTCGATTAGACCTTAAATTGTCAAAAGAAGGAGATCGGAAATCGCTGTCCATTACTTCAAACGCAGATCGAATAGAAATTGTAGAATAACTTACTGTAGTTGTTTTAAACTCACTTTGGTTTTCAAAAGCTTGTAAACTGTCAGAGAATCTATAATAGGAAGAGGTGTTATCTGTGAAATTACGTGTCATCGTTAAATCAATCTTTAAATCTTTGATCGGCTCTATACTTGCTCTTAAATTATAGTTTTGCCCATGCATAATGGTATGCTGTGTATTTAATCCACTTGTATCAACAACATATCCATTGGATCCAGCGTAAGGTGCGTATTCAAAATCATTCTCATTCCCGAAAACATTTCTTTGTTGCTGACCAATTGCGAATCCTCTAATTCTACTATCACTTATCATTGAGCTATTCATCCCAAAGAATTGAGCTTCTTGATTGAATCCTGGCAATAGTATTCCATCGTTTTGACTGTAAGTTCCAGAAACTGTTCGAACGCTCATCAATGCTCTTGCGCCAAATCCTGTCACTGGATGATATGGTTTGCCATATTTTTCTTGATATTTCTCTTCGCGTTCTTCTTGATTAGTAATGCGCTCATTTTGACGCTCTAACCTCGGCTCTTTGTTTTCTAATTTTCGCTCTACCTTAGCAAGTTCTTTCTCGTGTTCAACAAGTTCAACCATTTCTAATTGATCGACTTTGACTTTTTCTAATTTTTCAAGCTTCTGTTGTAGTTCTTTAACCTTCTTAGATAAACGACTGTCATTTTTGACGTCCGCTTTAGCGCCATTCCCACCAGGTCTATTTAAACCTCTTCTACCGCCATCGCTGCGCATTGAAGCTCGTCCACCTCGACCATCATCTATGATTTTCTTTAAAAATTCAGACTTTTTATATAAAGTCAACATATTCAATTGTGCGGTAGCATTAATCGTGCGGCTATTTTGAATTACATTACCAAACGCTTCTTGCCCTAAGTTTGGTCTTGTCCATTCATAAGCTCCACCATAACGAATATTCGAGTTAACAAAATCCAAAGCAGGTATTTTATTGAATGGAATGTTATAGGTTAAATCATAGGAATGGTCATAACGCATCGTTTTCCCTAGGGTTCTAATTTGTGTTCTTACTGAATCACGGAACTGTTGGTACAATTCTGGACTTTCATTTCTATCAACCTGTCCTGCAGGCTCATCTATAATAGAGCTGTTATTGGAAGTGAAATCAAATTTCAGATTACGTGTTATATCATATTTAAAGTTAACACTTCTATTCCATGTGAAGTTTTTCAGGTAAATAGGTTGAAATTCGAAATCCGTATTCGGAATATTGTTCCGTATTTGTCTTTCGTTATAATTACGAATCAAGTTGTTTTTGACACTGACATTCTTTGGTCCTAAATAAAAGTTCGTTGATTTCAATAGATCCCACCATTTTGATTTACGCATCAACTTGGAATTCTTGAATGGCTCCCACAGTATTGGAGAACCGTTATAAATATAGTTTAATCCACCTTTCCAAATTTTCGTTCTATCGTAATTGGTTCTAAAATCTTTGTGCATATCTTCACTGTAGGCAAAATTCAAAGAGAAATTACTAATATCCCAGATGTGTGCTTCTGCACCTGGTTTTCTTTGACGACGAACATTAGTAAAATTAAAAGACTTGCGTTCTGTAAAATCTCGTCCATCTCTTAATCTTTGTTTGCGCTCTTCTGCACCATATGAAGAAAGCTGAACATCTGGATTATATGGATCAAAACGCGGATTTATTGCTCCTACAGAATAAGTGTATAAGAAAGGAATATCGATTTTCGCACTTTCTCCTAGCAGTTGTCCCAACTGAACATTGGCTGAAATGTCTAAATTTAATCGTGTGTCTCTTTGTCTTTCCGCAACTCGACTATCGATACTTCCCCAATTTAACCCACTGTATGCCCCCGCAACTTGAACAGTAGCAAAATCTGCAATTTGTAATTGTGCTTGGGCAAGTGCAGCAGATCCTCCTTCGTTTTGGAAATCTGTTAAACGCAACTCATTTACCCAAACTTGAACGCATTTTGGCAGTCCATCATCTGGCTTCCAAGGATTCACAGAGTTCTGCGCAGGATTCCTAACTCCAATCATAATGGTTTTAACATCTGTTAGGGTAGGGTTTCCCTTTACTTTCATCATTCTTGGCGGATGATTCACATTATTAAAATCAGAACTTCCGGGTTTATGACTTACCTCTTTTGCATATTCAATATTAAAAGCCACTCCAGAACCGGATTGCTCCATGGCTGTATTTCTCTCTTTCTTTAAGGTAATTAAATCATCAAATACGATTCTTAAATTATTTTCCTCAGGCCAAATCTCGATATCTTGGGTTACGCCCCATTGACTTACTGTCATTGGAACTTCATATTCATAATAGTTTTCTTTAAAATCTGTTCCCAACCTGATGAAAACAGTGACGTCTTCGTCATTGAGTGGATTAGTAGCTTCCACTTCTTCCGCATGCAGGTAGAGTTCTAAATTCTTATACATGATCATATCCATACCAACGTTCTTAGTGGCGGCCCTGGCATCGCCATCTTTAAGATTACAAACTTCAATCGTCATAGACTGCTCGTTCAATTGTCTTTGAAATTGTTGAGATGGGTCAACTTCACGCAAAATACCAGGTGGAATAACATATTTAATTGGTTCACGCTGATCGTGCTCCTCAACGTTTACTGCCCCAATATTGAATGATGTTAAATCTGGATCTGTTTGAACTCCATCTGTGGGTTGCGTTAAGTTTTGTGCGAATTTTCTCCATTCTCCACGTACCAACTCTAATTTAGCAAAACGCAGGGTTGTTTGCTCTTCAAAAGCACGCATAAACATTCTAAAGAACCGAATAGAGCGTAAATCTGAAATTCCATTTACCGCTTTTTCTGGACTTCTCACCGGAATACGGAATTGGTACCATTTATAGTTCTTTTCTCCTTTGTCGTATTCTCTAGAGTTAATGATATAGTTTTTTCCTACTACCAAATCATTCTTACGCAATGAGACTTTATATTGATAGTAACTTTCCGACTCACTCAAGTTATTGTCGCGGTTAACATCCTCCATGTCCGGCGTGTTTGTTGCTTGCGTTGGATAGCCATCATTGTTTACTTGAGCAGACATCTCTGGTGTTGGTGAGTTTCCTTCTTGGCCATTCCAGTATTTATACCTGCGAATAATGTTGCGCTCATCATTATCATAACGGTCGTCACGATAGTAATTGTAGTTATCATTTGAAATATCTTCCAAGATTTTCGCTTTTGCAGCAGCAGAAAGTGTAGAATTACTTTGTACCCAATTTACATAATTCTCATAAGCTAATCGCTCTTTATCATCTCCATACCCGTCTAATCCAACATCCTGTGCTTCTCTAGTTTCCGGGTCATTATCAAATGCATTTACAACAACTTGCTCTGTTGAAACACGTGCCCAATTTGTTTGATCTGTGTTTATTGTATCAGAGAACTCTCTTGGCAATCCATTTTCAAAACTTTTTCGAGAATCTGGAAGAACATCCTCCGACAGATTACCAATATTGAAATATAAATCTCCACCTGTATGAGGTGTAGTTGGATCTTGATCTTCTTGATCTTGATTTAAAGGGTCTAACATCCAAAATTGAATGTATTCGACATTCGTTTCTTCAAAGTTGGTGGTGGTCAACGAACGCATGATTCCATTCCACCGTTCTTGAGGATCTATGAATTCACCATCTGTATTAACAGTATTGGTGGTGTCATAGTTATACATTCCCCTTTCTTTTGGATAATAGGTCATATTAAAAACCGGAAGATTTGTAATTTGTCCTGTTGCTGGTTGTGTATTTGGAAAGATATCCGTTCTGTTTACCAAGGCAACATTCACATTTTCCGTAATATCAGGATCTTCGGTAATATGTGTAGGTGTAATAGCACGATTTTCAAAGAACATAGGATCAATAGAATACCATGACAAATGAGAACGTTGATAACCTGCGCCTAAGTTATTTTTCAACGCTGCCTCAGGAAACAAATTACTCTGTCCTTGAGGAATTGAAGCTAAATTCCATGATGAAAAGTTTTTCAAATCAATAGTGGATTGACTTCCTTCAAAATCATCTACATAAGAAATCCCTTCTTTTGAAATTGCACGTGGTGTTCCAGGAATTAAATGCGCCACCTCTGCATTTAAGGTCAGGCTTGACATTTGTCGGGTGGAGATTGTAGGAATAAAATTGATCAGTTTTGTTAATAGTGGAATGTCTTTTCTGTACGACAAATTCATTCCTATAATATTGTTTTTGAATGGTTCATCTCCAATATTGACCTTTTGTGTAATTGGTCGCTCGGTCATTCTCATCCAAGTGGCTCCAAGATTAAAGTCTGGGTTGATCATATAATTCATATGGGTTCCCATGAGAGATTTATTCTGGAAACCAAAGACGGAGTTACTCTCAATAGCTATTTTAATATCTGCATTTGATTCTAATACGGCACTATTTAATATTTTAACCCTACCAAGATTGTAATCCACGGTAAAGTCTGAGCCTTCTGTCAAACGAATTCCTCCTGCCGTCACTACAACTGCTCCTTCAGGAACATTTAGTGCATTTAATGGAATCTCATCACTCACAGAAGATTCATATTTCCCTACAAAATAGAATCTATTTTTCTTCGGAATTTGCTGTGCTGCAATTTTTGTAGAATCATACAATTCATCAAAAGCAACATTATCAGCAATTAGTGGAAGTTCGGCAGCAATCATTTCTTTTCGAACAGTTGCACCAAATGGTTCAATTGTACTAAAATAAATCCGTCCATTCCTGGTATTAATAGTTCCTCCGTTTGTAGCTTGATTTCCATTAAATGTAATTGGCATAAAGTCAAAAACCCCGTCTTTTTGGGCACGGTTATTTTGATTTAAACGATCCATTCCTACAACTTCAATTACTTGTTGGTCATCCAAACCTGGATAAGGAAGGAAATTCACCAATAAACTGTTGTCTGGATTATTATACAAAATATCTAGTCTAAACCCTTCTTGACTTACTTGGTAAGCGCCAATAGAATAAACGTTTTTCATCATCAAATCCCACAATTTATTGTTAGGGTTTATGATTGTTGGTTTCAATAATTTCAGAAAAAGTGCGTCACTTCCAACAATACCATCTGTTGACAACTCTCCTACTTGGTATGTTCTTCCAGCATAAGTATACTCATAAGAAACTGCCAATACCTCATCATTATTTAAAGGTAAGTTTACAGAGATAAAACCTAATTGTGCGTTATAAGTAAATTCTTGTTCTGTTAATTTTCTTGCATTTTCAACTTTCTCGAAGTCACTTGCTTGCTGAAAAGGTCCAGGTTCTGAAACTTCAGATTCTAAGGCAACAACAGAATTGTTAAATCCGCGAATAGTTGGATTGTTCTTCGCATATTCATATAAACCGTTGGAATTATTATTCGGTAAGTCATTGCTTGAGCCATTTCCAGGGTTTCCTGACCAGTTTTCTGGTTTTGACTCTCCTAAATCGGTAAATGCGACAATGTTTCGGGTGTTTTCAACTTTATTGGTCTGATTGGTTACCCAAACTTCAATACGTGTAATATTCACAAGAGAGCTTATGATAGGTACAGATTGCATTGCGTTATTATAATTCTCTCTGTGGTAGTAATTCAAGAAATAATGACGGTTGGCCTCGTAATCGTCCGCTTTTAATTTAAAATCTTGGACTTGGGCTCCTCCTTTAATATTTATTTCTTGCTTTTGTCCTTGTGATGTAGAAGCTATCGCATCGACTGTTAAACGACCAAATTTCATTCTGGTTTTTACTCCAAATAAGGTTTGTGAACCTTCTATCAAAGAAGTTTCTAATGGCATCGAAACATTTCCTGCTTCTATTTTCTGAAGGATTTGATCTTCGTTTCCTGTCCACTCTAACTTTGTTACGTTGTCAAAGTTAAAAGCAGCTTGGGTATTGTAGGAAGCCCCAAGTTTTAATTTTGTGCCTATTTGTCCTACCAGGTTCAATTGAATTTGTTGTTGGAAGTCAAATCTTGTAATACGGCGTTGATTTTCTGGCAAACTTGGATTATCATAACGTGCAGAGTTTACACCCAATGATAATTCAACACTCCCTTCTGGACGGATTTGAATTTCATCTGACCCAAAAATATTCGCAAATCCAGGACTATCAATTTTTATTGGTGGAATTAATCCTTGCTCTTCTGCTGTTTGAGAATCAACTTTCTCTTTCCAGTAGCTTTGCATTTTTTGCTGACGCTCATACTCGATGTACTCCTCGAGTGTCATCATGGATGATCTTCTATAATCTAATCCACCAATAACTTCTCTAAAAATGTACTTCCCTGTTTTTGGATCATAAACAATCGTTTTTTGAACACTTTTAGGATCGCCCAAATCAAAACTTTGCCTTTCATTTCCAGTTGGATCGTAAGGATTATTTATCGGATAAGGAAGATTTGTTGAATCAGGATCGTTTTGACCATAAACAGCTGTTGTGGCAAAAAGAATCAGAGTTAACAAAAACCCATTCCGTATTATATTTAATGTTTGTATATTCACAGTTGAATTTTCCCGTTAAAGAACCTTTAAAGCATCTCTTATTAAAAGTTCTACAGAATCTTGTTCATTCATAACTTTATTAATAGCTTTTTCCGCTGATTTTTTATCAAAACCAAGCGAAACCAATGCAGTTAACGCATCAAATCGCAGTGTATTGTTTGAAGACGAAATATTATCCCCAGAAACCTCGAATTTTAACATTTTATCCTTCAAATCAACGATTACACGTTGCGCTGTTTTGTTCCCTATTCCTTTTACACCCTTTATGGTGTCTACATTTCCGGAGGTAATTGCATGTGCTATTTCAGATGGCGAAAGCCCTGATAGCATCACTATTGCTGTGTTTGGACCAATCCCTGAAACAGAAATTAAGAAATTAAACATTTCCCGCTCTTCTTTATCCATGAATCCATATAAGATTTGAGCGTCTTCTCTAACAATAAACTGGGTAAATATTTTTATAGCCTCTTCATTTCCAATCGTCGAAAAAGTATTTAAAGAAATCTTTACTTCATAGCCAATTCCTCCGCATTCAATAACTAATAAAGTAGGAGATTTCTCTATTAGCTTTCCATTTAGGTGTGTAATCATATTTATTTATTTTGAGCGTCTACTACTGCAACTTTTACCATGTTTACAATTTCACGAACAGACGCCCCTAATTGCAATACGTGAATAGACTTTCTTAACCCTACCAATACTGGTCCGATTGCCTCTGCGTCTGTCATTTCTTGCAATAATTTATACGCTATATTTCCCGCAGATAAATTCGGGAAAATAAATGTATTCACTTCTTTATTTGCCAATTCAGAAAATGGGAATTTTTCATTCATCAATTCATTGTTCAATGCGAAATTTGCTTGAACCTCACCATCAACGGTCAATGTAGGGTATTTATCGTGGATAATTTCCACTGCTTTCGCCATTTTTTTAGCGTCTTTTCCTGCTGCTGAGCCGAAGTTAGAATAAGACAACAATGCAATTTTTGGATTCACTTTAAACTTACGAATCGTTTTTGCAATGTGGTGGGTCATATCTGCAATTTCTTCTGCAGTTGGATCGAAGTTTACTGTGGTGTCTGCCAAGAAAATTGGTCCGCGTTTCGTAATTAAAACATACATTCCTGCAACGCAGTCAACATCTTTTTGTGTTCCAACAACTTGTAAAGCTGGACGCAATACATCACTGTATTTTCTTGTTGCCCCTGAAATCATTGCATCAGCATCACCTGATTGAACCATCATTGCACCAAAGTAATTGCGATCTCTCATTATTTTAGACGCTTCATACTGTGTAAATCCTTTTCTTTTTCTCAATTCAAAGAATTCTTTAGCATATCGCTCTAATCTTTCATTTTCTTCAGGAGCTTTTGGATCAAGAATTTCAACGTCAGGAAACTCCATGTTGTATTCTTTAATCATACGCAATACTTTTTCTTTTCTTCCTAATAAGATCGGAATAACAACTCCTTCTTCATAGGCTGTTTGTGCAGCTTTTAAAGTCTTATAATGATCTGCTTCTGCAAAAACAACACGTTTCGGATTACGTTCTGCTTTCTCAGTTAACGTCCTTACCAATTTATTATCTATTCCTAAACGTCTTTTTAAGTTTGCCTCATATGCATCCCAGTCTTCAATTGGAATTCTCGCTACTCCAGATTCCATTGCTGCTCTGGCTACTGCTGGTGCAACATAATAAATCAAACGTGGGTCTAGTGGTTTTGGAATAAAATTATCACGTCCAAAAGATATACTTCTTTCGCCATACGCTTCACTCACTTCCTCCGGAACTGTTTCTTTGGCCAGATTCGCAATAGCATAAACTGCAGCTAATTTCATTTCCTCATTGATCGATTTTGCACGAACATCCAAAGCTCCTCTAAAAATAAATGGAAATCCAAGTACGTTATTCACCTGATTAGGATTGTCAGAACGACCAGTTGCCATAATTAAATCCTTGCGAACAGACATTGCATCTTTATAAGAAATTTCTGGTTCTGGATTAGCCAAAGCAAAAACGATTGGATTATCAGCCATTGACTTTACCATCGCTTTTGAAATGATACCTCCTTTAGAGAGTCCAACCAAAACATCAGATCCTATCATTTCTGTTGCTAAGTCAGATGTTTTTTCGTGATATTCTGCAAAAAACTTTTTATTTCCTTCAAGATTTGTTCTGTCTCGACTCAATAATCCCTTACTGTCAAACATGAAAATGTGCTCCATTTTGGCTCCTAAAGAATTGTATAGTTTTGCGCAACTCATTGCAGCGGCTCCAGCTCCTGAAATAACAATCTTTACCTCTTCTATTTTCTTATCTGCAAGCTCTAAAGCGTTAAGCAGTCCAGCAGATGAAATAATTGCTGTTCCATGCTGATCATCATGCATCACAGGGATATCTAATTCTGCTTTTAATCTTTCTTCTATTTCAAATGCCTCTGGGGCTTTGATATCTTCTAAGTTAATTCCTCCGAATGTTGGAGCAATAGCTTTTACGGTTTGAATAAACAATTCTGGATCACTGGCATCTACCTCAATATCAAAAACATCAATATCAGCAAAGATTTTAAATAACAATCCTTTTCCTTCCATTACAGGTTTTGAAGCTGCTGGTCCTATATCCCCAAGACCTAAAACAGCTGTACCATTTGTAATAACGGCAACTAAATTAGATTTCGCAGTGTATTTATAAACGTCATCTGGATTTTCTGCAATTCTCAAACACGGCTCGGCAACACCTGGTGAATAGGCCAATGATAAATCTCGCTGTGAACTGTATGGTTTTGTAGGGACAACCTCAATCTTCCCTGGTTTCCCCTGTGAATGGTAGTCTAGTGCGTCTTGTTTTCTTATCTTAGCCATATTGTCCTGTTTTTATAAATCTTGTGTGAGGGCGCAAAATTAACAAAAACCAACACATCAAAAGAATTAATAACTTCAAAGTATGGCTAAACAGAAAATAATTGTTTTTACAGGTGCTGGAATCAGCGCAGAGTCAGGACTGGGAACATTCCGAGACAATGGTGGATTATGGGAGAAATATAATATTGAAGAAGTAGCCACACCTGAAGCATGGAGTAAAAATCCCGAAATGGTAACCGAATTTTACAATATGCGCCGCAAACAATGTTATGCATCTAATCCAAACGAAGCTCATTTTGCAATTGCCAAATTGGAAGATAAGTTTGATGTTGAAGTGATTACTCAAAACATTGATGATTTGCATGAAAGAGGTGGAAATTCGAAAGTGGTGCATCTTCATGGAGAAATCAACAAAGTGAAAAGTTCAGGACCAAATGCTGAAAAAGAATATTTTATACAAAAAGATTGGGAAGTTAAAATTGGAGATCAGTGTGCTGATGGTTATCAAATGCGCCCACATGTGGTTTGGTTTGGAGAAGCAGTTCCAATGATAGATGAGGCGATTTCAATTATAAATGATGCGGCTATTGTAATTGTTGTTGGAACGTCTTTAAATGTATATCCAGCTGCTGGAATTCTAAATTACGCTCCGCACAATGCAAAATATTATTTAATTGACCCAAGTGAGGTGAGTGTTCCAAGTTATTTTAATGTGATTCGATCTTCATCAACGAAGGGTGTTCCTGAATTGGTGGAGCAATTGATGATCTAAAGTAAATCATATTTATGAAATCAAATAATGCTAATCCATTAAGCAAATGCTTGATCGAAGCAAATCTCCATTAAGCAGGGAGATAAAGAGGGAGGACAAATTGTAGTAAGAGCAATCCATATGTATTGCAATGAAAAAATTAGAATTAATTATTTAATGAAACAAATGTTAGCCTTAAGATGACATATTTTTCATTGTAGCAGAAAAATTGTCGTATTAAAATGAAAAAACCCTGATCACACTGACCAGGGTTTTATATTTTAATGAATTAGTTTTTTCTTATTGAATAATCAAACGTTGAATATTACTCTTCGCTCCATTTTGTCCATGAATGTTCACAAAGTAGACCCCTCTTTTTAGCTCACTAACAGAAATTGAATTACTTGCTGATTTAACGGAAGCACGTTTCACTTCTTTTCCTAAGGCATCCAAGAATACAACAGTTCCACCATTTTTTAAATCTGCACCTCTAACAGTCACAAAATCTTGTGCTGGATTTGGATAAATATTAAAAACTGTTTCTTTTTCGTTATTGTTAATACTTAAATTACAATTTGCATTTGTTGTTTTAAAAATAACATTAATAGAATCGTAAATTATACCGAAATCATTTAAGACATAATATTTGTGAACTGCGCACGATTCAGATCCATTAGGAACAATTTGCGGTTTAAAAGTTGATGTATCTCCAGAATTAATTGAATTTAAAAATGGAGAAATGTAAGAATAGGTATCATCTGCATCATAACAACCATTACTTTCACAAATCTGATCAAGTCTTCCACTATTTACGTCTCTCTTTCTTAAATATTTTACATTAATAGTTGAAGCGTTATCGTTTATAACTCTAAATTCATAATAAATTGCCCCATCATCTTTATTACCAACAACTTCAACAGTTGTTCCACTAAGATCGGTTGTTAGGTCGCTTGAAGCAACAATTTTAATCCCTTGTCCAAAGATTTGTCCAGCAGATATAAAAAGAGTTGTTATGAGTAAAGTTATTTTCATACGAGTTCGAATTATTTTTAATGGAGTAAATATAGGGAAAAATAAACAATTTTCAAAAGCAATTATAGAAACTTAAGTAAAGTATAGTTTTAGGATTACAAGAATAAACAAATATTTTCGTTAATTATTTATTAAATTTTCATAAAATAGTTTAACTTTGGTTCATAAATAAACTAAAACTTATAATTATGAAAACATTTTTACGTTCTGTGGCTGTATGTATTGCAGCTTCATTTACATTCAATGCTTCAGCACAACTTCCAGACAACGGAATATGGCCAGCAGGAGTAACTTTCACAGACATCAATGGTACGACTCACGACATGGATGCACTTCTAGATGCAGGTAAAACTGTAATTATAGACGCTTTTGCTGACTGGTGTCCACCATGTTGGACTTATCACCAAACGCATGCATTAGAAGATCTATATACTCAATATGGTCCATCAGGAACAGATGAGTTAATGGTTTTTGGACTTGAAGCTGATCTTAATGAGCCAGAAAGCAATATTTCTGATCCTAATACAGGTGAAGGAGATTGGACAGTTGGTGTTACTTACCCACAAGCAAATGATGACCTTATATCGGGTATCATTAATTTAAGTTATTATCCAACAGTAATTATGGTATGTCCAGACAGATCTGTTACTGAAGTTGGTCAACAAGCAACAGCTGTATTATTTTCTGAAACTAGCACTTGTGGAGCACCAGCAACTAACTCTAATGACCCAAGGTTAGTAGCTAACGAATCTGAAGAGTCCTTCTGTACAGGTTCTTCTGCAAATATGTCAGTAGTTCTTCAAAACTTTAGTACTTCCCCTTTAACTGCAGCTACAATTGAGGTAATGGATGGTGCAACTTCTGTTGCAACAGAAAACTGGACAGGTAATCTAGCACCTTATGATGTTGCTACAATTAGTTTAGGAGCTGTTTCTCCAACAGGAGCTACAAACTATACAATCGAAATTACGTCTGCAAATGATGACACTTCGAATGATGCAGTTACTGCTTCTGTTGCACCTGCGCCACTATTGATGGTTGGTTCAACAAATCAAGATGTTTCTGTCGTTATAGATGGTGACCCTTACAAATCAGAAATGGGAATTATTTTAGATGAAGGTACTGTGCCAACAGGAACACTTGTTTCTATTCACAATGCTGCAGCAGCAGATCCTACTACAGTATTAGGATTTGTACAAGTTGGTTCAATAGCTGATGTAGCAGGTTCAATTACTCGTTCTTGGAGCGTAAATAACGAAGGTTGTCACAATATCGTTTTTGTTGATTCATATGGAGATGGTATCACTTACCAAATGCCAGAAGCAAAACTTACAATTAGTGGAGCAGGTGGTTCAGAAATCGCTGTTAACCCTGATTATGGAGATGGAATAGCAGTGCTTTTTGATGTTCAATTCATGGGAGATGTTAGTGTAAACACTGAAGAATTCGCTTCTTCATTCAAAGTATTCCCTAACCCTTCTAACAGCGTTGTAAACGTTGAGTTTGAATTGCAGAACAAAAATGATGTAACAGTTTCTATAATGAACACTGTTGGTCAAACTGTAGCTTCGAACAACTTAGGTTCTGTTTCAGGAGTTCAAGCAACACAATTAGATGTTTCTTCTCTTGAGTCAGGAATGTACATTGTGAAAGTAATAACTGCTAACGGAGAGCAAACTAAACGCATCTCAGTTATCAAGTAATTTTTACTCTAAAGTTCGTTATCTTGGTTGCAAGATGTTTTTAAAGTATTCATTGACATAAAGTCAAATCGCTGAATTTAAAAACAACTCACGGCTGAATAACAAACTTTATAACTCAAAATAATAAGTTAAGAACTTATGAAAGTTAAAAGAAAGGGAGGCGATATCGTCTCCCTTTCTTTTTTGGAATCCAAGAGTTCTGCAATCATTTCTATTCTATTTTTCACTTTTATATCTATATTTGAAGATTAAGCTTTATATGGTATGAAGTGTGTGTATAATATGCTGAACTAAAAACTAAATAAACATGAAAAAATTATCAATATTAATTGCATCTACATTTCTATTCATCACTGCAAACTCTTATGCACAGCAGGAGGGTAGGAATAATATGGAAAAAACTATTCCTGAAATGCAATTGAAAAATACAGTTGGAGAAACGATTAATACAGCACAATTAGAAAATGATGGGAAACCAATTATTATCTCTTTTTGGGCAACTTGGTGCACACCATGCAAAAAAGAGTTAAATGCAATCCATGATTTATATATCGATTGGCAAGATGAAACTGGAGTACGTTTGGTAGCGATTTCTATCGATGATCAACGAACCGTTTCACGTGTTGTCCCTTATATAGATTCAAAAGCATGGGAATACGAAGTATTGTTAGATCCAAATGGAGACTTTAAACGTGCAATGGGTGTAAACAACGTTCCACATACTTTCCTAATTGATGGCAATGGAAATATTGTTTATTCACACAACAACTATGCGCCTGGTGATGAGTACGAATTGTATGATCACGTATTAGAACTTATCGAGAAAAAGGATTAATCCCTTCAATTTACCGTTTACATTTACATTATGAAAATCACAAAAATACTCGCTGGTTCTATTTTTCTTTTATTGGGATTAAATGCAATGTCTCAGGGTTCTATATCAGGAAATATGGAAAGTACATTCCAATATTTAAATACTGATGAGAAAATCGATGCTGTGCAACCAGATGAAAAAGCATTAATCAATTCCTACATTAACGTAAACTACCGCAATAGCGGATTTAAAGCAGGAATGAGGCTTGAAGCATATATGCCTTCAATTTTAGGTTATCCTGACCGTTTTGACGGATCTGGATTAGGATATAGGTACGTTGGATACGAAAACGATTTAGTTGATATTACAGTAGGTAACTTCTATGATCAATTTGGCTCTGGACTTATTTTCCGTTCTTATGAAGACCGAGCGCTTGGCTTTGATAACATGATGAATGGAATAAGTTTAAAAATACGTCCATACAAGGGAGTAACTATAAAAACTGTATATGGTCGTCAGCGTTTTTCATTCATGGAAGGAAGAAATATATATAGTGCTGGAATTGTAAGAGGAGCAGATATAGAGGTGAACTTTAATGAGTGGTTTCCGATACTTTCAAAGAATAATATTAGGATAACAGGTGGAGGGTCGTTGGTTTCAAAGTATCAAAAAGATGATAATACCCAATTCGTATTGCCAGAAAACACCGGTTCATATGGTGGAAGATTAGAATTGGCTTACAAAAAATTCTTTATCAATGGTGAATACATCATTAAAGAACAAGATCCATCTCAAGACAATGGTTACATCTATAATTACGGAAAAGGAATATTAATTAATGCAGGTTATTCTCAAAAAGGATTAGGAATAGTGCTTTCCGCAAAGTCAATTGACAACATGAGTTTTAGAAGTGACAGAGATGCTGCACTTCAAGATTTAACAATTGGATTTATTCCACCTTTGACGAAAACACATACGTATAATTTGGCAGCAACATTATATCCATATGCTTCCCAACCCAATGGAGAAGTTGCTTTTCAAGCAGATGTAATTTACAAGGTTAAACGTGGAACATTCCTAGGAGGGAAATATGGAACTGATGTTTCATTGAATTTCTCTACGGCATTTGAACCTTTGAAAGAAACATCCAACATCAATCCTATGGATTCAACGCGTGTCACCTACGAATCAAAGCTTTTTAACAAATCTGATTTACTCTACTGGAGAGACTTCAATGTGAGTATTAAAAGAAAAGTGCATAGAGACTGGACAATTAAAGCAAGCTACTTTAATATTGCAATGAATAATGATGTGTTAAAATTAGCACAAGAAAAAGGTATTATTGAATCACATATTGGTGTCTTAGATGTACAATATAAAATCAATAGAAGAAACACAATTAGAGCAGAGATACAAGGTTTATGGACCGTTGATAATAAGGACAGAGGATCATGGGCAACGGCTGTAGTTGAATATACAATTTCACCAGATTGGTTCTTTAGCGTCGTATTTCAATCCAACTATGGCAATCCAGTTGAAGAGGAACAAATCAACTACCCTATGGTTTTCGTAGGGAGAATTTGGGGCGCAACTCGTTTTCAAATTGGATATGGACGACAAAACGAAGGTTTATTTTGTGTAGGAGGGATCTGTCGTTTTGTTCCGGCATCGAATGGACTAACATTATCTTTTACGCATAGTTTCTAATATATAAAACAATGAATAAGTTAAATCAATATATCTTTTTTTTATTTGCGACAACATTGCTTTTTACAAGCTGTGATAAAGTGGATAATCCTTATGAAAAAACAGTAATAATCGATTTAGATACAACATTATACAATGGATTGTGGAGTGATTATTTAGAAAATGAATATCCAACATTTTCGAATAATTCTAATACAAACGCTAATGTATTGATTGAGGATTATACGGGACATACTTGTTTTAACTGTCCATTGGCTGCAGATGTTGCGCATGGATTATATGAAAGTAATCCAAATCGTGTTTTTGTTGTTTCAATCCATACAGGCCCTGGAAACCTTTCTTTTCAACAATCTAACCCGAGCAACTCAAAATACTATACTGACCACACCTGTCCAGATGGAATTGCTTATGGTGAAGAATTTGAAGCTGGTTTTGGTTTTTTTGGGAATCCTCAAGGAACTGTGAATAGAAGAGAAGGAAGTGGTGAAATGTTCTCTTTAACCGGAACTTGGCAAAGTAGAACAGAAGATATTTTAAATGCAAACGATTTAAAAGTAAATATTCAATCTGTATTTAATTATTACCCGAATTCAAACGGTGGATATTTGCATGTTGAAGTAGAAAAGAAAACAACTGATCCAATTGAAATGAATACTGTAGTTTTAGTTGTTCAAGATTCTTTGGTAGATTGGCAAAAAATGCCCGACAATACGGATAATGAATTTTATGTACACCGTGATAAGCATCTGGGAAGTATAGATGACAACCCTTTTGGCGTTCCGACACTTACTGCTGTTGCTTTATCGGGAGATAAAAAGATGTTAGATTACTCTTATGTTTTACCGCAAGAAATAGATCGGACAAACATGCATTTCTTGATTTATGTTTATGATAAAGATACTTATGAGATTTTGCAAGTAATTAAAAAGAAAATTGAGTAGAACAAGGCCGGTGGCTGATTAAAATTTTTACCGCATAGTCGAAGAGGTTTACGCACTTGTGCAGAGCTTGCTCAATTAAAGAACGCTAAGGTTTAGTTGAATTACATATGAATTGGCAGTAGAGGTGCAATAAATTGCGCCTCTACTGTTTTAAACACAACATCATTCCAATAAAACGTATTTTTTCTTCTTTGTGACCTTAGCGACTTCTTAGCGACTTAGCGGTTATTTTTTTTCGAACTTCGCTCCTTCTTTGTGTCTTTGCAGTTAATTTTTCTATTTTTGGGTAAATAACACACAAACATTTCCTCCATGGGCAAAATTTTAGTCATAGATGATGAAAAAAGTATACGCAGAGCGTTGAAAGAAATTTTAGAATTTGAAGATTTCGAAGTTGATGAAGCAGAAGATGGAAAGCAAGGTTTTGAGAAGGCTACATCACAATATTATGATCTGATTTTTTGTGATATAAAAATGCCCAAAATGGACGGTATGGAAGTTCTTGCTGCACTCCAAAAAGAAAAAGTAGATAGTCCTGTGATTATGATTTCCGGCCATGGAAATATAGAAACAGCTGTAGAGGCGATTAAATTAGGAGCTTTTGATTTTATTGAAAAGCCACTTGATTTGAACCGTATTTTAGTAACCATTAGAAACGCAAATGATAAAACAAATCTTGTAGAAGAAAAGAAAGCACTAAAGAAAACTGTTCAACGTTTTAAAGGTTCTTCTATCATAGGGGAAACAGAGGGGATCATTCAGATTAAAGAAATGATTGAGAAGGTTGGTCCAAGTGAAGCACGTGTTCTGGTTACAGGAGGAAACGGAACAGGAAAAGAATTAGTAGCACGTTCATTACATGACAATAGTCCACGCAAAGAGGAAGCATTTGTTGAAGTAAATTGCGCTGCTATTCCAGTAGAATTAAT
>Ga0307971_1000607_pt1 | contig 18240 bp, 16 predicted proteins | sample OrgLakmetagen714_FD_201820 | JGI IMG/M metagenome (GOLD analysis project Ga0307971, IMG submission 201820) | Saline water microbial communities from Organic Lake, Antarctica - #714 | ecosystem: Environmental > Aquatic > Non-marine Saline and Alkaline > Saline | place: Antarctica: Organic Lake... | reverse complement strand
CCCCCAACCTAACCGGCTGGTACTGCTTGATTCGAGTGGCGCATTCTACAGCGTATCCGAACCGTGTCAACCGTTTTCGCGTTCAAAGTTTAAATCAGATTTCCTAAACTTTTCAACGTCTTACCAACCAGTTATCGCTCAACCTCTGCCCTCTAAACCGGGGTGTCCCTCAAGCGAGATGCGCATTCTACAGACTTCTCGGAACAGGTCAACGGGGAATTTGAAAAATACACCCCATATTACACTGGGCGGCGGGGTTTTTTGCGAAACAAGGCCCGCACTGGCCCAGTTAGCGCATACACCAGAAAAGTACAGAACAACACGGTAGCGGGGTCTAACGCAACCACCACGAAAATCAGCACCACCAGCAGAATCGCCGCAAATGGCACCCTACCCCGCATATCTGCGTCTTTAAAGCTCTGATACAACACATTGCTGACCATCAACACGCCCGCACCGGCGACCACGAACAGCGTCAAAGCCGTTAACCAGGCCGATGGCTCGAACGTATGGAAGCACCAGACCATTCCTGCCACGGCAGCAGCGGCCGCAGGACTTGGCAGGCCCACAAAGTACTTCTTGTCGACCGATCCGATTTGGGTATTAAAGCGAGCAAGTCGTAATGCCGTCCCGGCCACATAGATAAAGGTTACCGCCCAGCCCAACTTGCCCAGACCATTAAGCGACCAGAAGAAGGCCACCAGGCCCGGCGCCACGCCAAAGGCCACCATATCCGCCAAGGAATCATACTCTTCACCAAATTTGCTTTGGGTGTTGGTCATGCGCGCTACGCGCCCATCCAGCCCATCCAGAATCATAGATACAAAGATGGCTATCGCGGCGTTATCGAACATTCCATTCGCCGCTGAAACAATTGCGTAGAAGCCCGAAAACAAAGAGGCCGTAGTAAGCGCATTGGGCAACAGAAAAATACCTTTATGGCGAACAGGCGATCCTCCAACCAACTCTTCTTCAATAACCTCGCCAGGCGGAAGCTCGTGAACGTCTTCCGCACCCTTGCCGGCAGGGGAAGACATATCGGACTTGCTGGCCGGGTTAGATTCGGCGGGTTTTTTTTCGTCAGTCATTCCAATTACTCCGGAAAGTATTTGAATGGAGTATATACGAAAAACGCGGCCACACGGGCCGCGCCTTACAAAACCGAAAGCTTTGGCTTTTAGTTTTTGTCTTTATCTACAATCTTGTTTGCAGAAATCCACGGCATCATGCCACGCAGCTTTTCGCCTGTCTGCTCAATAGGATGGGCAGCATTGATGCGACGTGCAGCGGTCATCGACGGGTAGTTTAACGCGCCCTCAGAGATGAACATCTTGGCATATTCACCGCTCTGGATACGCTTCAATGCGTTGCGCATGGCCGCACGGGATTCCGCGTTGATGATTTCCGGGCCTGTTACATACTCACCATACTCTGCGTTGTTAGAGATGGAGTAGTTCATGTTAGCAATGCCGCCTTCGTACATCAGGTCGACAATCAGCTTGAGCTCGTGCAGACACTCGAAATAGGCCATTTCAGGCGCATAACCGGCTTCGGTCAGGGTTTCGAAACCGGCTTTTACCAGCTCAACCGCACCACCACACAGAACCGCCTGCTCACCGAACAGATCGGTTTCAGTTTCGTCTTTAAACGTGGTTTCGATAATCCCGGTACGGCCGCCACCCAAACCGCTGGCGTAAGACAGGGAAAGGTTTTTAGCGTTACCGGATGCATCCTGGTAGATGGCAATCAAGTCGGGAATACCACCGCCTTTAACAAATTCAGTACGTACAGTGTGACCAGGCGCCTTAGGAGCGATCATGATCACGTCCAGATCTTTACGGGGAACGATCTGGTTGTAGTGAATAGCGAAACCGTGAGCGAAGGCCAGAGTGGCGCCCTGCTTCAGATTCGGCTCAACTTCGTCGCGGTACAGCTGTGACTGGAACTCGTCTGGCGTCAAAACCATCACTACGTCGGCAGCTGCAACGGCTGAGGGTACATCAGCCGTTTTCAGGCCATAGGCTTCGGCCTTGGCAATAGACGACGAACTGGCGCGCAAACCAACCGTTACGTCTACACCGGAATCTTTCAGGTTGCAGGCATGGGCATGCCCTTGAGAACCAAAACCAATAATGGCTACTTTTTTGCCCTGAATGATCGAAAGATCGCAATCCTTATCGTAATAAACCTGCATGACTAACCTCTATTGTTTGAGCGGCCCTGAGGGCCTGCGTTCTACGTTATGAATTCTTTAAAATCAATAGCCGTGAAAACCGATCGCCTTAAAGGCTGAGCACTTTTTCACCGCGAGCAATACCGGATACACCGCTACGCACTACTTCCAGAACACCGGTTGCACCGATGGCCTGAATAAAGCCATCCAGCTTGGCACTGTCGCCCGCCAGTTGCACGGTATACACCGAACTGGTGACGTCAACGATCTGGCCACGGAAGATGTCTACAGTGCGTTTGATTTCAGCGCGCTGGGAGCCCGTTGCTTTCAGCTTCACCAGCATGAGTTCACGCTCGATATGGGCACCCTCGGTGAGGTCAACCAGCTTGATCACTTCAATCAGCTTGTTCAGCTGCTTGGTAATCTGCTCAATCACCCGCTCGGAACCCGTAGTCGTTACAGTCAAACGCGACATTGTCGGGTCTTCGGTGGGCGCAACCGTCAGGGTTTCAATGTTGTAGTTGCGCTGTGAAAACAGACCCACTACCCGCGACAGTGCACCCGGCTCGTTTTCCAACAAAACAGAAATGATTCGACGCATAATTACACCTTCTCCGTTTTGCTGAGCCACATATCTTTCATCGAGCCACGGGCCACATGCATCGGGTAAACGTGCTCAGAAGGGTCTACGTATATGTCCACGAACACCAGCTTGTCTTTCATGGCCAGTGCTTTTTTGAGCATGGGCTCCAGGTCTTCCTTGCGCGTAATCTTAATACCCTCGTGGCCATAGGCCTCCGCGAGTTTGACGAAGTCCGGCAAGGAGTCCATGTAAGAATGCGAGTGACGTGCCCCGTAATTCATATCCTGCCACTGTTTAACCATACCCAGAGCCTGATTATTCAGGTTGATGATCTTCACCGGCAAATTGTATTGCTTGCAGGTCGACAGCTCCTGGATGTTCATCTGGATACTGCCTTCGCCGGTGATGCAGAGCACTTCTTCATCCGGAAAGTTAAGCTTTATGCCCATTGCTGCCGGCAAGCCAAAGCCCATGGTGCCCAGACCACCGGAGCTGATCCAGCGGTTGGGCTTGTCAAACTTGTAGTACTGTGCGGCAAACATCTGGTGCTGCCCCACATCGGTGGTGACATAGGCATCGCCATTGGTCAGGCGGTGCAGCATTTCCACCACCTCCTGCGGCTTGATAACGTCATCACTTGTTTCATAGCGCATACCGTGAAAAGCACGCCATTCGTCGATCTGCTTCCACCAGGATGCCAGCGCATCGGCGTCGGGCCTGACCTTGCTTTCCTTGATCAGCGACTGCATTTCTTTCAGCACAGAATCCACCGGCCCAACAATGGGCACATCGGCGGTAATGGTTTTGGAAATCGACGCCGGATCGATATCAATGTGGATGATGCGGGCACCGGGGCAGAACTTCTCGGTCGCGTTGGTAACGCGGTCGTCAAAGCGCGCACCAATAGCCAGAATCAGGTCCGCGTTGTGCATAACCATGTTGGCTTCGTAAGTGCCGTGCATGCCCAACCAACCAATGTGTTGCTTGTCGCTCGCCGGATAACAACCTATACCCATCAGCGTATTCGTGATGGGGTAACCCAGGCCGCGCACCATTTCAGTCAGCTGGCCAGAAGCCTTGCCCAGGATGACACCACCGCCGGCGTAAACAATCGGTCGCTTCGCCGCCAGCAGCATGTCCACTGCTTTTTTGATCTGGCCGGCGTGGCCACGAATGGCGGGATTATAAGACCGCAATTTGGTTTTTTTCGGAAACACATACTCGTAGCGATCGTTAGGCGCGGTCATATCCTTTGGAATGTCCACAACCACCGGGCCAGGTCGGCCGGTTGTCGCAATGTAGTAGGCCTTGCGAATAATTTCCGGGATTTCAGACGGGTGGCGCACGCTGAGGTTGTGCTTCACCACCGGGCGGGAAACACCGATCATGTCGGTTTCCTGGAAGGCATCTTCGCCAATCAGCGTTGATGCTACCTGCCCACACAGAACCACCATCGGAATGGAGTCCATAAAAGCAGTCGCAATACCGGTGATGGTGTTCGTCGCACCAGGCCCCGAGGTAACCAGCACTGTACCCGCTTTGCCGGTAGCACGGGCATAGCCATCAGCCATGTGCACAGCCGCCTGTTCGTGCCTGACCAGAATGTGCTTGACGGCATCCTGCCTGAACAGAGCATCGTATATATGCAGGGCTGCCCCACCCGGATAGCCATAAATGTTCTCTATGCCTTCATCCTGTAACGAACGGATGAGCATATCGGCGCCAGACAATAACTCCACGTTTTCGACCCTCTTCTGCAAATGAGTTAAATCGGGGTTCCACCCCGGCTACCTGGATATACGATTGTGTGGCCTCTTGTGAAAGCTGAACCGATACTCCATCACGCCCCAGCCAACAAAGGTTGTCTCCCGGCCAGCCGCCCTCCTGAGGGTTGCGGAGAACAGCCAGTCAACAGATTGCACGTAAGCAACAACCAAAACCGCAACGATGGGCGGTGTGTTAGGCGCGGTAATAAACGGGGGAAATATGAACGGGATTGCCGGCTACATCCCCTCCCGCATTCAGGCAATTAGTAATTCTGACAGCGGGAAACTCCCTGTCAATAGCCGCTTTGGCTAAATAGACTGTTACTTATTTGAACCAGGCAAAAGAAAAAAACCAAATGAGCTGGCATGATTGTCCCAATACGCTATGAGTACAGCATAATTGGCCATTCACCCGTTTCCTGCGACAGGTTAACAACAGCGGACAATAAACGATGAAGATACAACTGAAAACAATGGCTCTGTTATTGGCAATGGCGCCAGCCATGGCAAATGCAGCGGCGGTATACAAGTGGACCGATGCAGACGGCGTTACCCACTTTGGCGATCGCCAGCCCACAGGCACTCAAGCTGAACAGATTAGCGTAAGGTCTGGACAGTCCAGTGTTGTGAACACTACCCCATCGGCCCAGCAGCAAGTGAATGAGCTGGAACAGCGACAGCAAGCCGCCAGCGAAGAATCACGGGCAGCCGACGCTGCGGCTACCCGCCAGGCGCAACGGAAAACCAACTGCGATGCGGCACAACAGAATCTTGAAATAATCAGCAACAATGCCCGCATCCGAATAAGCGAGGATGGCGAACAACGATTCCTGACCCCAGACGAGGTCTCGCAGCAAAAGCAGACGTATGAAGACATCGCTGAACAAAACTGCGGCGAAGAAAAAACACCCTGAACCCACCCATACCGGGCATGTTTAGGGCACATTCAATTCATTACAGCCTGACCATCACATATTCAAGGCCTGTCAGGCCTTGCTGAACACCAGCGCGCCCTCTTCAACACGGGTGCGAATGGTGTCCCCGGGGCCGAAGCTGCCTTGCAGCAATTGTTGCGCCAAGGGGTTTTCGATCATCCGCTGAATCGCCCGTTTCAGCGGCCTTGCGCCGTAAACCGGATCGTAGCCGACATTGGCAAGCAACTCCATCGCGCTTTCGTCCAGGTCCAGAGTAATGTCCTGCTGCTGCAAGCGCTTGTCGAGAAGCTCGATCTGCACTTTGGCGATGCCACGGATCTGGCTCGCTGCCAACGGATGAAATACCACCACTTCGTCAACCCGATTTATAAACTCGGGGCGGAAGTGGGTGCCGACTTCATCCATCACCAGGGCTTTCATGGCGTCGTAGTTTTCTTCGCCCGCATACTGCTGGATGATTCCAGAGCCCAGGTTAGACGTCATCACTATCACGGTGTTGCGGAAATCGACGGTGCGGCCCTGGCCATCGGTCAGACGGCCATCGTCAAGAACCTGCAACAGAATGTTGAACACGTCCGGGTGCGCTTTTTCTACTTCGTCCAGCAACAACACCGAATAAGGCCGCCGGCGCACGGCTTCGGTCAGGTAACCGCCCTCTTCATAGCCCACATAGCCCGGGGGCGCACCAATCAGTCTCGCTACGGAGTGTTTTTCCATAAACTCCGACATGTCTATGCGCACCATGGCGTCGTCGGTGTCAAACAGGAAGGATGCCAGCGCCTTGCACAATTCGGTTTTGCCCACACCGGTGGGGCCGAGGAATAAAAAAGAGCCATTGGGGCGACTGGGGTCTGACAGCCCGGCGCGGGATCGGCGTACGGCGTTGGCTACGGCTTCTACAGCCTCGTTTTGTCCGATTACCCGCTTGTGCAGAGCTTCTTCCATGCGCATCAATTTGTCGCGCTCGCCCTCGAGCATTTTCGACACCGGAATACCGGTCCATTTGGAGACGATTTCAGCAATTTCTTCCTCGGTCACCCGGTTACGCAGCAGGGTCATTTCCATCATCTCGGCTTGGCTTGCCATATCCAGCTGGCGCTCAAGCTCAGGAATGCGGCCGTACTGCAACTCGGACATTCGGCCAAGGTCACCGGCCCGCCGGGCACTCTCCAATTCGGCTCGCGCTTGTTCAAGCTCGCTTTTGATCTTCTGCGAGCCGTGTAAAGCGGCCTTTTCGGCGTTCCAGACTTCTTCCAAATCGGCGTATTCGCGTTCCACCCCGTCAATCACGCTGGAGAGTTCTTCCAGGCGTTTCTTCGATGCCGGATCAGTCTCTTTTTTTAACGCTTCGCGCTCGATTTTCAGCTGAATCAGGCGGCGTTCCAGGCGGTCCAGCGGTTCGGGCTTGGAGTCCATTTCCATACGAATCTGGCTTCCAGCCTCGTCCACCAGATCAATGGCTTTGTCCGGCAGTTTACGGTCGGCAATGTAACGACTCGACAGTTTGGCGGCAGCAATAATGGCACTGTCGGTTATTTCAACGCCGTGGTGCACTTCATAGCGCTCTTTCAGGCCGCGCAATATAGCAACGGTGTCTTCTTCGCTAGGTTCGTCTACCAGCACTTTCTGGAACCGGCGCTCAAGGGCTCCATCTTTTTCAATGTGTTCCCGGTATTCGTCCAGTGTGGTCGCACCCACGCAGTGGAGCTCACCGCGGGCCAATGCTGGCTTCAGCATGTTACCGGCGTCCATCGAGCCTTCGGCTTTGCCGGCACCCACCATGGTATGGATTTCGTCAATAAACAGGATAATCTGGCCTTCCTGTTTTGACAGTTCTTTCAATACGGCTTTGAGGCGCTCTTCGAACTCACCGCGGAATTTGGCGCCGGCAATCAGCGAGCCCATATCCAGTGACAATACGCGCTTGTTTTTAAGGCCTTCGGGCACTTCGCCATTCACAATACGCTGGGCCAAGCCTTCCACAATGGCGGTTTTACCCACGCCAGGATCACCAATCAATACCGGATTGTTCTTGCGACGGCGCTGCAGTACCTGGATGGTGCGGCGGATCTCGTCGTCACGGCCAATCACCGGGTCAAGCTTGCCCGACTCGGCCATTTCGGTCAGGTCGATGGTGTATTTATCCAGTGCCTGGCGATTTTCTTCGGCGCCGGCTTCGTCTACGGATTCGCCACCGCGGGCGTTTTCGATGGCTTTTTCCAGCGCGACCTTGTCCACGCCTTGTTCACGAAGCACCCGCCCCAGGCTACCGCGGTCTTCCAGCGCCGCCAGCAACATCAGCTCGCTAGAGACAAACTGGTCTTTACGCTTTTGCGCGAGTTTGTCGGCAATGTTGAACAGGCGGCCCATGTCGTTGGACATGGCGACGTCGCCGGCGCTGCCTTTTACTTCGGGCAGGCTCTCGATTTCTTTAATGACCGCCTGGCGGATGCGGGTGGGTTCGCCGCCAGCCTGTTTTAGCAGCGGTTTTATGGAGCTAGCATCTTGATCCAACAGTGCCTGCATCAGGTGCAACGGCTCTATGAAATTATGGTCTTTGCCGACAGCTAGGGATTGGGCATCAGCCAGAGCGCTTTGCAGGCGGCTGGTCAGCTTGTCGATTCTCATGAGGGGCTCTCCGGTTCCTTGTGCAATGGGCCGGTATCGGCCTATTGAATCTGCTTTGTTACTTAATGTAGGGGCAAACAGGCAGACTTCAAGTTAGTAACCGATTGGAGTGTCAGAAAATTGACGGGCGTCAGTTAAGACTGCCACTGCAGATGGAGCAAGCGCGCCTGGGCTTCAAGGTTTCAGAACACGCCGTGAATACCTCCCTGTAGGCTTGACTGCAGCATCCATGCTGCAGACAGTTCTGAAACCTTGAAGCCCAGACACGTTTGGTACTTTGGGAGAATGCTGCCGATTTTTACTGCAGCGCTATCATCGTAGCCATGCGGCCGGTCTGGCCGTCACGGCGATAAGAGAAGAAACGCTGGGGGTCGCTGACGGTACATAGGCCGCCGCCATTTATTGAGTTAACGCCAGCTTGTTGCAAGCGCTGCCTTGCCAGCTTATAAATGTCGGCCATGTAGTGGCCGGAACGGGCGCCTTGGTTTGCAAACGCGCTGGATGCTTGCGGGCTGTGGTTGATAAACGCCTGGCGCACTTCTGGCCCTACTTCGAACTGGTCGGGGCCGATGGCGGGGCCGAGCCAGGCCACCAGGTTTTCGGCGGGTTCGGCCATCGCTGTGATCAGGTTTTCTAACACGCCACCGCACAGGCTGCGCCAGCCGGCGTGGGCTGCGCCAACTATGGTTCCTTGGCGGTCGCAGAGTATGACCGGTAGGCAGTCGGCGGTAAGAATGGCGCACACCACGCCGGGTTCGCGGGTGTAGCTGGCGTCGGCGGACGGAAGTTGGCTTAGGTTCTGGGCCGTTACTTCGACAACAACGGTTCCGTGCACCTGATTTAACCAGGCGAAGCGCTGTGCTGGCAAACCAAGATAATCCGCCAATCGTTGACGGTTGGCGGTTACGTGCAGGGCGCTATCGTTAACGTGGCCGCCCAGATTTAACTGATCCCAGGGCGCCGCGCTAACGCCGCCCTGGCGGTTGCTGCTGAACGCCTGCACGCTGGCCGGAGCTGGCCAGACAGGCGCAATTAACGGCAGATCAGGACTCATCGCTATCCATATCTTTTACGTGCTTGCGCAGCGCGGCCAGCAGCAGCTGGAAATCCTCTGGCAAAGGCACATCCCAACTCATGGTTTCGCCGGTTTGCGGGTGCTCCAGAGTCAGCTGGCGTGCGTGCAGGGCCTGGCGGTGGAAGCCAGACAGCACTTCGCGCAGTTCTTCGGTGGTGCCTTTAGGCAAACGCAGGCGCCCGCCGTAAACAGGATCGCCCACCAACGGGTGTTTTACGTGGGTCAGGTGCACACGAATCTGGTGGGTACGTCCGCTTTCCAGTTTGCAGCGCACGTGAGTGTGGGCCGCAAACCGTTCAATCACGCGGTAATGCGTAACGGCCGGCTTGCCGGATTTCACCACCGCCATCCTTTTACGTTCGGTGGGGTGGCGCCCGATTGGGGCATCCACAGTAGCGCCGCCGGTCAGTGTGCCTACTACAACGGCTTCGTATTCACGGCCCATGGTGCGGGTTTGCAGCTGGTTTACCAGCGAGGTGTGGGCAATCAGGCTGCGCGCCACTACCATGACGCCGGAAGTGTCTTTATCCAGGCGGTGCACAATGCCGGCGCGCGGCAGGTTTTCTACTTCCGGCGCTATATTCAGTATCGCGTTCACCAGAGTACCGTCGGCATGGCCAGCCGCCGGGTGCACCACCAAACCGGCTGGCTTGTTGATGATCAGTATGTGCTCGTCTTCATAAACAATATCCAGGGTGATGGATTCTGCCTGCCAGGTCACCTGCGCTTCCGGTTCGGCGTCTAACTCGATCTTGTCACCCAGCATCACTTTATCGCGGGGTCTGCACTGGCCGCCGTTCACAGTCAGGGCGCCGCTTTTTACCCAGGATTGCAGGCGCGAGCGTGAGTGCTCGGGCATTAGCTCTGCGGCGGCCTGGTCAAGGCGCTTGTCGCTCAGTTTGGGTGGTATTACAAAACTGGCGATAATTCGGTTTTCAGCTGACATTAAGCCCCCAGGGCCAGGTTGTGTTACGTTTGGCTCATATTACGACAAACAGCCGGGCTTCTGCTGTGCTTCTACTGCACATCCAGTGCCTTCCCCGTTACAATGGTGGCTCTTTGAACTTTTCGACATTATACGGGATTCCGGCATGAGATCAGTTGTCCGTTTATGGGTAGTGTCCGTAGTGGTTGTGCTACTCAGCGCCTGCGCCTCAAATACGCAGGAGCAGGTATTGCCCGAGCAAACCTATTACGAGAACGCCCGCAGCGCCATGAATTCGGGCAATTTTAACGAAGCGGAAACCAATCTGGATGCTCTGGAAACTTACTATCCGTTTGGCCGTTACGCCGAGCAAGCCCAGCTTGACCTGATTTTTGCACGCTACCAGAACCTTGATCTGGAAGGCGCCCGCGCCGCGGCGGATCGCTTTCTGCGCCTGAATCCGCAAAGCGAACACGGCGACTACGCCCTATTCATGCGTGGGCTGGCCTCGTACAACCTGGACATTGGACTGGCCGCGCGCTACTTCCCGATAGAAGCCAACGCCCGTGCCCCAGGCGAACAGTTGCAGGCGTTCCGCGACTTTTCCGAGTTGCTCAACCGCTATCCTGACAGTTTGTACGCCGCCGATGCCCGCCAGCGGATGATTGCAGTGCGCAACCGCATGGCTGAGCTGGAACTTCACGCGGCGCGCTATTACATCACGCGGGAAGCCTACATTGCAGCCAATAACCGCGCCCGCTATGTGGTGGAGAATTACCCCAGCTCACCCGTGGTGGAAGAAGCCATCATTATTCTGGCGGAAACATTTCGCTTTTTAGACATAAAAAAAGGCAGCCAAGACGCCATTACGCTGCTGCGGACAAATTTTCCGGACAGCATAGCGTTTAACCAAAACGGGGAATTTGAGCCCGATATTCTGCGCAAAGAGAACCGCTCCCTTACCAGCGTGATCACTTTTGGCCTGATGGGCGACGAATAACGTCGCTGTTTGCAAGTCGCGAAATCGGGGCCAATAACGGCCCCGATTTTTGTGATAGCCGACCAGCTACAGCTTTTTCAATCTCGTCTACCATCCAAACCTTATTGTGCCTAGTTCCAATTACCAAATTGATCGAACGTGTTTGTACGCTCGGATTCGTTCGTCTACTGTAACCAGCGGTACGTTGAAGTGTCTGGCGAGCGCGGTGATCATTCGATCGGCAGGGTCTTTGTGGAAGTCACCCGGTAAGCGAGTTGATTCAACACCTACGACCTCGTCAACTGGCACAAACCGCACTCCTTCAATCTCGCTGACAGTCTCTAACCAATCATCGAGATTCATTCCCAGGGTCAATCGGTCGCGCCCAACAAGCAAAGCAATCTCCCATGCTGATATAGCTGACACCAGAATGATTCCATCCTCATTCTGCTGCTCGTGCTCTATGGCGGCCTTGGCGTTCGGAGAAAGCTGTCCATCACCATTTACCCACCATATCAAGGTGTGCGTATCGAGAGCGATCAAACCAGCGCCTCCCAGTCATCCTCTGCTACCGGCTCGGTCGGATTCCGAAACTCCAAAACACTGCCGCGCAGCCGCTCAAGTGGCGAGCGCTGGTCATTCCGATAGCGTCGAATCTCTACTGTTGGCTGGCCTCGATCCGTAATCACCAACGAACCACCAGAGGCTTCTACCTTCCGGAAATACTCAAGGGCTTTGGCCTTGAATTGCGATTTTGTTACGAGCTCTTGGTTCATTGTCACACCGTAGTCATTGGCTATAGTCATCACTATATATCGATATAGTGACTACCGCAAGGGATCACTTGTAATTGGCCACTTTTACGCTTGACCCCTTCGGTTAATGGTTTGTGGAATATCCCGGGGAGGCATGGCCTCAGACCACAGCCGCCTCCTCGTCTTTCAGCGTCAGCTCCACGTGGAAGTGCGCCGGACCGGTCAGGTTGACCAAGGCGTCGAGACCAAACTTGTTGATGCGACCGTTCAGCAGGTCGTTCAGGCGGGGTTGGGTGATACCCAGGCGCTGCGCCGCCTCTTTCTGAGTGACGTCCCACTCCTTCACGCGCCTGGTGATCTGAATCATCAGCTCGGAGCGCAGGCGCATGTTCAGGGCTTCTTCAGGGGTGTCTTCAATCGCATCCCACACACTTTCGAATCGTTCGTTTGCCATGTCTGTCACCTGGTTAGGTTCCATGTAGTTCTGTTGGGTCTTAATAAAGTTAGTAACTTTGCGCCGCATTCCAATATCAGTTTTGAGCAAACCAGAGCAAACCTGATAGCGATAACCAGTGTTCTTGAGCGTCATTACCTTTGCCACAACGAGCCTCCCGTTTTCCCATTACTCGGTTACCCGATAGCTAGGCGCAATCTTCTTCGCAAATTCGGGGCCAATTGGTACTTTTATACGCCGCTTTTCCAGCCGTTAGTAATGGGATAACGGCGGTCTTTACCGAAGCCCCGCTCTGAAACCCGCACACCGATTGGCGCCTGCCGGCGCTTGTATTCATTGATATCCACCAGGCGAATCACCCGCTCTACGTCTGTGCGGTCAAAGCCTGCAGCGATAATCACCTCGGCGCTTTCATCCTGTTCGACATAGCGTTGCAGAATGGCATCCAGAACGTCATAACCCGGCAGGTTGTCTTCATCTTTCTGGTCTGGCGCCAGCTCAGCCGACGGCGGCCGTGTAATCACCCGTTCGGGTATAACCGGCGCCACCGTATTGCGATAACGCGACAGCTCGAAAACCTGGGTTTTGGCCACATCTTTGAGCACATCAAAGCCGCCGGCCATATCGCCATAAAGCGTCGAGTAACCCACCGCCATCTCGCTTTTATTACCGGTGGTCAGCACCAAAGAGCCGAATTTGTTCGACAGCGACATCAGCAAAACACCCCGCAGGCGAGCCTGAAGATTCTCCTCGGTGGTGTCCACCGTGGTGCCGGTGAAGGGTTCGGCCAAGGTTGCCATAAAGGCGTCGTACATGGGTTCGATTGAGAACACATCGTAGTGCACGCCCATAGTGCTGGCCTGGGCCTCTGCGTCTTGCAGGCTGATATCCGCGGTGTAGCGAAACGGCATCATCACCGCCCGCACCTGCTCCTTGCCCAGCGCGTCCACCGCTATCGCCAACGTCAGCGCAGAATCGATACCTCCTGACAAACCCAGCACCACAGACTTGAAGCCATTTTTCCCCACATAGTCACGAACACCCATCACCAACGCTTGATAAACTTCCGCGCTTGCGGACAGCGGCTGTGGTAATGGTTGAGTAACCGGCTGGCAAGTTTCTTCACACTCAAAGTCTACAACGAACAGGCCCTGTTCAAACTGCGGCGCTTCTGCAGCAATCTCGCCTTTGCCGTCGGCCACCAGCGAACCACCATCAAACACCAACTCGTCCTGAGCGCCAACCAGGTTGACGTACACAATGGGCACGCCAGCGGCTTTAGCCTTACGCTGAACCAGAGCTTTACGCCGCAGCTGCTTGCCCTGGGAATACGGCGACGCATTCAGATTCAGCACCAGTTTTGCGCCGGCCGCTGCGGCAGTCTCAACCGGACCCTCTGCCCACAAGTCTTCACACACCGTAATACCGACATTAACGCCCCGCAAACTAACCACCAATGGCTCAAACCCACTGGCGAAATAGCGTTTTTCATCAAAAACCTGATAGTTCGGCGGGCACTGCTTGAAATAACGATGGCTAATCTTGCCGCTTTCCATCACCAGCGCAGCATTATAGAGTTTGCCGTTTTTACGCACCGGCGCACCAAACACCACAACCGGTGCCAACCCTGCCCCGCAGATTTCATCGATTGCCGCTTGTACGCGAATGTCCAGGCTTGGCCGCAGCAGCAAATCCTCCGGCGGATAGCCGGTCAGCGCCAACTCGGGGAATACCACAATGTCAGCCTGGTGCTGGTCATCGGCTTGCCTTACCGCCGCAACAATCCGCTGGGCGTTGCCGGGTATGTCACCGACCAAAAAATCCTGTTGAGCCATCACCAAGCGCAAAGGGCCGGGTGTTTGTGGGGATCGGGGCTGATCCGCTGTTAACGACATAGGTCGGCTCCTGTTACTGATGCCTGAAAAAGGGCTATTATAAACGCGCAGCCGCGCCAAGTCTGCGGCAGCGCCCTTAGTGGGCGTAAGCGTCAACACCATCACTATTACCGGCAGCCAAAGACTGCCTCCACCGTGTATATGGCACTATTTATGACAGCGTCTTCCACGCTTTCCACAACGACGGCGCCCGCAGCCAGTGCCGGCGACTTGCTGGGCACACGCCAGCGCGGCGAGCTGTTTCGGGTCTATAACTACTATCGTCTGGTGCTGGGCATATTGCTTATTGGGCTACTGCTGGTGGATACCACCAGTTTTGACGGTCGCTTCCGCCAACTGGACTACTTTCAGGCAGGCGTAATCGCCTATCTGGCCGTAAACGCGTTTATAGCGGTGTTAATGATTACCGGTTTCCAGCCCAGTGAGCGCAACATCAGCGTCTCCATTCTGCTGGATATACTGATTATTCATGGCCTGCTGGTCAGCAGTTCCGGCATCACCAATGGCATGGCAAACCTGGTGATCGTGTCAGTCGCCGCTGGCAACATCATGACGCCAGGGCGCATGGGTACATTTTACGCTGCCTTAGCCACTCTCAGTTCACTGGCCATTGCACTTTGGGCCATGCTGGAACAGGGCAAAAGCGCCGATGACTTGGTGCGGGCCGGGTCATTGGGTATTGTTTATTTTGTGACCGCCGCCGCTTTGCAATACATCGCCATCCGCCTGCGCCGCAGCGAAACTCTTGCCAACAGTCGTGCCCGAAGCCTCGCCGAGCTGGAGCAGATTAACCAACAAATCATTCAGCGCATGCGCACCGGTATACTGGTGTTAGACCGTGAAGGCCAGGTTCGCCTGATGAACGCCGCTGCCAGCGCGATGCTGGCAGGGTATACGGTTTCTGCGCAGCAAGCAGACACCGAAAAAACAACGGGCGCAGACCTCCTGCCCGCAAGCCTGCTAACCGGATTCAAAAGCTGGCTGCTGCGCCCGCAAAAAAGCATCGCGCCATTTCAGCCGGCAAGTACGTCGCCTCCCATACAAGCCACGTTTGCGCACCTGGACCAAAACACCGGCGAGCTGGTGTTGGTGTTTCTGGAAGACATCAGCCGCGTAACCCAGCAGGCGCAACAAATGAAGCTGGCCTCACTGGGCCAATTAACGGCCAGCATTGCCCATGAGATTCGCAACCCGCTGGGGGCCATCAGCCACGCCGCGCAACTTTTGGACGAGTCGCCGAATATGGATACGGCGGACCAAAAGATGCTGGCGATTATTCATCGCCACTCAAAACGTGTGAACGCCATTATAGAGAATGTGCTAGGTGTGTCTCGCCGTGAAACCCCAGCCGCCGAGCCGATTGATCTGCAGCCCTGGTTAGAACAGTTCCGTGACGATTTCTTGCAAACCCACAGTCAACACGAACCCGTGCTTATCCGCCTTGAGGTTCAGCCAGGCGCTCACCCCACAGCACGTTTCGACACTAGCCAGCTGGAACAAATCCTGATTAACCTGTGCGACAATGGCTTACGCTACAGCCAATGGCATTCTGGCGAGGCTAAAATAGAAATACTGACCGGAATCGCCGCCGACGGCGCCCGCGCCTACATTGATATCAAGGATTACGGCCCGGGAATTGCCAAAGAAAACACGTCGTCTGTATTCGAACCGTTTTTTACAACCGACAAAAGTGGCACCGGACTGGGCCTTTATCTGGCAAAAGAATTGTGTGAGGCGAATCAGGCTCACCTGTCGTTGATTGACACCGAACGTCCAGGTTGCTGCTTTCGCATTATGTTTGCCCATCCCGGGCGTGTAATCTGAAGGGCACTATGACCAAACTCACCGCGCTGATCGTAGACGACGAACCCGACATCCGTGACCTGCTAGAGATCACCCTCAGCCGCATGGGCCTGAACACGGTCACCGCGGGCACTCTGGCAGGGGGTATCGCGGGCATGAAAAAACACACACCAAATGTGTGCCTGACCGACATGAACCTGCCAGATGGCAAAGGCATCGAGCTGGTGCAATGGATTCAGCAGCATGCGCCCAACACGCCGGTCGCCGTTATAACCGCCTACGGCAGTATGGACATCGCCATTGAGTCCTTGAAAGCAGGTGCTTTTGATTTTGTGTCAAAGCCCGTTGAATTACCGCGGCTGCGGGAGCTGGTCAACACCGCCCTGAAACTGGCCCAGAACCCAGAGCCTGCGCCAGAAGACAATAGCCACCCGGGTTTGCTGCTGGGTAATTCCGCCCAGATTCATACCTTACGTAATCAGGCCCGCAAACTGGCCCGCAGCCAGGCGCCGGTCTTTATTCAAGGCGAATCCGGCAGCGGTAAAGAGCTGGTCGCGCGCACCATTCACCAGCAGGGCCCTAGATGTGATGGGCCGTTCATAGCCGTAAACTGCGGCGCCATTCCGTCTGAATTAATGGAAAGCGAGTTTTTCGGCCACAAAAAAGGCAGTTTCACCGGAGCCGTCGATAACAAAGCAGGCCTGTTTCAAAGCGCCAACGGCGGCACCCTGTTTCTGGATGAAATCGCCGACCTACCACTGCCAATGCAGGTAAAACTTCTGCGAGCCATTCAGGAAAAAGCCGTACGCCCGGTTGGCGACAGCCACGAAGTGCCGGTCGATATCCGCGTGCTTAGCGCAACCCATAAAGACCTTCCGGGGCTGGTACAAGATGGCCTGTTCCGCCAGGACCTGTTTTACCGAATCAACGTAATTGAAATTCGCGTGCCGCCGTTGCGCGAACGCAGTGGCGATGTAGCGCTGCTTGCCAGGCACATACTGCTGCGCATCGCCCGCGAATACGAGTGCACACCCATCGCCCTTACCGATGCCGCCATCGACTATTTAAAGGGCTACCATTTCCCGGGTAATGTGCGTGAGCTGGAAAACATACTGGAGCGGGCGTTTACACTTTGCGACGGCGACGTTATTGACAGCGGTGACCTTCAGCTTGGTAACTCTAGCAGCAACATGGATTCGCCTTTGCCGGCACCGACAGCTGAGATAATGGCAACGGCGGATATCGAACTGTCAGAGCAAGGCCTGGACCTGGAGGGATATCTCGATAACATAGAGCGCAAGGTTATTGAGCAGGCGTTGGAAGCCACGCGATGGAATAAAACGGCGGCGGCGAAAAAGCTGGGGATCAGTTTTCGGGCGTTGCGGTATAAGTTGAAAAAATTAGGACTGGAGTGACTTTCAAGGTATTTTGGAAATGAATGGCAGCGACACGCAGGATGCGTTCGCTATATAACGGTTAATACATGGATGTTGAAAAATGTTAGCACTCAAAAATCGTGGCTTTTCGCTTTTAGAATTAATGATTGTATTGATTATCGCGGCAATACTCATGAATGTAGCGCTACCCTCATTCGCTTCTTTCATAAATAATCAGGAACGAAAAAGTGCTTTGTATGGACTGATGGGCATATTTGCCTTTGCACGGCAACACGCGGTGATGACCGGAGCAATCGTTACGGTCTGCCCCCTTGACACCACGGATACTTGTGGCGGGGATTGGAATGGCGACATTCACGCTTTTCTAGACCCTAACAACACCAGAAAATTGATTGCGCCAAAAGCTCTTCTAAGAACCATCTCGCCAAGTGGCAACGGGCGTCTTGTTGTCCGCTCATTACACCGCAGCTTTTTTCAGTTCAGGCCCACCGGGTTCGTCCACAGTGACTTAGGAAACGTCACCTGGTGCCCTAAATCACGAGACGCTTCACTGGCAGGCCAGATTATAATCAACAGAAGCGGCCAAGTAAGAGTTGCCAGAGATATGGATAATGACGGCATCCCCGAGGACTCACGAGGACGCCCACTACGCTGCTGATCTTTCTACCGACAATTTGCCTGCACCGTTGGCGCTTAACATCCATAAGGCACTTACCAGCAGGATGTCTCATCCGCGGTTTTTGCCCCGGTATGTGTCAGCCCAAGATCGCCGCAGGAATCGCCCGCCTGGGCTGTTCCTGCCACGGCTGAAGCCGTTAGCGTGTAGGTACTCTGAGCCAAGTTACTTACAGCAAAGGTGTAGCGACTGGCCA
>Ga0307971_1000589_pt1 | contig 18633 bp, 20 predicted proteins | sample OrgLakmetagen714_FD_201820 | JGI IMG/M metagenome (GOLD analysis project Ga0307971, IMG submission 201820) | Saline water microbial communities from Organic Lake, Antarctica - #714 | ecosystem: Environmental > Aquatic > Non-marine Saline and Alkaline > Saline | place: Antarctica: Organic Lake... | reverse complement strand
GGGGGGATGAAGCAGAGAGGTGAGGGCGAATGGAAGGTTCAAAGCTAACGTGCAGGAAGGGGGTGGTGGTCGCAAAAGGGTGTACGTTTGAAAGAGAGAACAACAAGATAAACGAGGAAGAAGAAGGAGACAAGGTATAAGGCGATTGCCATACCAAACGGCGCTGGTGAGGTGTTTTGTTGAGCAAGCCGTTGATGGTTGCCAGGCCTTCTTCAGCTGAGGCCACAGCACGGCACGAGGACGGAGGCAAGCCACACTGGAGCCGCCGCCCCGCCCAGGGCTGGCTCCATTCATTCGAGAATCGAAGAGCTGTTTTTTTTCATTGGGTAGCATGCAAACGTAAACATTTTGATAAGCTGATGCTGCTGTGCCCAAGAAAAATAGAATGCAGCATAGGTCACGTTATCAAAGATTGAAAACAGAAAAGCGAGTGAGCTCACCGTGAGTGCATATCTCGTGGTCCAATAAGCCTGCAATCAAGTTTTGCCGGAGCCTTTTCATGGTGCGGGACAGCATCAGCGTCAGCCGACGGCCCGTCGGGCCAGGTTTCGCCGCGGCTGTCAGCGGAGCGACCGCGGGTGGCGCCTGCGGCTGTGCCTGGGACTGTAGGTTTGAGGATTGAATAACGGCACCAGTACTAGCAGCGCCAGCAGTGGTTGAAGCAGCAACTGGCTGGGGTGCTGGAAGCTGTGAATTAGAGGAGTTACCATTGTAGGCAACATCCGTCTCCACCTCAACCTCATAAGTGGTGCTGCACGCACACGCCCCTTCCGACTCCACCACTTGCCCTAATGTGGTCATCCCGCTCACCCACTCCACGTGCACCTATGGCAGAACAGCAAAAGGAGTGAGCATGGGCAGAAATGCCAAGCAATATCACCGGAATAGTGGTAGCTTTCAAAAAAGCCTTTGATTTTTTATTCATATGACTACGGTGACTCTTTCATGAATTTCACCACTTCTCCACTCCCTCTTCTTCGCAAAAAATCTTCTTCTTTCTATCCTTTCCTTCATCCAGAATATCTTTCGCTCACGTAATCTCGCAAGTTGTGGTCGTCGAGCCAGAAGCCCACGGCGTCCTGAAAGAGCACCGCCCCGTCCGGCACTTCGGGCCCTTTCCCTAAGCTCAAGAGGGCGTCCACGCCTGTATGTGCGCACACGCAAACACATGCAAATAATAAATGGACATAGACGAGTGTAAGGCACGCACATACGGGAATGAGTGGCTGGTAAAACAGGAGAGTGGATGGATGGAAGCCCAAAACGAAGAAATGAGAAGCGTGGAGTGACATGGAAGGCGAGAGAATAGTTCAGTACGCACGAGAGGATGAGTAAATTAGCAGCAACAATTAGAGCAGCATCAGAATGCATCGCTTTGAGCACTTAAAGTATAATATGTGAAATTTACTTTTAGTGAAGGTGATTTCCAGAACTAGTATAGTATTCAATCAAGACAACAAGAAGCGCCTGTCTTACCTTCACTGCTTGCCACTGATGCTTTGGCAGCAGCGAGCACATTGAGCGCGACATCCAAGAACTCGTGTTGCACTTTGATTAGCTCCCAGCCTGCTCCAGAGTCTGAGAGCGTGCCTGGGTCCGGCGCTACCCCCTTTAAATCACACATGTGCATGAAAAGTATGGCCCCCACAAGAGAATGACGTGGAATATGGAGGCAAATTAGAGTGGCACGAGGTGGAGGGGCAAGGAGGCCAAGATGAGACAGCAAGTGGTTTCATGCTTTAAAATTATTGCGATAATTGAGGCATTATAGTGGCTTTGAGCCTGGCCACGGGAGTGTTGCCTTTGTCGACCAACTGTGCTCGTGGTAAATCACGCCTCTCTAAACAACATTTAACGGACTCTTCATTTTGGTAGTAGTAGTAAAGTTATGTCTACGAGCACAACGCGACGCACCTCATTCAAGAAGCGATCAAAATCATGATGGTGCTGGCGCCGATCGTGAGTCTTTTGCTTCCAAGCGTCGATAGCAATGTTGGTCTTCTTCTGCTTGAGGGAAATGATTATGCACACGCACAAACAGTTTTGAGGCGTGGGTCTACGGGAATAAAAAGAGAAACGTGATCGGGCATCGATAGAAGAGCTAAGGTCTGCGATCAATACCTTAGCTACTGCACTTGTAGGTGCCAAAGCCTCATTTGAATCCTTAACATCTGCGTCTGGTTCAGAAGCGACCGCAGTCTCATCAACCGACGATTCAACGGGTAGCGCGGTTGGCCCTTTGTCAGAGCTATCTGTATCATCTGATGGCTTTGGATCTGGAACTAGACGGATGTAGGCAAATGCTCCCGGTACGTTCAGATGATCCGCCATGCAGGATGACGGGCTTATACTAGGCCAAGGTCCAAATCATAGACAGTTGTGCCGCCGTAGCCATTTTTGTCTTCATGATTTATTTGCTGTGTTTCTTTTTTTCCCGAGCCTGTTGGTCAAGACACCTGATTTTCCTTTTTCTTCTCTTCGCTCGGTTGCTTGTGTCATCTGATGTCATCTTCTCTCTTGTCGCTTGGCTTTATAGCTTTGTGCTAAATGCTTTGTGCGATTCGTGCATATTATTCATTCAGCATCTTGTGAAGGCTCTAGGACGAGCAGATGCCCTAAATGCGTCTGATAGAATTTGGAGGAACCAATTGAACCTTGCCAGTGTCTTAAAAGTGATGACATCGCGACTATGGCGAGCTATATTCTTATTCATTTTTAGCTCCTCGATATGTTTTCGGGCTGACAGTGCTACTGGCCAATGCTGCGGCGAGGAGGGCAAAAAGGTATTTCTGATCGACCAATATTCATCGAGTACTATGTGACTTTCGAACAATCAGTTTGACTGACGCCGATGTATTGCGCAGGCTACTGAGCGACCTTTAGAAGGAGCTGGTGATGCAGGTGCTCGACTCGATGGTGTAAATGACAAAGCGGCGTACTCATCAATTGAGCCTCCCCTAATGCTTAAGTCCACGCACACGCATATGCCTGTCGTTACAACATCTCAATCTAAGCGAGAACCAAGGCGTATACTGCTTACAGCAATGGCACCGAGCATAGCGCCTACGGTCAATGGGTCTGACATAGATCTGGGATCGGGGTGCGTAGCAAATGTAATTTTTGAATGTGAATATCGGTGTTCAGCAAGCGACTAATAGCTCATGTAATTGCATTTGATCTCACAGGCCATCGTCAGAGTCAGAGCAGACTAACAAGTTGTCAGGGCTCGCGCTGTTTGCGCTCTGCTTTGGCGGCATCGCCGTGCCCGTGGCTATCATCGCGATGTACCGCTGCTTGCGAGCGAGAAGAGCCAAGTTCAGTTCATGGGGGGTGTCTCACGGCGACTGGAGCCGAGATACGAACAGTGAAGCCGATGTGACGTGGCGCCTGGCACTGGACAACGGTGCAGGCGGGCTGGAAATGCGCGAGGCCAGAAGCGGCCACGACATCTTTCAGTCCGCGCTCGATGACGAGCAGTTCGTTTAGCATCGATTCCTCATCCGTGAAGTACATGCACTGCGCGATGCGTACCTGTTTAGCGCCAACCAAATAAAGTGGAACTAAAAGTGTAGAGAAATACATAGATAAGTAGAATTTGAAGCTCTCCTGCAACTGAAAAGACCGAATCAAAGCACGCCATTTCGATTGTACATGGAATAGCGCCCATATATCCGGCTTCGGTTTTGAACACCGATGATATGTAAATAGGTATGGAAACTATTTTACTATATCGCAAAGAGAGCCACGCAACCATTTATTCATTTGGCGACCAACATTATCGATGAAGGGACATCTGACATCTGATGATCTGATGTAAATGAGAACACGCCTCAGAACAAATCGGCTTGACGCTTAACATCTGTGTGAACTTTGATTTTGATCTCCTACAGCCACTAGTATCTTTCTCTATATTCATCTTGGTAAGATCCCTCTATATCGCGTGTTATTACTGATATATTCTGAAGAAACGTCACCAGTTCTGGAATTTCACATCTGTATAAATGGCGGCGTGCTCAACGCCCAATAGCTGGCCTACTGTGGCCGCCACCACCACCGCCGCCACCCCACGCCACGGCTGCGCGCGGGCTAGGGCCGTTCCATAACAGCTCCGGGCGACCTGCTCCACCTCCTCCACTGAAGGCAAAACCACCTGAATCACTAGCGCTGGAGTCGTCGTCTTCGGGCTCGTTGCGCGTGTAGGCAGAAGCAGCGGTGGTTGAATCAGCGGTATTCTTGTTACGAGGCGCTAAGGATGCCAGGGCAGAACGAGCAGTCTTCTCCACGAGCTGCAGCGCCAAATGCGACTCAATCTAAAGGACCAGGGTGCATGCAAAGGAAATAAGAAAAAGAAGAAGCATGTTAAGGTGTGAATTTGGAGAGACAGGCTGAGGCGATGCCAGCTTACAGAGCGAGAGAACAAAACAAAAATATACTTACATTCAAAAATACGCTTGAACTGAAAGGCTACCTATGTATTTGAAGTGTGCTCAATCAAAAGCAAGCAAAGGTACCTCGTTGTTGTTGTAGAGCATTTCTCCCTGAAGTATTCTCGCGAGCTGTGCTGCAATCTCATCAACCCTGTTCAACGAGCCCTCCTTCTCCTTCTCCTTCCCCGCCTTCTCCTGCAGCTTGTTCACGACAAACGCTTTCAGCACTGGCGCGTGCGGCACTTCCGGCAACGCATGGCACGGCAACGCTGCCGTGGCTGCGGCTACCCAATCCTCTCCTCCCTGCATTTCCCCCTTTCCGGGGGCAGCAGCAGAAGAAGCAGCCAGATTGCAAGCTCCGTCTGGTTGGCCGTAGCAAAACCCGGCCATCGCAGGCTGGGTGCAGTCCACGAGGCCCACAGAGGCAGGGAGGCCGTAGAGCCCCGCAGATACCCGCATCAAATTGGTTTTGGCCGTCTTGCACGGCTGGCAGTCCACGCCGTCGGTGAACAGCACCAACCACAGCATGCTGCTGCTGCTGCTGCTGTCATCGTCATCACCTCTGCTACTGCTACTGCTAGTGGCACTCGTGCTCCTCCTCCTGCTGCTGCTGCTGCTGCTTGCAGCAACGGCCGGTGATAAGAGGGTTCGGCTGAAGTGCGCTGGGTCTGCAAAGGACGTGACAGCGGAGCGCCTGAAGAGCCAGGTCCATTCTTTAGCCACTGTAGAGGCCCATTCCACAAGCTCTTGTCCGTTGTCTTTGTTGCCCAAATACTCTTGCCGGGTTCCGTGCTTGTCATTGATGACCAGGAAAGTGGGGTAAGCGCGGATGCCAAACCTAAATGTTTGGATTGTTTGTTTCAAATTAATAGTGACACACTTGATCAATATTTTAGGATCGTTATAAATAAAAACATCGTCATCGATTTGATTAGATAGGAGAAAGATTAAGCTCGAAAAATCAAGAAGTGATAGAATTTTAAGGAGACTTCTCTGAATGCGAAAGTTTCGCATTCACCCTCTCGCCTTCGCGCTCACCATTCGCTGCAAATTTTGTGCTCGTTTACGCAATTCACGGCCCCAAACTCCAACGGCATCGCCGCATCATCGGCCGCGGTAGCCGCTTCCTTGTAAAGCTCTACGGACCGTTGGCAGTGCGAGCACCACGGCGCGTAAAACTTCACCACCCATACTACATTCGTGCGCCCCACTCGCTTCTCCCACAGGTTTTCAGTGAGGGTGGTGATGAGAGGATGGCCGCTGAAAAAGAGAGCTCCTCCAGACTCCGCACGGCCGAACCGCTCAAACCTGGAAAGTGTCACGACGGGAGTGCAGGCAGGCAAAAATTAGCGGCCAATGGTTAAGGGGCCAATCCCATGCTGGTCAACACTATCGAAAGCTGAGCTTACACACACTGCAATACACTTGTCCCTGTTCGCGCACTAATGATAAGCACTCAGAAGAACTTACTCCCATTCGGTTTCGAATGCCCCCGTGTCCGCGCCACCATCGCCAAAATCGTCGAACGCCGCCCTCTTGTCCGGGGACCCTAGCACATCGTAGGCGGCCACGAGGGCCGCAAAAGCAGTCTCCGCCCACGCCATCGCGCTAGGGTGCTCTAAACTGCGCGCTTTGTCAGGATGAAGACGCAAACTAAAAGGAGAAAGAGACAGTCGTAAGTGAAAACAAAAAGAATGAACAAGGAAGTAGTACCGTGAAAAGAATAGAAATGATCTAGAAATGCATTAGGATATGTTGCAGGAACAGCAAAAGAAGAAAGTAGTACATACAGGCATAAATGAATTTCTTGCAGTCTCACCTCAGACGACGGTACGCTCGTCGAATCATCCCTTGCGTCACGTCCGCTGGCGAATCAGCCCGAAAGTCTTCTGCATCGTGAGCTCCGTCTTCATTGTCCACACCATCATCATCATGTACATGATCAGGATCCACCAGAACGCCAAGAGTCTCGTACGGGTGTGTCGAGGCCCAGCCTTCTTCAGCTAACTGCGCTCGCACCTTCAGCTCTTTCAAGCGAGCAGCTGCAGTGGTGCCTGCTGCTGACGTTGACTTCTCCCGTGCATAACTGCTACTGCTGCTGCTGTCACCACTTCCACTCAGAGGCTGGGATGCCAATGCTTCCACCATTGACTCAAGCCGCTGCCTCGCTGCTCGCGCATTGGCGTCTAACATGGCGACATGGGCACGCAAGTCTTCGATGCTACCTTCCGCAGAAGCGGCAGCAGCGTCCTGAATTACATGGTCGTTTTCATTTTCATTTTCGACCTCATCCGGGTCAGCATAGTAGGACTTTTTCTTTTTGGATGATTTCTTTGGAGTGCTTACAGATTTAGCAGCAAAAGAAGCTTCAGCGTCAGCCAGCATTGCTTGTGCTTCCACTACAGCGGCGTCTGCAGCAACGACGGATGCTTCCAAAGCTTGCAACGTTGCCCCACCTCCACTGCCGCTGTTGCTACAGCTGCGAGAAGTGCTTTGTTTGGCGGCGCGTTGCTCTTCGGCTTCCACTCTCTGCTGGCGCCCACGCCGCTCGGCTGCTACGGCTTCGGGACTGGGGCAGGTAGTGTGCTTCCCGATCCCGCCGAGGCCAATGTGGTCGACGTCACCCTGTATATGTATATTTCAAAAAAAAGGAACGACATTATGCACGCCAGTGGCAAGGATCAGTGGCGTGAGAGTTTGTGACTATGATAAAAAGCTACACAAGTGTAATAGGAGAATCGTACCCTTCCGCGTACCTTGACCTCACACAAAAGATTTGTTCGCCTACATTCAAGTTAGGCCCTTAAACTATGAGCTAGTCCTACTACAGTGAGCACACCTGGCACTGCCACGCTTCGTCTGGCCGACATGCGCGCTGCGAAATGCACCACCCACAGCCGTCGGCCACGCAAGAGTGGCAAGCCAAGTGCGCCGCACAGCGCGTGGCTGCTGCTAGCCCTTGGCCATCCCCGTTTCTGCCGGGAGCTTCTCCACACACTGCGCCACTGGAGTCAACGTTCCCGTTGCATTGGGCCACTGTAGCCGGGTTAATGCCCCAGCCTCTGCGGTGGTAGCGCTCCATCACGTCCTCGCACGTGTTGCAGCAGTCGTCGTCGCCGTCGCCTGCGCCGAAACAGTCTCCGCATGGAGCTGCTGCTACGGCAGTGGATACAACTTCTTCTGCGGAGCTACCATGAAGTCCTGGCTGCCTGCGCGGAGGCTCGCTAGCCCGTTGCACTCGAGCTAGAAGGATTCGTAATTCGAGCACTTCTAGTCGCGCGGCGTGGGCTGCGTCAACCCCTGATTCATTCGCTGGCGCTGGCCGGGTAGCTACCTCCGCGAGGGCTTCTGCCAGCGTGGGAACAACTGATGTAAGGTAAGCTGATGCGGGCTGCGAGGCGAAGCATAATGCTGCGACCGCGGCGAGCATGCCAACCATCCTTTCTATTAAATGGAATTTCGTTCGTGGTTGGTGTCCGCCCTTTTTTCGTACTGTACTACGTACATACTGTACAGTACATACCACAGTTCTGTTGTACATGTGCAGTAAACAAAACATCAGGCGGACCACGGGCACAAGAAGGGACACGCACCACGGGCAATACAAGGGCACTCACCCACGGGCATCTCAAGGCCGTGCACTGAGGTTCTAAGAACACGCACCTACTCCTCCGCAGCAAACACATTGCTCCAAAGCCGCGCATCGCGCGGGCACCTGAACTTGTATTCTTGCAATAACAAATCGTTCTGATGAGTGCAGCGCGAGACAACGACCACGAAGTACTGTACGTACTGAACAGCTGAACAGTAAGTACTTCCTACGTGTACAGATCTGTTCTCCCCTGTAACCTACAGGGAACCAGCAAGACTTCCGCAAATCAGAAAAAAATCAAATAGCACTTTCACCTTTCACGTGCATGTCGTTTGCTCCCATTATCTCTCTATCTGTCCGTTTGATTTGATTCTGCCGTGGTCCTTCAGCTCGACTTGCCTGGAGGGCACAAATGGGCGTTAGCTGAAACAACTTCGTGGTTGTGATCAAACGGCCTCAGCTCGTCCCCTGATTCGGCACGTGGAGAAAACCGAATGTCCGCTTCAACGGACCACAACAACGCTAAGTATCTGTACACACACTGAACTGCTGTTGCTTTGCTTTTCATCTCTACCACCTGTTAGCCTTCTATTTCCGGCCCTTCGGGGCCTGTCTCAAAGACTGAACGACTGACTCCGTCATCATCTCATCAGCGTCTGTAATGCACTGTAGCTTTTTATTATAATTAACAACTACATCCCTGATGCTATGAAGTTATGAGCCTGTGAAGGCGCCGCAAGACAAACAAACTCACGTGTACGCCCTTCATTAATAACACTGCAGGTAAGTTAGTGCTGTTTTCCTGGGGCGATTACATGAATTGAAGATGCAAGAGTACTGTAAGTAGTTGGTGTTGCATATGTACAACTAAATGATACGGCGCACGCTTTTTATTTGAACAAGGCTCCAGGCCGGCCGCTCAAGTTGTGTGGAAATTATTTGACCTACTTATACTGCGAAGAAAGGGCGGGTATATGTCGAGATATGTTCAACCAGAAACCAAACTATCAGCTCATCATACTGTGTCGGTCAATACAGCAGCCGCGGATACATGCAGCCGCCATTTCATTGTCTCCTATGGTTGCACCCTGCTGTAATGCACTCCAGCAATTTCCGGACGAATTTACTGCAGCATTCAGGTCTTTCCACTCGAGCCTAGACTATTCCGAATGGGAAACCGAGGATTGAAGGAGTAGTACCTTATATCTAGGCGGCGGCTACACTTGAGGCATGTGATATATGTTGGCCGCAGACATGTGCTTATGCAGATAATGACCTTCGAGCGCCCTGAGCGGCCGGCAATGTATTTCAACCAGGGTTACACAGACATCTGCGCAGGCTGCATGGTGTTGGTATTGGCGAACGCGGTTCTGGGGTCGGGATACAACATAATGAGCTAAAGTCCATAATTGGCCCTGTTTGGGGTAAGGATATTGCATGGGCACAGCATCACTGTGCAGCTTATTCCGGCGCAGTATGGTGGCAATCTTCTTTACTTCGCCTTGGAGCATGCAGATGGAATATCTTTTGGCTGAAGGCGAACTCATCAAGAGTGGGCGAAAGCTCTAGGGATCTCGTCGCACTTCGACGGCAATGTTGACGTGGTTGCTTCGTGTGTGGCAAAAAGTTACTGCTCCTGCTACGAAAAAAAAACTTTCAATAGAGTTGAACCGCATAATCTGCGGTCTGTTGTAAACTTTATCGTTCAAGGGGTTACTGTAAACCGCAGGCGTATGCGCATCATGCTCGAGCGTCGGGGCACGATGGAAGTTCCGAATGCATTCCAAGGTTGCAACAAAACGCTTCAGCGCGTAAAATATAGACAAAATTTGAAGGCTGCAAATGACAAGGAAATGAACCTTTAGCCTGGTATTCAGTCTGGCCCGGAGGATCGCAATGAAGTCAACATGGGCCCCTCCTCCCGTTGGTAACAATCGATAGAATAACCCATAAATCATCGAGCGGCAACAGTACATGTATTCTGAGTATCTGCACCACCCTTTGTTCACTAGGGCCACCAATGAATAAAACATTCCTAAAATTTGAAGGGACGTGAACCAGCCAGAGCAACCGAAGTAGCGCGCGTTCTTGCTCGGGAGCAAGAGCCTCACAACTTACAAAACAAGTTGTAAGACCGCTTGGTGGCTCTGGAGGAATTCACTCCGGTTTCTGGTTGTTCCGATTCCCAGAATTTCCCTCCCACAGCAGTTGGGAGTGGGAGCAGTCAGCGTTCTCGCGCTGTCTTGGCGCGGCGCCTAACTCAGTTCCTGGCGCCTCGCCGGTACAGCTGCCTTACGCAGCCCGCGCCGCTTCTTCAGCTGTGCGGTTGAGGTTGTCGCTCCGCACCTCACTGCTTGCTGGCATAGTATGCTTTGGCGCATTCAGCAACAGAAGCACCGCCTTCCGTGGAGTGGAACTAGTGCTATTGTGGGGGGAGGGGCAAACTAGCCTTAAAATTTCATACTTCGCATTTCCAGTGGTTTTTAGGTCTTAGATCTAGGCGAAAACCGACTTCAAAGAATTCTGTTTGACCAATTTGGCATTAGATGCATACGCAAGGAGCTGGTTTTGAGGTAATTGGGTGCTTGTGTATTAGATGTCATCAGAGGATTTGGCCTATGCACCGGGGCGGGATATAGAATATTGAGAAACACCTAAATCTTAAAACTACTTTGAAATGCCTCTTATTCTTATGTAATTCAAATTTCAACCACATACACCGCTACTCATAATGCATGATGCGCGCTTCGTTGTTTTGAGTGCCCATTGGAAACCCATGGAAATCAGAGCCAACTGTTTGTGCGCGCTACTCCTGTTTGCGTCCTCTTATCAATCATAATCGAAATCCTCGTAGTATTCGTCGTCCAGTTCTTCCTGTTCCAATTGCTGGGCCAAAAGAAAGTCCGCATCGTGTTCGTTATCACGATTTCCGCCATCACGCTGGCCGCCACCGCAGAATTCGTCTGATATTTCTTGCATGTCTAGGTCCTCGAAGTCTTTTCGGCATTGATTGGCGATGTCTTCGCGCATTTTAACATCATCAATGCCGCGCAGAAATCCACGGACAACACGCTTTCGTCGCTTGGCCTGAGCCTCAGTGAAAGCATCTTTGGTTCCATATGGATCTCCTGCAATGCCACGTCCTTCAGGACAATTTGCAACGTGCGCATGAGCGTCATCACCGCAGTCTTCCAAACACCATGCACAAAAGCCACACCTGCACTTCGAACAAGTGAGCGCGAAGCATCCATCGAAGTCCAAAAACGCTAGACCACATCCTTCTCGTGGGCATTTCAGGGTCAAGATATTTTCGCGCACATGTCGGCAATGCTCATAGACTTCACGCTCATACGCGTCCATACGGGCAAGCCTCTCCATCTCGTCTTGCATCCTCTTCCTCTCTTCTTTGCGAATCTCTTTTGCAAGCTGGGATTCCAAGAGCATCTTTTTGGCGTCAGAATATTCTTGAAAGGCTTCATTTCCAGCATGGAGAACGATGTCGGCCATGGATACTGGTAATCTGTCAGCTTTGTCGCAAAAAGTGCAAAGTATTTCACCATTCCGCGCCTCAAGCTCTTGAAGTTCTTCGTTCGATTCAGCACGCACTTGGAGAGTAAAACATTCGTCACAGAGAAAGTGGTTGCCCTTACACATGAATCCGTTGACTTCAAGGACTGAATCATCGTAGCAAACTTGACACTCTCGTTCGCGACGACCGAGCTCAGCTTGAGTCTTCGGATCTTGCTCTGCGGCCGCTCTCAGCCTGTCGTTCTCGCGAATTTCGGCGGCAGCGCTGTGACGAAGACGAAAGCTTTTTTGTCGTTCCTGGTCCACTGCCGCCTTCTCAGCCTTTTCGCGCTGCGCTTTCGCAGCGACCCTCTTCTCTTCGATTTTGCGCCGCTCTTGAGCGTGAATTTCTTTTTCGCGCCGCACGTGTGCTTCACTAGTGTCACGCTCTTTCTCCAGCTCTTTCTTCACATCTCGAATAAGCTTGTCTGTTGAAGCCTTCAAACTATCCATCTCGGCCTGCTTCTTCATGAGATCCTTTTTACGCGCATCTTCAATCCTAGTCATTTCGATCTGAGCCTGCCGTTCTCGCGTACTGCGTTCATCCTTTAGTCTTGCTTCAAGTGAAATTACCTCTGCTTCTGCCTCTAAATGCATCTTTCGAACTTCTTCTTCAATTTCAACTCCCGCATTCTCTTCACGAAGCGCTTGTTCGCGCTTTTCCCGCAGATTTTGAATCTCCAACTTTTTTTGCTTCAAATCGGCGGCTTGTTTCGATTCGAAGTGCAAGCGACGCTTTTCGAGAATTGCTGCCTCATTCCTAGCTTTCTTGCCGCGCTCCTCCATCTCTTCTTCTGCTTTGCGCATCTCCACTTCCATTTTTTTTGTCTCCTCTTTCAATTTCTTGTCGAGTGCCTCAATTTTTTTGCACCTCTTACAATTTGGGCGCAGTACGTGGCAGGGAGATTCAAATTGATGTACGGTGCCAGAAAGTCCCTCGCACGTTACCATGACTCCTTCTTTACAAAGAGGTGGATTCGGAGTACTACATAGTCTCAAGGTGTTGTGCTCTCCTCGTAAGCAAATCGCAGGTACTTTAACTGAGCATTTTGTTTGGCACGAGCTTCTTGGATGGCACACAAGGTCACATTGGTGCGTACACTTTAGAAGTCGCTTGCACTTCTTCGTACAGCCACCTTTGGGGCAGTGTTTCTCAAAGTCACCTGGCTTGGCTAAAACCGCACGAGTTGAGTGCTCCATACAAATCACTGGTAGTCCACTACAATTGTAATTGTACACATCACCGTGGCCGTAGATTTTCCTCCAGACAACTCCACCAGTCTCCTCAAAAGTTGAACGATTTCCTAAGACAATCATCCCATGCTTAGCGCGAGTAAACAAGACATTTACGCGTTGAGGTTCTTTCAGAAAGCCGATATTTGAACGCTGCGTTGACCCAGGCGTCTTGCTGCAGCCTCGAACTAGTGAAATAACTGCGATATTGGCCTCTTCCCCTTGGTAGTTGTCGATCGTTGCGACCCTTACGCTGTCATTTCGGTCGATGTGTGGCCTTTTCATTGCTCCACGCTCAATATCCACAACCTTACCAAGCCGATCAAAGGCTTCGCTCATGTCAGCATCATTGATAATCACGTTGAGTTTAGCATCCGACAGAGCTTTTTGAATTCGTACGAGCTGACCGAGATAAGGAGTTAGGACCACAAGGTCAGTGGATTTGTAGCCTTGTTGGAGGAGATATTTGACAATAGAAACGGTCATGGTCAATTCGTGCGCATTGGTTTTTGAGACAGCCTCTGCCCGCTCGGAAAAACCATTGTTACCATCTTCTGGGTACTCGTGATCGATGAACGTTACACGTTGACTTACTCCAGTGATTGGCGGATGTGCCAACACGCTTGCTGCATCGGCCAACGAAGGATATGTCGTAAGCTTCGCAATAGCACTGATATCCGGGTGCATGCGATGCTGCGTTGACAGTGTCGCCACATCCAAACTGCCTGCGAGTCTTTCAAAAAGTGATCGATTGAGGTTATGTCCACGGCCTGACTCGATAGTAAGTGGATAAAATTCGCACTTGGGTCGCAACTGCTTGTGGTCTCCAATCATAACAAGGCGCTCGCAACTGGGCGAAATACTAGTAAGCACGTGAGCTTCCATTATTTCGGCAGCTTCTTCGATGAGGACAATTCCTGGAGCAACTGCATCGAGCAAGTCCTTTTCCATTGCAGCCTTAGTAGTGGTGATTCCAATGACACGACGGCTTCGGAGAATTTCTTCGTGATTCTGTTTCTTGAGCAAACTGATTTCCTCTTGAGCTTGCTTGATAACATCTAGGTAGTAAACGAGCTCATCCCGTGCCGTTTCAATCATTTCTTTTTGCCACCTCATTGCTATCTCGTTGCGTTCGATTTGTGAGAGCTTCCAGAGAGGCAAGTGTGACCTTCCATCATACGGTTGTGGACCATTGCCATGAAGCCATTGCCGCCAAAGATAGTCTGTCCCCTTCAGCCCCTTCGCCACGTAGCCACTGACCTTTTGAATATCATCACTGGTTAATTTCAATGCTTTGTACGCTACACGATGTTCGTCTTCGAGCCACGGCTCTACGATACGCCATGGCACCCGTTCAATCTTCATGTAGCAATTTTTCAGGCAAGACTCAACTTTGTCCTGGGCGTATTCAATTTCCCCTTTGAGCTGACCGAAGCGGCGCTTTTGTGAGGCACTAAATGTTGAGCGCCCTCCAGCTAGTTCGTAAAGACTATACTTCTCAATATTAGCATTCTTGCTGCGCCCCCCGACACGCACGATATCTGTGATACCGTTGTTGATGAGGTCTTCAAGGAATGAGTCGAGCGCATGATTCGTATAGCAGACAACAAGGATAGTGTGGTCCGTTGAACTCAATAGCAACGACGCAACGAGTGCTCCGATGTAAGTTTTTCCCGTGCCTGGAGGCCCCTGGATGAGAGCAACACGTCGGCTCAAAGCGTGATCAAGGGCTCTTTGTTGGCTGGCATCAAGGCGCTCTATCTTGGTCTTGGTTTCACTGGAGCACTTGAGAGCGCCTATTTCTATCTCTTGAACACGTCCGTAGACGAGCTCTTCACGAAATGGAACTGTCTGAATTGACTTGAGACCCTCAAGAATCGGTTTATATGCAAAGAAGCTGCTCGATACAACCACCAGCTTCGTGGGCGGAGAATGTGACAGTTCTTCAATAGTCGCTTGAATTGCACCCCCGTTAAATTGAATTCCAATTTCCGAAAACTGTTTGGCCAAATCGTCGACTTCGCGGCGCTTAATTATGCCAAAACGAACAGGAGACCAACTACCTTTACCACTCTTCCGCAAAAGACACACAAGAGCGTTTTTGGGAAGGACACGCGAATGTTTCTGCCAGTAATCTCGTTTTGCTGCCTCATTCATGCGTGAACAAGTAGACAGAATAAAACTGAATATGAAGCAAGGCTCAGGTTCGTAGCACAATTTATTCACGCGAACTGAGTCAAAAACTTCATGATTCGAACTGTGGCTTCCACTCACCGTGTCAATCATTGGGCCAAGCATGTCATGCCGCAAAAGTCGAAACTGGCGATCTAACAGCTGTGCTTCACCGTGCCCATCACTGCACACAGAAAGTTGTGCTGCGCTTGGTTTTGGAAGATACGGTTCACAATCGTTGAGACTCGCGAATTCCTCAAGGGTCGGTTCTATCCAAATTTCGCGGTAATCTGCGTAATCGTTGTCGTGTCTCCCGCCAGGAAGCTGGTTTCCAACAAGCTCCACATTTCTGGCAGCATTGCTACTACCAGTAAAGAGGCTAGTTCCGCCCGCCAGAACAGTCAAGAGCTTTATTCCTGCCTCGCCACTCGAGCGTGAAAGAAGCGACGATATTTTCTGAATGTGACTGTTTTGACGAAATGAAGCATCATCGCAGGCGAGAGTCAAACACAGCCACATTATGACCGCTCTTTCCTCCTCAGTGAAGGATCCACATTGAACTAGATCAAATGCCGATTCCAATACAATGCCATTGCACTCAATGGCAAGGTCCCTGAGAACGGCAATGAGAGGTTTCTTATACACTGGCTTGTCAATGTCTGGCGAACCCAAAATTCTGATGACCGGAATAACACCTTTCCGAAAGAGCTGCAAATCATCATTGCCGAGGTACTCGAGAGCCTTTTGAAGGGCATTTGAATCTTTTGTTTGAGAATCGTTCAATTTGTACAGGAGTTCCTTCGGGTCTTCGACTCCAAAACGTATGGCACCTTTAAAAAGTTTGAGCGCCTCCTCTTCATCAGAAATTTTGGCATCAGGGTACTTACATAATTTGTCAAAGAAACGGCGCTGCCGCGCAGCAGGCGAATTATCGTCACTATATCCGCTGTGGCGACTCATTCCTCCCTTACTTCCTTTGCCTCCCTTTCCTGCTTCCATTCTTGAATTTTCCACGATACGTCCGCTGTGATAAGCCATTCCTTCTTTGCTTCCCTTGCACCCCTTTCCTCCTTCCGTTCCTCCCTTGCCTCCTTTTCCTCGTCCTTTGCCTATTGGATTCGTTTTCTTCATTGTGAACCTAATGCAGCGAGGAATATAAAATAAGCCGTGACAAATTTAGAAAGTTAGCTGAGAATATCAAATTTCATTTAGATAGAGGGAAAAATCGACAGATATTTCATATTCATAAGTTTCATAAGCATCTCAGTACCAGCTCCACTTGTTCTTGATAATCCTTTTCTTTTTATAATAAAGTACAGGATGATCGTTTGTGCACCCATCGTGTCTGACTTCAATCTTTGACGCGCATCAAGACGCTAAGTACACTAACCTGCGATTTCGTAGCGAGTTACTTTCAACTTCCCGGTGTTAGCACGCTGCGCTTGTGACGTTGTGAAATACTTTGTAGCAAACCAACTGCAACTTGTACTTGTACGCCAGAATCTACTACTGCACTCCAGAATCTACACTCCAGCACTCCAGTGTGGTTTTGTACACAAGTGCCTAATTTAGTAGCAATAAATATAACATTTCAGTCCATCATCACTCCACCACTTCACCACTTCCTTGTCGCTCCACGGCCCACGGCTCCACGCTCCACGACGGACAGTCGGGCAATAATTCGAGTCCAGAGTCCGACGAAAGGCGTTGGCAGATTCTGCTCTAAGCTGCATCATACAAGCGATTATTCGACGTCGCCAATCTCCGTGCTTACACCATATGATCCTCTCATTCACTGTCTGAGTGCTCACGTTCATAGTGCATAGTCCGACCCTCTAATATCGACCAGTCATCAACTTTGCCACAGCCGTGCACGGCATATATAGACAATATCTTCCAAAAACTGGTGGCATCTTTATCATTTGAGGCGCGATCAGCGTGCGTTCAGACGACCCTGCCTTCAGTATCGGTAGCCTAGTAGTCATGGCTACTATATCATTATCTTTCGTATTTGCAATGGAGAAGGTCGTCTATAGAGATCTTGCAACTTCTCAAACTGTTTTACAGTTGAAGGAGTGGCTTGTGGAACACTGGCCTGCCTCAGAGCCAGCTGCTCCCTCGCCCAGTAATTTAAGACTGATTGCTATGGGCCAAATGATGGCTGACGACTCGAAGACAATAGGAGGTAAAATTATGATGTGTTTGGATGTACCATCATTAACATCTTTTCTATACCATTTTTAGATCCTGCTTGCTTTTCAGTTTCTGCATGCCTTTCACCACAATTGCACGCCGATTATTATCGTCTTCTGTACAGACTATGGCCTTCGCGTGTTTGCTCACCCCACGCCGGTGAATGTTTCAATAAGACCGGCCGGAGCAAAACCGTCACCACTGCCTGGCACCAAACCTGCTACAAAAAGTACCGAGGAAAGGCGACCGCCCGCGGAAGTGGCATCGAGCGGAGCGATGTGCTGCTTAGTAAGCTGAATGTAGTGGATGTGTGATGTATGGAGCAGCTTAGAGCCTTCGTTGTATTCTTTGGAGTACAGTCCACACATTCACCAAGCGCTTTTACACTACGTTGCTCCACGACTACATGCGCAGTCAACAGCCTGACTTGATGGGTTTCCAGAACGCACTTTTACTTGAAAGTTGCGAAGGAATCCTTTGTAGCAACAGCCATATGCAGTATCTGTATCAGAAACATATAGTATTATCCCCGATTATTCTACTCTGTACTGACCGTTTATTTCAAAGAATGGGCGAATGCCGGGAGGTGCTGGGCGGCGGACCAGCACCTCCTTTGAAACTGTGTACGCTTCGAGTGCAACCGGGATCTCAAACTTAGTGAGGTAAGATGTTTGGAGTGTCGCCGGTCGTTTACGACCCCTCGTGCAATTTTCACCTCTTTATCATTTATCACGTTCGAGGCGCCAATTCTTGGCGCAGCATCCACCGCACAGGCTTTTAGTGGCGTCGCCTTGAAGTGTAACGCGGCATGCCTTTCCGCTAACATGCTTGAATTGACTCCGCACATGAGTCTTTGTCTGTGAGTGGTTGTCCACGATGATTTCGAGGAGAGTATGGACTGCAAACTCTGACGGAACTCTGACTCTGACACCGGAGCTCATGGCCGTGAATCCAGAATCGCATTGTAGGACTTCAAAAGTGGGGACAATATCCCACAGTCCGCCTGTGAGACACAGCCATGTACGGTGGGCATCAGGGGGGGGGGCGGATTCCTAGGAACTTCGGGCCACCGACAGATGATTAACCCTTCCGTGATGAATTTGCAGCACCGCTTGGTACTTGAATTATCCGTGGGACTCCCGTTTGATCAAAGGCAGGCATAATGGAGGATTGGTTTATTTTGGCAGCAGCTACAAGCATTGTCAGCACGATCTTGCCGATCACTAGCGCGGAACCTGCACTCTTCGGGGTATACGCAGTCGACTTGCTCTCAAGGTGGAGGACCTTGCGAGGGTTTCGAAAAATGCTGGAGAACGACCCCGACTAGCGTCCGTGGCGTTTGATGGAAGATATATGGGTTAAACTCTATGATTGGGAGGGACAACTAGGCCACAAGCGGTCCGATTACATGTTGTTGTTTGTATTTTTAGGGGGGGGCGGGCTTTTCTA
>Ga0307971_1000569_pt1 | contig 19003 bp, 7 predicted proteins | sample OrgLakmetagen714_FD_201820 | JGI IMG/M metagenome (GOLD analysis project Ga0307971, IMG submission 201820) | Saline water microbial communities from Organic Lake, Antarctica - #714 | ecosystem: Environmental > Aquatic > Non-marine Saline and Alkaline > Saline | place: Antarctica: Organic Lake... | reverse complement strand
GTACTACTGTCCAATTGGCTCACGACACTCTGTGATTTGCTCCGAGGGTAACTTTTGCCCACCTGATAGTGCAAGCCAACTACCTTGTCCGAGCGGTCAACATCAGCCGAACACTGGCTTCTCACACTGCTTCCGCTGCCCCGGCGGCCAATATCAAGTAGACGCTGCCCAGTCGAGCTGCAAAAATTGCCCAAGGGTCAGTTCGTCAATTCATTTCCTTCTTTTAGCAATGTCTTCTTGTGATGGGTGTTGTAGTTGTGCCTGCCTCTGACACTCGCTCCGTTTCGGCTTTTATAACAGGGATTCTTCTGCCCAGTGGGTGCAAAAATCAACATTGCATGTCCAGCCGGTTATTACTGCCCAGCGTAAGTTCACGCCCCCGTAGATGCTTCTTCTTAGAATGCCTATCTTTTCCTAATTTTTGTCCTTCATCATGATTCTGGTTTTGCATTTCTTTATTTTAAAGCCAGGTTTTGCATTTCTTTATTTTAAAGCCAATACTCAATCGCGAATCGTTTGCCAATTGTAGTGTACTACGACCTCAGGACAAACATCACCCTTCTCCTCCTTTCATTGCGTTTCAAGGTCGTCTGCCACTTTTCTCCCCTGTGGCCCGGGCACTTTCTCGCTTTCTGCAGCTGTGTCATGTTCGTCTTGCCCAGAGGGAACATTCAACCCAGACTCAACCTCAACTGATTCGGTAGCCTGTATTAGTTGCTCAAGTGGCCAATACAACCCCTTTATCGCTCAGTCTGCATGTTCCACCTGCCCCAAAGGTAGCAAATCGTACCCAAATTCTATCGAATGCTACTACCCGGCGAGGCTCCCTTCGGAGGCATCGGTAACTTCGGAGCAACCTACCATGGAATCGACAAAGGAATCTCTCATGGCATTCTCCCGTATACTTCCTCAAAGTAATGCTTCACGCGTGCTGCCGAGTGCACAACCAACGCAGCGTTTTAGTTTTGATTGCAAAGGTGTAGCGCTGTCAGTTGGTTCAGCAACTTGTGTATCATGGGTTGATCCAAACGTATGGACCTCAAACAACGTTCCAGTGGAAGGCGATTATGCGATAGTGAAGCCATCCGATAATGCAGATGCGTGCGTTGAAGTGAAATCTGATGCAGTTGCATCACGGGTACTTTTGGACTCAGATTACGATGGCTATAAAGCGAGACTTGTTGTGAAGACGAGCGGTCGGTTGACTATTAAAGGACATGTTCAATCAGACAATTTTGGAATGTGCAGCTACCCGTCCACGGTGCCGACTGCAAGCATGACCCCAACTTCACCAACACCGTTGCCAAGTGCCTCGCCTTCTGAACTTCCTTCGCTTATTCCAACAACAACACCTTCGTCGCCACCTCCGAGTGCATCACCGACTGAAGTGCAGACTTCGCACATTTGCTCTGGAGTTGCATGGAATGAGGCTCAAGACACTTGCCTTCCCTGGCACCAAGACGCGAGCTGGAGCACTGGTTCAAAACCAGGCGTTGGTGACCTGGCTGAGATTTCATCGCCACAAGAACTTTCAAGCGCTTGCGTTACGATAGATAATGACGCAGAAGCATCCATGATTATTGTATCGGGCCAAATGAACAGCTCCAAGCTCCGTGTGCGATCTGGGGGGCGTCTGGTAGTGTCAAAATCATCAACTCTAAGTGATTTTAGCATGTGCCCTTATCCGACGCCTGCACCAACGCTTACGTCCTCGCCAACTGAACCTTCTGCTATCCCGTCCAATTCTCCCAGCGCTTTGCCTAGCGGCATTCCATCGACATTACCAAGCAGTGCACCGACTACCTTTCCTGTATTTTTACCTTCGATAGAAGCTAAGGCTCGGCACAATTGCGGCAGCGCAGCCCTGGCGCATTCTACCGATGCATGCCAAGATTGGACCGATTTATCATCGTGGACAACGAATGCAGTCCCTGATATTGGGGACTACGCAGAGCTCACACCTCCTTTCAGCACTCAAAATACGTCTCAGGATGTTTGCGTTGAATTGGCTAGCGAGGAAGTCGTTTCAAAGGTGGTTTTGGAACCAAATTTATTGGGGCACCGGGTGTCCTTACGAATTCGAACACATGGCCGACTTCGGATCAAAGGTGATGTGTATGCCGACAATTCAGAAAAATGCCCGTATCCGTCTCCAAGTCCTTCAGTGACTCCAAATCCAACGTCGCCTTCACAATTACCAACACGCTCGCCTTCACCATCGCCATCATTGATGAAGAGTGCTGAGCCATCTATAATTCCGACATCATCGCCAAGTGCTTCCCCTCTGAGTCACTCGCATTTCTGTAGCGCAGTCAAAGTTGGCGTAATCGATGAAAGCTTTTCGTGCAATGCACTGTGGTCAGATCCTTATACTTGGCTTGATGGCGTAGTACCCGCGAAAGGAAACTTAGTCGAAGCGTCACCTCCACTGGAGGGTTCTTCTGCATGTGTTCGAGTTGGGAGCAACGCAAGTACATCTAGAATTGTACTGGAGGGCACAGAATTTGGTGCCAAGATGCGGATAGTGGTTTCCTCAGGAGGAAGCCTCCGCATCACTGGCAAGGTGATCGCCTCTAATGAGGATCTCTGCTCTTACCCGACGTTAGAACCAACGATATCTTCCGAACCAAGTGCGCTACCATCAAGTGTACCCACTCCACTTCCGTCTGCACTTCCTACTCCATCTCCGTATCCAACTAATCTTCCAACAGCGATGCCGTCGTCTATACCGTCGTCCTTGCCGACATCCTTTCCGACTGCACTGCCCACGGTTACTCCTCCTCCCTCGCCGGAGCAAACGGTGTCCCCAGCTCCCTCATTAGCGCCTCTTGAAACGCCGACGGCACTTCCAACGCCTTCACCGACGTTACTTCCGACTTCGCCTCACCCGAGCCCCTTGCCCACTCTTGAACGGTTTCTCCGGCCCTGCAGCGCAGCATCCCCTTCGGTAGTTGACAATATGATGGCGTGCGATGCTCTGTGGTCAAGTCCCAGCTCGTGGATGAGCGGAGTCATTCCAGGCGTTTCTTCGCTCGTAGCAGCAGAGCCACCCTTGGAAGATGCGTCGTCGTGCTTGAGCATTACGCAAAACATATCCGCAGTGTCAAAGGTTGTAGTCAAAGGAAGCTTACAGGGCGGTCACATGCGGCTTCGTGTGGCAACAGGTGGACAGCTGATTGTGCACAATACAGAGAACATCACGCAGGACAACTCATTGTGTGAATTCCCGACGTTGACGCCAACGCCGTTCAACTCTTATGCGCCTTCGAGTGTGCCATCCTCATCTCCCACTGTGCTACCGAGTGCGGCTCCTTCGCCTTCCCCAACTTCTGCAATTCAGCACAGTTGTGCTGGAGTTGCTTGGAACGAAGTCAGCGGCCGCTGCTATTCTTGGAGCATGAAAGAAAAGTGGAGCACCGGGGAAGTTCCTGGCCTCAAAGACTTTGCTGAAATCATTTTGCCTCCTTTGGCTTCGTCCGTTTGTACAATCATTGATGATGTGGCCATTGCATCAGAAGTTGTGGTATCTGCTGACCGAGACTCAATTCTGGAAGGGTCGGCGAAATTGGTGGTGCGAAAAGGTGGACGTCTGGTCGTCTCGAATACAGCTTCAATTCAGTCCAATGATCGATGTGCGTATCCAACGCCTTCTCCTACGCTTGTTCGTCACGTCCCCACGGTCTCTCCAACCCTATCGAGGTCGCCTTCGTCTCCCTCTTCTCGCCCGACTCACGCGCCAACTCAGCTTTCAGTTTTTCGCCCGTCGCTTTCTCCGTCGGTTGTTCCCTCTCCACTGCCCACGAAAATGCCATTGGCTACTCCTGTTGACGTGTTCGCATGCGGCGAAGTGGCTGTGGCTTATGCGAGCAGTGAAGAATGCATCTCCTGGTCAAATCCTAGCACATGGACTTCCAATGTTGTTCCGGGCATTGGCGCCGCAATTCAAGCAAAGGCTCCTCCACTCCCGAATTCCGAGAACACCACTGTTGATGGTGCTTGCGTGGACATCACTTCCAAGGCTTTTGCATCGAAAGTATCTGTGGAAACTTCCACCGATGGCCACCCCATGCAGTTGCGCGTGAGGTTCAACGGTAGGCTTTCGATTAAAGGTGAGGTGTCTGTACAAGACCTCTCGGACAGTAGCACAACGTGCTTCTATCCAAGTCCGTCGCCGACGAATACAGCGTCTCCATCATCGCCGACGGCATCGCCCTCTTGGAGCCCAACGTCTTTGCCGTCGCCAGTGCCGACACCTTTACCCAGCAGCCTACCCACACGCTTGCCGTCGGCGAGTCCGACTTCATTGCGCCGTGCGCACACTTGCGGAGCGAAAATCCCAAATGCCATAGACGACAGCCACAGTTGTGATAAAGTATGGTCAGACATAAACTCCTGGATGGATGGCAGTCTGCCCATAAGAGGTGATCTGGTGCAAGCAATGAGTCGAATTGAGGGTGCTGAGTCGTGCCTACGAGTTGAGGACAGTAACGCCACTGCCTCAAAGATGGTAGTATCGAAAACTCCCATAATGGGTTCCAAGACACGTTTACGAGTTTTGCGCGGTGGCCGGATTCACATTGCCGGTAGCGTCTCCGCTGACGTAAGCTCTGATGTGCAATGTGTTTTCCCGACTCTGGCGCCAACGATGACTTATCAGCCCACTTCTATACCATCATCCTTACCTTCAATGCTGCCATCGCCGCACCCAAGTATTGCACCGACATCAACCTTACCGACGCAAGTGCCCTCAAGGCCAACGGTGCTGCCCTCACCCAGCCCCACAAGCCTTCCTTCCGCACTGCCGACGGTAGCGCCCTCGCTCGGGCGTTTGTTGCACCGGTGCGGTAATGTAGCCCTTGCAGCGCTGGACATTGATTCGATCAATGGAGATGGCAACAGTTCTGAGCAGTGCTCGTTATGGAATGCGGGCAGAATTTGGAACACCGGCCTTCCACCCCAGCCAGGCGAGCTTGTTGAGGTAGTCTCGCCCTTTGCGGGCAGCCGCGACACAGTGTGCGTAGTGCTGGATGGGCCAGGGCATGGAGCTCAAGTGGAGGTAAGCACATCTGCTGACGGTGCCAATGCACGGTTGCGCGTCAAAGGTCCCGGTGGAAAGCTTGTCATTCGCGGTACTCAAGCGTCTTTGCAGAACTCATCGGACGCCGAGTGCGCCTACCCGAGCGCAGCTCCGACGTTGACGCCAGTGCCGTCAGTTCCGTCAATGGAGCCAAGTCACGCTCCATCCACTTCGCCGTCAACATTGCTGCCTTCGCAAGTTCCCTCAGTGTCGAGCACCACCTTACAGCCGACACTCGCGGAAACATACGATTGCCAAACGTGGAAGTTGGCTGTGGCTGGCAGCAATGTGGCTTCATGTGACGTATGGGAAAGGGCATCAACATGGACTACAAACGCGGTGCCTCAACTTGGAAGCTACGTTATAGTGAAAACGCCTACGCTGAGTTCTTCGGTTGATAACTCTACGAAGTCTTCAGATGCCTGTGTTGCAATTTCTGGCGATGCTTTTGTGTCAAAACTAGAAGTGAAGCAATCAGTCAGCGGTGGACGCGTGCGAGTCAGTGTGCGCACAGCGTACGGTCGACTAGTGATTAAAGGCAAAACAACTCAGGACCCGGCTTCAGCAGAATGCTCATACCCGACTCCAGGACCAAGCTTATCGCCTGCTCCAACCTCCCCCACAGTCCGACCATCTCATCTGCCAACGTCCCTGCCATCCAGTATACCCTCTTCGTTGCCGTCGCCCAGCCCTTCGCTTGCGCCGATTCCGTCACCCACGGAAGAGCGCCCAGATGTGTACGAGTGCACAAGCGTTACGAATGCGTACGCTTGGATCGATGACAACGCGGAGGCTAAATGCCAGTCGTGGATGAACCCTACTACATGGACCTCAAATTATGTACCAAGCGACGGAAACTTGGTTCAGACAAAAGCACCTCCACTGCCGTCATCACGCAGCAATTATATTTCTACTGTAGGCAGCGCTTGTGTAGAGTTGTGGGGCGATGCAAGTACTGTTGCTCGGTTGTCTGTGAAAACAAGCCTCGATGGCCATGGAATGCGTCTGAAAGTTGGCTCTCAGGGGAGGCTTACAGTGAAGGGCACCGCCAGTGTCGTTACCGAGTCCAAGAAGTGCGCATACCCTACACCGCAGCCAACGCTATCCCTGGCGCCTTCAGCTCCATCGTGGGAACCTTCTCACGTTCCCACCGAATTGCCTAGTGCGGCACCCAGCCTGTTACCGTCGGCAGTACCGTCTGCGGCACCGAGCTCTTACAGGCCGACAACGGGCAACTACGAGTGCGCTGTCACAACGCTCGCAGTGGTAGCCAACAAGTGTCAACCTTGGAACAAGAACGTAAGCTGGTCAGCTTCAGCCCCTCCTCACGAAGGCCAAATCGCCAATTTATACCCTTACCCGGGCGAAGAAAATGTTTGCGTATTTGTCGGACTTTCCCTACGAGAACGCTTTAGCAGTGACAGCAGCTCAGACGATGAGGTGCGCGATGAAGCCGTTGCGTCGCGGGTACGTTTGACCAAACGCTACGAGGACGCGGGTTATGCGCGCCTTCGAGTACGTCGCGGCGGGCGCTTTACTGTCAAAGGAGCGGTTGATTCGACTCTCAATACGGATGAAAGGTGCGTGTACCCCTTTCGAACTGGGGATCCGAGCCAAGTTCCCTCCTTAGAGCCCACATCACTTCCTTCGCTTGTGCCTTCGCAGTCGCCAACCAGTCAACCTGCTCGTTCTGTGGTTATTGACCCTTCTTCGGCACCCTCTCCATCGCCAAGCTCTATTCCCACTCCAGTGCCTACACCTGTACCTTCGCTTGATCCCTCCGGTTCGCCGACATTTCCTCCTTCACCTTTACCGACTCTTGTGCCTTCTCTGAAACCCACGCAGCTTCCTTCTTTAAATCCCTCGCCAGTGCCCAGCAGAGATCCTACGCCAATACCATCAAGTGTGCCCACATTGGCACCTAGTCCATCTCCTAGCTCTATCCCTACCCCAATACCATCAAGTTTGCCCACTTTACCGCCTAGCCCTTCTCCTAGCCCTGTGCCTTCGTTACAGCCGACGTCCTTGCCAAGTACAGTCCCAACTCCGCTTCCTTCGTCTGTGCCTACACACGCACCGTCGTCTACGCCTCAGCCAACGGCGGGTACTTGGCTGCCAACAAGGGCCCCAACGGGTGTTCCAACCAATAATCCCACCCTGTCGCCCACCAGTGCTCCGTCGATTGCGCCGACTTTCGTGCTCCCCCCAGGAGTCAATATGACTTGGCCTGGTGTTTTAACCCTGTCGGAAAATGGAACTGACCATTTGACATTTAATATGGCATTGACAGCAGAACCAGTTGCTACAGTCCATGTTTCAATTTCCTCACCTCAGAGCCGGCTTTTATTCTTGCCAGCATCCATTGTTTTCGATTATACTAATTTCAATATGACGCAGAGCGTCCGTGTTAGTGGTGTAGACAACAGCATTCGCGACGGCGATCATGCCGACAACATCATCGTCACTGCATCTAGCTCAGACGACTGGTGGGAGTGCGATGAAGCACTTCGCACCGGATGCACGAGGATGGCGAGGTATAATGGAATTCAGGTTCAAAGTGCAAATCTGACAGTCCTCGATGACGATGTTGTTGGCGTGGTGGTCAGTGCCGCTCAAGGTTTGAATGCAACATACAATAACTTCGGCGATGCCCTCACATCTGCCGAGTACACTTTGGTCCTTCGATCGGAACCAATCAGCTCAGTCACCGTGAATATGTCAGGGCTCACTGCGTTTGCTTCAACAGTGCCTTCCACGGTATCGTTTACTGCTTCAAATTGGGATGTACCCGTTGCAGTGAAGGTGTTTGCGCAGGCGCCTGTGCTTCGACGCCCTGTCTGCCTCAAAGGAAAGCGTTTCTGCGATGCCATACAGAATCGTAGTGAGCTCGTGGTCCACAATGTGACGAGTGCAGATCCATATTACAGCAACTTGGCAGTCGACTCAGCTTCAGTTTCGGTTACAGTGAAGTATGATACAGTGGACCCACCCGAGATTTCAATTGGGCGTTTCGTGAACCTACTGAATGCAATCCAAGTGATATTCAAATTTGACACCAATCGTGCGGAACTTTCAGGAAGCTTTGGGTGCTCGAGAGTTCTCGATGTAACAACTGCTGAGGCGACCTACTACTTTGGATATCAGCATTTTTGTTCGTTTACTTCGACCAGCGTACTCAAGATTACTTTCGGCGATACACCTCATGTCTTAGCAGGATATAGTTTTGCACTGAAAGACTTAACTTTACGGGCTTCTGCGGAATCATCGACTCTTTTCGCTACAAATGAGACTTTCGCTGTTCAGGATCCATTGCTTCCTACTGTTCCGACGACATCGTTAACAGCTTCTTCAGAGTTTGTTGGCCTTTGCGATGTTCTAGTACTCGATGGCACTGGTTCCTGGGGCTCTGGCGGTCGCGATATGGCGTACGAATACTCAGTGCAAGCTGTGACTGGTGACGTTTCAAACATATCGTACGCTTTTTCGGTAGCTAATGCAGCTTCTGGTCAACGATCCATAACGTTGGACTCTTCTTTGATGACAGCAGGGTCCGTATTTCGAGTTACACTACGAACCACCAATTTTATTGGTTACAGTCACTCAATGACTGTGACAATCGAAAAGCTTGGTTGGCCTGCACCAGTGCTAAGTGTTCAGGGCAGCACTGTCCAGACAACATACCACAGCTCGTCTTTTTTTCTTCAAGTCAATGCAGCCCTGCCTTCGTTCACTTGTGTTGATGCAGGGATTTCGGGAACGAAATTGAGTTTTTCATGGGACGAAGCGACCGGTCATTTCAATGGCCAGCTAAGCGGTACTTCGAAGAATCCTCGTATATTATATATTCCAGCAGGTACACTCGAAGCAGGTGTGAATTACACTTTCATCGCAACTGGATGGATGCCGAATAACCCTTCTTTAAACAACACAGCAAGTGTGATTGTCGAAGTGGCTTATCAAGATTTATTCGCAGTCATAGATGATGGTGTGCACAGGCAAGTTGGAAAGGACACTGGATTTTCGTTGAATGGTAAGATGAGCTACGACCCTGATGGTGCTGCTGGAGACCTTTCGTACGCGTGGCGTTGTAATGCAACCTCCGCAACAGCATCTTGCAGTAGCATAGAATTACTGCAAGCCGAATCTATCAATATTGCCAGCGGAGCTCTCGAAGTTGGCGAATACGTCTTCACTTTGACTGTCAGCAAAGGTAAGCGAAGCTCTTCCACCAGCACGTTCATCGAAATTCTGTCCGGTTCGCCACCAAAGGTAGAGGTAACTCCGCTGACGTCCAAGAAGTACAATTTAGACAGTGGTTTTATCAAGGTGTCATCAGCACCAGTTGTTTCATCCCTTCCTGTTACAACTACATGGTCCGCGCCAGACACGGACGTTGTCGACATTTTCAAGTTGAGAGGCAAAATTGTTAACAGTATCAGGAACGCGGACATGGCTGTAGTTCAGCTATCATTTCTCACAGAAGGCTTTACTTACACTCTAAAGCTCTCAGCTATCGATTCTGCCTTTGTAAGCAGCTATGCTACTGTCACATTTACAATAAACGAAGCACCCAGTTCTGGAAGTATGACTGTTGCTCCACTTAATGGACGGGCTCTGTCGACGTTGTTTTCTCTGAGTGCTGTGAACTGGGTGGACGATGACTTGCCAATGGCTTATTTATTTGGAACAACCAAAGTGGATGTGAGTGGCAGTCTTACGAACGTATTAACACCATTTGGCGACAAGCGCAGTGATTGCTTTTGGAATGACGTAAAACTTCCTCAAGGTGCCGCGGTATCTAATTATACTGTTGGAACTTTTGTTGAAGTTATTGATAGCTACGGCGCTGTGGGCAAATATACTGCTCGAACTCATGTACTCCCCGAAGATCTCACGCTAGACCAGCTCCTCAATGAAACTCGCACCCAGAGTACCTCCGCACTTGATACTGGAACCGCTGATACATCTCGGCAAGTTATTTTGGCATGCGCTCTAGGGCTCAAGACGTCTGCTGGAACAAATGCAGGGCGGCGCTCACTTCTCGGTATTACTAGCGCCACAGAGGCCCGAGCTGTTTTACTCGAAGATCTCTGGGCTACTTACGAGCTAACAGAAACGACTACATCCGAGGTAGCATCCTCATTGTCAGTTCTTGATGGCATTGTGGAAACGCCCTCAGAAATTTCACCCGAAGTTCTTGGGGGTTCGTTCAATTTCATTCTAACAGTGCTTCAAGATTCACTCGCTGCAAGTGTGGTCTTGAGCGAGACTGCTGCAGACTACGTCGGAAACTCATTGGAATCCCTATTTCACACGGCAGTGTTTAATAACACCTACGACTTTGGAGCGGTGTCTCTAGATCATTCTGCAAATGTATCAACAATCCTACGTCTTACAAGTACAGCCTTGCTTATAGATGCGTACGACGGTGTTGGCTACTTGATGAGTGGGCTTTCGCAGGAAGTAGAACTCTACAGCTACCGCAGTTCGCTTGAAAATCTTGGTGGGTACTACGTGTCTCTACTGGGGGCAGATTCAGGCGACACAATAACGAAAGTTTATTTCAATAAATCTTTTGTGAGCCAAGTTCAGGACGCAGAATCTCTCAATGAGACCTCTACATTGGACGTGTATATTGCCACCATTGATACAAATATTTTGATGTATGCTTTACGAGGGAGCGAGGGCAGCGCTGCAGCCATCGCTAGTCGTGCCGATCAAGCAGATACAACTGGAGTAACATTGTTGAGGTCTGATCTTACGGTGGTAGAATTAGCGCTCGTTAATGATCCCTCACCTCTTGCATCAGCAAATCTCACAGAACCAATTGAAGTCACTCTACGCGCCAACATTCAGTTTACCGCCAATCTCACGGACTTTGACAAGTTGTTTGCTTGCAACGTAGACCAGGAAGTAGTCACTCTGGATTGTCCTCTGGCACCACTGAATCACACGTGTGATTTCGCAACAAATGGCAACGGTGAAAAGTACATCGTAGAATTTGTCTGCCCGTATGTGGCTCCGGTGTGTCTTCGTTGGCACACTGGAGCGCGCAACTTTTCGGATGCGGATTGCCGTGTATTTCCTGAATATACCGAAAGCGAAGTGACGTGCGAATGCAACTATCAGCCCACGTCGACGATATTTGTACTCTCTGGCGAACTCGTAGAGGCCAAAACAACCGTGCTTCAAACGGCTGAGCCGACGCTGTCTCCATCGCTGCAACCTACGTCGGTCCCCACACATACGCCAACACCGCGACCGACACAAACACCAACAGCTTCACCGAGTGTGTCGCAGCTACCAACACACAGGCCAACGCCCATGCCGTCGCCAATTCCCTCGACAGTTCCATCAATTTCGAGCGAGCCCACCCCATTGACGTGGACTCCGTCGAGTGCCCCAACTCCAACACCGACCAGTGGAACGCCGATGCCGACCAGCCCTTTTCCTACGCCAATGCCATCGATGGCTCCTACGCCAGAAGACACCATCCTAGTCGCAACAAAATTCAATATCGTTGCAACGAAAGCTCCATCGGAGGACAAGGAGAGGATCCTCAAAGAGACGATCGCTTTCGGTATTGGAAGGATGGAATCTGAAATCAAAGGTTTCTTCACGAGTGTGAGCTCACGACGCTTGTTAAATGATGATAAACTGAATAGTGGGACGAATTTGACCTTCCGTTCAGACAAGAAATCGGATTCTGCTCAGTTTCGAGAACTCAATACAATCGTAGTCTGGTCGGTTGATTTTATGGTGCAGTCAAGTACAATGGATGCGTTGACAGTGTCTGAAGCGTTGGCTTTTGACTTAGCGGAACCTTATTTCACGGATGCAATTTCAAGCAACATTGCTGGCGCAGCGGTCAACACAAGCAGCCTTGAAGTCGTGGTAATTTGGAATCCCACCCCTTCTCCTACGCCGCTGCCGTCGCCTCCGCCCACCCCCTTGCCAACACAATGCTTGAACAAGGGTTTGTTTTGTGAAGCCACTGCCGCCTACTGTAACGTCTCGTACTGCGAAAGCTGCCCATTTGCAGGCCTCTGCGATAGAACATGGTTTGTAGTACTTTCGCATTCTTATCATTTAACTACAACATTTTCAGATTTTACTGTATTTTCCAAACTAGCTAGCTTCCATCGCACGCCATTCTGTATACTCGGTATTTTATTCCTGCTATACACTGCAACTTGTTCCTGGCGCATCTTTCGAGTAACGTTGATGCTTTCTTTGTCTCCTCTGGTTATAATCTCTACAGCAAAATATGCCTCAATCTGGAGCCGACGAGTCAACCTATGGCTCTACCGTCGCCCGCACCCTCTTTTCTCCCGACCCCACGCCCCACATTTAGTCCTACGAAGTCTCCCACGCACATACCCACCAAGTTTCCGACGCAGTTGCCGACTTCGTATCCCTCCCTTGTGCCGACGAGCTCGCCCTCAACTTACCCAACGCTAGACTGTGGCAGGCCTTTAGCACTACTTCGTGTAGACACTCATGCGCATGATGGTGGGACCAGCTGGGGTAACCTCAACTTCAGCATTTTTGTGTGCTCCAACTTAAGTCGAGCCATCTGCAATCGTGACACCGAAATCTTCGGGGGTACACTTGCCCCCGGAAGCACGAGTGAAGCGCATTTCGGATGTGTGGGCAACAGCAGCTGTTTTGCATTCGCCCTCGAGGGTACCAAGCCAGCACATTCCATCTCATGGGAGATCGCAGACATGTCCATCGATGCTCCCAAATTATTTGGTACGGGTGAATCCGACGAAACTCTCTTTTGTTTGAACAATGGTGCACTGGATAAGTTTCCAACGCCTCAGCCAACGACGTCATTTGCTCCTATACCTGGGCCAACGGCTTTACCGACAGGGCTTCCTACGCTGCCGCCTTCGCATATGCCTTTCCCAGTACCAACAAACGAACCCTCCCCAGTGCCTTCTCCAAAGCCTACGCAAATCCCAACTCCATTACCAACCATTCATTGTGACCCAGGCCACTTTGTCAACACCGCGTATCAATGCGAAGAATGCGCCATTGGCACGTCTTCAAACCTCACCTTGCCTCCTTTTCCAAAGTGGGAGTGCCCGCGGTGTTCCCCTGGAAAAGTCTCAAAAGTAACCGCATCCCTAGGATGCCAAGATTGTGTCAGTGGGAAATTTTCGTCAGCCGCACGCGACTCGTGTGGCGCTTGTGGCCCAGGAGAGTTTGTCTTCAACGCAAGTTCATGTGAAAACTGTCCCATGGGTCACTATGCACCTGTGGCACTCAACGATGAATGTTTCATCTGTAGCAGCGGCTCGTCTACCGGTGAAATGTCAGGTGCATACCTTTGCACTGACTGCTCTGGCGGTCGATATGCACCAACTGCGAGCATGAATTGCTCGTTGTGCGAAGCTGGTCAGTATTCTGGTTCGCGTTCGCCTAGTTGTACAAATTGTTCGGTAGGGAGCTATGCATCTGAAGTCGGTTCCAGCTTGTGTTTTGATTGCAGCGCTGGTAAGCACGCAGCAGTTTCGGGCACAGCCGAATGCATCGTGTGCGAGGTTGGGTATCAAAGTAGTTCTCGAGCGCAATATTGCGAAGCGTGTTCTGTTGGCACATATACCAGTAGTGCGGGAAGTGAATACTGTGATTCCTGTGCAGTGGGGAGAGTGGCTACCTCAGCGGGTTCTACTATCTGTCAAAATTGCACTGTTGGTCGGTACCAACCAGCCTTCGGCCAGGGAATGTGCACAGGTTGCGCTCCAGGTCGGTTTGCAGAGACGGCTGGTGCAAGTGTTTGTGCAGCGTGCCTGGTTGGGAAGGTAGCACCTTTGTGGAATTCGAGTCTTTGCGAAGATTGTGCAGCAGGCCAGTACCAGTCTGCGGTAGCCCAAACCAAATGTGTGCCTTGCAAAGCAGGCGACTTCAGTCCTGAGGATGGATCGTCAACGTGCACTGCTTGCCCCGGTAAGCTATGACCACAGTAGTAGACGTGGTGCTTCATGTATGATAGAATCGCATAGAGTGTTGACCCCTTCATTTTGATATCTATTTATGCCTCATATCTTGTTTTGTGCAGAGACTACTTACTCATCGACTGGATCAATGGAGTGCTTGCTTTGCGCGGCAAATTACTACCTTCCCAACAACGAAGTGAATGCGACTTGCATGGACTGCCCTGAAGGTACTGCTTGTAATCAAAATGGAGCAAGCACACAATCAGCGCTTCAGCTGGAGCCAGACTTCTGGAGAGTTAGTGAAAATAGCGTTGACATCTTGGCGTGTCCCATTCCGAACTCGTGCAAAGGCGACAACGGGTCATTGGCATCCTTACAAAATCGCAAAGTCTTCGGCGAAGCCTATTGTGAAACCGGTTACACTGGTCCATTGTGCGGCGTCTGCGCATCGGGCGCTTATTTCGAACCAGTTGCTTACGCGTGTGTCGCGTGCGAGGATGCTGGAGTGCGAACATTGTTTAGCTCTCCTGCGATTATCATTACTATTGTAGTGTTCCTCGTTATCCTCTTATCGAAGTTTTGCTTTTGGGTGGCCCATCGCCACAATCATATCAAGCAGCGGACTCTTGGAAAACTTGCTCTGAAAGAAGAAAGGAAGAAGCTTGATCGTGATGATACACTTATGAGTAAGGAAAAGAAGGCAAACGAGTTTCAGATTCTCAAAGAGAAACTCAAACATCACAATGATTCTATGGATGTGGGTGCAGATGGAACGATCACATTTACGAAAAAGTTGGACATGCAAACAGAACCTCCCTCTACCGTCACCACATCCACTATCGTGACCGCCATCGCTAAAATCGAAAAAGTTGAGCAAAAACATAGAGGACTTCACAAAACCGTAACGAAAAAGACATTCCTGAAACACTCCAATGCGATATTGCGTACTTTGTCTGATCTTGAACACGCTGCAGTGCAGATGCGAATGCTCTTAAGTTATGGACAAGTTGCTGTTCAACTTGGTTTCGTCCTCGATATTGATTTCCCCAAAATATACGCCGATGTTCTTGACGTATTCACTTTTATTACCTTGGACTTGATTCCAAGTCTTGGGTTTCAGTGCCGCATCGACGGTTACGACTACATTCATCGGGTCTTATTTACGTGCGCCATCCCCACTGTTGTGACATTTTTCCTCGGACTAGCTTTCCTAATTGCAAGGGTGAAAGTGCAGCTCAAGTTCAAAGAAGAACGTGCTGAAAAGAGAAAAGGTCTCAATTCTCTTGAAAAGTCTATTCCAGATGATTTGGTCGATTTGTTCACACCAACAGAACTTCTTGACTACAAGCTTGTATTTATGGGCTTTGATATAAATGGTAATGGTGCCGTTGACAAGAACGAGTTGAAATCTATCATAATGCAATTGGACTTCAAGATTTCTGCCAAGGAAGCTGAAAAGCAGGTCGATGTCATGTTCAGCGTGGTGTGCGAGAATGGTGCAGAAATTACATTCCCGGAATTTCTCATGGTTGTCGAGAAGTCTATTCATCGATCGTATGGCTTAGATGACGAACACGTGGTTGCCAGTGGTCAAGAACTTGCCATTCTTGCAGAGAAAATGAATGCTCGCCGCCGCAAACATGCAGGAAGCTGGATTATTTCGTCCTGGCTTGTATTAGGCTTCGTCTTCTTGGTTTGCACCAGTTCGTCGCTGCTCCATTTTTTGCACTGCCATACCATGAAAGTGCCCGAAGTAGATGGTAAGTTCCCTTCCCTCCCCATAGTGTGAACCATAATCTCCATGAACATTCCTTAGGTGATCCTAAATGAACGACTGCACCTGTATTTGCTCATCATACCCATATATTTTGCAGGTGGTGGAACAGAATCGTACCTATACCAGGATTATAGTGTTAGCTGCTACGGAAAAAGATACAGTCAATACATTCCTGTTGTACTTTTACTCGTCGCAATATTTCCCGTTGGGTAAGCTCCAAAATTAATTTGACTGAATTATTTCTTTTTGATTCAATGGGAGTTTAAATGTTTCTTTGATCATTTCCCTACAGGATTCCTGCTGTTTATGGAACGTTGCTTTTTAATCAGCGTCGCTTTTACAACAATCAACAAGCACTAGACCACGAGATCGCCATCGGATCACCGCACGTTAGCCACCTAACCTTCTTGACGTTGCCATACAAAATTGACTTCTACTACTGGGAGCTTATCGAAACTTTTCGTCGACTTATTCTTGGAGTTGTTGTTGCTTTCCTCGGTTTCAATACGGCTTTTGTGGGCGTTTTCGGCCTTGTCATCTGTTTCTTTTTCATCTTCCTGCATGTCGAATTTGAGCCCCACAAAGAGCTTGCTGACAACAAGCTTGGAATTGTCTTGGCTTATAGCCAGGCACTCCTGTTTTTAGTTGGACTTCTCATTCGAACGAATGCCTTTGATGAGTCGGTTGATAGTATGATTGGGATCTTTCTCATCGTCCTCTTCTTCGCAGGCCCTATCTTGATTATTGGCAATAGATATTCAGTACAGCTCAACTTCTTTGCAGAGTCTTGTCGTTGCAATCTGATAAAGTTCTGCAGCTGCTTTACTTCCTCCAAGCGTAAGAGCACAGAAGGCGATGAACTTGAAGTCCACGAAGACGCTTCGACTCGCGGGAGTAAACTTATGCAGAAGTTGATGGCGATGAAGACGTCTCCCAACGCAAAACAAGCAGAGGAAGGCGCGGGAAAGAAACGAAAACAACGAAGGAAATTGAAAAGAAAAAAGAAAATTGGTCTTGAAAACAACTTCGGTACTCTTGCCACCCTCATTTTGCGTCTGGGGGTGAACGAAGACGATGAACAAGTGCTGGACTTGGAAGTTGACAGCCTTTCGCAAAGCGCTACCCGGAACTTAGTTTACTCTCTTGATCGGCCTCCGCAGAGACAGTTCTCGTTACAACGACGTTTGAAATTTTGGCCTCGTTCTGATCGATTGAGGGTAAAGAACGCCAATTACATAGCATCCCTGGACCGACCACCTTCGGCGTTTGAGCAGCAGCAGGAAAGCAGCAATCTCGAAAGTCCCACAGACGGATTCGACACACTTGCGGATTTAATTTTGCTTCTGCCAGAATTCAACAGGGGATCCGATTTGATGATTCAAAATCAACGCCTGACCGTCGGCGATTACGTTTATTGGCGCTACTCAGATGCTGAGTTGCCAGAACGCACTTTAGGACGCGTTGAAGTACTTTTTCCCGACGATTGCGTCGAGGTGCGTTTTGCGCCACGTGGGCGCGAGGAAGTACAGTTTACTTTCTCGCCAGACCGTCTTCAACACTTGGATAGCTCAACGCTTGAAGATCACTGGGCGCACGAGAAGGCTCTCGCACTTGAAGCGGCAACACAGACTAAAATGCAGAAGACTTTAGCTGCTAATTACGGCTACAAAGGTGATGTTCCTCTCGGCATCTGCAGTGCTGTGTCTGCGGCGGACCCGATGCCACATCAAATGCTTGAACATCTCAAAGATAGGCACATTGAAGAATTGGAGTATCGTTCCGAGGAGGTAGCATTTTTAGCGAAGTTTTTGATGTCGATCGGTTGCGGCCCCGAAACAGGTGCTCTTGCATGCCTGGAAGATTTCGGGGTCGAAAGCGTGCGTGACTTACGAGATCCCGAAATTGGCGCAGAGCAAGAGCTTGGCCGGCTCCCGGCGATTGGCCCTGAGAAGGCCGCGAGGATCGTTGAGCTTGCAATCGGCATGTCTATTCGGGAATTCGTGTAAAGGCAAGTATCGTTAATCGCGAATCACTAATCTTAAATGTGTTCGTCGGCGACTTGAGACTTCTCGATACTTCGAAGCTTCGGGATGCGCGTTCAATTCAAGGGCGCGTGTCTTGGAGTTTCCGAAGTAGGGATGCTTCTGAAATCTTGATAGTAATCACTAATCCACTCACCACGTTATACTTCGAGTCAAATATTTTATCATAGCCAGGGGTTTAGTGGCTAGAAGGAGAGAAAAAAAAGGATCGGAGGGTACTGTAGATAGCAGATAGGAATGTCCCAAAGCTCAAAACCAAAGCCATTAAAACATAAAACCACGAAGTGGCCTCAGCCTGTATTTCGTTTGAAAAGGACCAAATTTCGTTTCGTATTTTGTTCCAAAGAGGCCCAAATTTCGCTATAAATTACTTTTTTTTTCGCAAATGTCGCTGATCCCGCAACGAAATTCGCGAAATTCCAAAAAAAATCCAGCTTTTCCCCTCCGGAGTTTATATAAAAAGGGCACGAAAGGGAAGTAAAAAATGAGGTCTTTCGAATAATCGAGAGTAAGTTACCATTTGAAGCGAGATATTCAATAAGCGATATCTTTCTTGCGATATATTTCGAAACACCTCCATTTTGTTTATATTTTGAGACAGGCCCCGAATATTTTATTGCTAAAATGAAGCCAAGTCCACGAAATTTCCGCGAAATATTTCCGAAATTCGCACGCATTATTCTGTGGTTCAAAACGGAATTAATTTCGCTGGAGGACGACCGCGACTAGCGTCCGTGGCGTTTGATGGAAGATATATGGGTTTAGCTCTCTGATAGGGAGGGACCGCTAGGCCACAAGCGGCCCGCTTGCATGTTGTTGTTTGCATTTTTGAGGGGGGGCTTTTCTATTCACTGCCATTCCGCGAACGAGGAACTCGAACTCGAACTACGTAATACGAACCCAAATGACACAGAAGCCAATGCTGCGAGCAGAAGTGTACGCGCGTGCGTTGCGCGCAAGTCAAAATCGTAAAGAGGATAGTGTGTAGAGGGCAGGAAGCATAATACTTCCACCCCCTTCTAAAGTGGAAACTGCTCATGAAATAATTTTGAAACCGGACTTAAGTCGTTTCTGCGTCTGTTTCTGCATTGAAGAGAGCGCGCCGTTGTTCAGTCTCTTGGGCACGCCGCGCCAGGAACCTCCGCTTCTCCTCTGGTGTCAC
>Ga0307971_1000557_pt1 | contig 19147 bp, 13 predicted proteins | sample OrgLakmetagen714_FD_201820 | JGI IMG/M metagenome (GOLD analysis project Ga0307971, IMG submission 201820) | Saline water microbial communities from Organic Lake, Antarctica - #714 | ecosystem: Environmental > Aquatic > Non-marine Saline and Alkaline > Saline | place: Antarctica: Organic Lake... | reverse complement strand
ATATCATAATGGGAGTTAAAGAAGTCAACATAGAAGACTTAATTCCAAATAAACATTACTTTTTCTTTTCTCATACAATTAAGAAACAGCCTTACAATAGAAATTTATTGAAGGCTCTAATTGATAAAAGAATTCAACTAACAGATTACGAAGTACTGACTGATAAACACGAAAGAAGAATTATCGGATTTGGTCGTTATGCTGGAATTGTTGGATGTTACAATGGTTTTTTAACGTATGGACTAAAACATTCACTTTATAACTTAAAGCCAGCTCATCAATGCGCTGATAGAAAAGAAATGGAAAGCGAACTTTCAAAAATAAAATTTTTAAAGGATACAAAAATTGTTATCACTGGATTTGGAAGGGTAGGACACGGTGCATTGGAAATTATTAATAAATTACCAATCACTGAAGTGAGTCCTGATGAATTTTTAGAAGATAACTTTGAAGGACCTGTATTTACCCATTTAGGAACTGCCGATTATGTTGCTAGAAACGATGGAAAGGATTTTGACAGAAATGTATTTTTTGAAGACGGATCTGGTCACCATTCAACATTCTCTCGCTTTTTAACGAAAACTGACTTGTACATTGCTTGTCATTTCTGGGAAAACGGTTCACCTTTTATAATTTCACGTGAAGACCTTAAAAAAGAAAATATTCGTATTTCCGTAATCGCAGATATTTCTTGTGATATAAATGGACCAGTAGCTTCTACAGTTCGTCCAAGTACAATCGCTAATCCGCTATATGGTTACGATCCTTTGACAGAAAAAGAAATAGAATTCGACAGTCAAAATGCTATTGCTGTTATGGCGGTAGATAATTTACCTTGTGAATTGCCAAAAGATGCTTCTAAAGACTTTGGTAATGAATTAATCAAACATGTTTTTCCAGCTCTTTTTGGCGATGATCCAGACAGTATTATTGAAAGAGGATCTGAAACATCAAAAGAGGGTAAGTTGACATACGATTTCAAATATTTAGCTGATTATCTTGCCAATAAAGAAACTACTTAGTATTAATCTATAACATGACAGATTTTTTTAGTGAAATACCTTTTTGGGTGCTGCTTCCTTGGGGCGCTGTTGCAGTTACTTGTTCGTTTGTATTGTACAGAAAGAAATCCTGGGTAAAGGATATTTCTAATTTTAAACGTTATCTCTTAATTGGATTGCGCAGTTTGGGATTATTTCTGTTAGGAATACTTTTATTGGGAATTCTAATTAAAGGAATTGACAGTAAAGTCGACCAACCATTACTAATTACTATCGTTGATGATTCTGAATCAATGCTCAATTATTCAGATAGTACAGAAGTGAAAACGCAAACCAACACTTTTTTAAATGCAGCGAATTCTAGTTTTAATTTAGATTATATTCATTCAATCTTTACTTTAGATAAAACATTAGAAGATATTGATTCAATAGGATTTAGAAATACTGAAACAAACTTAAGTAATATTTTAAACAAAACTTACAATAACTACTACGGCAGGAATATTGGTGCAATAGTTTTGCTTTCTGATGGGAATTTTAATGCAGGTTCTACGCCTCTTTTGATTGCTGAAAAATTTAAAAACACACCTGTTTATACTATAACTGTTGGTGATACAATTCAAAAAGTAGATCACCTAATTAAGAATATAACAGCAAATGAAATTGCTTTTTTAGACAATCAATTTCCCGTTGAGATCAGTATTGAAGGGAATAAAACGCCGAATGTACAGTTTGAATTAGAAATCAAAGAAGATGGAAAGGTGATCGCTTCGAAGTCTTTAAAACACCCAGACATTGATTATAGTTTGATTAAAGAAGATTTTATTTTAGAAGCTAAAAGCATTGGAATTCATGAGTATACTGTTAATATCAGTTCAATTGACAATGAATTTAACTTTAACAATAACGAAAAGACTTTTTATGTTGAAGTTTTAGATGATAGAAGTAATGTTTTAATCATTGCGGAAGCTTTAAATCCGGATGTTGGTGCAATAAAAAGTGCGCTGATCACAGAAAATAATCTAGAAGTGAAAACCGTCACAACGGATAAATTGCCTGCTAGTTATTCAGAATTTGATCTAATTATCTGGCATAATCCAGGTGTTTCAAAAAATCAGAAAGCCTTTGATCAAATTATCTCATTAGAAATTCCAGCATGGTATATTATCACGGCCCAGACATCTCGATTTGATATTTCAAAACTCCAGTTATCGATTAATATCAATACAACAGGTTCAGCTGATAATTTCGGTGCTACTTATAATCAAGCTTTCAGCTTATTCAAACTTTCGCCTGAAACACGGAAAATAATGGGTAAGTTTCCACCATTGAATTCACATTACGGAAATGTCAATTATTCTAACGCTGCTTCTATTCTTGCTTTTCAAAGTGTAGGCGCAATAAAGAAGACTGATCCTTTGTTCTTTTTTGGTGGTAAAAAAGATAAGAAGTTTGCCGTTACCTATGGAAGTGGTTTGTGGAGTTGGAGATTAGCAGATTACCAAATGAATCAAAGTCAATTGCATTTTAACGAAATTGTACACAAAACAGTTCAATATTTAATTTTAAAAGAAAATACCTCTCGTTTGAGAATTCAATTGCCTTCTTTATTGAGCAGCACTGATGATTTAATCATTCAAGCTTCCTTTTACAATGAAAGTTATGAAGCGATTACTGATCCAACAATCAATTTCGAATTGAGTAAGCCCAATGGAGAAAAGTTTGAATATGCGTTCCTTCCTTTAGATAAAGAATACAGTTTAGACTTAGGTCAACTTAATGCAGGCAGATACTCTTGGAAAGCTTCAACAGCATATAATGGCTCATCATTTTCAAAAGAAGGTACATTTGGAGTTAAAGACTTAGCATTAGAAAAGCAAAATACGAAAGCCAATCATCAATTGTTAATGCAAATGGCGGAAAATGGTAGGGGGAAATTTGCAATGTTATCAAATTACCAAACCATTTTGGATGACATTAAGCAACGAAAGGATATTGTTCCAGTAGCTTACCAATCGAGTACATATCATAAGTTGATTGATTATGTTTGGTTGATGTTTTTGATTGTGGCGCTATTTAGTACGGAATGGGTGATTAGAAGGTATTCTGGATCATATTAGACAGTTTTGAGTGTGGGTATTGAGTTTCGAATCAAAATTTTAGAATAATGAGAAATTGTTCGATACATGAATACATTATAATTTTAATCATAGTATTCACAACTTTGGTTGGTTGTGAGAATAAAAATTCACACAAAATATTTCTTGGATTAAATGAGAGATACAACTTAGATACCCTGTCTTCATCTTTAGCTTCCTTAGATAGTAATAATATTAAGTCGATAACTACCGAAAATGTATACCGTACAATTCTAGAATGGTCTGACTCTTTGAAATCAAAATGGTTTCTAAAAAAATTATCGAATAATTTGAGAGATGACGGAAACGGTATCTTTGAAATCACCAAGCATAATGATTCAATTATAGTACTTTCTTTAGGTGAGGAAGATATCATTGTTGGAGCAACAAATGGTTATATATTTTTATTGGGTTACCCATTTAAATCACAGGATTTAATTCAACTATTATGTCAATTTTTACACCGGAATAAATAGCTAAAAATGCGTAAATTAAAATAGATCCTTCAATCCAAAAATCAAAGATTTTCAGGATTTTCAGGATGACGATTTCATGGGTTTATACGGTCAAAAAGTGGGAGGGAAAAATGATAGCAGAAGCTCCAGAGCTTGTCGGTCCCAATTTTTATCGAGAACATTATCGGCTTATAGGGTGGAGTCAGGAACCGACGCCTAGCTAGTGCTTGAACACAAAAAAAATAGACACTTGTGAAGAAAAAGTTTAATCCAAAGTATAAGTTTAGTTTGAAAAGCTATCTATTAGTAATCGCATAGAAAGCTACTTCGCTTTCTTTTTCAAAACCCCCACAGCTTCTTCAATTCCTTTTATCGTCAACGGAAACATTCTATCTTTCATTATTTTCTGAACCATACCAATAGACTCAGTATATTTCCATTCTGATTTTGATAAAGGATTCAGCCAAACAAAGTATGGAAATTGTTCTATCATCCGTTTTAAACATACCTGTCCAGATTCGTCATTGTAATGCTCTACACTTCCCATACGCGAGAAAATCTCATAAGGCGACATCGAAGCATCTCCAACAAAAACAACACGATAATCACTATTAAATGTGTTGAATATCGATTCAGTTGGTATTTTTCCATCCCAACGGCGCTCATTCTGTTGCCATACATTTTCGTATAGGCAATTATGGAAATAATAAAATTCCAGGTGCTTAAATTCATACTTTGCAGCAGAGAATAACTGAGAGCATAAAGCAATGTGATCATCCATTGAACCTCCAACATCAAAAAGTAAAAGCACTTTTACGACATTCTTTTTAGAAGGAGCCATTTCAACTTCCAGCATTCCACTGTTTTTAGCCGTACTTTTAATTGTTTTGTCTAAATCTATTTCTTCGGTTCTGCCTTCTCGACTTAAGATCCGTAATTTTCTGAGCGCCATCTTCATGTTACGTGTTTCCAGCTCTTCATCCTGACTCAAATCCTTAAAAGTCCTTTTGTCCCAAACCTTTATTGCTCTTCTGTGCCGACTTTCATCTTGACCAATACGAATTCCTTCGGGATTGTAACCATAAGCCCCAAAAGGTGAAGTTCCGCCTGTTCCAATCCATTTATTCCCTCCTTGGTGGCGTTCTTTTTGTTCTTTTAAAAGTTCAGCCATACGGTCGATTAGACTTTCTAAATCTCCTTGACTTTTAATGTTCTCTAATTCTTCACGGGAAAATAAGCGTTCACCATTTTTGCGTAACCATTCATCGGGAATATTTAAAATATCCGAAGATTGAATTTGTTCCATGCCTTTAAAGTAAACACCAAATACCTGATCATACAAGTCTAAGTGTTCTTCATTTTTCACTAAAACAGTGCGGGAAAGAAAGTAAAAGTCATCCACATTATATTCAGCTACGTTAGCGTCTAATGCAGCCAATAAATCCAAATACTCGCGCAAAGTAACGGGGATGCCTTTCTCTTTTAGTAATAAGAAAAAATCTAAAAACATAGTCTTGGAATTTTAGCGAATTATTGCTTTATCGTGTTCATTTTTAAGCAATGCGCCTAAATAGGGAGTACCACGTTTTCCTTCCATCACATCATCTAATTCTTGGGCATTGATTTTACCAACAAGTAAAAGCTTAATCCAATCGATTAATTCACTTGTAGAAGGCTTTTTCTTAATGTTGCGTTGATTTCGAATTTCATAAAACAATTTCATGGCACTTTCAACCAACTGCTCTTCTAAATTAGGATAGTGAACAGCAACAATCTCCTTCAACGTTTCGCGGTCGGGAAAAGAAATATAGTGAAAGAAACAACGGCGCAAGAAAGCATCTGGCAATTCCTTTTCATTGTTGGAAGTGATAATGATGATAGGACGATGCTTAGCGATGATTTCTTCTCCTGTTTCATAACAGAAAAACTGCATTTTATCAAGTTCAAGCAATAAATCGTTAGGAAACTCAATATCGGCTTTATCAATTTCATCAATCAGCAGAATGACTTTTTCATCGGCTTCAAATGCTTGCCACATTTTCCCTTTATTGATATAATTAGCAATGTTGTCTACTTTATCATTCCCAAGCTGAGAATCGCGTAAACGAGATACTGCATCGTATTCATACAAACCTTGTTGCGCTGTTGTGGTAGATTTAATATGCCAAGTATAGAGCGGCTTACCAAGTGCTTTTGCTATCTCGTGGGCCAACAAAGTTTTCCCTGTTCCTGGCTCTCCTTTAATTAATAATGGTTTTTCTAATGTAATGGCAGCATTAACTGCTACTGACAAATCGTGTGAAGCTATATAATCTGCTGTTCCTTGAAATTTATTCATGACCTTGTTTGAATTTTAATGCAAAAATAGGAATTGTTTGTAGGAATAGGATGGAAGGGTGGTTTTTAATGAAATTTCGAAGCACTTCTCCCTTTTGGAGAGCATGTCCCGATAGGAACGAATTGGGAGAGATACAAAGGAAAGACATGAGTTAAGGCTATTTCTTTTATTAAAAATGATTCTTCTGCAAAAAATTATTTTGCCTTTAATTGAGTTTTAAAATAAGTTGTTAGTCTATGAATAATAATAGACAATATTAATCCTAAAATCAAACCACCTATGAGTCCAGTTATCGCACCATATAATAACGTAGTTTCAATTGACCACCAATGAAGAAGCGAACTTAAGATCCAGAAAGTCATTAAACCAAGATAAATTCCTATAATCGAAGTAGATGAAATTAAAAAAGTTTTAAATCCTTTTAAAAATGACCTTGTGTTAAGGCCAATAAGTAAAGAGGCTGATAAAATTCCTGTTCCTATTAATCCAAATAAAATTAAAAGACCAATTACTGTAATAATTATTCCTGCGCCAACAAATACCAATATAAAAACAAAAACTAAAATTGTTACAACTGAAAGAAACGGTGAAAAGTTATCGACTTCTGATCGTTCTTCAGCTGTATCATCTAATAAAAAATCGCTTTCAGTTTGTTCTGATAATTTTAATTGCTGAGGGTTGGATAATTGAGCAAATGATGAACTACTTGTAAGCAATAGAACTGTAAATATATAGAATAGACTTTTCATTCATTAAGATTTTAAATTCACGTAAGTTTCAAATATAAAAGCATCAACCATTTTATCATCTGTAATATTAGCTTCTGATTCGTTTCAACTTTACTACTGTTTTTTCATACAAATTTAAAACTCTTTTTCATAAATTCCGGCCTGTTTTAGAATACTGCTAAGAGTTCCTTAGGTAAGTCTTTATTATGCATAGGAACAATAACTCTTTTAGAACGACTAGGAAGCTTTTAGATTTGGTGGCTGCCAGAAACCCTATCAAAAACAAAACCTTTTTTCAGAAGTAATTTGATGAGTTTTTTAGAAGTATAAGCAGGTAAAATACTCATACCGTTACAGAAATAAGATGTTCAAAGGTGTTGTCTTCAGTAGGATTGGGATCGTTGTTCGCACTTAAACTTTCTAAATAGTGTCTTTTACCATTTCCAAAGCTTCCTTAAGTGTCTCTCCAAAAGTTATGCAACAGGTAAGGGCAGGAACAATTGCGGTATAACCTCCTTCTGGTTCTTTTTGAAATAATGTTCTGTATGTAAGTGTTTACATATTTTTATTATTTAAGTCCATTAACGAACCAAATTTTACTGTATCTGCTAAATAGTGAACGATACACAAATACACGAAACTAATAGATTGCAATCAAATTAAAAAAAAATAGAATTTTGTCAGTCTTTAACCTTCACAGAAATCTCCATATCGAAAACAGCAACAACTTCATTATCTGTGTTTTTCGCCTCAACTTTTATCCATTTATTAACACGTTCCTTAGTTGACATCGCTTCATCGAAAGCTTGTTTAACCAATTGGCCTTCATCAGAATTAAAATAAACATCTGTCATTGCACGTTTTAAAAATTCCGCTTTTACCGCTTTAAAAGCAAATGAAACTTTAACTCCAGATTCTTCAGCAAAGTAAAAAGCGTGTAATCCAGCGGCGATGTCTGCACCAACAGCCAAACTCCCAAAATACATAGACTTTAAGTGGTTTTTTGTTCTGCGTTTGAGCCTAATTCTAACTTGTGAACTGTTTTCGTCTAAAACCATAAGTTTTGCACCCACAAAAGCAATCATAGGAATTTTAAACATTCCCATCATCCATAACAAACGGCGCATTTTCTTTAATGAAATTTTACTTTTCTTCATGGTATTCTTCTACAAGTTGATCAATAATTGCTTTTATTGGACGAACAGATTGAACATTTTCAATCGTTGGTCCAGCGCACCAAAGTGTTTTGTATGTTGCGCTAAAGGCTGCTTTTTGCAATGATTTCATTCCACGTATAAATGTAAAGGCCTTAAACCATTTCTTAATTTTACGGTTTTTATTTAACAAATTCTCCAACCAATTTTGTTCTGTTCCTATTTTTTCAACATAAGGCGTTTTGATAACCGTACAAGGCGTTCCAGAAAGTTTTGAAGTCATCACAATGTCATTTTTTCCGTAATCTACACATGCTTGTTTATACTCTTGACTCACATCTGATTCATCAGTGGCAATAAATATAGAACCGATTGAACAACCATCAGCACCTAAATTCATTACATCTCTCATTTCATGACCATTTCCTACACCGCCTGCAGAAATGACTGGAATTTTAGAATGTTTTTTCAATTCAGGAACTAAATCTTTAATTGAAATATTCCCAGCATGTCCTCCTGCTTCCTTGTTCACTGCAATTAGAGCATCTGCACCTAATGACTCAACTTTCTTAGCAAATTTGAGATTTGTGACATCACAGAAAACCTTAATTCCGTATTTGTGCGCTTGGTTTATAGTTTCTTCCGGAGAACCAAGACTGGTAATGATAAAATCGACTTTTTCTTCGCAAATGACAGCCAATTGTTCTTTATATGTGAAATTACTTTTGTTGACAATCAAATTGATTCCAAAAGGACCTCCAGCTTTCTCTTTAATTTCTTGAATTGCCTTGCGCAGTTCGTCTGTTGTTCTGTAATTCATTGCGGGAACAGCAGCAGTTGCACCCGCTTTAACGCCAGCAATAATCATCTTTGTGTTGGAAACCAAAAACATAGGTGCAATTATGATAGGGTAACGGATATTAAGCATTTCACTCAATGCCGCTTTAATTTCTTTCTTTTCCATATGCTAATCTACTTATTATTTTTATGTATGCATAGAGTTTTGTAGATATATTTATTTTCTACATCACAAAGATTTAGCTTGTACTGTTGAAATTTAAAGAGGCCAATAAGAAAGTTCTTGAAAGCCTCTAACCTGTATTATTCATCAAAACACTCAAAAACAATATAACACATTATAGCACAATAATTAACATCAATATTTTAAAGAAAAAAACTTCTTTAAAATTGAGTGTTTTTTGATTTACTTTCATACAGCTTCTGCGTTACGCACTTATTTAAATAGAATACTATGTCTGCAAAGTCCGATGCCAACCGAACAAAGTGAGCTCATAGCCTGTCCCGAGAAATCGGGAAATACCATTGAAAATAGACACTTATGAATAAAAAGCTGCATAAAATTAAATTCATGAACCGAGCTTGCGAGCTCAACGAAGTTAATAATACAGGCTAACATAGTAGGAGGTTTCTGGAGTTAGATTTGAAATCTGAACAGAAATAGTATTATCATCATCGTATAAAACAAAATTATCGTCTTTTGTCGGAATTGGATCAAGCGACCAAGCAACCCCGCTATTTTTAATCTTAGAATTGCCATCATCAGTAATTTCTCCTTTTACAACTGCGGAGTTATCAGTAATGTTTAAAATTTCAACTGTCTTAACTCTTGCTTTTTCTTTCTTATTGCACGAAAATAGAAATAAGGAAATTATTAGAGTTGTAAATAGTAGATGGAAAGATTTCATATTTGTTTAATTTGAAAGGTAAATTATGAAGTTCATCAACAACAGAAGTATTAAACTTGCAGTTCTAGAAGACTTTATAAATTATAGATTCAAATATACACTTTTTTTCAGAATTCATAAGTGAAATATATACGGGTTCTCCTTCAAGAGGACATAAATATCTTTCACTTTCTCCTAAATTATTTATTAATAAACTACTGATATTCAATTGAATAAGCTTTCGCTTCCATTCCGTCCAGTCTGAAATTATATTCTTCTTTATTCCATATATAGACGGATAAATTGGCCTTCTTTTCTTGATAGTCTTTAAAATGAAAAGTGAAGCGTTCGTCTTCTTTGGTATTTGCTTGATCTCTCGGAATTGGCGTTAAACCACTAGTAAAATAGGAAATACTCTCTTCACCATCTTTTAAATGAACAACCAAAAGAACTCCATCATTACTCATTTCTTCAAAAGTTTCCCATTTCACATTGACTTCGACCCATAATCCATCACTGTTTTCTGTTGTGATCTGCTTTTTTAAAACACCACAAAATTCTATTTTAGTACAATCAATATTTGCAACTTCTTCTTGGAATACTGTTTTCAATTTTGAATTGAAAGGTACTATATCGGAGGAACCACCAAATATATTTTTAAAGGATTTATCTGTTTCTAAAAATACATAGTTGTACTTTTCTTTTGTCATGAACTCAGGTGATAAAATTTGATGTTGATATTGGTAAGTTTGAATTAAATTTAATGCTGTGAAGATTATGCAGATAGCCCATAAAACAAACTTTTTAAAATTTTTAAATGTATGAAAAGGAATTGCCAAGCCCAATGCTAGAACTCCATAAATATCAATAAAAGGGCGCTGACCAAATGAGGAACCATAATACCAATTCCACCAACTACTCGTTATGTAAATAAAGAATAGGAGGAAAGAACTAAGACCAAAAGCCAAGAATTTATTCTTTTTATACCAGAAAACAATACCTATTGTAGCGATAAGCATTAATGGAGTATAGGTCCACCAGCCCTTTCTAAAACTAAACAAGACATCCAATATTCTGGGTTTTGAAAAATTGAATCCTTCACCAGTATAACTCCATATAAACCACTGGTCAGTCTGTAAATACCACAATAATGGTTGAATAAACAAAATCGATATACAAACAAGAGCTGCGATATAGGTGACTTTTGAACCCAAAATAAGTCTCCATTCGTTTCTCCATTGATTGTAATTATTGGATAGAAAAGGAAATAAGAATAGAATACAGCCATTAATTGGTCGAATCAAAATAATGAGCGCTAAAACTATACTCATTCCGATTATATATTTGCTTTTAGTGCTATTTGAACTCCAATATTTTCTAACTAAATAAAGCCATAATGAAATCAAAGAAAATGAATATACATGAGACATTGATGGGTGTATAACACTATAAGTCAGTAAGTTGGTTCCGAAAAACAGCAAAAGCAGCGTTGCACCTATAGAAAAACGAGATAATTTATAGGTTTGTAATAACTTTCGGATAAAGTATAGACCTAAAAAAAGATAAAATAAACCTGCTATTGCTATTGAATTCTGATAGGTCACCGAAAACCCGTTTTGTTTATATCCGAAAAGTTTAGCCGAAATATGGCCTCCTACAAAAAATGGACTTGTCATTAATGCCGTGCCAGAGAAGTATTTGTTATAAGTTTGATCATTATTTAATTTCAGTATAAAAGAATTATTCGTCGTCCTAGTTGAAAAATCATCATTTATAAAAATAGAAGGTAAGTAGTCATAATAACCAAGACCATCACTAGATATTACGGCCCGTTCGTTTCCCTGAAAATCTTTAATTCCCCATTGCGTTGAAAATATAATTGCAGCTACTGAAATGAAAAGCATACAGACAACTGATGGATCTGTAAATTTACTTTTTAACCAACTCATTTCTCTGTAATATCATGGTATTAAATAATGAACCAAGTGATTATTGAATTATACAATTAAATTTTTTCTTGAATTAATGTATAGCAAAAAGCTTAATATTTTTGAATCTTTGCTTAGAAGACGTTAAAGAAAAGCATAATAAAGAATTTTGCGTTTTCTGGCAAAGACGAATTAGTAAAAATACTATTTTTATTGATAAACCGAACAATAGCCAGATTTGAAGACTGTTTTTAGATTATGTTTTTATTCAATCCCGTCAAAAAATTCCTATATTTAAAGGGTATACAAATTGAAAACGATAAATCCTTTATGAAAGTAGTTAACGCCCATCAAAACAATCTTAAAAACATCAATTTATCCATTTCTGAAAATCAATTGATTGTGGTTACTGGGTTATCGGGTTCTGGCAAATCTTCATTGGCAATGGGCGTTATTGCAAATGAAGGATATCGTTATTTTTTGGAAAGTCTACCCGCCTATAATCAACAAAACGGATTAATTATTCCAACTGCTGAAGTTGACGAAATTAAAGATTTACCTCCGGTTATTAAGGTGGAACAGTCCAAGCGATTTCAATCTACAAATACCACTTTTGGAACGCTTTCAGAGCTTACAGATGTGTTTAGGATTTTATTTGCTCGCTATTCTGCTGATGAAAAAATGAGTAAATCGCTCTTCTCTTTTAATAATCTAAAAGGAGCTTGTGAAGTTTGTAATGGCATTGGTCAACAAGAATTTATTGATATAAATAAGTTGGTAGGTGATGAGAATAAAACGTTAAGAGAAGGTGCGATAGTTACCACTTTACCAAGTGGTTATATAGTCTATTCTCAAGTAACAGTTGAAGAGTTAGATAAGCTGTGTAAATCGCATGGATTTAGTGTAGATATTCCTTGGGCAGCACTTACAGCTGAACAAAAAGATGTTGTTTTAAATGGAAGTGAACGGATTAAAGTCTTTTATGGAAAGCACAGTTTAGAATCGCGATTGAGATGGACAGGATTTAAAGCTAAACCTCGTGAAGAAGGTTTTTACAAAGGTGTTCTTCCAATTATGCAAGACATTTTGAAGCGAGATAGAAATATAAATATATTAAAATTTGTGAGTTCCAGACTTTGTCCAAGTTGCGGAGGTGCTAGAATAAAAGCAGAACATTTAAAATATAAATGGCAAGAATTGAATTTTCATTCTTGGATGAATATTTCCTTGAATGAATTAACTGAAAAGCTAGCTATTCAAGACTTAACGGAAGGTGAGCAGGTTTTAGTGGATAAAATTCGCAATCAATTGTTCGACTTGATTCGCTTAGGAATGGGAGCATATCAATTGAATTCTCCAAGTTTGGATATTTCTTCTGGAGACGCGCAAAGAATAAAGCTAATCAATCAGGTGAACTGTAATTTACAAGGAATTCTTTATGTTTTTGACGAACCATCAATTGGATTATCAGAAGCTTATCAAAGTTATTTACTTCATATTTTAAGAAGACTTATTCACCGAGGAAATACCGTGATGGTAGTTGAACATGATTTGAATTTTATAAAATCTGCCGATTGGATTATAGAATTAGGTCCAGAATCAGGAATAAATGGAGGGGAAGTTTTTTATAATGGACCAATCGAAGCGTTTTTGAATGCTAAGAATCTTAAAAGTCCAACATTATCAGGGTTAAAATCAGAATCTACGAAATCTTCCAAAGCACCTAAGCTTTTGAAGGCTGATTCATTTCAACCGGGTTCTCAGCAATTGACTGTAATTACCAGGAAAACAACAGAATTAATTCAGAGTATCGCTATTTTTTGTGAAAATAATGAGTTGAATGTGACCACTGTTTCTGATCAACCGATTGGAAAAACACCTCGAAGTAATCCTTCCACTTATGTTGGTTTAGCGGATAAAATACGTGATTTATTAGCGAAAACTCCAGAAGCTAAATCTTTAAAATTAGCAAAAGGCGCTTTTTCATTCAATAATAAAACAGGAAGATGTGAAGCTTGCGAAGGTGCTGGAGTCATTACGCTTTCGATGAGTATTTTGGGAAATATAAATCAAGTCTGTCCAACATGTAATGGAAAACGTTTTAAAACAGAAGTTCTGCAAGTAAAATGGAACCATAAGAATATTGCTGAAATCTATAATTTAAGTATTGAAGAAGCTTTTTCATTCTTTGATTCCGAGAAGAAAATAACGGAAATATTGTCTTTGATGATTCAGCTGGGATTGGGTTATATCAAGCTTGGACAACCTTCCAATACTTTATCTGGCGGAGAAGCGCAACGCATAAAGTTGACAAAGTATTTCGCTAAGAAGTCGACAAAAACTTTTCTAATACTTGAAGAACCGAGTATAGGATTGCATTATCAAAATGTTAAACAGCTTTTAGAAGCACTTCATCAATTAAAAAGCAGTACCGCAGGAATAATTTGCTTTGAAAATCATCCGCTTTTTCAATCGGAATGTGATGTATTGGTTGATAATGCAATAAAAATCGAACCGATAGATTTCAAAACCGAGGGAATTCAGCAAAGAGATTTAATTTCTATAAAAGGAGCAAGAACGCATCATTTGAAAGATTTGAATCTAGAATTACCAAAGCATCAACTGTCTGTTATTACAGGGATTTCAGGTTCTGGTAAATCTTCTTTGTTGATTGATACGCTACATGGCTATGGATTACAAGAAATGAGTAAGCAATTTACTAGTTATCAGCAATCGAGAGTAGGTGTTAATTTTCAGTTTGATGTGGACAGTATTACTGGATTAACTCCGACAATTTGTATTACCAGAAAACAAACAAATTATTCTCAGCGATCTGATATTGCAAAGCAAACAGGAATTGATAAGATTTTACGTTTTGCGTTTTCTAGAAAATCTCAGTTTGATGGCTTGGATTTATCAGCCAGTCACTTTTCCAATAACCATGAATTGGGAAGGTGTACCGTATGTGAAGGAATTGGAGAAGAATTACTGCCTGATGCTGATAAAGTAGTTTTGGAACCAGAGTTAAGTATTTCTGAAGGTTTATTTGAACACAACAAAGTGCTTGATTACTATGGTCAACACGGAAGTCAATACATGGCGATTTTAAAGGAAGTGGGAGCACAGTATGGTTTTACACTTGAAACGCCATTTGCAGCCCTTAATGATGACCAAAAAGAGATCGTTTTTAATGGAACTAATGAAACTTTTTGGAAAACGGATTGGATTTACAAGACGAAAACCAATGAAGGAACTCAGGCTTTAGCGATGAAGTGGGAGGGAATCTTCAATTATTTGAAAAATGAATATTATTTAACCCGAAAGAATAAATACACGAATAATCTGCTGGCTCTAATGTCTCAGAAAGAATGCAGTGTTTGTCATGGAAGTGGATTAAAATTGGAAAGGTTAGAAATTAAAATCGCTAGTAAATCCATTCATGATATAAAATCACTGGATTTCAAATTATTAGAAAAATGGTTGTCTGTAAATAGTGAAAATAAAGAAGTTGAAGGAAAGCTATTGGCTAAAATTCAACCCTTCATTACCAATATTATTAACAGAGCGAAACAATTACACATTGATCATCTTCAGCTTAATCGAAAGTCACCAACCTTGTCAGGCGGGGAGAATCAGCGCGTAGAACTCATAAAACAACTCAATAGTCCGCTCAAAGGAATTACCTATTTACTCGACGAACCTTCCGCAGGATTATCGAATGACAATATTCCAGACTTAATTCAGATTCTTAATGAACTCATCGGAAAAGGAAATACGGTAATTGTAATAGAACATAATAAAGAAATTATCCTTGCAGCAAAAAATGTTATTGAGATTGGTCCCAAAGCAGGAAAGCATGGAGGAACAATTACTTATCAAGGTTCACCCGAAGTTTTTATTGAGCAAAATGATAGTCATCCATTTCTAAAAGAACAATCTAATTCAATAAATTTAAAACCAGGAAAAGAACACATTTTAATTCATAAATTAAGAAAACATACACTTGAAAAAGATCATCTAAGTATTCCAGTTGGAGGAATTACCGCAATAACTGGAAAGTCTGGAGTTGGAAAAACGACTTTATTAAAAGAGATTTTAATTCCAAGTATTCAAAATGGCAAACCGATAAATTGTGAGTCAATTGACTTTCCAAAGAAATACGAAGGAGTTCATTATTTTGAGTCTAAGAAACTGAGAACTTATGCAGCCACTTTATTGGTAGATTATTTAGGATTACTCAATGAAATTACAAAGATCTTTGCAGCAGAGACAGGAGGTAAAGCCAAAGACTTTTCTTATAAAACTAAGTCAAGTCAATGTCCGAATTGCAAAGGAAAAGGATTTCTTGAAACGAGTTTGGATATCGCAGCAAACCACATCGAGAAATGCGAAGTTTGTGATGGGAAGCGTTATCAGAAGCATATTTTAACACATCAAATTGAATCGAAAAGTATAGCTGATGTGATTTCGATGAACTTAGACGAGGTAAAAGAATGGTTTAGAGAATTTAAAGTAGCTATTAAGATGATTAAATTCTTGGATAGACTAGATCAAATTGGATTAGGACACCTTTCTTTAGACCAACCTGTTCAGTCGTTATCATCAGGCGAGCAACAAAGATTATTGTTATTGAATTGGTTGCAGGACGATCCTAGAAACGAGCTGTTTATTTTAGACGAACCAAGTATAGGTTTGCATTATGCTGATATTGATTTACTTTATGGGATGTTGGAGGAATTGAGTAAGGAAAATGATGTTTTGGTTGTTGAGCATAATTTGTATTTATTGAGTAGGATAGGAGTTGGGATGGTTTTGGAGTAGTGTTTTTCTTTTTAAATAAGCTTATAGATTCTGGAGTCTATTTATAGCGCACCACGAGTGGCAAACTCGCGGTAGTGGAATTCCTACAAAAAATGTGACTATTTTTATTAAGCCGCTTTATTAATTAAATTTTCTAATTCTAATTGCATTTCCAATGGTGTTTTATATCCCAAAGTTGAATGTATTTTTTTGGTGTTGTACCAACTTATATACTCTATTAAACATGCATGTAGCTGTTCTTTTGATGTAAATCTATATCTGTTAGTACATTCATATTTAATTGTCTTAAACAGGCTCTCAGCAGCTGCATTATCCCAACAATTACCTTTTCTGCTCATACTTTGACTGATTTTTATATTTTCTCTCAACATTCTTGTGATTTTGTTCGAAGCATATTGCACTCCTCGATCTGAATGAAAAATAAAGTTCGATTTCGTTTTTCTTGTACTGATCGCTGAAGTCCAGGCTCTCCAAATAGTATTCTCAACAGTCATATCTTCACTCAATGACCAACCAACTATTTTTCTGTCTGCCAAATCCATAATGGTTGTAAGATAGGTCCAATCATCTTTTACACGGATATAGGTGATATCTGAGACCCATTTCTCGCCTATTGTCTGGCTCCCAAAATCTCTGTTTAATACATTCTTTGCAATTGGATATGAGTGATCTGACTTGGTTGTAATCACAAACTTTCTCTTTAAGACGCTACGCAAACCCAGTTTCTTCATTAAAACTGCAACTTAGGATCTAGAATAGAAAAGATCTTCCCGCTCTAGCATCTTCTGAATACGATGACTGCCATAAACTTCCTTGCTATCTTTAAATATATCGGCTATTCTGCTCATTAAATGAACTTTAGAAGTGTTTATATTGACAACATTTTTGTTCTTAAGCCAATTGTAATAGGCGTTTTTACTCATTTTTAAACAATAACACATCTTTTCAACAGGGTATAATTCTTTGTTTTTAAGCACAAAGTCATATTTTAACTGTCGCTCTTGGAAAAGATGCTCACCGCCTTTTTTAATATATCACGTTCTAGTTTTGTCTCACGCAGCTCTTTCTTTAATTGTCTTAATTCAATTTCCGAAGAGGTTGGTTCTCGTTTCTTAGATAGATCGCCATTCTTCTGGTCGTACTCTCTACGCCAGCGCCTAATCACACCGTCCTGGAGATTGTACTCCTCACAAAGTTCACGAACACTTTTACCTGCTTGTAGCAATTCTACTACAGTTGTTTTAAATTCATTATCAAAATGTCTTCTCATAATACAAAGTTATAGTTTTCGGACTGTATAAATTCGTCTCAGCAAATTTAGACACTCCAAATCATCTTGTCCGTGAGAGATTTCTAAAATAATTGGGATCCAGATTCAATTTTTCTTGAACCCAATTTTGATTGTTTTTAAAAATCTGCTGTATATCCATTCTTCTGTATTTAAAGGTTTATTCCTTTATACATAAGTAGGTTCTCCCTCTAAAATTTCATTATTAGCGAAATCACTATAAGTACTGAAGTTTCCGTTGAACTTTTCAGCAAGAGAAATCGCAGCTCTGTTATACTTTACTTTGTCTTCCCATGTTAATTTAGGATCCAAAATATCTGAAGGGACTTGTTCACACTCAGTAGGCATTGATAACCTGAAAATAGGGTGTTTTTTGTAATCTACGCTGTCTAACTTCCCATTTAATACAGCGCTGATCATGGCACGTGTGTACTTAAGTTTAATTCGTTCTCCAACACCATATGCACCACCAGTCCATCCGGTATTAATTAACCATACTTTTACATCGTTTTCCCGAATTTTATTACCTAGCATTTCCGCGTACTTCATTGGATGTAATGGGAGAAAAGGCTCTCCAAAACATGCTGAGAATGTAGTTTCAGGTTCAGTAATTCCCGCTTCTGTTCCTGCAACTTTTGCTGTATAACCTGAAATAAAATGATACATCGCTTGACCCGTTGTTAGTTTAGAAATAGGTGGTAAAACCCCAAACGCATCACAGGTTAAGAAAAATATATTTTTTGGAAGATATCCAATAGATGGAGCTACTGCATTGTCGATGTGGTGTATTGGATATGCTGCACGTGTGTTTTCTGTTTTGCTAGTATCGCTAAAATTAATCGTTTTTGTATAAGGATAAAAACACGTGTTCTCAACGAGCGTCCCTTTTTTGATTGCATTAAATATTTGAGGCTCTTTTTCTTTGGTTAAGTCTACACATTTAGCGTAGCATCCTCCTTCAAAATTGAACACACTTTTCTCATCCCATCCATGTTCATCGTCTCCAATTAATTTTCTGGTAGGATCTGCAGAAAGTGTTGTTTTTCCAGTACCAGAAAGACCAAAGAAAATAGCTGTATCATTTTGCTCACCAATATTGGCAGAACAGTGCATTGACAACACATTTCTTTCTTGAGGAAGTATATAGTTCATTACAGTGAAAACTCCTTTTTTTATTTCCCCTGTATAAGCACTACCTCCTATAAGAATTGTTTTTTTAGTAAAACTTATAATTGTAAAGTTGTGTTGACGAGTTCCATCTTCTTCAGGGTTAGCGTGAAATCCCGAGGCTGCAATTATTGTCCAATCCGAAGTAAAATTTTCCAACTCTTTCTCGGTAGGACGAAGAAATAAATTATGTGCAAATAGATTTTGCCAGGGTTCTTCTGTAAGTACTTTTAACCCAACTTGAAAATATGCATCAAACCGTAAAATCGTAATACATTGATAATCAATAGTGGGTTGAAAATAAAAAAAATATTTACATTTTTAATTAACTGATAATCAATTATATGGATTTTTACATTTCATTTGTAGTGACCCAAAAACTTGTTTATGTTATTTAAGTTTAGTATATTTGCAGAATGTATATACGCGCAGTAATAAAAAAGG
>Ga0307971_1000548_pt1 | contig 19245 bp, 20 predicted proteins | sample OrgLakmetagen714_FD_201820 | JGI IMG/M metagenome (GOLD analysis project Ga0307971, IMG submission 201820) | Saline water microbial communities from Organic Lake, Antarctica - #714 | ecosystem: Environmental > Aquatic > Non-marine Saline and Alkaline > Saline | place: Antarctica: Organic Lake... | reverse complement strand
CTGATTCAGATCCAAGGGATAATGCTTTGCCTGATATACCGTTCGAAACTACAGAGAAAGTTGCTTCCGAGCAACATTTTGATTTTTTATAATTGGAGAAAATTATGATATTGCAAAACCCCAATGGAACTAACAACGTGTTGTGGATTCGCAACGCTCGACTTAGTTTCCCGAATGTACTTGTGCCTAAGTCGGTAGAGAAGGGCCCGCCTAAGTATTCCTGCAACTTCCTGCTTACACCTGATGCACCTGAATGGTCAGAGATCGGACAGATCCTACAAGAACTAGCCACTGAAAGGTGGAAAGAACATGCTCCTGCTGCGATCAATATGATCAATCAGGACAAGTGGATGCGTTGCTACGGGATAGGTAGCGAAAAAACTAGCCGCCAGACTGGTGAGGTCTACGAAGGTTATACTGGCAACGTGGTCTGGATAGGTGGATCTAACAATGCGAAACCTACCCTATACGGGACTGATGGAAAAGAGTTGCCTCCTACAGCCAATGCCAACACCATGTTCGTCGGGGGCAACTACTGTGATGGCGTCATATCATTGTGGTTACAGGACAACGAGTATGGTCGAGGTGTTCGCTCAAACTTAGTAGCGGTGCAGTATCTTCGCGAAGGTGAACACTTCGGATCAGAAGAAGTCGATGCAGCAGGTATCTTCCAACCTGTCGCGGGCGCTCCTGCCGCCACTGCCTCTGCTCCTGGAATGCCTTCTATGGGTCAAGGTAATCATCTTGCTACGGGTGGAATGCCTGTGGCTCCGGCTCCGGCTCCGGCTTCCAAGAACATAGACTTCCTTTAAACCATGCAGAGCCTTCACCTGAAATCAAAGTTCACGCTAACATAGTGTCGTTCTCTAAAGTATCATGAGTCACGTTATATTAGACTGTGAATGTTACGTTAACTACTTCCTCGCCACTTTCATTTTCGAGAGTGGCGAGATTATCGAGTACGAAAAATACAATGACAGAGAGAACATGCCGATTGGTGATCTAGGCAGGCGCATACTCAGTGAAGGCGCAACCCTCGTAACCTTCAACGGCAAGCGGTATGATCTCCCGATCTTCTCTATGGCACTCATGGGTGCATCGAACGGTCTGCTGAAAGAAGCGAGCAACCTGATCATAAAAAACAACTGGTTTTGGTGGCAGCTTGAAAACAAGTACCACTTCCACACGCTGCAGATAGATCATATTGACATCATAAATCCGCTACCGCTATTTGAAAGCCTCAAGCTATATGCTGCTCGCAACGGTACGTCGACTATACAAGATCTACCGCTACATGAATCCACGGTTATCGAGGACAGTCACCTCGACCTTATGCGCCTTTATTGTCGCAACGATTGCATGGTCACATGGGAGTTGTTTCTATCCTTATGGGAACAGATTCAGCTTAGAGTCAACATGGGCAACGAGTACGGACAGGATCTCCGGTCACTATCTGATGCTCAGATAGCCGAGAAGGTGATCTGCTCAGAGTATCAACGCATAACAGGCAGCAAGGCGATCAAGCCTATCGACAAAGGTACTGAGTTTTTGCCGAGAACCCTAACATATACTGCGCCTGATTGGGTGAAGTTTACCACCAAAGAATTAAACCTGTTCCTGTTTTTCCTGGAAGAAACAACTTTCGACATAGGTGCTAATGGCAAAGCAATTACCCCTGATTGGATGAAAGGCAAAACTGTCACCATAGACAATCGCAAATATGCTGTAGGGTTAGGCGGGCTGCATTCTAAGAACAGTGCCGAGTCCTATGAGTCAACAGACAGGTACACAGTAACCGACATAGACGTCGAAAGCTTCTATCCGAGGTTGATACTAAACGCCGGTTATGAGCCGCCTCACATGGGCAACACGTTCACTAAGATCTTCTCGTCCATAGTTGACCGCAGGGTCACAGCAAAGCGAAGCGGTGACAAAGTTACAGCAGACACATTGAAGATCACAATCAACGGAACCTTCGGCAAGCTCGGCAGTGTTTTTAGCGCCATATATGCCCCTAATTTGCTGCTAGGGGTGACTTTCACCGGACAGCTAACCTTACTGATGCTTATAGAAAGGCTGTCTCTAGCTGGCATACAGTGCGTGTCAGCTAACACCGACGGTCTGACGTTGCTAGTACCTAAAAGTAATCCTGATCTTATGTATAACATCGTAGCAGAATGGGAAAAGGAAACAGGGTTTAACATGGAAGGTACGATCTACAAATCTATCCACTACAGGGATGTGAACAACTACTTCGCACTAACATCTGACAATCAGGTCAAGACCAAGGGTGTATTCAAACCGCCCGCATTGGCTAAGAATCCGACGACACCTATATGCGCCAAGGCTGCTATCGATTATGTGCTTTACAATAAGCCTATGTTCAGTACGATATACGAGTGCAAAGATCCGCACCAGTTTGTCTCGGTGCGTAAGGTCAAAGGTGGAGCCGAGAAAGATGGGGTTTATGTAGGCAAGACTGTCCGATGGTACTACAGCACAGAGACATCGACACCTATAAATTATATCTCTAATGGTAACAAGGTTGCCAAGAGTGATGGGGCCATACCGATGATGAGAATGCCGGTAGATCTACCGGATGATCTCGATCACGAATGGTATATCGAAGAAGCATGGGACATAGTTAAGAGTGTGGGGTATACAAATGACAGATAACCTAACTGCAACAGAAATTCAAATGCGGATGAAGCAGGCAGAAGACAGGCTCGGACGTATTGACCACAAGAGGTTTTACAATGGAGTTTAGCAAGAGGACAAATAGAGCAATAGAAAACATGGTCAGAGCGAGATCAGCCTTGAAAGAGGTTGATATGTTTGACAGCGATGAGGACCGCATGGATACCGGCGTAGATGATTGTGAAAGACTAGGCATTATGGATCGTCTTAAAGCTATCATCGATACGTGTGAACAAATAATCAAAGAGGAAAATCCAGAATGACAATTACGAAAAAATGCCCGCTATGTGATGAGAGCGTTAAGATGCATAACAACGGAAAGATGCGTTGTCACCTTGATCCTATGGGTGAAACCTGTTCGGGATCTATGCTTACCTTAGAAAATGCAGGGAAGTTAGCCGCCGATAGAGCCGATAGATCGGACATCTGGTTTGACGATGAACGTTCTAATAGGTTGTGAGTTCTCCGGCATAGTTCGGGACGCATTTCTCAAGCGCGGTCACTTCGCAATGTCCTGTGACTTCCTGCCTAGCGAATCTCCCGAAGGCTTACACTACAGAGGTAACGTGCTTGATGTTCTTAACCCTGAGTTCCTGTTGAATAACGGTAAGATCAAATGGGATCTGATCATCATGCACCCTGACTGTACCGCACTCTGTAATGCGGGCAACAAACACTATGCCGAGGGATCGCCGCTATACTATGAACGGGTAGCCGCTGCCAGATGGACAGCCATATTGTGGTCTAAGTGCAGGCACGTATGTAAGAATGTGGTTTTCGAAAACCCTCCTGGAGTTCTTACCAGTATGGCAGGCTTGCCGTTGCCGCAGTTTGTGCAGCCATACGAGTTCGGTCACATGCAACAGAAGCGAACAGGGTTGTATAAGACAGCCTCAGTTCCCGATCTAGTTCAAACCAACAACGTGTACCGTGAAATGATGCGACTGCCTGTAAGGGTGCGAGAGGCAGTCTTTTATATGGGGCCGAGTGCTGATAGATGGAAAGATCGAGCTAGGACATTCACTGGCATAGGTGATGCTTTTGCCGAACAATGGGGTAATTTATGAGTTATGCAAATATTAAAATTCGGCCTCTTTTTGTAGTTGCAGCCGTAGTTGGATGGGCTGCTATCGAATTGGTACTTTGGTTGTTTAGTTTTGTAACAATTAGCATAGGATAAGTTTATGAAAGAGAAAGAGATAGAGCGTAGGTGTTGCAAGATGGCAGAGCAAAAAGGTTGGATACCTTTGAAGCTAACTTGCCCGAATCGAATCGGTGTACCTGATCGAGTGTTCGTTGCGCCTAAAGGTGCTACCGTATGGGTGGAGTTTAAGAAAGATGGCGGCAGGCTTTCACCTGTACAAAAGCGAACCATAGCAGAGTTTACTGAGTTAGGTCATGCGGTGTTTGTGATCTTCAACGTCGAACAGTTTAAAAAGATACTTCATCTAAGTGATGTGGAGAAGTGGTGATATGCCGATAATTCATGACGAAGAACTAATAGAATCGTACAAGGCGATTAATGAAAAATTGTCAATGCGAATTTACGAGCTTAGCGATGATGCTGTAGCAATGCGAGAACGTAATCGTCGGCTGCAAGAGGGCTATCGGGTAATCAAAAGGCAAGTTGGTATATTGGAATCTAAACTGGAAAAACAGTCTCACAAAAAAATGAGACTGCACCGCAAACCTAAGAGGGGTTACCCGCAATATGTTAACACCTGAGAACCTACACAACTACCAAGTCCGTACAGCCAGACACATCGAGGATAATCCGGAGTCGATGCTCCATCAAGATCCTGGATTAGGTAAAACCATATCTACTCTGACAGCCGTAGAGAGCTTAAAATATGACTCATATTCTGTGTCGGGTGTATTGGTGCTCGCCCCGCTCCGTGTAGTACAGTCAGTATGGAAGCAGGAAGCGAAGAAGTGGTCGCATACACAGAATCTCACGTTCTCTTATATGATCGGGGATAAGGGTAGCCGCATACGAGGTCTATGCAAAAAGGCAGATATTTACCTGATCAACTTTGAGAACTTAGTCTGGTTACAGGCCGAGGTCGAACATCGGTTTTTACGACACGGCAAATACCCGCCTTGGAATATGTGCGTCATAGATGAGATCTCAAAGATGAAAGGCACTCGTATAAAGCAAGGTATAAAGCGAGGGGTGGCAACACTCAAGCTTTTACAGTATTGCCCGCGAAGGGTAGGGTTAACCGGATCGCCTGCCCCGAACGGCATGTTGGATCTGTACGGGCAATATCTCTGCATAGATTCCGGTAAGCGGTTAGGCACAAGCTTCGACAGGTACAAGTTCAAATACTTCTATCAGTCTGATCACAGTGGATACAGGTTCGCCCCGTTTGAGAAGGCTAAGCAACAGATCACTGACCTGATCGGTGGCATCACTATGGATCTTAGAGCCGAAGACTATCTTAAAATGCCGGATCTGTTAGACAACGATATCATGCTTGATATGCCTAAAGGTATGCAACTTGAGTATGATCAGATCGAGAAAGAGATGTTAATCGAATTGGAAAGCGGTAACTCAATCGAGATCAAAAACAAGGCATCACTGGTGAATCGTTGCCTGCAATGGGCGGGCGGCGCAGTTTACCTAAATCCTGGTTTACCTGAGTCAGAAAATATACACACGATGAAGATCGACGCCATGAAAGAGCTTGTCGAAGAACTTAACGGACAGCCCGTTCTAGTGTTATATCAGTTTCAGCATGAAGCTATCCGCATCCAGAAAGAATTCCCCAACTCGATGTGGATCTCATCGAAGACCTCGGAGTCAGATTTCAATCAAGCTATCATCGACTGGAATACTGGCAACCTCGATATGATCGTAGGACATCCGGCATCGATGGGTCACGGGGTTGACCGCTTGCAAACCAGTTGCCACAACATAATATGGTTCGGTCTAAACTGGTCATGGGAGTTGTACTATCAGGCGTACTCGCGCATAAGAAGGCAGGGTAACAATGCGCCGACTGTTATGAATCACAGGATCTTGATGGCTAACACGATGGACATGGTTGTGCTTAAAGCCTTGGAACTAAAGATGGAAGATGAGACATCGATACGAGATCTCATCAAAGAGTACGGTCGACTTAAAGCTATTGCGTAAAGTTGCGTTGGAGCAACTTACTGGTTAACCCAATAAGCAAGCTTCGCGCTCTCAACATCCTGTTCGTTAGCAGATCCATATAGTTCTACCCACATACTAGCGATATCGCTTGGAGTCGCACCGGCAGCAACCAGAAACCTGTACTCTGCATCCTGTAGGGATTCTGTCGCGGTTCTACCGAAGTGAGTTGAGAGCAGATCGTTTATATGACCTGACCCTAGCGCCCTTACTATTTCATCTGAGATAACACCTGAGCCTTCCAAGGTCGGGTCGAAAAACGTAACACCCTCAACCCATTGATTGCCAACAAGGCGTAAACCTTCAAATTCTATTTCAACCCAGTTATCGTTAACTAATCTGATGTGCGACATGACTAACTCACTGTAACTTTAGGATCAACATTGACGTCTGTGCTTGCTTTCCTGAGCAGTGCAGATACCCGAATGACACCAAATGCAGTACCTCCTGCTTGTGCGGGAATTACAACAGATTGTTTATACGCAGTCCCAGTTCCAACATTCCATCCAGATGCTGATGCTGTGTGTGCAGCACCGCCTGAATCAAGAGGATATAATTGGGCACTGCGACCGGATACAACATCTGCTTCTGCGTGATTAGTTTCATTCGGATATGCAACTTCAATCCAGAAATCTTTATCTGTAAGCCCTGCATCAGCACTAATAAATTCGACCGTGATTGTTCTGCCTACAGTCATGTTTTGATCAACAAGTGTAATTAAGTCTGTGCTAACCACATTCCCCGCTTCCTTTATGGAATCTGCAACTGTACTTAATTGCCGGCTGAAACCATTAACACCGTCATAAGTGGCATTTAAGTATTCGGTAATGTCCGTATCAACAGTGCCGAAAAGTGTTTGTTTAAGAGAATAATAATAAGCGTCATGGTTGTCTGTGTCGTATAGATTTGTACACGAAAACAAATTCACTTGCGTAGTGAAAGCATTCACACTAATGCCATTATTATAGGGGGCTATGAAACCTGCTGCACCTGCAACCGCAGGCATTGCACAACGGTGAAAATTGATTTGCGCAATTGTGTGTATTGGCAGATAGTTTGTAAAAAAGATACTATCAGCGAAAAACAGTTCTGTTTGGCTAAAATCACAATTATAGAAATTTACAATCAAAGGATCTTTCCCTAAATTACGCCAAAGAGGACTCCATCTTGCACCTGAAAAAACACAGTTGTAAAAATCAATTCGACCGCCGCCTTGCATTAGAACCTGTGAAACAGTGTCTCCATTTGTAACAACGAAATTGCAATTGTGATATTCGGCGCGGGAATTAGCGGAAACACCGCCTAAATTTAAAGATTTAGTTGCAAGTATTGACAGCAGATTGATATCACAATCGTAGTATAATCGAGTTATAGAAGAATCATAGGTTCCAGCTAAATCAATTGATCTGCCAGAACCAATGGCAAAACCATACATGTGGAAACTTTCTCCCGAGTCAGCACCAACAAATATACCTCCAGAAATGGTATCTGGCATTTCTTCGCTTGCACCTTTTTTGTACACACCCACATCTACATCAGCCACAGAAATAATACTTACAAGGCCGTTGTTTGGACCATCATAAAAAATATTGCCCGTGGGATATGTATGCGAATGTAGATCGCTTACGATAATGAAATCACCGTCAACAGGATTGTTTGCACCTTTGTTGTCTTTAACTGCGGCATCAACATTGTCGTAATATGTGCCAACACCCATTGCACCAAAACTACCTGTGCGCGGTGTTGTAGAACGACCGTCGCCAGTAGTTGTGCCCGCAGTGCCACCTGATTTTACATAAAAATAATTAGGCATTATTTAAATTCCTCTGGACGTGTATCGAAAATTTCAGCTTTCATTGTAGCAACACCACCTTGTATGCCAACTGCAATACCGAAACGGGAACGCATTTGATTGTAATTTGCAGAAGATACGCCGAGATATCTGGCTCGTTGCCCTGCGTTTGCGCCGCCGCGAGATTCCATCGCCTGGAACAAAACCAGATACGATATGAAGTTATCAACATCTGCAATCAACATTGCACGACCCAATGAACGTCGGTCATAATCTGCTTGCGTATCGTTCCACAAGGGCGCAATATTTTGATTACTCAACTCCGCATCTTTCATCGATTGCAAATGCGTATTTGCTATTCTAGACCCATCGTCTACAGAAGACACTACAACAGGCCCGACGACAAACGAGTGGTCAATTAGATTGTTATCAGTCAGCACAACCGTGTATCTGCGTTTGACAACCGTGTATCTGCGTTTGACTATTCTACCTACCCACGGCACTTCGCTGAATACTTTTACTGATTTTACGCTTGACATTTTATGTTCTCCCCGTTCCTTTAACCATCGTGTACAAAGCAGGCCCGCCAGCAATCATCAGGAAATTCTCAAAAGGGATGGGGTTGCCCGCCTTCCAACTTTCGTAATACCAGTACGCTAAAACTGCCATCATGATCTGCCTACCTAGCTTGTGAATCCCATCTATAATTGGGATAGTCTTTTGATCAAGGGATTTTAGCACAACTTGCCCTATGATGTCGTCAGCTTTATCAGGGCTGCGCATCTTCTCAGATGCGAGTTCAATACCCTTCTCGACGGTATCGCCAAGCCCGCCAGTAAACAGTCCCGCTATCGATTTAAAGAAATTCATGATCTAATCCTCATCAAGTTGGAAGTGAGGCATATCCCATCCATAGAAAGGATGCTTCTTTGTCTTCCACAACCCGCCCCATTTAATCTTAACGCCTAGCTCAGACGCAGCCTGTAACATTGCAGCAGCAACCACTGCAAGGTGTTCACGTTCCCATGACGCAGCACCATCTATGTATGCATACACATCAACAGCGCGACCTTTACCGTTCGGTTCAATAGCCTGATGTTTACTGATGTTGCGGTATCCATCTGCCTCTGAGCTACCGTCACGGTATAACTTATTCTGTTCCTCGGCAGTACGAAGACCGCCATGCTCCGGTATACCAAAATCCATCAAGGTGATGTTGATTGCACGTTCAACAACCATCTTGAGTCGGGCATCACATCCTGACATCCTTTCTTTTGATGTTTTACTAAGATGAAAGCTCATAAGTACACCTTTAAATGTTTTAATTTATCCCATAGCCAAAACAGAAGACCGCCGAGCGTCGCAATCATGACTATCCACTTTGACCCTATACCTATGTATCTAAGTATCCTGTCGAATCCTTTCAGATCCCTAAGAAAATCTGCAACCTTTATAAAAGTGTCGTCTTCTTGTTTGATGTGATTTTCGAGTTTCAGCTTCAAGTTCTTCTGCTCATCGCGCATGTGCTCGATCTTTTCGCAAAGCTCGGTGATTTTGTGGTCACTCTCTCTGATGTATTCACGATCACCCATTTAACAGTCGCCCCAACACAACCCTATACTAAACATATCAATCTGCGACTCGTGATCAGAGTCAGGTGAGATCTCGTTCAAAACCCAACCTTCATAATTACTAATGTGCATGAAAGTGGTTTTAAACTTAGGCTGGTAAAAAATATAGTTAAGCGGTTTGCTTTTGTAACCCACTTCGACCCTTATAGGTATCCCGTTGTTGTCATCCCATTTGAAAGAATTGCCGCCATCTCGCATTTGCAAGTAACCGAGATCAAAACCTCCATACCAACCCGCGTGAGACTGGAACGGAATAAACAACAGTAATGTTAGCAAAAGAGTTTTCATATTATACCTATATGACTTATGAATAATAACCGAGCAAATAAAGTTCGGCTGATACAGTGCCTCCACCTGAGCTGCTTAAAAAGAACCAATCGAATCGATATAAGACGTCTAAATTAACTATAACGTCTGCTGTCGCATGTACAGTTTTTGAAGTTGCTGTACCAGTCGCTTCACGATCTTCTGCCACGAGAGTCATGTCAGATATGGCTAACCCTGACGATGTTTTTCTTAAATATACTTTGATAAATTCCAAACCAATAGTGTTTTGGACCCTAACTGATACTCTGATTATTGCCTTCTTAGCCTTCACCGATGAGAGAGAAGCAGAGGTTACGGTTTCAAATGTACCACCGCCGAGGTATAACCCACGTGAAACCAATATTGTAGGGGTATCCAAATAAGTCAGTTCCCCGCCTGAACGATTGAGCATGACACGTTCATCTGTGATGTCGGAATCGGTCACAACCCCACCGGCAGAAAAGTCTCTGTAAACCTGACAGATAGGTATGACGTTATCAGGGTAAGCTGGTGCAAAAGGCGATCCTGATTCCACGCCAATTAATATCCCATACGACTGCGTGGCTATGTTCCAATAATGTCTATCGATACGATCATTTGCGGATAGTGAACCGCCGATTGCTGACGTTCCCGCGACTTGAACAGGTTGACCGTTGACCCATACTACAGCAGAAGCTATATCAACCAACTGACTTGGCACTGCCTGCTGAGTAGCTACAAAACCTCCACCCAAAGATGCCGCTAATGCATCTGCTGCTGATGATGCAGCGTTCCCCGCCTCGGTAGCAGCATCTGCTGCTGATGATGCAGCGTTCCCCGCCTCGGTAGCAGCATCTGCTGCTGATGATGCAGCGTTCCCCGCCTCGGTAGCAGCGTTCCCCGCCTCGGTAGCAGCGTTCCCCGCCTCGGTAGCAGCATCATCAGCAGACGCTGCAGCGTTCCCTGCCTCGGTAGCAGCATCATCAGCAGACGCTGCAGCGTTAGCTTGTACTGCCACCAATGCGGCTTCGTCAATCGTACTGTTCTCTAAACCATCAGCAGCATTATTCCATTTTATAAGTTTATCTGATTCAGGAGAAGGGAATTCATAGCCTACGCCGCCGACAGGAGCGATTATAGCCCTAGTCAAAATCTCGTTTGTATCCTGTGACATCATAGCCGCTTTATCCAACGCAGACTCATGTGTCTCAGAAGGGAAAGCACTAAACAGAGAATAGTCTACAGACTGTTTTGTATCGGTTGCGCGTAGCAGAGTAACGGCAGTGTCTGCGCCTAAAGGGGTATCCAGGATTACGTTGCCACCGGCAGGATCGTCCAACCCTGTCATGGAAAACCCGACTGCCTGCAAAACATCATCAAAGTAGATCTGCATATCCGTTTGAGTTTGCACTTTAAAATTGTAAGCAAAGGTATCCTGACCGGCTGTAGCGGCGTAGCTAATTTTGTTACTGGTTGTTGGGACAGTCATTACTGTTCTCCTAGTCTCATCAGCACTTCTCGTATGTGCCATGTATTGTTTACAAACGGTGTAGCTCTCGACAGATGTTCCAAAGCCTTTTCACCTTCACCTTCAACTCCCGCATAAAAAGCTTTACCGAGATTACCGGCTATAGCAGCGGCAGGTGGAGTTATTACCCGCTGCAAACCCAGTCCGGCATACCGTGATGGTATACCATCTGTGAGTCCACTGGTAGCCCCAAAATACCTTAAAATGTTCATAGGCTCACGTAGTATGCCTGCCATGCCTGATCGGTCTATCCCTTCAAATGACCACTGTTCAACAGACCAATCTGATACATCCTGACCGCGTAATGTAGCCTTAGTTGCCCCTACGCCCGCCCCAAGTGCCATCATAGCTACTAACCCTTCTGCGGTATGGCGATTCATGTTTTGAAATCCTGCAACCATAATTTTATTTTGCGCACCCATTGCAAAACTCTGGAATTGAAAAAGCCATGACCATGTTGTCTCATCCATAAAAGAGGGTTTGTCGCCAATGCCCAAACGGATAATCGTTCTGCGTACATCAGATCCTATAGCAGCCTCGGCCCTTTTTGCAAGATCCGAGTCTTTCCATGCCATAGTATTCATGTATTTCAACACGCTATCTTGTGCGCCTCCTGTTGACAAAGACTCCCTGTAGATACCTCGGAGATCCGCTTCATCAAGACCCATACGGGATAATTGCTTCGTCGCGCTTTTGCTCAAAGGTTGCGCCGAAGCAACTTTTGCAGCATTCCTAACAACATAATCCATAGCCGCATGCGAAGCAACTGACTCCATGATGTCGGTATAGACATCGAATCCTGACCATTTTGCCCACACCTTCTGCACATTTTGCGATAGTTTACTTTCGCCTCCGATTGTGTCGGTAAGCTGTTGAGCGCGATCATTTAAGGTTCTTTGAAGTGCCGCACCGGTTCGCTTAACTTGTACAGATGGCATACCCTCCACGCCTTTAGCAAATTGCACCATTGTTTTAGCAACGCCTTTAGCAAAGCTACGCAAACCATAGTGAGTTATTGGTCGAGCTATATCAGGCAAACTGGATACCACTATACCACCTAACATGGCGGCTATATTGTAAACTTTTGAGTATTGCAAAATTCTAGTAGCTACGCTTCTTGGATTGACTGATCGTTGCACCTGATGCATTAGTCGATTGTGCATAACCGTTAAATCACCAATATCTTTTCCAAGTTGCTTGCCTAACTTTTCCGCATTCTGCGGATCTGCTTTGATTAAAGCTTTATATTCTTCTCTTATAAGATTCGTCATTTCAGCAAAGCTACGATCACCAAATGCTTCGCGCATAAGAATGTAAGGTTGCATGTTCTGAGCGTAATGAATCATCTGATTAGACGCGCCCTTAACTAAAAAGGGTTCAAGGTCGTTATCCATCAAAGCCAACGTCCTAGCGCGTAGCGGGCTAGGTGTACCGTCTACCTTAGTTGCCTGACTCTTACCACCAATCATGTTTTGTATAGTTTCTACAATCTGATCTTCTATTTGTTCGGCTGTCATGTCACCCATCTTAGGGTTTGCTTGAAAATGAACTCGCAACATATCCGCTAATCCATCCCAATTCTCATAGATCTTAGTCGAATCATACTGCCGAGGGAAATAACTTTCAGCAAACGCTGTACCCCCTCTAGCCAAGCGGGCTTCAAGTTCCCTTAATTCGGCTCGCGATTTAGCCAGTGCTTGCTTTTGAGCTTTTAACGAAGACAGCCGTTTGTCATAATCTTTAGTTTCAGCCTGTACAGTTTTGCGTTGTTCGGTTAAAGCTTTGCGGGCATCGTTGTACTCCTTACGCATCGATGCAGGCGCAGTCCTTTTCTTACCATCTTTTCCTGGTTTACGTGCAGCATCCAGTTTGGCTTTTAAAGTATCGACCCGCTTCTGTAATTTGTCAGTAGTCTTCTGAGACTTAGTTATAACTCCGGCTCTGGCGGCTTCGCTCTCAGCTTTCGCCTTGGTAGATCCTGCGCCTGCACCCTCGTCAACTAGACGTTGTATATCGTCAGTAACCCCTTCGATTTTAATCTTCAAACCTAAGTCGTCGTCAAGCAACCCTAGCTTTTGAGCAGCTTCCTGTATTGGCCCGATAACATCTTCACGATACATCTGAGCCGCTTGTTGCACTTGAGGGATAGTGTGTCTGTCACCATTAGACATAGCGACACCAACCTGATGATCAAAATCTATCGGGTTCAAAGGCGACTCTCTTTGTAACCTTCCCGCTTTATCTGTTGCGACGACAACCCTACCCATTGAGGCTTCGTGGAAAGATTCGACAGTTACACCACGAGTCCTACCTGCGGCATGACCTTTATTAAAAAGTGGGTTGTCTGCCATCTTTCCCGCTACGTCACGGGCTGTATTACTTACGCTGTTTGCTAGTCTGGACATCTGTCCTATTGAGAACATATCTGCCATTCTCCCGCCGATCAATGCATCATCTTCCATTGTCATCGGATCGCTATCGATCACCCGCGCAGAGCTGACACTATCGTTCACAGCTTCGGCAGGAACAAGCCCATCACTATCAAGTTCATTGCTAGGCAATCTGCCGGCATTAATATCCGCGATTACATCATTGGCTATATCAGGCATGTCACCTCTGGCGAACATCTTAGCTGCGCCGCCGAGTATGCCAACACCCATAGCCGTAAGCCCTACATTCATATATGACTCTTGCATGGTACGGGTTTTCTGCATATTATGCAGAAGCACTTCGCTGCCTGCTTCAAGTCCTGCTTCACCTGCTACCAATGCAGGGATACCGGCAGGGGCAAACACCATACCTGCGACAACATGGGGTTGGAATATTCCACCGAATACTTGACCGGCAAGACCCCAATTACTTTGAGAGATTAATCTGAGGTTGGCATATTCCATGTCGATCTCAAAACGCAGATCAGCAGCTTCATTTGCGTTACGCGCATCTAGTAAGACAGAAGGGTCATACCCTATGTTAGCAGGATCGTCCTCCGGCCTGTAATCTGGATCTGGAATATAGGTACGCCCCGCGCCGTAAAACGCGACATTTATCTGTTGATTGACAAAACGACTTGTGTAGTTCTCACGTTTGATACCCGCAGTAAACGCGTGTAAACCATCAACTGGTGCCTTTCCAGACTCTTGCTGCTCTTGCAATATGTCTAACTGCTCGTCACGGTCACTGAGCTTTATCAGGTCGCCTAGTGGTAGCTGATCTCTAGCCATAGCTACTGACCTACCCCTCCGGTTATGGAGCCTGAATTGGTCTTTCCGGCAGCTACAGCAGCTTCTCGCCTGGCCTTCTCTGCTTGAAAGTTTTCCTGCGATTTCCACTCTGTTCCTTTTCGCTGATCGTATTTTGTGAAATCGATACGGAGCGTGTTTCCATCTTCGTACAAGCCTTTACCCAATCCGGTTTCAGGGTCAATTTCCATAATGGCGTAAGTGCCGTTTCGGGCTGTGTACGGATCTGAAACTATCATCAGGTTATCAACCTCAAGACCCTTTTCTTCTGCAAACGCGCCTAAACGATTATTAATGTCCTCTGTACTAGCCTGATGCACTCTCTCAGGCGCATACTTTTGAGGTCGAAGCTTACCTTGTACAACCTCATCACCTTTGATCCATGCACCGGCTGCTGATGGCGACCACGTTTCTTGCATACCCATCCACGCCAACTTCTGCGCTCGACCTAAATCACCAGTACGCGCAAAGTGAGTTCTGACGTTCCTTTCAAACTCAGCCATCATCGGAGTATTGGGTTGTATGTTTTGATCCCATGTGTCCATTGTATTAAACCCATATCGGGTGTTGTCATCTTCCATGAAGTCTTCAAGCTTACTACCGTTAGTCCCATAAACATCTTCAAATGCGCTATAGTCCCTGTCTCGCTGCTCTCTTATCTCAGGAGGGACGTTTGCAGTTTCACGAGCCATCCGCATAGACTCGACAGCACCAAACCCACTTCGGTACAAAATATGGGCTTCGTTCAAAAGTTCTCTGTTGCCGGATGGTATCTCACGGTTAAGGAACTCATCGGTATCGACGAGTTTGCCATAAGCCATTAATCCTGGAGCAATCGAATCCTCGGTTGCTTCCATGTTAGTATTTGCAGCGACATTGAACATATCCGTTAGCCACTTAGGCATAATATTCGACTTTATGGTAACGTCAACCAGCCCTTCCAGATCTGTTACCTGATTAACCTCGACATAATCGTCGATCCACTTTTGGTGATCACTATTATTCCAACTGCCGCTCCCGTTAAGAATCATCTGCCCGTTCATAGCACTACCGCGTTTTGTGTTCAAAGCATTATCTCGTGATCGGATCAATGATCTCAATCGAGTGCGCTCTTGCGGCGAGTAACCTGATACATCTCCACCTTCGCTATCTTTCCAACGATCATGACCCGCTTCAACATCAGACAAAGTTAGATCAAACTCGTCTATACGCTTGATAGAGTCGCTGATAAAAACGTCATGCTCTCTGATCTCAGCGAGATCCCTTTCATTCGATAGTTGTTTTAACCTAGTATTAAGATCAGCTATAGCAGCCTGTCGTTGACTTTCACTTAGGCTACCCCCGTAGTTCTCATCGTCCAGAAGCGTTCGCATTGTCAACACTGTATTCGGATCTGTAGATCTGATTGTTTGATTCACCTGATATGTTTCAACCTTTGCTCCGGCTGCATCGATCAGTTTATCTTTGTTAGTTTGTGACGTTTCCAGATTGTCAATGATGAATGCTGCCAGATCCATATCACCCGTTTCAGCAGCCTGATCGGCTTTGTATACACCTTCTTCATATATGTACTTTTGCTGCGCCACTTCGGCAGCTATAGTAGCTTTGGTCAAGCTCTCAGCAGCATCCATCTCAGCGTTGCGTAGATACTGGTTGCGCATAATCGGGTTTGAGATCTTAGCCGCATTTGTTTCGATCAGAGTCTTTAGCTTTTCCCGCAACAGAATTGGAAATACTTCATGCGCGGGTATGTTATCTCTGATTCGGCTTTCCGTAGTATAACCGTCTACAGAAGTGACATTTTCGATTCTCTGAATTTCATCGTCGCCAATACCATTAGGTATTTCGTCAGCACTATAAGACTGTTTGGCACTATGCTGAGACAACCAACGCATTTTCTCGACAGCCGTATTTACAACCACATCATTATATTGCGCGTCCTCTTTACGGCGAATGTAGTCGGCAGATACCGCAGCAATGCTTTGCGCAGCCTTCTGCATAACGTTGCCCCTTTCAGCATTCGCATGAGCAACGTTGCCTGTAGCACCGAGATTGTTCCGGCCTAAAGACTGGACACCGGTATACTGTACTGTTGGTAATTTCATTATTCAGTCACCCTGTAATCCGTCATCGGAGTGGTTCCACTGTTAGAACTTCCAAATGTCATTTGCCTTTGGTTGGTAAACAAACCCGCCTCATCTGCAAATTTAAACGCGCCAGTAACACCCGTTATTATAGAACTGTACATTTGGCTCTCAGCGCGTATGCGAGTAGCATCTGCTTGAGCTATGCCTGCATTTAGATTTATGCGTATGCGAGATGCACCTGCAGTCTTCAACCAGTCTAGCTGACGATCCTGCTCGGTTTCCATGTAGTCAAGATAAAAGGCGACAGAGCCGGTAATAATCTTTGCGCCGGACGCAGCAGCACGAGCGAGAGCGGAACTGCGTAAGCGTAAATTTTGTTCGGCCTGCCGCCTAACCTGTTCTCGTAATTCACGAGCTTCCAACAGAGAGTTTTGCTCTGCTTGTATTCTTTGCTCCCTTGCAAGTCTTCTGTTCTCACTTGCAGATCCATAGCCAAGCAACCCACCAAATATGGACATAACCGCAGGAACATAATTTGGGTTGAAGCCAGCCATTATTTACCCCTTTCGTTTTCACGTTGCGCTCTTGCGGCATCTTCCTTATCCTGCCTTATTTCGATTGCACGTTTCACTTCATATACGGCATTAGCTCTGGTAATGCGATCATCCATCATCTTCACGTATTCTGCTTTTTGTGCATCATTGCCAAATTGGAACTTTTCGTATTCTTCCAAAGTCGGAACAACGGCATCACGATACGCTTGGTAAGATGTCGGGGTTCCCGTGTTAGCGCCCGCGACAGTGAGCTTTTTCAATCTGGCATACTGCTCAGGGGTAAACGCAGCCCTGCCGGTTTTCCCTTGAGGCTTTCCAATTCTTAAGGCGAACTTTGCAGACTCAGGGCTTCTACCACCTGAATTAGTGCGTCCTGCTATTGAGGTTAACGCCTCGTAATCTTTTCGCATCCACTTATATCCTTCACCGGCTCTGTAACCTTCAAGTTCGGTATTCAAAACCTCAAGCTCACTGTCGCGGGACATAAGGATCTTACCACGTTCCGTTGCAAGCGCACCTTCGCTACGCCCGCCGCTTGCAGCTAATCGAGCGGTCATTGAGGACATATTTGCACTATAGGTTTTCGCAATACTTCCATGAGCCTCTTGCGCATAACTAAACACGTCACCACTAAAATTATATGATGCTCGTGTAACCTTCCGTATGGCCCGATTACGCCTTCTGCGAGAACCTTTGTCCAAGCCACCCACAACAGTCCCTATAGCAGCCCCTACAGCCGCCCCTGTAGGCCCGAACATAGAACCTATGGTAAGACCTGTCTGGAATCCGGCTTGAGGCGCACTCTGCCCTTCAGGGTCAGATGCGGTAGGATGATAGATGCTAGTTATTGACATTACAAAGACTCCCTATTACGTTCGCCATAAATGGATAACACGTTCATTGGTACTGGTTGATCTTCTTCAATAGTAACCTGACCATTTTCGTCCCAACCCAAGTCGACCATTTTGGAATGCCCACTTACGAGCGGCTCTGGCGTTCCCATTGGCGTTCCTGGATTTCTGTCAGGGGGTCGCCTTCCATTGATCTTAGGGTATAACGACAAATGTAACAATACCCATAGTTTGTTCCACCGTTTCTTCCATGATTTAATTTGACCTTGAGGCACATCAGGCGGCAAAGTTTTTATCTTGGCAGAAATTTGCAAACCGACAATAAAATCAGTACCCGCGTCACTTGTCGTTATAGACCCTCCGCTCACAACCTTTTCAGGACTAACAGCACCGTCAACCAAAACCTGCACAGTCTTTCCCTCAAGGTGATCAAGACCCGTAACTGTCGTTGTGGAAACGTTGCTTACAAAATGAACATTAGTTTCCATATAGATCGTTTTGTCCGTAGCTTGCTCCATGTGAGGTCTTTCCGCTTCTGTGACCCACGCAACCCTTGTCAGCATGTCTTTGCCATTAATGCTCCCTACAGCAATATCAAAAACTTTCAAATTAGGGTTAGGGTTTCTGCACCATCCTAAAACTTGGGAAAATTTATCATACGTTAAACTCACATACTCCCCGCTTTCCATAACCAAATGAAGGATGGCATTAGGATTTTGCGCCCATGCCATCCTTAATATCAAACCTTCTGTGACATGTTCTGCGGCGAAAGCTATATCTTCTGACAACCATGCATTTTCTTCATTGTAGTAGGCAGTCGTATATATCCTACGCCTATCCAAAGACACATAGAATATTTTTTCACCTACTTGAAGCGGTTGGATTCTCGCGCCACCGTTTGTCGATTGTAACGAGAATTGAAAATCGCTAGGGGTTATAACACCCTCTCTGCTATTTAATATATGTTCTCCGTTTTCAGCCCCTATGAGAAGTTCTCTAGCCGAAAACATCCACGTTATGCGTCCGTCTCGTTGCATGGTTATATCCAAACCTTCACCGTCCAAACCAGTACCCAATCTGAAATCACCGTAATCCCCGCTTTGACTAGCCCAAATTCTTTGAGGTTCATCGGGCGTACCTGCTAAAAATAATCGCCCTTGATGATATGCACCAATCGAGGGCCAATTATTCCCTGTCCATTCAGCAGGTTCACCGACTGTAGGTATAATCCAACTTGTATCGAGAATATACGTATCTAACCCAAACACATAATTAAGCTTAACAGGTTCGTAGTTTGGATGAAGAAATAATATTTCCCTACCATCAGGAGATGTGATCATGTGTACATCTTGCAAATCAGTTCGGTCATAAAGCGTAGGTGGCGTTGTTCCGCTTATATCAACTATAGGATCGCCCCTGTCTGC
>Ga0307971_1000546_pt1 | contig 19320 bp, 20 predicted proteins | sample OrgLakmetagen714_FD_201820 | JGI IMG/M metagenome (GOLD analysis project Ga0307971, IMG submission 201820) | Saline water microbial communities from Organic Lake, Antarctica - #714 | ecosystem: Environmental > Aquatic > Non-marine Saline and Alkaline > Saline | place: Antarctica: Organic Lake... | reverse complement strand
TTATAATTGTGCGCCAATCGGTTAATGATTCTTGCGCCATTTGAAAACAAACGGCTATAATTAAAGCAACTGCAGCAATATTAACAGCATCTATAAAAGCTGAAATTGTTTTTGATTTGCGAATTTTAGGAATCAAAGGGTTGAGAATCATAACGAATATAAATGAGGGAAGAAATATTCCAATTGTTGCTGCCATAGCGCCCCAAAATCCGGCCAATTGCCAACCGACAAATGTTGCAGTTGATAAGATTGGACCTGGTGTAAATTGTCCTACAGCTATCGCATCTATCAATTCTTGGCGTGTTAGCAAGCCCGTCATTACCAATTCGGTGTCCAAATAGGCAAACAATACATATCCACTTCCATAGAGTAAAGCACCCACTTTAAGGAAAATCCATAAAACTTTTAAAACACCTGTAGAGGCGGTTAATTGAATTAAGATGAGCGGAGAAAAAAAACTGAAGGTTTTATTTGAAGAACGAAGAAAATGCAGTAATAATCCGATAAATCCGCAAGCAAATAAGGCGAGGATTTCATTGACTCCCAGTAAGCATGCAATTAAAGTTAAAGCTCCTAAAATTCCCAGAGTAATATTTTTCAGCCCTTTTTTACCAAGTCTATAAACAGCGCCAAGAATTATGGCAATTACAGCAGGTTTGATCCCGTAAATAAATGGTTCTACTTTCGGTAATTGTCCATATTGCTGATACAACCAAGAAAAAACTAAAGTTATAACGACAGCGGGGAAAATAAAACAAGCACCAGCCACAAACATTCCTTTTACACCGGCTCTTTCATGTCCACAATGCATTGTCATTTCTGTAGAGTTGGGACCTGGAATTATGTTTGTTGCTCCCATCATATCAAGAAAATTTTGCTGGGTCATCCATTTTCTTTTCTTGACTACTTCGTCTTCCATCATTGCGATGTGTGCTGCAGGACCACCAAAGGCAATACTTCCCAATTTGAAAAATACTTTTGCAACTTCCTTTAGCTTATTTTCTTCTTTCATTATAATTTTTTTAATCGATTGATCACCTCTGAATACACTCTGAAAGAAATATAAATCCCACCATTCACCGAATTGTAATATTGGTTTTTGAGAGAAATATTTTGTGCTGTTTCCGACCAGGCACTATTTAGTTGTTTTTCATTGAGAAAACAAATCTATACAACAAATTTCTATATGTGTGGTCTATTTGAAAAAGTAATGGTCTCTACTAATTTTGAATACGATATTGAGTAGGAGTGAGGCCAACGAAACGTTTAAAATATTTACTAAAATGAGAATTGTCTTTAAAGTCGAGTTGAGAAGATATTTCATTTATATTGAAGTCAGTATAAATCAATAAGCGTTTTATTTCATTAATTATATGTTCAGAAATTAATTCTGTTGCAGAATGTCCTGTTTCTTTCCTGCAAATAGTATTCAAATTCTGAGGAGAAGTGTTTAATAATTCAGCATAATGATTCACTTTATTGTTCAGTGGGTCTTCTTGATTTAACAAATCACTAAACTTTTGAAAAGTAGTATTGTTGCTGTTTTTTGAATAAGTAGGTGACGCAGATTCAAGAACTTTCGCCAACAGTGCTTTTAATAAACCAGCTATTATAAGCTGATTGGAGTCTTTCTTTTCTGAGTATTCTGTTTGTAATATTTTATAAATTTCAGAGGCTGAATTATCTTTTGGATAAAGACAATTGTGCGAACTCAATTCAGAAATAAGGCGTTTAATGTCTTTGTCTAAGCAATTTTCTATGAAAGGTTTTTTAATAATAAGTACAAATCCTTCAGGTTCTGATGATATGTCCCAAAAATGAACTTGTTCTTTACGAATGGTAAAAATAACAGGCGTTTTTATTTCGTATTCCTTGGTGTCAATGGTATGCGAGCCTTGTCCTTGCGTAAGGCAGATGATTTCGAAATAATTATTGTGTTTATGCGGAGATGTCTTTCGAATATGTTGTCTGAATGGAGCAATTTTAATTCCTTCCGTTTGTTTGGTTTTATCCTTTATTTCGAGTTCTGCTTTCATTCCAAATTCTATTTGCAATGACAAAGTTAGTTTCTTTTAATAAAACCGTTTATTAACTTCAATAAAGGGGTTAAATCCCTTAAATTCTATTCAGCGTGCATGCCAGCAATTACAATAAATTTTGGTGAAAAACCTTTTACTCTTTCTTTTTCTTAAAAGTATAAGTCAAACCAACAGAAGCATAATGGAATAATGAGAAATTAAAAACTTCACCATTATCTGCTCCACCTTCAAGAATTCTATAACCTGCACGAATTCCAAGATTATCAGAAATAGCGTAAGTTGCAGCGAGTTGAATATCTTCTGCTCTTCCTTGCGGCGCAGCAAGTGCATCTCCATCTAAAAGAATACCGAATTTCTCTGTTGGTTTCCACCACAATCTAAAATTGATAATTGGCACAAATCCAACATTGGTTTTTACAGAAGTTTTACCTTCTGAAGAAAGTCCAATACTCGCATCCCTGATTTTAGCAGTGAATCCCAAACCAAAAATCAGCTTTGGATTATTTACGATGTCATAACGGTAAGTTAACCGATAAGAATTGAATTTATAAGTTCCATTGAGTAAGGTATTCGCATCAAATAAATCGTCATTAAACAGAATATCCTTTCCAACTCTTCCTTCTGATTTGGTTGTCAAAGGAGCATATAATAAAGATATAGTGTGACGGACTTTAATTTTATAACTCGCTCTCAACCGAAGAAAAATAGCTGGTTCGGATTTTAAATCATCTGTTAGAGAGAAAGATGTTCCTAAATCACCAGGAATGCGAACATCATTGTAACCGTTAAAAACAGCTCCTGATTCTATGTCAAGAATCATTTGTGCTTTCACTGGATTAGAAAGTAAAAGTGTAATGAGTATAATTGAGTAAGTTATTATTTTCATAATTGGGCTTTTTCTAAAGTCCTAACACTTTAAAGGTTGTATTTGTTCATGTTTGTAGTAAATCTCAAAATATATTCCCATTCATTGGGAAATCGATATTTGTTTTGTACATTTGCTAAACACCTAAATGAAGTTTGTGACGGTATTACCTTATACAGATGAAAACATCTCCTTGATACAAGAGTTTATCGATAGAACTAAGATAAGAATTCAGAATGGTGTCGAAATAACTTTTACAAGGAAGGCGAGTAGAGAATTAGAAGAATTAGTGCTTGAATTTAATATTGAGGTTGCTAATATTAAAAATGAAATTTCTGCATTGAAAGTTGAAAATTATTATAGAGGAATCGAGCCTTCAGGAAGTGCAGATTTTGATGTATGTGCATTTTGTGTAAAAGTAGGAGAGAACGATATTGAGATTTATTTGAAATTTGGATTAGAAGTTAATGGAGAACAGATCTTACTTTTTTCAAATCATGTTCCTAAATATTCAATGAATCAACCATTTAATAAATGATATTATGAAAACGAATAAAATTTTAACGAGAGAAAATCAAACAGCCACTGAGATAACAGATTCTGTTGAAAAGATCTTTAAGGGCTTAAAACTTGAATATTCTGAAGTTTACTATTTGGATTATGAAGTAGATGAAGATACTGGTATGATTAATAGGGAAAAGAAGGTTGAACATTATACTAAAGGTCAAATAGAGCGTAATATGAGAGCGCTTAAGAATGCTTTTTATGTTGCAAAAGGAGCTGCTGCACCAAGTGAAATTATTAGTTTTAGAAAACGATACCGAATTCCTGCATCTACATTTAGCATTGTATTGGGATTTAGTAAAAACACAATTTCGAATATTGAAAAGGATGGAATAACCTCTTTAACTACTGGAAGATTAATAAAAATGTGTTTAAACAATATTGATATAGTCTATCAATATATTCAATTATGTGACGCTATCGATAGCGACAAAAAGGATGAGTTATCAAAAAGATTGTTGGGGAAGGGTGTGTAATCAATTACGAATTTTCAATTAAGATAATCACGAATTGGAGGAATTGTCAACTGTTATTTTACTAGGACTTAAAAATCCGTGATTATCCGCGTTGCTTGCAGTTCTGGTGCGTTGCACAGAGCTTGTTGAAGTGAGCATTGTCGTAGCATCCGTTTCATCCGCGTTCTTTAGCAAGTTATACTTTTTCAAAACTAAATTCAAGTAAATAAACAGATTAGCTGTATGATATAAGTTGCGTGTGTTTTTTGTTTATTGATAATATTTAAGAACGTATTCAACGAACCAATTTGGTAAATTTTCAGGGTCTGTTTCTAATACTAATTTACCTTGTGTAATCTTTGCAATTAATTTGAATCCATCATTTGAATTATCAAACAAATAACATTTGTCAATATTTTCAATCATGCTTATTAGATTTTTTAGCGTATTGTAATAGCGACTTGAAATTTTGTTGGGTGTAACATTGTGCCCACCTTTTTCAACTCTATTTTCAACTCTTGAAATATTTACTTCGGGATCATCTATTCATATAAAATACAAATACGTTTTATATCCTTTTTGTTTTGCTTCTTTAATTTCTTCTATTTTAGAAGGATGACTCATTACTGTCTCAAAGCAGAATTCAACTTTCTTTTCTTGTAAATGATATCTTAAAAAAGAACTAATAAGTGCTCCTTCGTAGCTATGTGTTTCTTTTCAAAATCTACAATAATATTTTCCTTTATAGAGAAATCAATAATGTAGTTGTTTTCAATTGATTTTTTTAATAAGGAAAGTACTCGTTCTGATTTTAAAAACGTATTTAAATCATCTTGTGAAAGATTTAAATTAAATTCATTCAAATCAATAAATCCTTTTGTAGCAAGCTCTTTTTTAATTAAATCAGCGTTTAGAAACACCCCAGCATCATACTTTTTGGAGAACGAATCGAATAAAGTACTTTTTCCTGAACCATTTGGTCCAGCAAACACGCTCAATCTTGCTTCGGACATACTATTTTCTTTCTAAAGTCATCCCCTTTTTTAATGAGGATGTATCTATTTTTGATTTCGAAATTGTTCTTAAGACTTTCATAGTCTTTTCAGGATTAACTGATTAGATAGTATTGTTTTTGATGATTTTCATAGTAATTCCTAAAGCTATCGAAGACCTAACTGCTTTAGATGAAGCGATTTTCGCAGACTCAATTAATAAGCTTTCTTCTCTACTTCTTTTATGTTTTATAATGTCCTCCATAAATTCAACTTTATTCTAATATACATAATTTTAATGCTTTTTACATAAAGTTTTTGCGTTTATTCTTATATGTTTAGAAAGTATTTGGTTCTCCTGATTTAGCATTAAACTTCCCATTTTTTATATACAGTATTGAACGTAGTTTTTATTTCTAGGAGTATGTTATTTTCATAATATTATGTCAGAGATAAAATCAGAAACACTATTAACATTAAGATAATAATAGAGATAATTAATCTTTCTTTTTTTCGTTCAAACTTCGCTTTCCTTTTAATTTCATTTCTAAATTTAGCAAGTTCTTCTTCGGATACTTTTTTGAAGATCAGTTTTTTGGATTCAACTTTTTTAAAATCCAAATCCCTATTATTGGATTTAAATTTTGTTTTGTTTGATGATTTCATAGAACGATTTTGTCTCATTCTATTATTCATATCCGCAATATGACCAGCTCCTCCGCTCATTTTATGAATGGTTTTTTAAATTCTGAATAAAAATCGGTTAAATCCAATTGCGTTTATCCACACTATTAATATAACAAAAAATACTAATGACTTTGCTTCAACTAACGCAACACTTTAAACCTCAACTCAGTAAACCATATTTAAAAATACTTGATACCCGATTTTATTTCAAAACTCAATGCGCCACAGCCACAGTCCCTAAACTCACTTTCACATTTCCGCCTCCTTCATAAACTGCTCGACTAGCAAATTCCAGCGTAGAGCCAGTAGTCAAAACATCATCAACAATCAACACCTGTTTACAACCCCCTAAAGCATTCTTTTTTAAAGCAAATTTCCCTTCCACATTTTTATATCTCTCCTCTTTACTTTTTCTCGTTTGAGATTTATCATGCGTTTTTCGATACAGCCCTTCTATAACAGGAATTCCGAGTTCTTCGCTTACACCTTTGGCAATTAGTAAACTTTGATTATAACCACGTGAAAACTCTTTTTTTGAATGAACTGGAATGGGAACTAAAGCATCAATTCCTAAAAATCTTGGACTTTCTTTTAGTTTTCTGCCCATCATTTTCCCCATGTGATACGCCAACTCTTTTCCTTCGTTGTATTTGATATGATGTAAAATATTTCTCGTTGATGTAGCTTCCTCGTAATAAAGTAAAGCATAAACATTTTCGATTTGAAGACGACCCCAAAATACTTGGTCAGCAAATGAATAATCAGCGTATTTTTCGAAATAGGTGTAGTGTAAATCTTGTTCACATAGAAAGCAAAAATGTTCGCTTTTTTGGTTCAGTTCCTGAGCACAAATAACGCAGAAATTAGGATAGACCAATGCCATCATTCCTTCGAAGTATTGATTTGCCATTTTTATTAATCGATCTTTCATAGTTAAAGCGTTTTTAAAGCACTTTTATTAATCGTAGAATGGTTGAAAACATTCATGCTAACTGCTGTTTATAAGACAAAAATTAAGATTTATAAAAATATTCTGATGCATAAAATACCATAAAAAATTGGTAAATCAAGAACTATTTTTTGTGAACATCTTTTATTTCTATGTTTATAAACGCTGCTTCATGCATCAATCAAGGAGTTGAAAATTTATACACATTCAAAAATAAATTTTGTGAATTTCTTTAGGTTGTTTTAATGGAAATAAATAACAATTTTTGCTGAGTGTTGTTTAAGATTATGAGCATATCGTTAAACAAGAAATTAATCAAAATAAAATATATTATTATGGCAAAACCAGAACCAATTTTACAGGAAAACAAAGATCGTTTTGTACTCTTTCCGATTAAACACGACGATATTTGGGCTTTCTACAAAAAAGAAGAGGCAAGTTTTTGGACAGCAGAAGAGATTGATTTGTCTCCTGATCTTATTGATTGGGATACAAAATTGAACGAAGATGAGCGTTATTTCATCAAACATGTTTTGGCATTCTTTGCGGCTTCAGATGGAATTGTAAATGAAAATTTAGCTGAAAATTTCCTTGCTGAAGTGCAGTATACTGAAGCTAAATTTTTCTATGGATTCCAAATCGCGATGGAAAATATTCACTCTGAAACGTATTCATTGTTAATTGATACCTACATCAAAGATGATAAAGAGAAAGCTGGATTATTCAATGCACTTGACACAATGGAATGTGTGAAGAAAAAAGCGGATTGGGCATTGCGCTGGATCGATGAAGGAAGTTATGCTGAGCGTTTAATTGCGTTTGCTGCTGTGGAAGGAATCTTCTTCTCTGGTTCTTTTTGTTCAATTTTCTGGTTAAAGAAACGTGGATTAATGCCAGGTTTAACTTTTTCTAATGAGTTAATCTCTCGCGATGAAGGATTACATTGTGATTTCGCATGTTTACTGTATAATGATCACTTGGTGAATCAATTGCCGAAATCTCAAGTACAAGATATTATAATGGATGCCGTAGCGATTGAAAAAGAGTTTATTCTTGATGCGCTTCCTGTTCGTTTAATCGGGATGAATTCTGAATTGATGTCACAATATATTGAATTTGTTGCCGATCGTTTATTGGTTGAGTTAAGATGTGAGAAAGTCTTCAATGCTAAGAATCCTTTTGACTTTATGGATATGATTTCAATTCAAGGAAAGACGAATTTCTTCGAAAAACGTGTAGCAGAGTATCAGAAAGCGAATGTGATGTCTGGAAATGATCAGCAGCCGTTCTCTACTGATGAGGATTTTTAATTTGTTTGTTTAGAAAGTTCGCTATCTGCGTTGAGCGAGATTTTAAAATCAGTCATTGACAAATGTCTACTCCTTGAATTTTAAAACTACGTCCGTCTAGATACCAAACATTCTGGTTCAAACAAATAAGTACATGGACTAAAAATAATTTGGCTGCGTTCTAGGGGGGGGTATAATTACGCCCTGCTGTATTATGAAAAATTCTAGTTCAAATAAATGAATGCGTTTATAGGAACTAGAGATCAAAAAAAATTAAAATTCATCTAGCCCGAAGGTTTGGGATTAGATATAAAAATTAAACCATATGGAAGTAATCAAAAGAGACGGTAGGAGAGAGCCCGTAAAATTCGATAAAATAACATCACGTATTGCGAAAATGGCGTATGGATTAGATCCTTTGGTTTCTCCAGAAGCTGTTGCGATGAAAGTGATTGAAGGAATCTATGATGGCGTAACGACTGTTGTGCTGGATAATTTAGCTGCAGAAACCGCAGCATCAAAAACAATTGAACATCCTGATTATGCCTTGTTGGCTTCTCGTATTTCAGTTTCTAATTTACACAAAAACACTAAAAAGTCTTTCTCTGAAACGATGGAAGACCTTTACAAATTTGTTGATCCAAAAACGAACTTAGACGCTCCGTTATTGGCGGATGACGTATACGAAATCATCATGGAACACCGTGATCAACTGGATTCGTCAATTATTTATGACCGTGATTTTAACTACGATTATTTTGGTTTCAAAACTTTAGAACGTTCTTATTTATTAAAGTTGAACGGAAATATCGTTGAACGTCCACAACAAATGCTGATGCGTGTTTGTGTGGGGATTCACAAAAACGACATTGATTCTGTAATTAAAACCTACAATTATATGTCAGAAGGTTGGTTTACTCATGCTACTCCAACTTTGTTTAATGCTGGAACACCAAAACCACAGATGTCCTCTTGTTTCTTATTGACAATGAAGGAAGACAGTATTACAGGCATTTATGATACCTTGAAAAACTGTGCGCAAATTTCACAATCAGCTGGAGGAATAGGATTGGCGATTCACGATATTCGTGCCAAAGGTTCATATATCCGTGGAACAAATGGAGCTTCAAATGGATTGATTCCAATGTTGCGTGTTTTTAATGATACAGCACGTTATGTGGATCAAGGTGGAGGGAAAAGAAAAGGATCTTTTGCAATGTATCTTGAACCATGGCATGCCGATGTTTTTGATTTCTTAGACATGAGGAAAAACCATGGAAAAGAAGAAAATAGAGCACGTGACTTATTTTATGCTTTATGGATTCCAGATTTATTCATGAAGCGTGTAGAGGAAAACGGCGAATGGACTTTGATGTGTCCAAACGAATGTCCAGGACTTTCTGATACTTACGGAGATGAATTTGAAGCGCTTTATACGAAATACGAAAAAGAAGGGAAAGGGCGTAAGACAATTAAAGCTCAGGATTTATGGTTTAAAGTTTTAGAATCACAAATCGAGACAGGCACACCTTACATGTTGTACAAAGATGCAGCAAATAAAAAATCGAATCAGCAGAATTTAGGAACAATTAAGTCTTCTAACTTATGTACTGAAATCATTGAATATACTGCTCCAGATGAGGTTGCTGTATGTAATTTAGCTTCATTGGCATTGCCGAAATATGTAACAGAAAATGGTTTTGATCACGATAGTTTATTCGAAGTTACTTATCAAGCAACAATTAACTTGAACCGTATTATCGATGGAAATTACTATCCAGTTGAAGAAGCGAAAAACTCAAATATGCGCCACCGTCCAATTGGATTAGGAGTGCAAGGATTGGCAGATGCGTTTATTTTGTTGAGAATGCCATTTGATTCTCCAGAAGCAAAACAATTGAACAAAGAAATCTTTGAAACGATTTACTATGCTGCAATGACGGCTTCTAAGGATTTAGCAATAGCGGAAGGTCCATACGAAACATGGGAAGGTTCTCCAATTTCGAAAGGAGTTTTCCAATTTGATATGTGGAATGTGAAACCAACTGACCGATGGGAATGGGATGTTTTGAGAGAAGAAGTGATCAAGCATGGCGTTCGTAACTCATTATTGGTTGCGCCAATGCCAACAGCTTCAACAGCTCAAATTCTAGGAAATAACGAGTGTTTTGAGCCTTACACTTCAAACGTTTATACAAGAAGAGTCCTTTCAGGAGAATTCATTATTGTAAACAAACATTTACTGAAAGATTTAGTGAAGGAAGGATTGTGGGACAGCACAATGCGTCAGAAACTAATGTCATCAAATGGATCAATTCAGGATATTCCTGAGATTCCACAGCATTTAAAAGATTTATATAAAACCGCATGGGAGCTTTCTCAAAAAGCGATTATTGAATTAGCAGCAGACCGTGGAGCTTATATCTGTCAGTCACAATCGTTGAATATTTTCATGGAAAATGCCAACTTTGGTAAGCTGACTTCAATGCATTTTTATGGTTGGAAACAAGGGTTGAAAACAGGAATGTATTACCTGAGAACCAAAGCGGCTGCAGATGCAATTAAATTTACCGTAGATAAGAGTTTGGTGGAAAATGTCACCGAAGCCAATAAGCCATTAACAGCTTCGGAATTAGAAGAGCAGGTTAATTGTGCTATCGATGATCCTGATGATTGTGAAATGTGCAGTGGTTAGTCAGCCTTTGCAAGAAAACGTTAAATACTGCGTTATGCTTGTTTCTAATTGCAGTTATCCCGACGCTGACAGTCGGGACTCTTGACAATTATAAACTTCACAAGCCTTGTCTTAAAGGTTTTCTGGTCAAAGGCTCAAATTAGCTAACTTTTATTGAATATGAGCTAATATATTTTATTTTTAAATTTCACACTAAAAAGCATGTCCGAAAGGATGTGCTTTTTCTCTAAATGAAAATTTATTTAGGTTTTATCTTTAGGGCATCTCTAATAACTCTGTTTGGAAGAAATAACAAGTTAGTAACCAAAGTAGGGTTTTTAGAGGTGCCCTTTATAATTTTAGGTTCATTATCACTTTCCATTATCATCAATACAATGTTATTTTCCTTTTAACCTGTATTCTTCATCAAAACACTCAAAAATATTATAACACATTATAAAACAATAATTTACATCAATATTTTAAAGAGGAAAACTTCTTTAAAATTGAGTGTTTTTTGATTTACTTTCATACAGCTCCCGCCATTATTAGCGACTTTCAGTACGCTTTATCTTCAAAAAAACATAAAGCGCGTCCGAATCAAACTAAATTTTACTAATTATTAAACATTTTTGATTTCATATTAATGTTATAAACCAGTGCTTTTTATTTTATGAATTTCTAAAGAACAATTAATTTAAGGTATAGAGTTATATGTGAGAATAGTCCATTAATCTATTTAGGGGAAAGAGGCGGATAAACATTAAATTAATTAAGCTTTTCATACACTTTTTCAAGTCCTTTTAAAATTCTATCTTTAAATTCTTCTTGTTCATTCTTTGTTTTCATAAATTTCTAAAAGATTAAATAAGTAGAGATTTTAATTGAAAACTGTGGAAATATTAAATAATCCATTAGTTGACGATCAAAGAATCCTCCCCTTCCCCAGATTTCCCATTATCAATTGACAATTATCAAATATTAATTGCTAAAAGTCTTTACAATTCTTTATTTTTGGAAGTCAAACAAAATATAATCCAAATGAGTACAATTGAGGCGATAGGCCAAGGAGATGTAAGATTTTCAATCAATGATAAAGGAATTGCAACAGTGATTTTCAATCACCCGTTGAGTAATTCTTTACCTGGTCGTGTATTGAAGAAATTAGCAGACACAATTACAGCGTTAGGTCAAAAAGACGAAACGAAAGTAATCGTATTAAAATCTGAGGGTGATCGTGCATTCTGTGCTGGTGCTAGTTTTGATGAATTGATTTCAATCAAAGATTTAGATACAGGGAAGAAATTTTTTATGGGTTTTGCCAATGTAATTAACGCTTGTCGTAAATGTCCAAAATTAATTATCGGACGTGTCCAAGGAAAAACCGTTGGAGGTGGAGTAGGACTCGCTTCAGCTGTTGATTATTGTTACGCTACAAAATTTTCTTCAGTGAAACTATCTGAATTGGCTATTGGAATCGGACCATTTGTGGTTGGACCAGCTGTAGAACGCAAAATAGGAACATCTGCAATGAGTCAGTTGGCAACTAACGCTACAGAATGGCAAACTGCTGATTGGGCAAGAGAAAAAGGGTTGTATGCAGAACTTTTTGATACAGTCGAAGAAATGGATGCAGCAATTGAAACTTTAACAAATAAGCTAGCGACTTCAAATCCTGAAGCAATGAAATTATTGAAAGGAATTTTCTGGGAAGGAACAGAAGACTGGGATACATTATTACAGAATCGTGCTGCATTGAGCGGTGAACTCGTGCTTTCTGATTTCACGATTAACGCTATAAACGCATTTAAAAAGAAGTAAGCAACTAAATGGGTGAACAATTTTTTATAGATGTAAAGGATAAGTTGTTGGAGTTTTTGTGGAGCATCGGTCCTACATTACTTAAAGCTGTAGTTGCTTTATTTCTGGGAGTGTTTATCATCAGAGTCTTGAAACGTATTCTGAGAAAGTTCATGCGAAAAACCCAAACGGAACTCTCTTTAAAAACATTCGTTGAAAGTTTAACCACTTTCGTTTTATACGGTCTTCTTTTTGCGACAGTTGGAATAATCCTTGGAATAGAAACGACTTCCTTTATAGCTATGTTCGGTGGTGCCGCAATTGCTGTAGGTTTAGCATTGCAAGGAAGTTTAGCTAATTTTGCAGGCGGTGTTTTAATTCTTGTTTTTAAACCATTTCGTGTTGGTGACCTTATCCACGTAAACCAAACTTTAGGAACTGTTGAAAAAGTAGATATTCTTTATACCCGAATCAAAACATTTGATGGTCGAATGATTACCATGCCAAACGGAAATGTTGCCAATAGTGATGTTGATAACCGAACAATGAATGATGCACGGAGAGTAGACTTGTTTTTAAGTGTTTCACTTGATGAAGACGTTGATCGGATTAAAGTAATTCTTTTGGAGGCAATGAAGAAAGATCCAGATGTTTTGAAGGATCCAGTTCCTGATGTATGGTTAGATGGTATTGAAGAATACAATATGAAAATTACTGCGCGCTCTTGGGGGAAATCAGCAGAATATTGGCCATTGTATTGGAAACAACTTGAAAATGTGAAAAAAGCACTGGATGATCATGGAATTAAAATTCCTGTTCCAAAACGTGAGATTTCTTACGCTTCTCCAGCAGAAGACCCCAAAACCTAATTTTAGGGCTAACTTTGAACTCTGCTAAATAAAGGTCATGAAAAAAGCACTTTGTTATCAATGTAAACAATGGTCAAGCGATACAAAAGTTTGTGAGCATTGTGATTATATCATTAGTCAAGAGGTGAAGGATGAAATTAAGAGAAAAGAAGAACTGAAATTGAATCCTCCGAAACCACCTTCTAAGCTTGCCAAGGCGATGGAGTATTTACGCAAATCAAAGAATCCCTTTTTGAAATTGTTCTACTATATTTTAATGGGGATTTGGATGCTTTATGCCGGAATAGTTGTGATTATTATGTACATCGCTTCAGCAGCAGCAGGGTAATGAAAACAATCACACATCCACTTTTTATTGTTTTAGCTTTAATTTATGCAGTTTATTATGGCTTAAAACAAACCGATTTCATTTTTCCAGTTTTCATTTCAAATTATCTTGCAGATTTACTAAGTATATTCTTGGTTAATACCTTTACATTGTGGAGCCTCAGGAAAATTAAAAAAAGACCCAGCTTAGAACTGCCTATATATTTAGTCATACTGTGTATAGTCATGTTTGCCCTATTTTTTGAATTCATTTTACCTCAGAAAAATCCTATGCATGTTTATGATATTTGGGATATTCTATGCTACCTTATTAGTGGAGTAGCCTATATCTTTTGGCGAAGGGTGTATAATTGACAATTGATAATTAACAATTAATAATTGATAATTATGTACTTCCCTAAATTCTCTGTATTCGGATTCAATATAAATGCCTTTAAAAACACGTTCTACTAGAACACGTCTAGGTCATTCAATATTTACAAACCATATCGTTAAAAATTAAAACCCACCTGAGCCCAAAAATTCATAATTCATAACTCATAATTATTTAAGCTCTTTTATCAATTCACTTAATCTTTCAATAGTCACGTGATCCATAATCACAATTTTATTCCATTGAGGAGCTTTATGATTATCGGGAACCAATCCATATTTTTTAGCGACTTCTGAAGTTATAAATTCACTTCTTATTGAGATGATGTTTGAGGAAGGGTGGCGATAATATTTTACTTGTAAATCATCTAATTGCTCACACATCCAAGCTGCTCTTTTTTGAAGAATGAAAATTTTCTCCATCCAACCATACGGTCCATATTTCGTTAAAATCATCCACACAGCCACTGCATTTGCTCCAGAACGACTTCCGATTAAGGTATAATCTTCACCCTCAACATAACTCGCTTCTTTGGTATTAGCATAATGCATCAAATCTTCTCGGATTACGAAAATCCCAGTCCCATATGGGGCTTGTGCCATTTTGTGTGCGTCAAGTGTAACAGAAGAAATCTTCGGATTTCTAAAATCTAAATGGTGTTCTTTTTGAGCAAATGGGAAATAAAAACCTCCATAAGCACCATCTACATGAATGAAGTAATCTATTCCGTCTCTTTCTAAGACAGTAGAGTAAAATTCTGGTTCGTCAACAGATCCAAACATTGTTGTCATCATGTTGGCCACGACAATAAATGCTTTAACACCTTTTGCTTTTTGAGTATCAACAGCGGATTGTACACTTTCTTCAGAAATAAAACGTCCATTATCAGAAACTCCTGCTTTTTGAACAGGTAAACTGAAAACATTTCCAGCCTTATCCATCGAATAGTGGTTGTCTTCAGAGGTTAGAATGCAAATCTCCTCATTTTTTAAACCTTTCTCCTGCTTGAAATAATTACGGTATATCCAAATGGCTTGCATGTTCGCTTCTGTTCCTCCAGAGGCAACATAACCATCAAATTTTTCATCCTTGTCACCACCCAAAATGTCGTGGGCACAAATTTTAATCAAATCTATCTCTATCTCTTGGGTTCCAGCAAAGAAGGATTCCGATGAACCTAGTGTATGACAACCAATATGATTAGGATTTTTTATCAATGTGGAAAGAAAAGGAGCATCTTTTAGAAATGCAGCATCTTGACTAAAAACAGTTTTATCTAAGTATGATGCAGGGATCCCTAAAACATTTTGTTCATCATAATTTACATTTTTAGACAAAGCGCTAAATACAATCTCTTTAATTTCCTCCTCTGATTTTTTATCCCAATACTGATACATCTTCTTCTATTTTTTTGTAAAGCTAAACAATCTATAAGTTATAGTGCGAAGTATAAAATTGAGTTTATCAGTTTTTTTGAAATTATTGTTTTATCAAAACTTGAAATACTAAATAGTGTCTGGTCGGAAACACAACAAAATTAAAATTGATTCTTTTGAGTTTATTTTGATTTTTTTTCTTGTCAGCTGATGCTAAGGCATCTCCTAAAGAAAGAAAATCAAACCGCAGCAAAGCAAGCTCATAGCCTGTCCCGAGAAATTGGGAAAAACCTTAAAAAATTATTATTATTGAATAAATATTTCTCATCCCGATAAAATCGGGAATAAAAGTTGTCTGTTTCCGACCAGACACTAAATAAAAACACAGTGCTTCTCTTGTTCTTTCTGACTTTCAAATACTTTAATTGTCTGACAGAAAACTCAACATATTTTAGTCTTTGCAAAGACTAATTAGTAGCTGCAAGAAAACTAATCATTTTTAAGTCTTATCAAAGACTAATTAATAGACAAACGGCGGTTCATGGCAAATCATTTGTAACGGAATCAATAATGATTTGGAATTTATTAAGTTTAGCTAAAATAATCATTAATTTTGTTGCACATTTTAGTAATAAAAAACCTGTTAATAGGTCATGGCTGAGAATTCAAAATTTAAAGATTACCGACTCTTTACAAAGTTTAGATTATCATTTTCTGTTATTATTTCTGCATTGTCAGGTTTTTTATTTGCTGGTGGAGGAACATGGTTAGAAGCTTTTTATCTTTTAATAGGTGGACTTTTAGTAACAGCAGCCAGCAATGGGAGCAATCAAATTTGGGAAAAAGACCTAGATAAAAAGATGGCGCGTACCGAAAAAAGACCATTGCCGCGTGGTTCAATGAGTCTTTTTGAAGCCTATACTATTGTCATTCTTTCCTTATCTGTAGGTTCATGGATGCTTTATCAACTCAATTTGAATTCTATGATTCTTGGATTGGTCGCTTATGTATCCTACTCTTTTATATATACACCATTAAAACAAGTTACTCCATGGGCAGTAATTGTGGGTGCTTTTCCAGGTGCAATTCCTCCAATGTTAGGTGCTATTGCGGTAACAAATACTTTTTCAGCAATGCCGGGAGCTTTATTTTTCGTTCAGTTTGTTTGGCAATTACCTCATTTTTGGGCAATTGCTTGGGTTGTGCACGACGATTATCAAAAAGCAGGGTTTTATTTGTTGCCTTCAATGTCTGGAAAATCAAAAACTTCAGCGTTTAGAATAGCACTTTCAGCCTTATTATTGATACCATTTTCACTCTTTCCATGGGTGCTTGATTTTGTTGGAACTTTTAGTGTAATGGCAGCTTCTATTTTGGGATTGATCTTTTTCTTGTACTCGTATAAATTATATATGACATTAGATGACAAAGACGCAAAAAAATTAATGTTTGCATCATTCATTTATTTACCTTTGATCCAGTTTGTTTATGTAATTGATAAATATTTCTTTTTTACATAGTGTAAATTACATAAATAGTGACTGATTGGAAAAAGACAATTGTATAAATTGTATAAATTTTGAGCCTATTTCGGTTTTGATGTGTATCCGAACAGACACGAACTAAGTAAAAATAAAAATGAATCAAAAAAACAAAAAGTCATGAGAAAAAATTTTGACGATTCCTACCCAAGAGATGTGCAAGCCAAAGTTAAAAAGAACCTAGTTTGGATTGTTTGTGTAAGTATTAGTATGATGTTTGCTGGATTTACCTCCGCTTATATTGTATCAATGGGAGACAGTTTCTGGGTTAAGGTTGACTTGCCAACAGCATTTTTCATTAGTACAGCTATTATTATCCTAAGTAGTATTGTTTTATTTGGTGCCACTAAAGCAGCAAAAGCAGGTAATGTTTCTCGCGCTAGATTACTAGTTGTTGTGACATTGGTTCTAGGAATAGGGTTTGCTGTCTTTCAACTCATGGGCTATAAAGCACTTGTGAAAAGCGGCGCGCATTGGGTGAGCAGTATTATAGTTGATGATGGTCGTTATGGTGATTATTTCGAAATCAAAAAAGATGGAGAATATTTAACGGTAGACAATAATCAATATTATCTCAACGGAGAACAGATTGAAGGGGAGGACAAAAAAGATTTACAAGCATTTGCGAATCAATTTATGGTTCCTAATATTCCAGCATTAAAAGATAAAAACATAAACTATGGCGAATTCACTTTGCTTTATAAAAGCGAACCTCTAAATTTTATAGATGGAGAATTTATTCGTCCAAATGGAGAGCGTTTAGAAGCGTTAGATTTCCAAAGATTGAAATATCTAGTGCAAAACATCAAAGATGACAGAGCAGACTTCTTTATGCAAGGAGAAATGGGAGAAGATTTCAAACTGTTCTATAACGGAAATGAATTAGATTATAAAGAGCGAACTTTAATGTATAAAGGAAAACCGCTTAGCGCAAATCTTCAAAATAAGCTCTTAAGAGGGAATTCTGACATGAGTACTGCCTATTTTTATGTAATTACTATATTGCACTTACTGCATGTTGTGGCTGGGTTAATCATGCTTATTTATATGTCAGTTCGTTCATATACAGCTGATAACGCATATAAAATGGGGATATCTTTAAGCGCCGGATCTATCTTCTGGCATTTTTTAGGTGTTTTATGGTTATATTTATTACTATTTTTACTTTTTATTCATTAAATTCGCACTCAAAACTAATTGAAAAATGTCGGGACACGCTTCGAATGAAATTAATGCTAATGTCGGTTGGGATGGTAAAGGTTCCCCGTTTAGTGTAGGATATGGTAAATTAATGATGTGGTTTTTCCTTGTTTCGGATGCTTTGACATTCGGAGCATTCCTTATTGCATATGGCTTCACAAGATACTCTTATGGAGGGGCTTGGCCTATAGGAGAGGAGACATTTGACGCTTTGCCACTCGTACACGGTAGTTATCCACTTGCTTATGTAGCGTTGATGACTTTTATCTTAATTATTAGTTCTGTAACTATGGTGCTTGGTGTTGAAGCGGGTCACAGAATGGATAGAAAAGGAGTTACCAAATGGATGCTTGCAACTATTTTAGGTGGACTTATTTTCGTTGGTTCTCAAGCATGGGAGTGGTCACACTTTATCCACGGAACTAAATTCGGTAGGGTTGAGTTAAGCGACGGTTCTGTTGCTACAGCAAAAGGAGAGTTTGGAAAAATCAATAGCTTTGAAGTTGTTAAACCAGGTGAGCACTTTACTGAAGTAGGTGAATTGATTACCAATGAAAATATTTCAGAAGAAGATGGTGACTTAATGCACGCTTTTCAACATGCTGCGGCAAAAAGACATTTGTCAGGTTCTGCAGGTGCAATGATGATTACTCTGCATGACGGAACAGTAGCAAAAATAAACAAGGAAGCAGATAAAGATCTCCAGTTGATTATTAAATCTGCTGGTACGCAATATGCCGCTTCTTCTCCAGCTGATGAATCTACTCGAATTCATGAAGAAGAAGGTTCTGTCGCTTTATACTATGAAGCGCTTTCTAAAGGAAATGTAGTTTATGGAGCGAACCTTCAACAAAATGAATATGGTCCTCAAGCATATGGACAATTCTTTTTCTTTGTAACTGGATTCCACGGTTTCCACGTTTCAATAGGTATTCTTCTCAATATTATTATTTTCTTAAACGTATTAAAAGGTACATATCATAAAAGAGGACACTACGAAATGGTTGAGAAAGGTGGTCTTTACTGGCACTTTGTTGATTTAGTTTGGGTGTTTGTATTTACATTCTTCTACTTGATATAGACATATTCAATTCTAGCAATTATTCACTTGTATATATTATAACATGGATCAAAGAGACGACATTATAGAGTATTCTTTATACAACCACCATTCTGAAAAAGAAGGTAAGAAGTTAAGAAAAAAGATTTGGAAAGTAACCCTAATTCTTTCGATAGTTACTGCTGTTGAAGTATTCTTAGGGGCATTGGTAAAGCAAGGAAGTGAAATGTGGCTTACTGTAAAAGTACTCTTCGTTTTAT
>Ga0307971_1000536_pt1 | contig 19507 bp, 14 predicted proteins | sample OrgLakmetagen714_FD_201820 | JGI IMG/M metagenome (GOLD analysis project Ga0307971, IMG submission 201820) | Saline water microbial communities from Organic Lake, Antarctica - #714 | ecosystem: Environmental > Aquatic > Non-marine Saline and Alkaline > Saline | place: Antarctica: Organic Lake... | reverse complement strand
CAAGGTTTATTTGAAACCAAAGCCCTTATTAGCTTGGGTACAGACGGTCACCCGGTCGGAGCTTTCTTGAGTCTTCCTTTCGATGTGAATAATTTAAAACAAGCGTTAAAACAACGTTTAGTCGATAACAAATCTCAATTTGAAGTCGGCTCTAGTTTTTCTAAATTAGGGGAATTAACAGTGACCGAAATTCAAAAAATTGTATTTGATAATGTTCCGTCTGGTGACATTTCGCCCGTCATTATGAACGCGATTGCGCAAACTACTTCTAACTTCGGTAAAGATTCAAGTGTTCGAGATATCGAGTTTGCTTTAGATACAGCGATGTTTGCGGCTTTAGCCGATGATTTAGCGTCTCAAGCTTACCCAGACACCTTGCTTGAAAGTTACTTGGCTTTATGGGCCGATAGCGTGCAAGTGCGAAATTTAGCGCGTTCGGTGCTGGTGATGAAAGAATCACTGCCAGAGGCGGCCTTTGTGTCAGGCAGTACCGTCTCTTTTGCGACGGCTGGTAAGGTAGAAACACTCGCCGACTTTAAACGGGTGCTTGAAAAAACACGTTTTAGTGCTTTGAGTGTTAGTTTAGATGATAACGCCAGTGCGACTGAACAGTTACTGGTACTTGAAAAAGCCTTGGATAAAGCGACGGAATCATTTTTACACAATGCCGCTTTGGGCAGCTTAGGTTCTCCTGCGATTTTACTCGATTACTTTAGCAAGCGTTTACATAACGCCCGTGTTTTAAAACTGGTGATGTACGGTAAGCTTAACGGCTTAAGTGCTGACAAAATTTACAAACTAATTGAAACGGTTTAATTATGAGCGATACTTACAAATTTGCGGTTGTCGGAAACGTAAGCTCGGTAAAATTATACCAAGCCTTAGGGGCGGAAACCTACGCGGTCTCAAATAATGACGACGCGCGTGAACAAACAGAAAAATTGTTTACCGCTGCAAAGGCTGACGAAAACAAAAGTGCGGTGTACGCGGTGGTATTTGTAGAAGAAGATTTTTACAAGACTTTCCCTGAAGATTTAATTGAAAAATTTTCTCGTAAAGCCCTACCGGCCATTATCCCGGTGCCATCACCAAAATCTGGTGATGATAACTTTGCCGGTAATCGACTGCGAAAAATTGTTGAACGAGCGGTTGGGAGTGATATTCTTGGTTAGTGCGTTATTTGCTTTCCAACGCAAGAGCAGAAGAGATTTTATCTCTTCTGCTTTTTTTAGATGTCCCTAAGTGTTGGTCAAGCCACCCACCTTTGCGGCGTTCAAGGAGACCAATTTCACCTTTGCGCCCCTTAACGCCATCCCAGGCGGCCCAAAGGGCGGTCAGCCCGGCTCCACTTAAGGCTGTTTTCGCCCAAGTTGTTTGCCGTTGGGTCTGGTCTGTCAGCCAGTGCCCAGCATCTTGCATTTCTTCAAACTCGTTTGCGCTTATTAGAAGAGGAATGTCTCCAATCAAATCAGAATTCCCCATATAGGCTTGCACCGCTTCAGCCCCTAGAACCGCGGCTACACTCGCTTTTACTCCAGCGGTTAAAAAGCGGTCTACCTTGGTTCGACGTACATTTAACGTTGCTAAACCACCAGCGATAGCTTGGCTGACAAGCATCGCCGCGGTCAATTGCCCTAACAAAACAATGTTATCAGCGTCTTCACCAAGATGCTTAATAAGATATTGCACCACTTGGCCAGAGACACTTAAAAAATCTGGAATGTAGTCAGCCATTTCTACTCCAGTTTGAATCCATTCAGGCATAGCCTCGATGGCGCCTTCATAAGCTTTTGAAGCTAGATTACTAGCGGTCTCACCAATGGCGCTCATGGCACGGCTAGAAGCTTCTAGCACTATCTCTTTAGTGCTTTCAGGCACAATGTTAGCGCCACTCACTTCATCAAGCGCAGTTAAGGCTGCGACGCCACTTAATGATGATCCTACGGCTGCGACACCACGGACTGGAGCCGACACGCCTCTTAAAACTTGGCCTACTTTGGTTTTAACTCCAATGTCCCCAGGGCCAACGTTTAATAAATCATGAGGCGCAGGACAAGGCGCTTCAACGGCCCCAACAGGGCTGGTAAGCGTTCGACCAACAAATTTTGGAATATTTACCATTTATGTATTATAAAATATTAACTTGATAAAGTCAAATAATGGATTATATTTTAAATGAGGTGTGTAATGGTGTGTATATTTAGGCTTCGGCTTACTTTCACATTTGCGTGTCTCTCCCGGAAACTTTTCAAAAGGAGTTAGGCTATGCCTGATCCAACAGACGACTTCGACCAAAAAATCACAGATGCTGCAAAAGCTATCTGCAAGCCAGCCTTTGCCGAAGGTTTCAAGCGAGGCAAAGCCAAAGGTGGAACAGAGGCAACGGCTCGGGTGCTTGAAGCGCTCGAAAAATCTGCTGAAGGCATCGATTATGATGCCCTCGAAAATGAAATCGAAGGCGACGACTAAACGGGACTCGGTGGGTGAGCGTTACGATGCTCACCCCCACTTTTTTTATTACTCTACGTAGATTCGTTCATTAGCCAAATAGCCCGAAAGCCTAGATTTTAGCATGTCGCCAGTGATAGTTTCGATGCTGCCATCAGACGTTCTAACACTAGCACTAACCATCAAACCTTCAGCTGAATTATTGACGGCTGTAATTTCAATTTTAAAGCTTGGGTCGTCGCGATTTTTTAGTACTGAGCCAGCCTCTAAACTATCATATATTCTGTTGGTCTCTTCGGTGGTTCGACGCCCATTTTGTGGTATGTCTTCAATTTTATCAATGGTGAAGCTTTCGTCGGCGTTACGTAGGTTTGTCACTTTAAAGTGAGAACCTTCGGTTTCTACTTTTAACAAATAATGATTACCACTGCCGTCATCTTCACTTCTTAAAATTAAAAAACTGTTCCCATCTGCATCAATTTCACTTTTAGCTTCGGCCAGATTGAATTCTGTTTTTTGCCCATTAGGAGCGGTTAATCGGACCTTATTACCCACCGTTAATTTGCTTCTCAGTTCGCTTAATTTTGGATTAGGATTGGCTAGTCGGTAACTTTCAAGGGCGTCAATTTCTTGGCGAATTGTTCGAATTCGATTTGGATTATTTGATTGAGTCATCTGACCTCGTAGTTCATTAATTCGGTCGTTTAAAACCTGTTGAGTTTCAGTTGTATTTTGACGGTTATACATAGCCGACACTTGGTCTTCTATATTTTTTCGACTAGTGTTAATTTCGGTTTGCAGGTTTTCAATATCGGTGATTTTAGCGCGCCGGTCAGATCCATTTGGTAAAGCATCTCGTTCAGCTTCTAAACGCCTTAAGGCGGCCTCTTGTCGACCCAGTTCTGTATTTAAAGTTCTTAAGTTATTCACTTCAACTAGTTCTGCTCTGCGTGCGCCTCGGTTTAAAAATCGATTATCGCCAACCCGATGCCCAAGCTCGTTAAGCTGACTTCTCCACCACGAATTATTCTCGTGTTCTCTTACTAAAGTCTCTGGCTCCGCCGAGCGGACTCGGTTTAATTCAGCCTCGGCATCGTTAACCTTTGCCGCTAATTTATCACGCCCTTTTTCGGTACTAAAGAGTCGTCGTAAACCGCCACTGCGTGAAGCTAGTTTTTGACGAGCTTGATCTAAATTATGTTGCGCTTGATCTACTCTTACGGCTTTAAATTCTGTTTCTCCTGCTTGGCGAGCCGTTTCAACAATTTGCCGATTTTTGGCTCCCATTAAGTTTAAACGTCCCCATTCAAAACCTTTAATTTTTTCGGTGACGTTCTCAGCCTGCCTTTTAAACCTTTGTGGAAATCTAATATTGGCTTTTAAGCGACTCAGCAATGCTGGCATAGCGTCAATTTGTGACTGTATGCGAGGCATAATACTTTTATCGTAGAAATCTAAAGATCGTTGTAATATATTTTCGCGCATAGAAGGTATGTCTTCCGATTTGGCTAAATCTAAGCGATTTCCATGTGTGTCTACGGCTTGCCACAGGTTTGTGTCTGCGTTTTTTTCTAGTTTGAAAACCGCCCCTTCGTAAATAAAACTTCCCTCAACTTCACTCTCTCTTAAATTACGGGTTATTACATTCGCACTTTCATGAAAGCGCGGGTCTTCTCTAAAGTTTTCAACTTCTGGTCGGGCCACTACTTCGGTTTCGGTTCGGCTACTTTCGTACTCTGAACGAGAGCCAGTTTCTGGGCCTTCGGCGGCTCTTTGTCCTCTTAACGTAGCAGTTGCCGCATCAGTAGCCGCAGCGCTGGGTCTTAAGGCTCTAAAGGTCATAACGTCCCACACACTCCTAGCCGTGTCTCTTCCTAAATATCTAATACCGGCTTTTAAACCTCTTAGTCCTGTTTTAACTCCCATTCGGGCGCCTTGCCCAGCGGCAAAACCAACCCCGGTCCAGGCAGTGGCAATCGACACGCCATCCAAAACCATCCCCAGAGTTCCAGAGGCAACTGAAATAGCAGCCATACCGTAGCTACCTTCTCTCCATTCTAGCTGGGCGTCTCGGTAATCTTTGAAATTACCGGCGATCGGCACAAAATAAGCGCCGGTATCTACGGCGATATTACCGGTATTCCAGCGTTCGTCTGGGGCGTGAAAAGTAGTCCAATCACTGCCTTCAGACCTCGCAATTCGGGTCCACAGTAAACCGCCGCCAATGGCGGGTAACCATTTACCAATAATTGGGCGGATAGCGGGGGACTTAAAGAAGGCTAGAGCCGGGGCTACATCCATAGCTCGAGGCGCAAACTTTGCAAAGTCCTCGCCGTAACGGGCATTCATATCTTCTACTACCGCTCTAAAACCTTCTGGATCGGCTAAAATCTTACTTTCATCCCAACGACTTAAATCCATTAACATGGCTCGCACTCGATCAGGTGGAACTTCTGTGTCTACTGAAATTTTTGCGATTTGTTCATCTACGGGTAGTGGAATGACTCTTTCAGCATCATTAATGGGATCTGGCACGACATTACTGCCACTAACGGCTCGCTGCGCAGAGGTGCGTTCGTATTCAGCACTGCTTCTAATGGCCTCTGAGGTGGCGGCTTGCGCTCTATTATTATCGGTAATTCTTTCCAAAGCCGCGGCCGCAGGGGCTCGGTAAAATGGGGTATCATCCCCTAAATCAATTTCAGGAATATCAAACCCAAAACCAGAACCCTCTTCAGGCGTTTCATCAAGCACAGGAGGCCTTTCTTCCTCTGGTGGTATTACAACTTCTGGAGTTGTGGTTACGGGTTCGATCGGAATCGCGTTTAACGAACCTTCTAAATATTCTGCAGAAGCCCAACCAATTTGCCCGTTACAGTTTATCTTAAACCATAGGTGACGATTGTTTAAACTCCCATCTGGTGGAACATCGGTGTCAATACTTTGTCCGTCGGCATCACGGCTTAATTTTGTTTCTCCCATAAAACGGACTCGACTGCCATTAGGCATGCGGCTCACAATTTTACCACTATCGTCTCGAAGTCGGAGTCTAGAACCGTGAAACGTTTTAACCGTTAAAGCCGGTCTAATCTGCTCGCTTAAAACATCTAAACTTAAGGCTACAGTTGGGGCGGCGGCTCTTAAGGCATTAAGTCTTCTTTCAGAAATTTCGGCCATATCACCCGTTAATCTTTCATCGGTAGATCGGTTAACGTTGTTTAAATTTCGGGCATCAAAATTACAGTATTTAGCTGTAGGGTCTTGAGTCACTAATTTTAAAAATTTCATGGTATAAAACTATCTGGTTATTATAGCATGAAATCACTCTCGAGTAAATTGTGTTTTATTTCGTTTAAACTTTGTTGAAGTCTGTTTTTGGCAGCTTAAGCCGCCTTAGATTTTGGAGCAAAATTAACATTTGCCGCTAACAAGTTCTTAATTTTTTCTTGTACAGGACCATACAAGGTATTTTTAGAACCAGCTGAATTTTCGGGGTTGGCTGTTAAAAATATACCAAGATGATCTGGCTGCGTAGAAGGGACCGTCCATCTCGTTTTAAAGCCTTTTTCCTCAGGTGATTTATTCCAAATAGCTAGATTTCGTCGGTCTTGCTGCCCCCCAAAACGAGGAGGAGTGACCCTGATAATTTGATTTGCGGTGTGATACCAAAAACCACCTTCTGAATCTTTTCTGACATAAAGGGCATCGCTTAATACTTCGGGTTGCGTTAAGGTTTGTACCGTCAAAAATGACTGGTAGTCTGCTCTAGCGTAGGTCAAATTTTGTAAACCCACATACGTAGATTTACCCATGTTAGCAAATTGTTGGGTGGCTTGATTGGCAATTAACTCCTCAGCCGTTTTTACAATATCCTCTGAACCTTTGGTATACATTTCATTTTGTGCCAGTAGGGCAAACGAAGGTTTTTTGTTGTCGTCCAGTAAGGCATCAATAGTTTCGTCGTTTATACCGAGTTCTTGTCTTCTTCGCTCAATAGTGCGCTTTGCAAGCTTAGCAAGCCTGAGGACATTTTGGTCAATGTTTCCTGGTAGCTTTGAAAAGGTATAATTATCAATTTTTTGGATTTTCCCAATGGCGCCTCCATCTGCACCTGAGTCTAGTTTTTGTGCGATTCGCTCTTGGGCTTTTCTAATAGCAGTCCAGCGAGCTTCTAGCCCAGCGCTACTAGTTCCAATACCATCTTCTCCAGACCCATCAGACGTGGTGGAGGCTGCACCAGCGGCGCCCATTCCAGAGCCACTCATTACCATCCCCATTCCACTTAAGCCACTGTCTCCTTTCTCTATAGATTCTTTGAACTGGTTTCTAAGTTGTTCATATTCTTCTTTTCTATCCTTTATCCACTCTGGATCTTGATCAATAAGTTCTTCCAATGTTTTTCTTTCCGCTACCAGATCTGGATATACGTCACCAAGATATTTAACTTTAGGATAAAGATTTATTATATTACTCAGTAAGCTGCGTTCGTATTCTGGTACTTCAGCAAGAATTACAGAAAGATCATCTGAGACATTGAAATTTCCATCTTGATCTGCTTCTTGTCCAAGAAATTTAAAGAAAAATTTAAAATTATCTAATACAGTAGCAATTTCTCTTAAAGCAGATTGAGCTTCCCCTTTTTCGGTGGAAATAAGCTTACTTCCTAGTTCAGATAATCCTCCTGCAAAATTTTCTAGACTCGTAGCAACTATTTCTCCTTGCTTCAAGGCTTCTGCCCGAAAGACTAAACTTCCTTTTTCATCAATCCCGCCAGAAATAGCAGACTGTTCTAGTTGGGTTCGTTTATCAATTAAAAATTGAGCCAGTTCCCCTTGAAGGGTTGGGGGTAATTTTTTTAAAGCGCTTAAACCTTTGTCTTTCCCTAAGAAGCTGATGATATGCCAAAATAATTCAAGCGGTGCTAAGTAAATGTTTCCATTTTTTAGCTGCTTTTGCAGGTCATTCAGTTCGCCCGGCATGGCGGAACCTAGAGCCGCGAGGATTTTTTGATTCAAACTGGCTGGGTCAGGCGTGTCAGATTGAAAATTTTTATCTGGTTCGTAATACTGCAACAAGTGAGATTCAACGTGTTCTAAATTCTTGCCATCAAAGCTTTGTAAGGCTTTAGACCGTGTATGTAAGCCCTCTAAGGTTCGCAAAGAGTTATAGTGATTCAGTTGCCAATTACTGACGGTAATAGCCGATTCTAAATAATTAGGAGCTTCTTTTTTGTTGGTGATGTACTCCATATTTGGAGCTCTTAGCGCTTCGATCACATCGAGTGGGTTATAGCCTTCGCCAAATATATCTTGAGGACTAATATCATTAATGTTAAAAGCGGCTGGGTTACTGATAAATTGATCTGGTCGGTTTAAAATTAATTGAATAACCTTACGCCCCGCATCAGTCCCAACGGTGTCGGCCGCCCCTTGATCTTGCCGTGGTAGAAAGTACTCGTCTACACTTTGCTGAATTTTAAAAACGCGTACTTCTTTAAATTGTTTTAGGGCTTTTAAATTTGAGACAATTTGTTCATGACCTTCATTATAAAGGGCTTTAGCCGCTTTAAATCGTGCTCGGTATAGACGATCTTGAAGCGTTAATCGCCAAGCGAGACGCTTATACCAAACGGTTCCCGTATCTGTGTCTCTTTCACCAGAATTTAAATTATAACCAGAGCGCTCAAAAAATTCAGCAGCTTGTTTGTCGTTGATACTATTAACCGCTTCAAAAGCTTGGTCATTTACGTTTTCCAAAATTTGTAAGCTAGTAAGAGAAACATCTTCAGCCTTGCTTTGACTACCACTTACACCCGCTTTAATAGCTCTTAACATTTGCGGTTCGTCCAACAATGCACGAGCAGATTTAACGCTTAATAAAGGAGAATTTCCAAGTAGCTCTGAAGGACTTCCTTTGCCAGAAAACGCTTCTTTTAACTGGCTACCGATAGCCGTTGCGGGTGTCGCTAAAGCAGGGGCTAAAAACAATGGGTTTAATAAATAGAGTCCCAGACCACCAAACTCGGGTGGTACATACATACGTGATAAAAATTTCCCCCCCAGATTTGCCTGAGTGACACCATCGACGCCTTGTTGGGTAATTTCTGCGACTCGATTCTGAAAATTTTCTACGGTCTCAGAGGCGCTTATCCCACTGCCAGATTCTTGTGTGGTTTGCAAAACAGGGGAGTTGTCATTGGCTGTCTGTAAGTTTAAAGAACTTAACAAAGAAGGAGACACTCCACTCTCTGGTAAGCCCTCGGGTTGGTTTTGCGCATCTAAATACACCAGTCGAGCTTGGTTATTGGTATTTAAATTTTGTGGCAGAAATTTCATATTATTTTTATAGTATTTTTTTAAAAAAAGTCAATTAAGCCATAAGTCCAGCTTTCAAAGCTTCAACCTCACTTTTTTCTGCTTGGCTTTCATTAGATTCCTCAGTTTTCATCCAGTGAGACTCAGCGCCTCTAAAGCCAGTTTTAAAGCGATCACTTATTGATTGAACTTGCGCGTTAGCCGATTCGTAAATTCTTTGTTTCCACGAGGTCTCCGGTTTTGCTTGTGCGGCGATATATGCTTGGTAGTTAGCTAATTCTTGTTTTAATTCTAGCAGTCGAGCGTTTTCTTGATCGGCAAAGCGGTTAAGCGTTTGTGCGATAAATTCTAAAGCCTTGTCATCAAGTGTGTTTATTTCAATAAGATGCGCTAAAAAGTCGCGCCTCGTTTGCAGTGGGATTTCTTCCCACTCCGTTACGCGCGTTACTAAATCGAGGATCGCTTGTTCTTCAGTATTCATGTTATAAAACGTTCATGTTAGTTATAATCGCGGCTTCAGGGTTGACGGTTGGCCCGTAGGTAACTGTCGGATGAGTAGTAAGAATTGGTTGTTCACTCACACCTGCTCGAGCGACTAAATCACTATCGCTGGCATTGAAAGGGGATCCGGTGACGACCATCACTAAACGACTGCCATGGGCTGGTGCAACATCTTGAACGAGTTCAATTTTTCCATCAATAACTCGGTTTACTTTAAACTCTACTATGTCGGGGGTATCAAGCTGGTCGGGGAAACGCATATTGCTAGTAGCGCCAATTTTTTTGTAGTGCACTTTTACGCGGCCACCTCGTCCTAGTTTTTGTAATGACTCGTATTGATCGTTTTCGGCTAATTTGCTGAGGAAAGTCTTCTCCATTTGATCGGCGAATTCGGTGCTTAATTTTTCTAGTAATTGAGATTCAAAGTCACGGGCAGCAGGATTTTTTGGTTTTTTTAGTTTGTTTTCATGCTTAACGATAAACTCGTCATTTATGTCGCTGAGATTATTTCTAATCTCTTCTAATCCTGTCAGAGTCGGTTCGTCTTTTTCGAGGAGGCCGTCACGCTGAGATCTTAAATCATTCAACCTTTGTTGCATTTGATTAATAGAGGACTCAAATGTTTTTTGCTGCGCTATTGCTTGTTTATCGGTTAATGTGTCGTACGGAAAAGTCTGAGCATTGGCTATAGCCTCATCAATAGAACCAGTAGAATTACCTTCAAGTTTTCCAATTTCTGCCGCATATTTAACTACTTCAGAAGCCGTGCCCGTTTGCTTTGAATTTTTAGACCAGTGCTTATGTTTTTCTTTATCTTGTTGCCACAATTCAGATTTTGCCTTGAGCGTTTTGACTGATTGACGCGCTTTATCCCAAGCTTCTTTTAAAACTCTGAAATCAGCGTCATCAATTTCGTCTTGGCAAGGGGAAACAAATTCTTGCTGGTAAGCCTTTTCAACACTGCTTGAAAGTGTTTCAATATCGTTGATTAGTGTATTTAAATTTGCTGCGCTGCCAGACAAATCAAAATCTTGAATTTGTTTTGAAGTGGCTTTTATTCTCCCTAATACAGAGTTTTCAGGGGTTAAAGGAATAGCGCTATGAACTAAATTCCCAGCTGCGTCGACACTGGTTACTAATCCACCTTTTAAGTTAACTAAGGCGTTGTTAGCTGCGCTCACTTTCTCATTTTCATAACCTTCTATGTTCCCACCACGTTCTTCTTCAATTTGATGTAACCAAGTAATAAGTTTTGACTGTGTTTGTAAGCTCAAGCTTTGTACTAAGTCCCAATTACTGTTTTGTAATTCTTTGATAAAAACATGTAGTTTTGTTGCATCTGTAAGCAAGTCATAACGATTAACGTTAGTCCCAAACCAAGTATCAATTAAATCTTTGGTGGCATTATTGTTTCGGAAGTCGTTTTCTATGGCACTGACTAAATCTTTGGTATTAATTTTTTCTTTCAAAGGTTCTTTATCCGTTAAATAGGAACTCGCTAGAATAGATTTCAAAGTTTCAGGTGAAGGCAGGCTTAGGCTATCCCTCACAAGTGTTTCTTGAGTTCTTGCCGAATCAATCACGGCTTTTTGATTTTCAAACTTCGTATCTGAATCATGCTTTAGCCCTAGTCTTTCTTTCACCCAATCTAAATCACCATTTATTAGGGCTTCAATGAATAGTAACTTTTCATCTTCATTCGCTAGACCAAATTCACTTAAGTCTAAGCCCGTTATAGTTCCGCTGTAACTCGTGGCGTTTTGAATTTGATCCCACAGTTTTATTTTTTTATCGGCCCCAGCGTGTTTAAAGCGTCTATCAATTTTTTGTGACATGTTGGTTACTCGCTGCGCTTGTGGGCCTTCTTTTATACCATCAATTCGACTCTGCATTTCATCAAGCCGTTTTTGCAGGGCTTCTTGCATTGGGGCTTGAAATTTTTCAAAGCGAGCCGCTTGTCGGCGCTTAGCGCCTGTTGGTCGAAATCGTGTCCAAGCACTATCGTTATATTTTTCTTGAAAATCACTAAACTTTGCCATTTGGTCACTCAGCTCTTGTTCGGCTCGGTTACGAGCTTCTCCGTAAAAAGCGTCAAAGCCTTCGGCAACTAAAGCAGATTCATTGGCAGACGCACTAACGGCCGTAATTTTGTTTTTTACTTGATCGGCTCGGTTAGCCCACAAAAGCCTCTCAAGGTTACCCGTTCCCGCCGTAGGAAGCGTGGTGATGTAGCTATCAGCGCTGCGCTTTAAAACTCGGTCAACACGAGTGGTCGTGTCTTGCATCAAGCGCTCAATTTGTTTGGTTTGCCCTGTTTCGGTTCGGGCAATTTTATTGGGCGCAATCTCGGTTGCCCCTCTGGCAAAAGCACCGTCTAAACCACCAGCGGCATTGGTAGCAGCGGTTGTAGCCAGTTTATCCACTTCATCTAAAGCGATAGCTGTTTGCTGGTCTAACCTATCAGCCGATGATAACTGAGAATCACTCGAATTCTCAATTATAGGCTTTAAAGCTTCGGCATCTGTGCTAATTTGCACCATTTTCTAAAGTGATAAAATCTGATTATTTTACCACAAACCCCCTTGTTTTACAAACGCGCCACCGCTTTAAAGTAGAAACCGTTAAAAAACCCGCTTTTGTGTGTTGACATTTAGCCCTAATTCTCAAGAATCCGTCTGAATTACTCTAGCCGCCATTTATCCCACGTTTTAATGAGTTCAAAAGAAGCCGTAATCATCAAAGTATCAGGTCCACTGGTAGTGGCAGACAATATGCAAAGCGCCAAAATGTACGAGGTTGTACGAGTTGGTAAAGAACAACTAGTCGGTGAAGTTATCCGTTTAGTCGGTACCACTGGTTTTATTCAAGTTTATGAAGAAACAGCCGGTGTCGGACCAGGGGAGCCAGTAGTACTGACTGGACGAACCTTGTCTGTAGAACTGGGTCCAGGTTTACTGGAATCTATTTACGATGGAGTACAAAGACCTTTATCGGTTCTTGAAGATAAATCGGGTCACTTTTTAGCGCGTGGGATCGACGCTGATGGTTTAGACCAAACGAAGAAATGGGAGTTTGTCCCAACGCATTCTAAAAACGATAAAGTGGTAGCGGGTGATACCCTAGGAACGGTACAAGAAACAACGTTGATTCAACACCGAATTATGGTTCCAGCTGACTTAGTCGGAACAGCAACCGTTAAATCTATCGAATCAGGTCACTTTAAAGTATCTGACACGGTAGCGGTGTTAGAAGACGAAAACGGAAAAACACACGACGTAGCGATGCGTCATTACTGGCCGATTCGAGTGCCACGTAAAACGAATACTAAAATTATTCCAAACGAACCACTGCGAACCGGATGTCGTTCAACCGACATGTTCTTCCCACTCGTTAAAGGGGGAGCGGCGTGTATTCCTGGTCCTTTCGGATCTGGTAAAACGGTAACCCAACAAACCATTGCTAAATACTGTGATGCACAGGTTATTATTTACATCGGTTGTGGTGAACGTGGGAACGAAATGACCGAAGTACTAAATGAATTTCCACATCTTAAAGATCCAAATAGTGGAGAACCTTTGATGAAAAGAACGGTGATGATCGCCAACACCTCAAACATGCCAGTAGCGGCCCGTGAAGCTTCGGTTTACACCGGAATCACTATTGCCGAATACTACCGAGACATGGGGTACCACGTAGCCTTGATGGCGGATTCAACGTCTCGTTGGGCCGAAGCCATGCGAGAAATGAGTGGACGTCTTGAAGAAATGCCGGGTGAAGAAGGGTACCCAGCGTACCTTGGTTCACGAACGGCTGAGTTCTACGAACGAGCCGGAATAGTGGATTGTTTAGGAGGCGAAGGACGAATTGGTTCTTTGACGGCTATTGGAGCGGTATCGCCTCCAGGAGGAGACCTTTCAGAGCCAGTATCACAAAATACACTTCGAGTAACTAAAGTTTACTGGGGTCTTGATTCAGCGCTTTCTTACCAACGTCATTTCCCAGCGATTAACTGGTTGAAATCGTACTCTCTGTACGTTCCAAATATTGATAAATATATGAAAGACAATGTTGCAGATGATTACTGGGATGTTCGAGAAGAAGCGATGGGACTGTTACAAGAAGAGTCTAAACTACAAGAAATTGTACGATTGGTAGGCCCTGATGCTTTATCAGTACGTGAAAAACTAATCTTACTGACGTCTAAAGCGATTCGTGAAGATTACTTGTACCAAGATTCATTTGATCCAGAAGATGCTTACACGGTGCCCGTTAAGCAATACGAAATGCTTAAATCTATTATGACTTTGTACCGCGAAGGTATGAAGTTAGTAGACCGAGAAGAATTTGATTTTTCAAAAGTTGAAGCTTTACCAGTCATTCAGAAAGTAGCCCGACTAAAAGAAATCGCAGCCGATGACGCGGCAGCCTTTGAAGCGGTTCGTAAAGAAATCGCTAAAGAAATGTCAGCGTTGTAATCAAAAATTATAAATTTATAGAAAAACTCACCTCGGTGAGTTTTTTTATAAAAACAGGCGGATTGACAAATAATTAATTAGTTATAAATTGTATTTAGCTCTTTTGGGCCACGTAACCTATCCCGCCTACTCGCGTAGTGCGGTAGGTTCAACAAAAATTGGAGAGACGACATGAAACGTACTTTGCTTACTCTGCCATTCCTAGCCGCACTTGCGGCTTGTGGCACGCCTGGAAACTTCGGTTCTCAAAGTGCAGAGGTACAAGCTTACCAGGCTGATCTGCGGGCTGTAGCCCTCACTTGTGGCGTTTCGTCGCAAGACGAACTGCCCGTCGCTTATGCGATTGGTCGCTACGACTGGTTCCCGCGTCTGGCTCCGTTCTTCGTGAACGGGCAGCGTAACCAGCCGGCCATTGAGGTTGCTGAAGCGTGCTTCTGGGAAGGCACCAAGGACAAGTGGATTATCAATCGTTCGTGATAAAGCTGAAGGGCGGCTGAATCTCAGCCGCCCTTCCAAATAACTTTTCGTCTCTCCTCATTCTAAATTCATATAAAAAATAATGTTTTACAATATTGTCAAACATCTGTATAATGTAGGTATCTCTTTTAAGTAGTAGAAGAGTAAAACGTTGCTACCAGTCTGACATCCTGTCAGTACTGCTAGCACAATAAAAAACGGAGAAGATCTTTGAGGTACATCGTAGCAACAATTCTTTTGGCGCTGACAACAATCAGCGCTCAAGCACAGTCCGCCATCGACCAAACGATTTTGGAAGTTATGGAAGCGCAAAATGAGGTCGTTGTAGATGCAGCCGCTCGCGGCTGTAACCAACAAGGCCATGTCGAAGCCGTAGGAGCCCATGCCTGGAAATTGGTAGATGGCTTTGCAGAATCGACCGACCAGATCACCATTTTGTTGGTTGATCTCTGCATGACCGAGGCGATCGCGGTGGCACAAGCCGCTGCAGATCTCGATCTGCTGGAGGCACTGGTTCTCTCTGGCTTCGGCGCTTACACTTATCAGCCAGAATTTCTGGCCGGCAAGACAGACGACCAAATAATCGTGATTGATCGCGGTCTGAACGAGCTGGTTAACCGCCATCTCAGCGAAAGAACTTGATACAAAACGAAAGGGCGGCTGAACCTCAGCCGCCCTCTCAACACCCCAAGGGTCTCTCCAAATTTCTTTATAAATTTTTAAACTCTAGAGTAGAGAGAGAAGCATGAATGCTCCTTTCTCCGATTTTTATCACCTCCCAGGATAATGTATAAAACTATCCCAGGATGAATTTTCTATTTCCGACGCCGCCTGATTTCCGCTTCAATTTTGCTCCAGCTGATATTAGATTTTGCTAATCCAATCTGGAGACGGTAAAGCAAATCGGCGGCTTCGTTAATCACCGTTTGGTTGTCTTGATCAGGATCAGTGAGCGCCAAAGCGACTTCCAGACCTTCTTCACCAATTTTTTGCGCTATCCTTGAGATGGGTTCGCCAAGTGATTTAGCCGTGTGAGAATCACTTGAATCAGCCTCTTTACGACCCTGAATCATAGTTTCTTCTTCAAGTAAAACGGCCGACCACAGACGTTCTGGCTGAGTTGGTTTTTGCACAAACAAGGTTTCATGGCTAAGCCCCACGCCACTACCAAAGCAGCTGAACCAACCTTCCACATGGCAAGCTCCGCCAGTGCCTTGTGGTTCCACCAAGTATAAAATAGCATCGCGGTCGCAGTCGGTACGAACTTGCTTTAGCTTCAAGGTGTCACCAGAGGTGAGGCCTTTCGTCCACAGTTCGTTTCGACTCATAGACCACCAAGTAGCCAAACCAGTTTGCAAAGCGGTTTCTACTGCCGCTTTATTAGCATGACCCACCATCAGAACTTGGCCGGTGTTATAGTCTTGGGCAATGGCAGTCACGTAGCCACCGTTCTTATTAAAGTTCAGTTTCATGTGCGTATCCTTTCAAGATGTACGGTTTTCTTAATCGAAGAAGGGCACCACGCCTCTCTCCGCTCTAGAGTTTTGTAAAAGAGCAGGGGAATAGGTTTGATGGAATAGTGATGAATAGATTTGGTTCATGGTCTAATTTTGTGAGTTGAAATATTGTATGGCTTGCGAATTTTCGGCATTGCCACCACCTCGAATTCCACTAGCGCCTTTGGAGACGGTGCTTCATTACCCAAAATTAATTTAATTTGGGTCTGGATTCCGTTAGCGTCTTCATCTGGAACCATCAATGTCACATCGGCCCATTCGCCTGAAACATTACTTAAAACTTCTTGAATAGACGGTCCAATTAGCCCTATTTTAAGGGCTCTTATTTGCTCTAATCGTTCCTTTTTTAAGTTTACCTTCAGGCTTGTATACGCGCCTCGAGGCCGGGCAGATTCAAGGGCATCACAAACCGTCATGGCGGCCATGCGCGTTTTACGACTTATATTTTGCGGATTAATAACAAAAACATCGGTGCTTATGTTACTAAACCGAACGTCTTTAAGCGGCGAGAGTTCGTCGTCTGGGTTTAAACGTTTTAGTTTTAAATCGATAGAGGTTTGCCCAGAGCCCACAATTTCTAACGCGCCGGTGTTCAGAAGTCCCTCTTCTCGAAAATCATTAATATTGGTGTCTGCGCCTTCACTTTCAAAAGTTAAAGCGTCGGTGTTTGTTTCCTTTAACAAGAATCGCATTAGTTCCGGATATTTACTAAACAATTCGCGACCCGATAGTTCTTCTATCTTATTGGCGGCTTGCTCTTCAGGTGTTTGCCATTCTAGTGTGCATTTCCCAATGCCTAAATCGGCAACTTTCTCAATGACTACCCCTTGCACTTGCTGAGTGACTCGCAGATAGGCTTCTAATAATGAGTCACGGCCGGTAACGGTAATAGCTGGCTTTCCCGCCAATTGCATAAGTCGCATTTGTGTCGCTAAGCGTCCGATGTCTTTCACAAACCGAAAAGTAATTTCGCCTGACTGAAGATCAACGTCCCTTTCGTTTTCATAAAACCCCGCTTGGTTTGTTACTTGGTCGAAGCGTCCCATTTTACCTTGAGCGGCATCGTTGTAACCGGCATCCGCCAAAAGAGAAGTTAGATTATTTCGACTGCCTTCTTTAAAAGCTTTTTTGGGAAGCAGAACCGTAATCTCTGGTGTTTGTTCTAAAGTGTTCATGGTGTTTAAAAATTAATATATAAAAAAATACCCCGCTTATCCGCGAGGCTTAAGGTTTCAGGTTAGAATTTAAATTCTTGTCTTTACGTCAAAAAGCGCCGCGAATGTGATTCACGGTGATGATGTTGTAAACAAGTAGATTGAAAATTCATCTGTACCCAAAAACATAACAGGAACTTTTTATCTGTCAAAATTTTTATGAAGCGGCTCGTTTTAACTGGTCATCCAGACTTGAATCAACTCTACGATCCACCAGGCAAAAAACGCGAGTACTAAACCACCAATGGCGTAAGTAATAGTTTTCTTACCTTGCTCTTTATCATTACTCACACTTCCAATCATGTATTGCACCCCACCGACCATCACCATAACCACGGCAAAACCACCCGCTACACTCAGCAGTACTTGAATCCAGTACAGCACTAAAGCCGGTAAGTGCACCATGTGCACATCACCGTTGGCAATATTCATGCCATCAATCGTGCCATCGGGAGGAAGAATAGAAATACCTTGTGCCATTACCTCTGGGCTTATTAAAGCGAGTGTAAGGGCTGTTAAGGCAGAATTGATACCAACAGAAGTTATCTTCATTTCAGATCATTATACCTGATTTAAAGCCTTTTTACAACTAGGCTTGTTTCATAGCAATGACACCACTGCGCACCCAATCAATAACCTCAATGTTGGCGGCTTCAATTTTAACTAAAAAATCATCTAATTTTTGCGACGTATCAATCAGTTCTACGGTAATTAAATCTCCGTTTTGACTTAACTCCTGGCTCAGTACTTCCTCTTCGGCTTCATGTAACGTTTTTGCTTGCTCAGGAGAATTAATTTTAACCGTCGCTAAAACAATTTCTCGTCGTAAACATTGTTCAGGTTTCATTACTTTAACCGATCTAATTTCAATCAGTCTTTCGATCAGCAGTGCGGCTTTGTTGGCTTGCACTAAATCGCCTTCAATCACAATCGTAAAACGTGACTCACGATTATTTATGGTGCGCCCAACGGTTAACGAATCAATGTTAAACAGTTTGCGTCGCAGCAAGCTTGAAACGCGTGAAAGCACTCCCGGCGCATTTCGCGTTACTACCAACAATATAAATCGTTCTTTCATAGTTTAAGCTTTATCAATTTTATTATTTCTATCGAGCATCGTATTGCCCAAACTTTCACCCGCTGGCACCATCGGAAAAACATTTTCTTCTTTGGCGACTTTGAATTCCACTAAAATAGGGCCATCAAAATTTTTCATTTTGGCAATCATTGCTTCAGATTCTTCAAGGGTTTCGGCTCTAAAACTCGGAATCCCATACGCTTCACCGAGTTTTACAAAATCAGGATTTTTTAGCGGCGTATCGACATAATTTTTATCATAAAAAAGTTCCTGCCACTGACGCACCATGCCTAAAAATGAATTATTAAGAATAATGATTTTCACGGGCAGATTGTCTTGCGCAATAGTGGCCAGTTCTTGGCTGTTCATTTGAAATCCACCATCCCCAGAAATGGACCAAACGGGATGACCAGAGAACGTGGCTCCCATGGCGGTTGGTAATGAAAAACCCATGGTGCCTAAGCCGCCGGAAGCCAAAAATTTACGTGATTTTTTAGGAAAAAAGCGTTGCGCCGCCCACATTTCGTGTTGGCCCACATCAACGAGCACAATGTCTTCTTCACCCAGGGCACTGTAAAGCTGATTTAAAACGCCAATTTCGGTTAATCTATCGGATGGTCCTGGGTCTAAGGGCCACAGGTCTTTTTTAGCGACTAAGTCCTCATTCCAATTTTTCCAGGTTTCACCAACACCACTCTCAACGGTGGTGGTTAGGGCTGGGAGCGTGTCTCTAATTTCGCCATGCAGACTAACCGCAGCGGTCACATTTTTGTTAAATTCAGAAGAATCAATGTCGAAGTGAATAAATTTTTTGTTCGACTTAAATTCAGTCAATTTGCCCGTTATTCGATCATCAAATCGAATTCCAATGCCAATCACCAAATCCGCGTGGTGAACCGCAAAATTAGCGGTACCAGTACCGTGCATCCCTAGCATTCCTAAACTTAAGTCTTCGGTGTTATCGTAACCCCCAATACCGTGTAAAGTCCAAACATTAGGAATATTGGTTTTTTCTAAAAACGCTTTTAATTGGGTTTCGGCGTTTGATAAAATGACGCCATGACCATAAATAACCACTGGTTGCTTGGCCTCTTTAATTAGTTGTGCGGCCGTGTTTATATCATCTTCATCTAAGGCGGGCGGTAATTTATAACCGGGTAAATCTAGTTCAAATTTTTCTTTATTCTCTAATTTTTTTTGAATTTCAGCACTAACGGTCGCATTCTGCTGACACTTAGGAATATCAATTAGCACCGGGCCTGGGCGACCGCTTTGCGCTAAGTGAAACGCTTCGGCAACGACGCGCGGAATATCATCCGCGTATTCTACAAAGTAAGAATGTTTTACAATCGGCTCACAAATACCCACGATATCGGTTTCTTGAAAAGCATCTGAACCAATCAGTTCTTTAAACACGTTTCCCGTAATGGCTACCATCGGAATAGAATCAAGCATAGCATCAGCAATTCCGGTGACAAGATTG
>Ga0307971_1000511_pt1 | contig 20074 bp, 28 predicted proteins | sample OrgLakmetagen714_FD_201820 | JGI IMG/M metagenome (GOLD analysis project Ga0307971, IMG submission 201820) | Saline water microbial communities from Organic Lake, Antarctica - #714 | ecosystem: Environmental > Aquatic > Non-marine Saline and Alkaline > Saline | place: Antarctica: Organic Lake... | reverse complement strand
ATGGCAAGGCACAATTGGTTCGTAAGCAGATGCGGGCCGAATTGGCTGAACGTTTCAAAACATTAGATGTCATTTTGACTCCTACGGCACCAACCCCAGCATTTAAAATAGGAGAACAAACAGACCCGTTGGCGATGTATAGCCAAGATATCTTTACCGTACCAGTCAACCTCACTGGTGTGCCAGCCATCTCCTTCCCGATGGGAACTGTAAAACGAGACGACAAGATGTTGCCAGTTGGGGTACAATATATTGCACCACATGGTGGAGACGCTCGGTTGTTTGATCTAGGAAAAAAGATTTACGATGAGCGTCGATAGCTCATATGCAAGACTCAACTTTCGTCGCTAGTACAACTGCTTCTACTACACCGTTTCCAACGGTAGGTTTTGATGTTGTTTCACTCATCGGTCAAATTTTTTCTGGTAGTGGCGCCGGTGACTTATTTTTACTCGGCGGCATTGTAGGTTTTTTGTCTATTTTGTGGACTATTTTTGTTGTTTTGGCGTATATTATTTCGATACTTTTTTTGACACTGTACGTATACGCATCGGTCCGTAAAAACCTAGATAGTGAACTTCAAGATCAGGCTTTGCGAGATGAAGAGAAATTATATGACCAACTATACCGTGGAGCCGCGAGAAGTAACCGGCTAGAAAGTGTGATTGCACATAGTAGCTCGGAAAATCCCAATGACTGGAAATTATCCATTATAGAGGCGGATATCATTTTAGACGAAGTGCTCAAGCAACAGGGGTACGCTGGGAACTCACTGGGTGAACGACTAAAAAGTATTTCACCCAATCAGCTCGCGTCTTTGCAGGACGCGTGGGAAGCACACAAGGTGCGAAATAGAATCGCACACGAAGGCGCTGATTTTGTTTTGACAAAACGCATTGCACAAGAAACAATCACACGGTATCAGCGGGTATTTACTGAGTTTGGGGTGACGTAGGTTGCCAAAGTCCAAAAAATAGTGTATTTTCTCACGTACGGCTCAAACAATTTTTGGCTGTTAAAATTTCGAAATAGGTGCATACAGCGGGGTGGAGGAGAGGTACCTCGGGAGGCTCATAACCTCCAGACCCCGGTTCGATTCCGGGCCCCGCAACAAATAACAAAACCGCTCACAGCATGTGAGCGGTTTTGTTATGTCGGGGAAAATCTCTAGCACGACACTTCAGTCTGATAAACCACGTGCTAAAGCAAAATGTGGCCAGCACACCAGCAGGCTATGAACCGCTGACGAGATGCCTCTGCAAATCGCTATTTAACTAAATTCCCACAAAATCTCTTCAAAGTCTTGGATTTTGCCTGCATCGTCTACCAGAATACCTTCACGTTTATACATGTTTCTACGTTCTTTTACTCGACCGGTTGGGAGCCAGACTTTTCCATTGGCGTATACAATCCGGTGATAGGGAATTGCGGACTGGTTTGGTGCTTTACTTAAAATGCCGGTGATGCTGCGGGCGGCCATAGCGCCTCCCCCGGCGGCTTTGGCGAGCGTGCCGTAGGTGGTAACCAAACCGGGAGGGATGGTAAGTGCGAGATCGTATACTCGCTGACTAAATGATGTTTGCATACACAGGTATTTATAACCTTTTTGCGATGAGAATGGTATAAAGGTATATATGCAATGTGTTATTTTAGCGGCTGGGAAAGGAACCCGCCTCCGTCCTCTTACCGAACATACTCCCAAGCCACTGGTCCAAGTCGCTGGCAAAGCTCTACTCGATCACATCCTCGAAGCGCTGCCGAGCTCAGTTGATGAAATTATCATGGTAACTGGGTATCTAGAAGAGCAGCTACACAAACACTACGGAGCAGAGTACAATGGCCGCCAGATTACGTATGTCCACCAAGAAGAACAAAAGGGAACCGGGCATGCCTTGTGGTTGTGTAAGGATTTGATTAAAGGACGGTTTCTATTTATGTTTGCAGATGACATCCATGGCAAAGATGACCTGGCTCGCGTGGCTTCTTTTTCACGCGGAATGCTGGCGTTGACGACCGAGACTCCAGAACGATTTGGGATTGTTGTACGACACCCAGATGGGACGCTGGCTGAGTTTGTGGAAAAACCCGAACACGCACCATCAAATCTTGCCTCCACCGGAGTATTTATGTTTGATGAACATATCTTTGATTTTGAACCAACAGTGCTGACAAATGGAGAGTTCTATCACACTGATATGACTCGTGAGTACGCAAAGGAATACCCGATTGCAGTGGTGGAGCAAAACCTCTGGATTCCAATTGGCTATCCAGAAGATATTGAAAAAGCAGAAACTATATTAAAGGCGCAGCTCAATTCACCTGGTGGGTAGCAGTATTGAACAGAATTCGAAAATAAGGTACTCTGTCCGACACAGAAGCACGTGTCGGTGTAGCTGATACTCTTGCAGCCGTGCTCTGTGAATGCAAAGTAAACTTTTTCGTTTTCCTCACTTGTCGATGTAAGTAAAAACTTTCATCGACGGCGTTCGGCAGAAATATAAAAGTAAACTTTTCTGTTTTTCTTCACTTGTCGATGTAAGAGAAATCTTTCATCGACTACGTTCAAAACACAAGTAAAAATAAATTTTTACTTAGTCTCTCACTTGTCGATGTAGCTCAGTTGGTTAGAGCGTAGCACTCATAAAGCTAAGGTCGGAGGTTCAATTCCTCCCATCGACACAATGTACAATTTTCTCAGTCAAGAATTAACCGTTTATTACGGGTTGGATTGGGTTACAGCGTGTCTGATGCTCCTGGGACTCTGGTTGGTAGCAGAGAAAAAACGAACCGGATTTTTGGTGGCAGCAGCTGGTTCCTGCGTGGGGGTGGTAGTTTCTCTGATGGCTGATCAGTATGGGTTTTTGTTATCTAATGCCGCAATGGTGTTTGTATCTTTGCGGGGGTATCTACTGTGGAAAAATAATTAAGAGTACACATCTCTACAGCTCCAAAACGAGAAAAGCCCCGAAGGGCTTTTCTTTTGCGCGGTCGAAGGGACTCGAACCCTCGACCTTCCGCGTGACAGGCGGACGCTCTAACCAGCTGAGCTACGACCGCATTGTTACATCCTACACCGAGTAAAACGTAAGTGGGAAGAGTATAGCGGTTTTGTGTAGTTTTTGCAATAACACAAGTGCTATACTTGTGTGAAATTATCATTGACACGAAAGTGCGCATTTTTCAGACAGTATGCAAGTAATTAGAGATTTTTTTCAAAACCAAACCGAAGTGGTGATTTATGATACAGAATTTACGACCTGGGAGGGTGCAATGCAGCGTGGTTGGTCAGGTGAGCACGAACATCGTGAGTTGGTGCAAATAGCTGCCCAGAAGATCAATTTACAAGAATCCCAGGTGGTTGATTCTTTTGAGATGCTGGTTCGTCCCCAAATAAATCTGCAGCTTTCAGATTTCTTCACCAATCTAACGCATATAACTCAAGCGCAAGTTGATGCACACGGAGTCCTATTTTCCGAAATGTATACACAGTTTATGACTTGGGCAGATGGTCTCAGCAAATATTCTTTTTCACAGGAACTTGATTCAGCTTCTGATATGGGAGTGTTACAAGAAAACATTGCATTGTACAAACTTCCAATCACATTACCGGTGGAACAGTTTGGTACTGTGACTGGGGTATTTCAAGCCGCTGGCATCAATACAGCAGAGTATAACTCAGGTAGACTCTATCAAGCCTTCGACCTTCAACTAGATGGACATCAACATAATGCTATGCACGATGTGAATTCGATTGTAGCTTCTCTCCTGGTAGTAAAAGAAAGGTGGCTTCAAGAGCAATAGTCTGGTATCCTACTGCAATCCAAATATGCCATCTTAGCTCAGTCGGTAGAGCGCATCCATGGTAAGGATGAGGTCAACAGTTCGATTCTGTTAGATGGCTCAGATATTTACTTTCGTAGCAGGTGTAGTACCTTGTCGATAGAAACAGGAGGTAAAAACATGGGTTATGAAGTCTTGACTCTACAAGATGCATTGGCGCTAAATTGGCGAATGCAGATTAAAGACCTGCAAGCTGAGCTTGCAGGTGTGGACAGGGCTGAATTAGATTCAGCAGCGTATAGTGACATTTTTGATGACGCATTTGGTTCGCCTCAAGTATATTTTTGTTTAGCGATTGAAAGCGAACATCAGAGAATAGGTGGTATGTATATTGCTACCTGCATGCCAGTAGGTCTGCATAGGAGATTGTACATTGACGGAGTAGTGGTTAAGAAAGATTTCCGTCGGCAGGGTGTGTTGCGCACAGTCTTGATTCCTCATATGAAGCAGTTAGCTCACAAGTTACAGTGTGGCACGATTGACTTTACTTCTTCAAGACCCAAAGCTCAAGCAGCATATGAAAATGCTGGTTTTGGTTCACCCACTAGGGCTTTTCGGTTGGTTTTGTGAGTATTTTGAACGGCGCTTGCGAGCGCCGTTCTTTTCTTTTTGGTATACTTTTCACATATGGAAAAGGGTCTAGAATCTTCAGGGCCGTCTTGGCAAGATATTACGGTTGAAATGGTGCATGAGCTGATTGGCGAAGATAGATTACAGCAGGCTCGGTTATGTGCGGCTATCCGAGCTGAAGCCCTGCAAGAGCTTTGCAAATATATGGATGACGCTATGCAAAGAGATACAGGAGATATATCACCTGAAGAGTGGCAAAAAGAAAAAGAGCCTATTGTGGCCGAGATTACAGAACTTAAAGAATTAATCACCTCTATTGATATAGATACCCAAAAAGATACCCAAGATGAATAATCAGATAGACAACACAGCGCGTATTTCAGAAATAGAGCAAGCTATGCTCAAGCCGACATTTTGGAACAACCCCAGCGAAGCTCAGGCGATGATTAAAGAGCTCCAGGAGCTGAAAGATACGGCGGATGGAAAAGGAAAGTACGATCGGAACGACGCAGTGTTCACCATCGTGGCCGGCGCCGGTGGTGACGATGCGGAAGACTTTGCTCGTATGTTGGTAGAGATGTATCAAAAATATGCTGAAAATAAAGGCTGGGGAGTGATGATAGTAGATAGCAATACCAACGACCACAATGGATATCGAAATATCACCTTTGAGATACAGGGTAAAAATGCCTACGGTACTTTGCAACACGAATCTGGCGTGCATCGCTTGGTACGTATCTCACCATTTAATTCAAACGGCAAACGGCAAACGTCTTTTGTATTAGTGGAGGTTTCTCCGAGTGTGGCAGATGTAACAGACTTTGCGTTAAACGAAGATGATTTGGAAATGACTTTCGCACGCTCTGGTGGAGCCGGTGGACAAAATGTAAACAAACGGGAGACGGCTGTACGGATCGTGCATACTCCGACCAACATTTCAGTGCATATTTCCTCAGAGCGCTCGCAACAACAAAACCGCGAAAAAGCACTTGCATTGCTCGCCGGCAAGATATTTGCCTTTGAGGAAGCGCAAAGAGCGCGGGAAATGCAAGGATTGGCAGTAGAAAAATCAGTCAAAATTGAATGGGGGAGTCAGATTCGCTCTTACGTACTCCATCCGTATCAGCTCGTCAAAGACCACCGCACAAACACCGAAGTCCGTAATGTAGATCAAGTGCTAGGGGGCGCCATCCAGCCATTTATCGATGTACAAGCTCAGTAGTAGGTTGATTTAGTTGAGCTTTATTGCCACAACGTATGCAAAATCAAACATCATTCACTGTGCGTAGTTATCCATTCACTCATCGCTTTTTGATAAAGCGAATCACGTGATATACTGTTCCGTATGATTTACTTTGATAACGTCTCTAAGCTGTATTCAGACGGAAGAGCAGCGGCGTTGCAAGAAGTTACGTTTCAAGTAGCACCTAAAGAATTCGTGTCGATTGTGGGACACTCTGGAGCCGGAAAGACGACTCTCCTCAAGATGGTTATCGCTGAAGACAAGCCGTCGGTTGGGCAGGTGTTTTATGAGTCTTTAGACATCCACAAAATACCCCGTGGTAAACTGCCAAGTTTCAGAAGAAAAATTGGCACAGTCTTTCAAGACTTCAAACTACTGCCTCATAAAACAGCGTTCGAAAACGTCGCCTTTGCGATGGAAGCCAATGGACGAACTGACGCTGAGATTGCTGAAAATGTACCACAGGCGTTGTCACTGGTAGACCTGGATGACAAAGCTTGGAATTTCCCCCACGAGCTATCAGGTGGAGAGAAACAGCGGGTAGCGATTGCGCGGGCAATTGTAAATCAGCCAGACATTATCATTGCTGATGAGCCCACTGGTAACCTAGATCCGATTGCTACGTACGAGGTGGTGCAGATTTTGCGCAAGATTAATGACCTAGGAACTACTGTTATCATGACCACTCACAACAAAGGAGTAATTGATGAAATTGAACGTCGGGTCATCACAATGGACGACGGGCGAATTGTCCGGGATGATGCTACTGGTAAATACGTTTTATAATATGATCACTGCACTACGAAGAATAACCAAAGCGGGGTTTGTTGGATTTTGGCGCAACGCGTACGTGTCTTTAGCATCTATTTTTGTATTGATGGTGGCTCTGTTTGTGATTGGTGCGACGATGTTCATCAATCAGCTCTTGACGGTCTCACTTGACGCGCTGCAGTCAAAGGTGGACATCAACGTATACTTTGTGCCTGAAGCACCTGACGAAGAGATCGATCGAGTGCGAAATGCAGTTGCAGCGTTGCCTGATGTGCTGGCAGTTGAATACACTACTCGAGAAGAGGCCCTGCAGCAGTACCGAGAACGACGGCAAGGGGATGAGATATCACTGCAAGCACTCGAAGAGCTCGATGAAAACCCACTAGGAGGAAACATTTCTATCCAGGCTCGAGAAACATCTCAATACGAAAACATTGCTCGATTTCTCGATGAACAACGAGCTGCTACCGAGCCACAAAACCCAGTTATCGACGTTATCAACTACGACCAGAACAGGGACTCCATCGACACCCTTACCGGCGTAATTGACGCTACTGAAAAAGCGAGCTTTATTGTTATGGGAATCTTGTTGATTGCTGCTGTACTCATCACCTTCAACACTATTCGTCTCGCTATCTACACGTCGCGAGAAGAGATCGCCATTATGCGGTTGGTAGGAGCAAGTAATATGTTTATTCGCGGCCCGTTTATGCTCCAGGGAATCATGTACGGATTTATTGCTGGACTACTCGCCTTACTGGTCTTTTATCCACTGCTGATATGGATTGGTCCGCGTACTGAACTCTTTTTCGAGCTGAATCTATTTACGTACTACGTGCAAAACTTCGGCTCTATCTTTGCAGTGTTGGTGGGGATTGGGGTTGCACTGGGCTTGATTTCAAGCACATTAGCTGTTGCTCGCTATTTACGAACTTAACTATCCTGTATGGCAACTAAGAAAAAGAACACGTCTGGAACACAGTCGAATCCTAAATATATTTTTGTAGTCGGTGGAGTAATGAGTGGAGTAGGAAAAGGAGTGGCAGCTTCATCCATTGCCTCTTTGCTACAGTCTCGTGGTTTGAACGTGACAGCAATGAAAATTGATCCATACATCAATGTAGACGCGGGAACCATGAATCCTACCGAACATGGAGAAGTGTTCGTACTGAAAGATGGTCTGGAGACCGATCAGGATATGGGTAACTATGAACGTTTTCTCAACACAGACCTACCAGCCATCAATTACATGACCACCGGCAGTGTCTATCAGTCTGTCATACAAAAAGAACGCAATCTGGAGTACGGAGGGAGAAACGTGCAAGTTGTGCCCGATATTCCAGAAGAGGTAATTAGACGTATTAAGGTTGCAGAAAAGACCGCTAATGCCGATGTGGTTTTGATTGAAATTGGAGGAACTATTGGAGAATATGAGAGCATCCTGTTCCTTGAAGCTGTACGCATGATGCAGTATGAAGAACCAGAGAACGTGGCGGTGGTAATGGTGAGCTATCTGCCAGTTCCCGGTAGCCTCGGTGAAATGAAAACCAAGCCTACACAACACGCAGCCCGAGTACTTGGCAATACTGGAGTCAAGGCAGACATGATCATTGCTCGCAGCCCAGTCTCGATTGATAAAAAACGCAAAGAAAAAATTGCTCGCTTTTGCAATGTGCGGGCAGAAAATGTAATTTCTGCACCAGATGTGGATAGTATTTATGACATCCCGCTCCACTATGAGCAAGACAAACTATCACAGCAACTGTGTTCGATTCTCAATTTAAAAGCTAAGCAGAAGCCAGATTTGGCAGCCTGGAAGCGGTTTGTGAAGCGTTCTAAGAATGGTGCCCATCCAGTAAAAATCGCGGTGGTCGGGAAATACTTCAGCTCCGGTGATTTTGTGCTGGCCGATGTGTATCTCTCGATACTAGAAGCAATCAAGTACTCAGCCTACTCGCTGAACTTAAGACCTGAAATTTCTTACTTGTCTGCTCAAGACTTTGAGGACAAAAAGAAACTCCGTGACCTCAAGAAATACGATGGCGTGCTTGTGCCTGGTGGTTTTGGAACTACGGGTATTCAAGGCAAAATTAATGTCATCGAATATGCCCGAAAAAATAAAATTCCGTATTTCGGTATCTGCTATGGCATGCAATTGATGGTTTTGGAATATGCACAAAATATTTTAAAACTGAAAAATGCCAGTACCGAAGAAATCAATCCAAAAGCAGACCATCTGGTTGTTGCGGTGATGGAAGAGCAAAAAGAAAAAATCGCCCAAAAAGATATGGGTGGATCAATGCGACTTGGACAATACGAAGCCAGTCTAAAGAAAGGTTCTCAAGCAGCCAAAGCCTACAAAGCTACTTCAGTACTTGAGCGGCACCGACACCGGTACGAAGTCAATAATCAGTACGTAGAAGATCTAGAAAAGAAAGGCTTGGTATTTTCTGGCCAGTCGCCTGACGGAATGCTGAAAGAAATAGCAGAGTTGCCAATAGAGGAACATCCGTTCTTTGTTGGTGTACAATTTCACCCCGAGCTGCAAGCGCGACCGCTGTCTCCTCATCCGCTTTTCACAGCGTTTTTGAAGGCTGCGTACGAGACTGACTAAAAGTAAAAAAGACTTCATTCTCGATGCGTTTTATGCTATCCTAAATGCCGCAGAATGCACTGCCCTGAAAAAGACTGATGTCTCTTTCAGGGCAGTGCAGGATGCATAGATCCCTTGCCGGATCGTCTAATGGTAGGACTACGGTTTTTGGTGCCGTCTATCGGGGTTCGAATCCCTGTCCGGCAGCTCTTAGCATAAATCACCCGTAAGGGTGATTTTGCTTTTGAGCTGCCAGGACAAGGAATAGTCCGGGGGACTATTACGAGGGATTCGAAAAGCTTTTGCGGTAGATTTTACCGTAGGGAAAATATATCCAAAAGGTGTACTGAAGCTGTAAGCTTCGAATCCCTGTCCGGCAGCCAACTCGTGCTAGCACGAAGAGCGTTAATGTAATGTTTATCTAGCTTTGCATAGACTTAGCAAATTTTTAGGAGATGATACTATAAAATAATGAATGAAAATAGATATAAATTGATTGTGCATTCACCACTAACCCACTCTCAAATAATCAGAGATGCTTTAGGTGAGATTGGGGCAGGAAAGGTCGGAAACTACGACCTCTGTTCTTTTTCATATTGTGGAGTGGGACGTTTTCGTGGAAACAAGGAATCGAATCCAGTTATTGGAGTATCTGGAAAGGTAGAAGAAGTAGAGGAAGAGTCAATAGAAATAGTGATGGAGGAGTCTGTCTTGCGTTTGGCTATTCAAAAACTAAAAGAAGTTCATCCTTATGAAGAACCTGCTTACGAAGTATATAAGCTGGAAAATTTCTAAAAGCGATTAGATTTTTTTACTAAGGTAGTCTTTGACTACATGAAATAAGGTTGGCATATAGCTTTGAAGTTCGACGATATCAACCCAGAGAAAAGATTCAACATCAATATCTTTCGCTATATCAATAGTTTGGTGTGGATTTTTCTCACAAAGAAAGTATAACGAATTGTTTTGAGTAGAAGGATGAATTCTTTCGCCAATTTTCTCTACCACTTTTATATCTAAGCCCGTTTGTCTTTTAACTTCCTTTACCAGCTCCACCTCAGCACAGTCTACGTTTTGAATACTCTCACAAGGGAATACGTACTGAAGCCCACTATAGTCACCAAGCTTTTCAGCTTTTATTTTACCAATGAGGATTTTCTTTTCGTCTATTATAATAGCTAGTGCGACATTCATCTTTTTATTATAGCAAACCTACTAAATTTTACATTGCTCGAGACGCGTTAATTTGAAGAATTTTGGAATAGCTATTCGGCCAAGCAGGGTAAAGCTATCAACGGTTCTAGCTCGAGACGCCCAGCTCTTAGCATAAATCACCCGTAAGGGTGATTTTGCTTTTGAGCTGCCAGGACAAGAAATAGTCCCGGGGGACTATTACGAGGGATTCGAAAAGCTTTTGCGGTAGATTTTACCGTAGGGAAAATATATCCAAAAGGTGTACTGAAGCTGTAAGCTTCGAATCCCTGTCCGACAGCAATTGACAAATACATTGTTTAATGTATTTCTTTACAAAGATCATTAGGAGAGTGATATGAACCTATACTGGTTTTTAGACGAGGATGGTATCCACTGGAAGACAGTCGAAGCTCAAACTGAGCAGCAAGCTTGGGAAGCTTTGTTTGAAAAATATCATTCTTTACTGCCCGAAATCATGGATGAGACAGAAGTGTGTAAGCGCTACGAACTCAAGTCAACTGTTAACCTTGGCTGACATTTCTGTTGCGTGTGTTGCACCACTATTTCATTCCTGTTTAAGCCGCTTCTCTATGAGGTGGCTTTTTTCATCTAATAAAAGTTAGAACATAGTCCCAGACAGCCAGCATACATTGACTTTTCTATAAAGTGTTATAAAGTATGAAAAGAAAGTTTTCTTACTTTAGAGGAGAGAGTCATGACAGACGATAATGAAGTTGTGAAAGAGCAACTTTTGCGACTTGCTCAGCACCGTGCCAGAAACTCAGTCATCGCATTCAGACGACAGAATGATCCAGGTATACACGAGGGAAGGGTTCGTGCTGATAAAGTCTGGAGAGCGCAGCAACAAGAACTCGCGGCGACGCTGCCCGAAGGTGACACACTTCGCGGGGTGCTTGAGTTTATCGGGGAACTCGATGCGATTAGCCCACCACGACATCTCGTCTCCAAGGTTCCTCAGAAATCCGGAGCAACACTTGGTGATGTGTGGCCTGATTCTGAAGATTGATAGAACCCAGAGCTTAAGAGCCGTTTTGTACCGAAAGGTAAAACGGCTCTTTCTTTTTATATAGAAGTTTCAACTTCGTACCAGACGGCCAGCTCGCAAGAAAACTGCCGGAACAAGGAATAGTCTGGGAGACTATTACGCGGGATTCGAAAAACTTTTGTGGTAGATTTAGGGTATACCTTGGAACTGATATACTAAATTCGTGGAAATAGTAGAAAAAATAAAGAATATCGGGCTACCCGATAAAGAATTCGTGGTAATGGGTAGCGCTATACTCGAAGCTAAAGGTATAAGGAAAGCCGGTGACCTGGATGTTATGGTCAAAAAAGCACTTTTTGATGAGTTAAAGAAAAAGCCTGGCTGGAAATACACACACAAAGTGGGAAAGCTTGGAGATTCAATAGATTTATTAGAAAATAACGGAGTGCAGTTATATTTCAGTATCTATGGTAAAGAGGATTATAATTATTTTCTCAGTGAACCAACAAGAATAGAGGAAATTGATGGTATATACTTCACCAGCTTAAAAGATTTACTAAGAAAAAAATCTACTGACTGGGATCGGGAGAAAGATAAGCAGGATGTTGAACTAATTAAGGCTTATCTAGCTACAGTTTAAAAAAGTTATAACTTCGTACCATACGGCCATCGAATGCATTTTCTGCTTCTGATTGTAAATATTGAATTTTTCTATTCAATACACGTTGCGCTTACAGTCACGATATTTGTGGCAATCGGTACTTTGTACCTGCAGAGACCTTTCCTTGGCAGACGCTTCAAAAGAATCACCGCTTTAATGCATGCATTAAAGCGGTGATTCAGTAGGAAAATAAATGTTTGACGCAGCTACCTTGGACAATAGGAAGAATGGTCACAAGCTTCAGCATGTACATGCAACGAGCCGATCATGTTTTTGTGAGCAGGTCTGGAGCTTTTTGATAATTAATAATCAAAGTGCGCAAAGTCTGGATTAATTAAACGCTCTCCGTTCGTTAATGTATCAATGGCATTGATATCAGCCTGGTCCATTACAAAATCTTGGGCTGCAAAATTCTCTTTGATGCGTTCTGGAGTTGCACTCTTAGGGATTGCAATTATCCCGACTGAGAGTAACCAGTTCAGAATAATTTGCCCGGGAGTTTTATCGTACTTGCTGGCCAGATCTTTAATTAATTTTGTTTCGAGAGCTTCTCCACGGCCAAGTGGTGAGTAGGCAGTAACTGCGATGTCGTGTTGTGCGCAAAAAGCGCGCATGGCATGCTGAGGAAAGCCTGGATGGAGTTCTACTTGATTTACTACAACTTCTACCCCAGTTTCCAGCGCATCTTGTAGGTGGTGTTCGGTGAAGTTTGATACTCCGATAGAACGAATCTTTCCTGCAGTCTGAGCTTTTTCAATCGCACCGAGCGTCTCAGCGAGGGGGACGGAATGATCAGGCCAGTGAATCAAAAGGAGGTCGATGTAATCTGTTTGTAATTCTTCTAAATAGGTATCTATTTTTTGTTTGACTGCGTCAGCATTCAAATTTCCGGGGGAATATCTTGGTAGTCAAAAAGAATTCATCACGAGCGATACCATTTTGCTTGATGCCTTGACCAACTTCTGTGTGATTGTGGTACGCGTCAGCAGTGTCGATGTGTCGGTAGCCAACAGACAGAGCGGTGTCAACGGCAGTAATACATTGTTCATCTTTTATTTGCCAGGTACCAAAACTAAGAGCTGGTATCGTTTTTCCGTTCTTAAGCGTAATATGTTTCATAGATCAGTGTGTATATTACTTAAACTAACTGGTATATATATTAATACGAAAAAACACTGAGACAATTTCACGTGCACGCACTCATTGTGTGTACCGCTGTCAGTCAGGGTCGAAGGTCGTTTTTTTTGCTAGCGCTTACTCTGCTTAAAACAATCGAGACATTTGAGTCCGCTGGTGTCTCGTGGAGTAAACGGAAGGGAGGTAATCTCGCCACCACAAATAGAGCACTGCCAGCTACCAGTGACCTTTGGTTTTTCGCTTGGAGCGGCTGGAGCTGCGGTGTCTAGTCCTGCAAAGGCGTCGTCGGCGGGCATTGGTTCTGAAGCAAGCTGTGCTTCGTCAAAGTCTGGAATGCCATCCATCGGCATTGGTTCGCTCGCTGTCTGCAGTTCTGCGACGGGTTGGTCGGCCTTTTCGGCCTCTTTTCCTTTTGCGTAGCATACCTTGCAGGTCAGTCCAGACTCGCTGCGGGGCTCAAACGGTAGCTCTGTAATCGCTCCGCCACAGCTGCTGCATTTCCAATTTCCTTGATACATATTGTTCTACTGTAATTACATTTATAGGGACTGCTAGTATACCTTATTAGACGAGTGATTTACGCTAGCTTGGCTTTTACCATCTGGATTATTTCATCTAATGAGTGATCTGACTTTATAACATAATCGAACATATTCAACGCAACCATTTCTGAGACCATTTCCATATCTCCTCGATTGGTAAGAACTAGTATGTCTGGCTGCGGGTACTCATCTGGTTTGTTTTGGATTTCAGTTACTACACCGACTCCATCTAAAAAAGGCATGTTTACATCTAACAACATCAAGTCTATCTGGTGTTCTTTCAAAACTTGCAAAGCAGCCACGCCGTGTTCAGCTTCAAATATTGTATAGTCTGCCTCAGCGGAAAGAAGTTCTGCCAACGCACTCCGCAGCGCAGGCTCATCGTCTACTATTAAAATATGCTTCATATCTTGCGATTTTACCACATATATTGTGACAAATGGAGGTGTACGGACGAATATTATAAAAACGGCGGACTGGGAAGTCCGCCGTTTAGGGTGTTCATGCAAGGATTAACTCGTACCACGATGTCTGTACTTACCCCAGCAATGTCGTGAGGGGTTCCAGGCATTGTATCCTTGTGCTTCAAGGAGAATGTGAACGAATTCCCAGTATTCATCGACGTCTTGCATATCTTTTCCCGTGGCTCTAATCCACTCTTTGTGGTACTGCAGCAGAACTTGAGCAGCACCACTGGCACTGGATGTGGGATTTTTGACCAACGAACCATCGTTATTCCAGTGTTTTATCAGATGAGGATCACCAGTTGATTCACAACCGGCAATTATCTCTAGTAGCGGGTCGACTCCGACATGCTCACGAATTTTTTCGCGGATGAATGCATCTTGTTTTTTGGGCGAGTTCAAGATTTTTTCGGAGACATTTGCCTCCACACTGCTGGTCATCATAAAGATGGCAATGAGTGTGGAGACAAGTATGAGGGTGGTGAAGTGCAAGCGCATTGAGTAGCCTCGTGTTGCGTGTGGGGTAAACCCCTCCCTTAAGGAACGTTTTTTATTATTGTCTGCCTAGTAGGACGCGTGAACATCGATTTTCTTACACGCTTTGGAGACAAGTAAAAATTGCTGTGTTGCGGAGCGGAAGATACCCTCGTCTGGGTGGTAACATGAAAGAATGTGCAGTTGTGTGAGTAGTAAAGAAACAAGTAAAATGACAATTACCCGCACCGTTCTTTAAAAGGTAAGAGCTATAATTTTTCTTAATATGATACAAAAAGCCGTACTAGCTGGAGGATGTTTCTGGGGTGAGAACTGCTGGGAGCAGTTCGCAAGGCCTTGCCTGATAGTTTGCGACTTTAGGAGTAAACTAGCGACAAGGTGTACAGTTCCTGTAAGGAATAAGAGCTATAATTTTTCTTAATATGATACAAAAAGCCGTACTAGCTGGAGGATGTTTCTGGGGTCTTGAAGACCTCATCCGAGAACGCCCGGGAGTGGTAGACACCACAGCGGGATATACCGGTGGAGAAAATGCGCAGCCAACATACGACAATCATCCCGGTCATGCTGAAGCATTAGAAATCGAATATGATGACGAGCAGACTGACTATCGGCACCTACTCGATTTCTTTTTTCAGATTCACAATCCTACAACTCTCAATCAACAAGGTAACGATAAGGGCACTGCCTATCGGTCAGCTATTTTCTATGCAAACGAACAAGAAAAGCAGATTGCACTCGAGATGATAGGGCTGGTAAATGAATCACAACGCTGGGATAATCCGGTAGTCACTACCCTTGAGCCACTGACCAGATTTTGGCCGGCTGAAGAGTACCACCAAGATTATCTGGTAAAGAATCCTGGCGGGTATACCTGCCACGCGATTTACTTTGACTCATATTTGCACTAAAAAAACTGGCCCGAGGGCCAGTTTTTTATGTGTACTATCGCTTGGTTGCGACAAATGTGAGCGCTTGTCCTTTGTGGACTCCGCGACCAGTTCGTCCGATTCGGTGTACGTAATCTTCAAACGTGCCTGGTAAGTCGTAGTTGATCACGTGAGTTATGTTGTCCACGTGAATACCTCTAGCGGCAACATCTGTTGCTACGAGGACTCGAGCATTGCCACTTTTAAACGCAGATAGTGATCGTTGTCGTTGTCCGTGGCTTTTGTTTCCGTGAATAGAATCAGCTTTGATACCGTTGCGAGTCAGTTCTTGTGCAAGCTTCTCAACGCTGTGTTTCATGGCGCCAAAAATAATCACTCGCTTGAGCTCATCATTTTCTAGTAATTTCATGAGCGTATCAAACTTATGTGCTTGTTCGTAGGGCACCACGTCTTGAGCGATACTGTCCGTCACGTCTTTTTTACGTACTGAAACAGTGACCGGTGATTTCATAAAATCATTCACTAGACGAGTTGCTTCATCCGTCATGGTGGCAGAGAAGAAGAGCGTTTGCCGATCTTTGCGGACGTCTTGCAAGATTTTTCGCATGTCGTGGATGAATCCCATGTCCAACATCCGGTCAGCTTCGTCGAGCACAACGTTGGTGATTTTATCAGTTCGCAAATCACCTCGATTGATGAGGTCCAAGATTCGTCCAGGAGTACCGATAACAAAGTGATTGTGTCGCTTTAGTGCGCGGATTTGTGGTCGAATGCTGGTACCTCCGACACATGATGTTGCGTAGAGTTTAAAGCCACTACCAAATTTTCGGAACTCTGCTTCTGCTTGCAGCGCGAGCTCTCGGGTTGGAGTTAAGATAAGAGTTTGTTGGTTTCCTTCTGTGAGTGTTTTTTGGATGAGTGGGAGGAGAAACGCAGCGGTTTTTCCGGTCCCTGTCTCTGCGAGTCCAATCACGTCTTTCCCCTCCATGATGTGAGGAATTGCCTGATCTTGAATTGGCGAAGGGTTTTCAATACCGAGCTTCGCTACTGTGTTTGCGATATCTTTATGAAAACCAAATTCAGAGAATTTGTTTTTTGGTACATAAATCTCTTCTTTCAGTTCAATTGGGTTTTTGTTGATGAATTGTGAGGGGTCAAATGAAGGCTGCTTTCGCGCTCCTCCTGAGCGACCGCGTCCACCACCACCTGGGCGCCCACCACCTGATCGGTTTCCGCCGCTAGAGCGTCCGCCACCAGATCGGGCATTACGATGAAAAGAAGAATTACCTGATTTTGCTGAACCAGAGTAAGGTCGGCGTCCAGCAGCTGGACGTCTTGATGTGTTTGTTGGCATCTAAATTTTGTGTAGTTAGTGGAGAGTTAAAATATACCAAAATTAGGTATTTTAAACATTTTATCACTCCGGGGCGTGCAGGATAAGTAATTTCAGAAATCCGAAAATGTAATCAGTCAGACGTCTGCAGCGATTGTGCCCCACACGAGTTACAAAAGCGTTCCAGTACAATAATACATTTTGAGTATTTGTCAACAAACATGCTGGGTATTACTTCAATCTCGAGCTTTTTTTTCTGAAACTAGCCTCAGTCCAATCGGCGCGATGAGGGTAGTTGCGATACTAAGGATGACCATGGCAGTGATTAATTCTTCTGGGAGTAGCCCGGTTTCGACAGCTGTGAATACTACCGCCAGGGTAGTAGAGAGTTGAGGGATGGTCGCGAGGCCAATAATAGCCGACTCTTTATTTTTGAAGCCGATAATCTTTCCACCAATCCACCCACTGATAAATTTGGTGAAGACGGATACAAACACTACTGCCGCAATCAAACCAATCACACTCACGCTTTGCTGAAAGACGCCGATATTTGTCTCCATGCCGATGACTACGAAGAACACAGGGATAAAAATTCCGTAGCTCATGGTACGCAGCTTTTCCATGAGAATCTCACTCTTGATAGACTCAGACAATACGAGTCCAGCAAAGAACCCAGCAATAATAGGGTGTAGACCAAGCAACTCAAAAGTCACAACGACGCCAATCATGAGAGCAAAGATTATCCGCACTTCAGATTCAAATAAATCTTTTTCGTTAGCATGGTGAGGGATTAGTGCCCGTAGCTTGGGTAGTCCGTACGCAAATCCAATCATGATGATTGCAAGTAGAAAGTAAAAAGAGGGAAGCGGCAAAGCGGTGATAGGATTGACGGATTGAAGGAGGATTGATAGGAGGACTAGACTTAAGACATCCTCAATAATAGTAGACGCCACAATTGATTTGCCAAGTCGTGTGTTATTTAGCTTGAGTGACTCTAAGGTCGGTATAATCACTGCAATCGAAGAAGACATAAAAATCACACCAATCAAGAGTGAGGCCGTGAGTGAAAATTCGAACCAGTATCCCAACGCAATACCGGCTGCAAAAGGGATGAGGCTGTTTAGGGCAGAGAGCCAGCCAATGTTGTATTTTAGTTTCTTGAAACTATCAAATTTGGTTTCTAGGCCGGCCATGAACATGAGGAAAATGAGTCCAATTTGGCTTAAAAAACTCAGGGTTGGAGTTACTTCGGCAAATCCAAATCCATACGGACCTACTACCACTCCAGCGGTGATAAGAGCGAGTACCCAAGGGAGGTGAAAGCGCCGAAATGCTGCGGCAAAGAGAACAGTGGCAAGTAATATAAGAAAAAATGGCAAGAACTCCATAGGTATATATTTCAGTATAGCAGTTGCTACACAAAGAATAATCAACTATACGCCTCTGTGTCACAGAAGTGGTGCGACGCATTTTCCCACCATATATTCTCCCTGAGCGTGATTTGTGTCGCTGAACAATCAGTTTCCTGTGTTCAGAGACACTCAAAATATGGTGTACAGGCGTACAGCCCAAATAGATCAGACATCTCCCTGCTCCACATATTCCTCACTCGCTTCGATGCCCACCGCCGTTAATAAGCACTGTGCCCCGCGGACGCTCAGAATATGTTGAGCAGGGAGACGGTAGGAACAGATTTATTGCCAAAACAATAAATCGTAGTACAGTGCTGATATTATATGAAAACGCCAATCGAATATATTTTTGGGAAGCACGCAGTGCGTGAAGTGTTGTTGATGCGACCAGATGTGGTGCGGGAGATACACGCTGTTGCTGATTTCGCGAGTGAGGATATTTTACAATTGGCTGAGACAAAACGCATCCCGCTCAAGCTGCTTAATTTGAACAACCCGCCACGAGGTGTTTCTTCGAAAGCAGCTCACCAAGGTATTGTGGCCGGTATTCAGGCTGAAAAATTGACGATACCATATAAGGAATTTAAAGCTGGTCTGAAAAAGGAAGATCATACAGCGCTCTTGCTCCTTGGTGAAGTGCAAGATCCGCACAACGTGGGCGCGGTCATTCGTTCCGCAGCCGCATTTGGGCTGCAAGGTGTATTGATTCCTCCACACAACCAAGCTCCAGTGACTGGGACAGTGGTGAAGGTATCAGCTGGCATGTCTTTCAAGATTCCGTTGGTCACTATTTCCAACGTAAATGCTGTCTTGCGTGATCTGCAAAGTGACGGCTACTGGGTGTATGGCTTGGAAGGCGACGGCACGACTACTACCGTTTCAGAAAAATTCAGTCGGCCATCTGTATTTGTGTTGGGTAATGAGGGAACAGGGCTTAGAGAAAAGACCAAACAACTGTGTGACGAATTGATTTCTATTCCCATTCATCCACAATGTGAATCACTAAACGCTGCCGCTGCAACGGCAATTGTCTTGGCCAGCTGGAGTGCTCAACATAGCAAGGCTTTGTCATCTTAGATAGGTGGTGTAGTATTATTCTGTATTTAGACTTTTTGCATAGGCAAGAAGCAATCCGTTATTGTAATTTTGTATATATATGAGTGAAAACGAAAAAGATAGACAGCCAACGGCTGCAGAAAGTGGAGCTGATGCAGGAGGACAACAGCCTGCAGCAGAGCCAGCGAAAGTTGAAGCGGGATATACTCCAGTTGAACAACAGGCAACAAAGCAGAAAAGCAAAACTGGTCTGTATGTTGCTGCTGTAGTAATTGTGGTGGTCACACTACTGATTGTGCTCTTTATGCTTGAGAAAGAAGGGCGGTCGTCTACGGGATTGTTCGATTCTTACTTAGCCGGTCAAGAAAATGGTGCGGCAGGTCAAGATGATAGTACTGTTGTAGCAGTTGTAAACGGGGAAGATATTACCGGAGCAGATCTCAATACCAGTATTCAACAATTCAATCAAGCAGCTGTTGCACAAGGAGCTGACACGTCTAGTCCAGAAGTAGCGGCTGATATCCGAAGTCAGGCGCTTGATGTACTGGTCAATACAGCCTTGCTTAGACAAGCGGCTCGCGAACAAGGTATCGAGGCAAGTAGCGATGCGGTCGATGAGCGATTGGTTACTATTCAGGCAGACATTGGGGGAGAAGAAGCTTTGTTGGCGCGAATCAGTGAATTGGGGTTGACCTACGAAGAACTCGAAGCGGACATCGCAGAAGAGGTGATTATCCAAACATTGCTTGATGGGCTATTTGTTGAGGCAGAGATTGCGGTTACTGAAGAAGAAATCCAGAGCGTATATGATGCAGCCGGAGGTACATAAGCTGGATTGCCACCACTGGAAGAAGTACGTGATCAGGT
>Ga0307971_1000508_pt1 | contig 20104 bp, 27 predicted proteins | sample OrgLakmetagen714_FD_201820 | JGI IMG/M metagenome (GOLD analysis project Ga0307971, IMG submission 201820) | Saline water microbial communities from Organic Lake, Antarctica - #714 | ecosystem: Environmental > Aquatic > Non-marine Saline and Alkaline > Saline | place: Antarctica: Organic Lake... | reverse complement strand
GCTAAAAAAGCTCTGAAGAATATTCATCATCGTGGTCCACGTAAGTCTGAGAATCGTCTCGGTTGGATCAATCGTTTTGAGACTATCGAAGGATTTGTTACAGAGAAGAAAGATGACAAAGGGTTTCTGTACGAAAACATTGGTGGTCCGGAAGATGCATTCCAGCGTGCATGGATGGCAAAACATGTTCGTGATGTTAATCGTCGCCATCGCCACGAAATAGAATTCAACTCAAAGAAAAAATCTAAAAGGTAAATTGAAGAAGGAGGAGGATTAACGTTCTCCTCCTTCTTATATTGGAGATTCAAATGCCAATAGTTAGAGCCATTAGCGGATTGATTATCTATATCGCTTCTGTTGTAGCATTGACTGCAATTATATTGCTAGTAATTCATTGCGGTTATTTTGTTATTGAAGGATCATGGACTTGGTTGTGGCAAGAAAACAGAACTCATTTTGCAATTCTTGTTTTGGTCTCAGGAGCTCTTGCTAACTGGATCATTGAAGATGAATGTAATGAAGAATGCAAGAAGGATAAATCATGAAAGATTTTTCGTTTGACTTTGAAACCGTTGCTCAATCACCAGATGCAGTCGTACTATCATGTGCATTGATTGTTTACGACAGAGATAAGCTTGAAGATTTTCAGACTTATCGTGAAAAAGCATACTACTGGAAATTTGAGTTGAATCATCAGCTCGAAAGAGGTCGTATCATTGATCCACGTACATTGGACTGGTGGGATAAACAAGACCCAGAAGTTCGTAAGTCTCAGTTTGAACCAACAAAAGATGATATTGAATTAGGACAGTTTATTACAGATTTTAAACATGCTCTGATTCGAGAAAGTGTCACTAAAGGTACTAAAGGATATGTTCGAGGTCAGTCATTTGATTTTCCTATTCTGGGTAATATCCTTTTGATGTTCAAAGATGATTCTGATCTAGATGATTGGTCTAAGAATCAAGCTTTCTACCCAATTCCATTCTGGGATCAGCGAGACATTCGTTCTTATATCTCTGGTCTAATGGTATCACATGATGTAACAAAAGTTCCATTGCCTAAAGGAACACTAAACGGATTCAAGCATCACGATCCTATTGACGATGTTGCTCGAGCAATCATGCATATCAAGCACGCTGAACTGTATGCAGCCGACGAAATGGATATGCCTGAAGAATCTGACATGGATGAATTTTCATATAAGTGAGGTGAAGAATGGGTTATTGGCACTTGTGTCCAAACTGTAATGAAGCAATTTTTGATAGCCCGACAGAAGTTGAGATTCTGTCGGGCGTTTACAAATGTCCTAATTGTAGTGAAGATCTTCGGGGATTCATTGACGAATATGAGAAGATTGAAAAAGTTGAAGCGTTTCTAAAACGAATATCGGATATTGAAGAAGCTCTGAAACAAATGAATATGAAGTATATATAAATAAAGGAGTTGATATTATGAAATCAAAAGCTCACAGGCAAACACAATTTAGAACAATATCTAAACTCAGCAGGATAAGACAATGACTATTACAATTAAAGAACACCAAGAGATCAACGAAGCAATTCAATCAATCGATGCTCAGTTTACAGACGACCTAATTGATAAAGCTGAGTACTACGATATTGAAGAAGACGAAGTTACTCTGATGACAACTGTTACGATCTATGATGTCAACGGTGGTGTACTCACAACAGCGAATGTTGAAGATTACGATACTGCTTATGCATACATGGAAGATATGTTTGATCTTGAGCCGCTTGACGATGAAGAAGTTGACCCTGATGCAGCTGCGATTAATAGTCGTTACGGTCACAACGCATAAAAATTCTTATATTCCATTTACAGATTTTGAAAACTGTAGTATGATTGATTTACAGGTTGAGAAAAACCTGTCTATTAAACAACTACGAGGTAATATGTTTATGAGAAAAGCTACAATTGATTATGATGGAATTGGGATTGTGAATAACCGTGGTAACTCTAATTATTGGGGTGTCTCCACTGACCCGTACTATGATCATAAGTTTCGTGTGATCGTTAATTTGAATGATAGGATTTACACCTTCCTTTTATCTAGAGAATTTACTGAGAAAGATGCAGCACATATCGCAAAGCATCTGTATAAGTATCGTCTTAAGCATATTAATCTCCCTACTCGGATTTACATCCAAGCAAGAAAATTTAAGAATCTGGTTTACATTGTCGATTTTATAAATCAAAAGATTGAAGCATTTAGCAATTCTTTTGGACTTTACGACGATAGTTTGGAAGAGTTTTATTGGGAAGAGCTTTGGCTCTCCCTTTGTGGCGATGTTCCCGTAGTTAAACCAACTCCTGTTGCAATGTCAAAACAGAATTCGTTTCTTAAAGACCTCACTGACATGGCTGATCCATTCGATCTTCCAGCGTCTGACAAGGAATTGATTCGTGAGTTTGTATCAAATGTCATGTCAGACAAGATGTCTATAAAAGGAAGGCAGGTTCTGAATACATTTGCAAAAGTTCTCACTGAATGAGAGAATGAGAAATATCTGGGAAGCTTCGGCTTCCCTTTTTTTCTCTATAAAAAATTTTGAAAAAAATGAAAAAAACTATATACAGAACCTAATTTGTTTGATAAAATGGTATCATCAAATAGAGGAAACCACAAAAACCTCTGATTTGAAAAACCGAAACTAAAATGAGAAGGTACTATATCATGGCTAAGCAAATCGCATTCGAAACTCAAATCGACATCGCAATCGCTGTTCTGAACAGTAACACAACCAAGAAGCAAATCGCTGCCGATTATGGTGTGTCTTCTGACTCTGTTCGTCACTATGCTAACAAGCATGAAGATGAAGCTCGCAACATCATTTCCAAGATGGCTGATATGACCGATGAGTCCGAAACTACTGATGAAGTAGAAAATGATACTGATAAAAACGACGCAACAAAATCAATGGAAGAAATAATGAAAACTCTGAACTCAAATCAACAAAAGATTCTGACTGACTTCTACAATAAGCGTGAAGAAAATACTGATTTTGTAAATCGTGTTGGACAGCGTGGCCGGAATCCAGACGGTGTAAAATCAATTCGCCAACTTATAATGGAAGTTATTGATACTCACTTTCAAGAAAAAACTCTTCTTAGAGAAAATCGTCAAAAAATTGTCAAGCAAATTATGGATGCAACTGGGCATAATCGAGTCCAATCAGCAAAATATTTCTCAGGTTACAAACGTCTCTTCGGTGGATATCAAGACAAGTAATCTTAAATAACATAGCACAACTGATGGGATGGTGTATAATTACACCATCTCTTGTTTTGTTTATAGAAGAAAACTTATGATCATTATTGTTGAAGGTATGGATCGTTGTGGCAAAGACACACTGATCAAACATATCAGAAAGCACAAGCTCAAAAATGTTAAGACTATGATGATGCATTGTGTGTCACCACCTTCAGGAGCTCCAATGCATTGGGCTCTAAAGCATTACACAGAACTTCTCTCTCACATTACGAAAATGTCTGATTGTGGTTGGGATATCATTCTTAATCGCTCTCATCTTGGTGAAGACGTTTACGGCCCTATCTATCGAAACAGACCAGCTGAATGGGTTTACACATTGGATGCTCAGTTCTTTTATACGCGCGACGATGTCATGTTGGTTACTGTTGTAGACAGTCCAGAGTGTGTCATGAGTAGGGAAGACGGAGATAGTCTATCTAGTAATATTGATGACATATCAAAGGTACGAGAGAGCTTTATACGTGTTCATGGCAAATCCCAAATTAAGAATAAACTTCTTTACGACTATACAGAAAATTCAACTTCTTTAAAAGACATGATACGTGGAGTCGATTTTCAAATAACAGACAAACTTCCAGACAGGGGATACTTTAATGGAGATGCCTAAAGTAAATGATATACGAATTCAATTTGACAACATGCTTAAGCACGAGCAATTCACAATTGATCGTACAGGAGTGAAGACACTTGAAATCATCGGAGCAACATTCATTGCAGACGAAGACTGTATTATCAGAGAACCAAACAAAGATTACATTCAACGAGAGCTTGATTGGTATAAATCACAGTCACGTTACGTCATTGACATTCCAGGAAAAACACCAACCATTTGGCAACAAGTGTCAGATGACTTTGGCAAAATTAATTCCAACTATGGCTGGTGTGTATGGTCGGAGGAAAACGGAAATCAGTTTGATAATGTCGTCAACGAATTGCGGAAAAACCCGAATTCACGAAGAGCAGTAATGATCTACAATCGACCAACTATGCATATTGATTACAATGAAAACGGTATGAATGATTTCATGTGTACGTATGCAAACACATTCTATATTCGTGATGGTAGACTTATCAGCCATTACTTAATGAGATCTAATGATGCTGTGTTCGGATACAACAATGATTACGCCTGGGCTAAATATGTTCAAAAAGAACTTGCAGATGAACTTAATATTGAAGTTGGTGATCTAATCTGGACTGCTTCTAATTTACATATTTATGAAAGACACTTTGGATTCCTTGTAGACTGGATAAATAGTGATACGAAAGGCGCCAGCACACTCTAGAATGAATTTTAAAACTAACTAAGGATAACCTATATGAAATACACATTGATTCGTAGTCAAGGTTTGAAGTAGGTTAGTGTCAACAAACGTACATTGTTATATATATTGACAAGAGGATATTACATGATAAGTCACATCGTTATACCAACATTAGGTAGAATTCATAATCAAATAACATATAATAATTTACCTGATAAGTATAAAAATATAACTAAATTTATAGTCCAACATCATGAATTTGAAAAAATGGCAGAGTTATATGGAGACAAAGTTATATGTTTGCCAAAAGAAATAAATACTATAGCACCAACAAGAGAATGGATTTTTAATAATTTTAAAGATTCACGTCACATGGTATTTGATGATGATTTGAATTTTACAGTAAAAGAACCCAATAAAGATTTATCTGATGGTGCACCAAAATGGATATCTTGGAAATATACTGATTCAGATTTTGATGATATGTTTAATACTATTGATTCTTGGATGGACGAAGGTATTGTTTTTGGTGGATTGGGTACTACATGGATTGTGCCTAGCATAAATCTATGGCCATATAGCGAAAATTATAGAGTTATGACAAACACTTTTTATAATGGACCTTTATTTCCAGTTGATATTAAATGGGATAGAGTGCCAGCAGCTGAAGATTTTGATGTAACTCTCCAATTGCTAACTAGTGGAATTAAAAATAGAATTTCTACAAAATACATGGTTAATCCATCAGATACAAATACTGACGGAGGTTGTTCTGTATGGAGAAATATAGATGTGCATAACGAATCGCAAATAAAGTTATCAAAGTTGTGGCCAGATTTCGTAAAAACTAAAGAAAAGACTGCTAAATCTGGGCCTTGGAAAGGATTAACTAAATTAACTACACATATTCAATTTAAAAAAGCTTATAAATATGGTGTTGCTAAATTAGAAAATTCAGAAAATTCACTATTTAGATCGTATATTTAATGAATAATCATAAAATTACATTCGCCCCGCTCATACCACTTATTGGTGGATTTCCACTTGGTGCTGAATTAGCTTTAAATGTACCACCATCTGCTATATATAGTTATAAAGGATTTGAATTAAATGATTCGCACTATGTAAATTATCAACAAAAAATAAAAAATAGAAACATTCCATATGTTTCAATAGACGATAAAGAAGACTTAGATCCTGTTGATATTGTAGTATGTACTCCTCCGTGTGCTGGATTATCTTCTTTTAACTCTAGTAAGAATCCTGATTCACACGGCCCTGGGTGCGCGCAAAATGAATGGATGTATATTAGTATAACAGATGCTATTAAAAAATTAGATGCTAAAGTCATATTAGTTGAAAATGCTCCAGCTTTATATACAAAAAAAGGTAAACCGGTTGTAGATAAAATATATAACATAGCTAAAGAAAATGGTTATTCTTTGACTTTATATAAAACCTCAACTATTCGTCATGGAATTCCACAAGATAGACGTAGATGTTTTGCTATTTTATGGAAATCTAAAGTTGCACCTTATATGAATTTTTATAATCATAGTTATGACAAATTTGACGATTACGTTTTATCATATAAGCCTAATAGTATTAATTTAGATCATACTAACACAAAAATATTAAGTGATTCGTATTTTAGATTTTTAAGTTATAAATTTTGTAATCTAGATATACGACAAATGGTAAAAGATAGTAATACAAAATCAGTTTTGCAATTTGTGAATAACAATAAACTGTTAGATGAAGCTATAGATTTTTTTAAAAATGATGGTGATGTTAAAGCATATGATAGTGCTCTATACATAAAAAATAAGCTATCTGCTGGAGGTAATATATGGGATAGCTCTATAAACATATATGACAATAATATTGGTGCTCTAACTGGAAGAAATATGACTTCAGTTCTACACCCAATAGAAGATAGATCATTGACTATTGGTGAGTGTTTATATATTATGAGTTTTCCAATTGATTTTGAGTTATTAGGTGGAAAAAAGAATATGAATCATATTGCACAAAATGTTCCAGTACACACAGCACGTGACATTGTTCTTGAAGCAAAAAAATTTATTCTTGGTGAATTAGAATTTTCAAACTCTGATTTTGTTAAGCAGAATAATTGGAAAGAAGAAATAGATTTTGAGTCTCATTCAGAAGAACAAATTATTGATTTGTTTGAGAATCAGTAAAGTTCTTATATTTTAAATAATTTCAACGTCTATGATATATAGTTGCAATATGTTAAACTAATCATAATTTTAAGGAAAAATAAATGGCTGAATATAATTCATGTGCTGATCTTATTCAAGATAAAGACAAAGTAACAGAAATTGAAAATGCATTCATTGAATCTGATGATCCTTTGCAAGACATGCTTAACATGCAAAATTGGCTACAGACAATTCTTGCAAAGAAACTACCAGAAGATAACATTAGTCCAGACCAAGTAAAAACAAAAGGTCAGATGGTTGATTGGATGGATCGTAACTACGATGCTATCATGGATGAGTTTCGAGAGCTGAAGAATGCTATTGGTGGTATGAGCAAAGGCGAAAAAGAAGCATCTGCTGTTTGGAAAAAGTGGAAGGCGAATCATCAAGATATTTCAAATGAGTTAATTTCTGAGATGCCTGATGAAGATCGGCTTGAAATGCTATTTGAAATGATTGACATCTGGCACTTTATGATGAACAAATTTCTTGCACTTGGACTTACTTCCAAAGACATCTATATTCTATATATGTTGAAGAACGCTGAAAACAAACGTCGTTATGATAGTGGATATTGATTCTAAATTGTTCATAAATTGCTAGCAAACTTTGATATAATAAAAGGATGGTGTAAAGCCATCCTTTTTTATTGGAGATTTTAATGTCATCAGATCAAATGTTCTACACTTATTACTATAAACAAGGTAATAAGATATTAATTCGCTACAAGTCAAACAACGATCCTGTCACTAAATCAAAAGTAGTAGATTTCTATAAGCCAACACTATATACAGTGACAGAAGAAGAGACAGGCTTAAAGAATATCTACAATCAAGACGTTAAAGCAGTTGAATTTGATTCAATGCGAGACGCTAAAGGATTTGCTGAAGAGTACAAAGAACTTCCAGAAATAGGAATCTGTGGTAACTCTGATTATGCCAATCAGTTTATGATCGAATTGTTTGAAGGTAAAACTCCAGACTACAACGCCGATCTTATTCGTATTGGTATGACTGACATCGAGGTTCATGCAACCGATGGCTTTCCTGATCCTTATGAAGCAAAGTATCCAATCAACGCTATCACCACATATGATTCTGTAACAAAAGTTTTTACGACACTTGGTCTTGAATATGATGGTTGTGGCGGTTGGTCGAAAGATAATGTTGACAAAAAGATCAAAGACCTAAAAGTTAAGTATATTGGTTTTATGGATGAAGAATCTCTACTTCGTGCATTCCTATCCTATGTACAAGAAAGCAGATTTGATGTACTGACTGGTTGGCACTCTGAAGGTTTCGACGTACCTTACATTGTAAACAGATGTAACAAAGTACTTGGTGAAGCATACACCAAAAAGATGCTATCTCCGTTCAATAAAATCGATGAACGTGAAGTAAGAGCTAACTTTGGTCAAATGCAAACTGTTTATAACTTTGTAGGTATGCCTCATCTCGACTACATGCAAATCTACAAGAAGCATACTTATACTCCACGTGAATCATATCGTCTTGATTTTATCGGTCATGCTGAACTTGGCGAAGAAAAGTTGACTTATGATGATTATGGCGATCTTCAAGACTTATATGAAAAGAACTATCAACTATTCATTGACTACAACATTCGTGACGTAGATATCATCAAACGTCTAGATGAAAAGCTTGGACTGATGTCTCTCATATATGCTATGTCTTACTATTCTCTATGTAACTTTGAAGATACAATGGGTACTGTAAAGATATGGGAAAAGCTAGTTGCTAAATTCCTCTATAGTAAAAATGTCGTTCCTCCATTCCGTCGTGAAAAGATTATTGAAGAACGAGAGTTTGAAGGTGCATACGTTAAAGAACCAATAAAAGGATTTCATGATTGGGTTGTATCATACGACTTAAATTCACTATACCCTCACATAGAGCAGCAATGGAACATTGGGCCTGAAACTCATGTTCCTATAAATGTTTTTAAAGAAAAAGCATTAGAGGAAATTAATGAAAGACTTAAAGACTTTGATTAAAGAATACTTTTTAACCAATAAAGGTCATCTTAATTCATGTTACAGATTTTGATGTACTGTCTAAATATGATAATATATGCTCTTTATTAAGTTCTGCTTTATCAATTAATGATACTATCGTATATTCTAGAAAATGTACAGTAAAGTCAATATTAGAATCCAATAGCATTTATAGATATTACGACTGTGGACAGAAGAGGTACGAATGGATAAAAAAAGATTATTAGAACTTAAAGAATACTTAGAGAACGATTTTAAAAAAGAAATAGATAAAGTCAATGTTAACTATTTCTTAAATGAGAATATGTCTAAAGACTTATCGGATGTTTTAAATATAACAGATATGACTATTACAGCAAACGGTGAATGCTATCGTACAGATCGAATGTCTTTCTTTTCTGAAATCAAACGTGAAATATATTCTGAACGTAAATCATACAAGAAAAAGATGCTAGGCTATAAACAACAGAATGTTGATGCTGATGAAAGTGGAAGCAAATCTGATAAAGATAAATATGATGCTTTAGAGTCTGCTGCTAATAACATGCAGATGGGTCTGAAGATTCTACTTAACGGTGGCTATGGTGCTCTTGGTAACAAACACTTCTTATACTATAAGGTAGAGAATGCTGAAGCTATCACCATGTCAGGACAATTGATCAATCGCTGGACATGTAGCTACATCAATGAATTCTTACAGAAGATATTTGATTCAAAGCAAGCTTTCTGGATTTACAGTGATACTGACTCTGGTTACTTTACGATCAAGCCGTTTGTTGATACGCTTAAAGATATGGATCGTGCTAAGCTACTTAATACAATTGAACATTTCTCAGACGAAGTGATTCAACCTAAGATTGAAGAACGCTGTCAAGAGCTTGCTGATTATATGAACTGTTATGAGCAGCGTATGTTTTGGAGTAGAGAGATCATATCCAATCGCGCAGTATGGGTAGGCAAAAAGAAATATGTCATGTCTGTATTTGACGATGAAGGTACTCGCTATCTTAATGATCCCTACTATAAAATTATGGGTATGGAGTCAGTTAAGTCTAGCACTCCACAATGGGCTAGAACATATCTGAAAGAATGCTACCGTGTATGTATTAATGAATCAGAAGAAACACTACAGAAGCGTGTTCAAGAGATCGTAGATGAATTCCACTCTTTATCTATCAATGATATTGCAATGCCACGTGGTGTTAACAATATTGGTAAGTGGTACGATGAAGATAAACTGTTTAAGAGCGGTACACCAAAGAATGTTAAAGCTGCGATTAATCATAATCAAATGATAAAGAAATTGAATCTTAAACGAATCGAGCCTATCACTGATGGAAATAAAATCAAGTTCGTTGAACTGAAAATGCCTAATCCTACAAGTGTTGATGTAATCGGATTTGACACTTATCTTCCAAAAGAATTTGAACTCGAAAAATATGTAAATCGTGAGCTTATGCTAGAAAAGTCATTCTTACAACCACTTCGTATCTATCTCGATGTGATTCGATATTCGGAAGAAGAAAAAGTTGATATGTTTAGCTTTTGATATCATTATCTAATAGATGTGTGTTACAATATATCATATTCACTCGATAGCAAAGAGATACTTATGGCAAAACTTATACTTACATTAGAATCAAACTCTGGAAAAGAGGATTTGTTTCGAGAGCTACTTACGACTTGTAGCACTAAGACAGGTGTATCAGGGACAGTAAACGAAGCAGTAAGTTCAGCTGATGAATATATGTTTACGATTGATTTTGATACGGCTGAAAATACAATATGCTTTATTGATCAAATGTTCTTTCAAATCGAAGCTCCTGATGAAGGACATGAAGATTTGATTAAATCTGACTTTTCAATCTTTTCCGATGGAGAAGATAAGAAAGTTTCTTCATATCTAACTACAAGGCTTCATAAAAGTTTACAATACGATATTCAATTGCTTGATATGGTAGCAAGTAGTATTGCCGAAGATACTGAATTTCTTAACTCATCTCAAGACAACGTCAAGAAGCGTTTAACTAGTGTAGAAGAGTATCTAAAGAAAAGTGGTATTATCTACTATCAGCAATTCATGACAGATGTCGTTGATGTTTTAGGAGATGCAGGTTTCCTAGACAAAGAAAAGGTAAAGAACAAACTGTTTAATACACTTCACTAAGGAATCATATATGGGTTTAGCAGATAAGTTTGCAAAATCAACAAAGCTCTATGGAGCTGGTAAATTTTCAAAAATACTAGAAAAGGAAAAGAAACTACATGACACTGGAGTGTATGGTCTTAACCTTGCTTTCAGTGGTGATCTATTAAATGGTGGACTGAATCAAGGTGTTACTTGTCTAGCGGGTAAATCCAAGTCATTCAAAACTCTGTTTGGTCTGATTGCGTGTAAGGCGTATCTCGATGCTTATCCTGATGCTCACATGATCTTCTATGATTCTGAAGGTGGTGCTTCACAAGAGTACTTTGAATCAGTAGGCATTGATGTTGAGCGTGTTATCTATGTTCCAGTGATGAACGTTGAAGAGTTAAAGTTTGACTTGGTCACTAAGCTTGAAGACATTCGTGCAGAATATGAATCCGCTAAAAAAGAAGAAGATAAACCAAGGTTTGTTGTCTTTGTGGATTCAATTGGTAACCTTGCGTCTATCAAAGAAGTACGAGATGCAATGTCTGACAATCCTGCTGCTGATATGGGTACACGTGCTAAGGCTCTGAAAGCATTCTTTCGTATCGCAACTCCTTACTTTGATCGATGTGAAATGTCAATGATTGGCACTATGCATACTTATGATGATATGGGATCAATGGGTGCACCGAAACAGATTATGTCAGGTGGTTGCTTACTTCCTGGTACTCGTATTCTTACAGCACAAGGATCATATAAGAATATTGAAGATATTGAAGTAGGTGAGTTTGTTGCTACTAAGAATGGTATGAAAGAAGTACACCAGACTTGGAATCCAAAAACTTTAGAAAATGGAAATCCACAATGTATCTCTGTAGAGTTTGAAGATGGATTTATTGTGGAATGTAGTGAAAATCACAAGTTCCTTGTAAATGATCAGTGGGTAGAAGCAAAAGACCTTAAACCCGGAGATGATGCTCAAATTAAAGCTAAGAAGGGTGCTAAATGAAAGTAAAAAGTGTTGAACGAATCGGTAAGCATAATGTATATGATATCTCTGTTAGAGATGAAGAAAACTATGTACTAGAAAATGGTGTTATCACTCATAACACTGGACCAATGTATTCTGCTAACAACGTATTCATTGTCGGTAAACGGCAGATCAAAGAAGGTAAAGATGTTATCGGTTGGCAGTTCATTCTTAACGTTGAAAAGTCTCGTACTATTCGAGAGAAGTCGGCGATTCCATTTGAAGTTCTTTATGGCAGTGGCTTAGATACTTATTCTGGTCTACTTGATATTGCGATTGCTACAGGGCATGTTGTTAAACCTAAGATGGGTTGGTATGCAAGAGCAAATGTTGAAGACGATAAAAACTGGCGTCGTAAAGAAACATCAACTACAAAATTCTGGGACCCTATACTGAAAGATACAACATTCAATGAAGCTGTTAAGAGTATGTATTGCTTCGGTGGTGGTGATCCTTTGCTTCAGAGCAAGATCGATGATATGCTCAACGACGGCGAAGAACTTGATGAAGACACTGGAGAGATTCTTAATTCTGAAGAATAATCCAATAAACAATGATATAATAGAGGGTTCTTAAACGGACCTTCTTTTTCTATAGGGATTCTCATGGTATCAATAGAACAATCCATCTTTAAAGCATTACTATATTCTGATGAGTTTGTTCGAAAAGTTTTACCTTATCTTGAGAGTGAATATTTTGATGGATATCAAAAGACACTATTTGAAACGTATAAAGAACTATTCGACAAATACAATACCGTTCCTAATCTTGATGCTTTAGCAATCTCCCTACAGAAGAGATCTATTTCAGAAGGTGAATTCTCTGAGATTGTCGAACTGATTGATGAATGCTATAATGATAAAGATGATCTTCCTAACATTGACTGGCTTGTAGACGAGACAGAAGATTACTGTAAGAATAAGAAACTTTATTCTGCGATCTACCGATCAATTAACATTCTTGATGGAAATGATAAAGAGTTAGATGCTCATGCTATTCCTGACATGTTGGATGATGCTTTGTCTGTATCGTTTGACACTACGATTGGTATGGAGTTCTTTGATGATGCTGACCGTCGTCATGACATGTATACAGACGAAGATGCTAGAGTTCCATTTTCTCTGTCTGCTCTAAACCGATTGTCAAATGGTGGGCATAAACGAAAAGCATTAAGCTGTATCCTAGCGGGCACGAATGTGGGCAAGTCTGCTATGATGTGTTATCTTGCGGGTGAATTACTCAAGCAAGGTAAAGATGTTCTGTATATCACAATGGAGATGGCAGAAGAATTGGTGATGCAACGTGTTGAGGCTAACCTTCTCGATATATCGACAGATGATCTTGAGAAACTTTCTAAAGAACAGTATCTTAAAAAGGTTGATAAAGTTAAGTCAAAGACTCATGGTCGATTCTTTGCGAAAGAATACCCAACTAGCGCAGCTCACTCTGGCCACTTCAGACATTTGCTTAAAGAACTCAAACAGAAGAAAAAATTTAATCCTGACTTCGTCTTCATCGACTATATCAATATCTGTGCATCTTCCAGATATAAATCAATGGCAGGAGTGAATTCGTATACGTACATTAAAGCAATCGCCGAAGAGCTTCGTGGTCTCGCTGTGGAATTTGAAATTCCTATTATGACTGCGACTCAAATCAATCGTGATGGCTTCAATGATAAATCACCAGATATGACTTCTACCAGTGAATGTCTTGATCCATATAGTGTCATAACTGAAAAAACTAAGGGTGATATACTACTAAAGGATGTTTCAGTTGGAGATGAAATATTGTCACATGACGGATATAAAGTTGTAAGAATGAAACACTGTCCAAAAATTAAAAAGTCATATAGAATTAAAATGAAATCAGGAAAAGAAATTATATGCAGTGCTGATCATGTTTTTCCAACAAAAGATGGCCGTATGTCAATAAACGATGGATTAAAAATAAGTAGTAAAATTAGTTCTTATTGAGTTTAAATGCTTTCCGGTATAATAGAATATCATGGAATAGCATGGCACCCTATAAGTATCGAAGATGATGGTGTCTTTAGATATATTGGGGAATTTTTTGGCAAAAATAGAGAAGATGCCTATCTAAAAGATAAGTATAAAGAAGAAGTTGCTAGAGACAATGGATTTAAGATATTCTCTGTCTGGTCAATTGAAACAAACAAAGAATATAAAGTACTTAAGTTTATAGAGGAAAGTATTAATGAACAATAATATTTATGAGAAATGTTTAGTACAAGCAGATAAATTGATGAAATTTGACAGCAGTATTGAGTTAGATATTTTTCAGATAGCCGATTATATTTACAAAGAAGAAATTAATAAAAAGGAGCGCGAAGAATATACTGATCAAAAGCTAATTAATTTTAATGATGAAATAATTGAAATTGAAGAATTAGATGAAAGAGAGCTTATAGACATCTCTGTGTCTGGTGATAATTTGTTTTATGCTAATGACATCTTAACAAAAAACAGTTTCGGATTACCTGCGACACTAGATTGGTTTATTGCTGTAACACAAGATGAAGTGTTGAAAGATAATGGGCAACAGTGTGTTCATCTTCTTAAAACTCGTTGGGGCAATAAATCTCATGCAAAACCAGAGCTTGTCAATATCGATTGGGATAAGATGAGATATTCTGATGTAGGTGGAGAACCAGAACAAACAGCTAAAAAGGTAGGCAAGCGAAAGCCAGGTGATGGTAAGAAAAAGCTTGAAAAGAAAGTCACAGACATAGAGTGGGATTAAGCCATGTTTAGAAAAAAGAAAAAAGATGAGCTGATCAGTGCCTTTGAAGCTTCTGATCTTGCAAAATCAATAAGAGAAAAAGAAGCTCGCTATCGAGAAAAAGAAATGGACATAGCAGAAAAGATTAGTTATCGAGCAAACCTTGGTGTAAAAATTGCTTATATTCTGTAATACTTGGTGAGGAAGAGAATATAATGAAACTCTGTACTAAGAAAGGGTACAGAGTAAAATTGCTTTCTATTAATTCTAAATATGCAAAATTGGAGATTATGTGGTGAAAAATCAAAAAGGCTTTACTTTAACTGAACTGTTAGTTGTTGTCGTGTGGATATTGATAGTATTCGTTTCCGCATGGGGATGGGTTTGGAATATCATTAAGCTTGTTGATATGGACAGTGGAGTTACTGGTCTATTCGTTCTACGAATCATTGGTATTTTTCTTGCACCTCTTGGTGTAGTAGTTGGATTTATCTGATGTCCGAATCAGAACTTTTTCTGAGAACTTATACTAGGTGATGATATGAAATACGTTGAAGGAAATTTGATTACACTTGCAGAAGACGGTGAGTTTGATATTATTGTTCATGGTTGCAATTGCTTTTGTACGATGGGAGCTGGTATCGCTAAACAGATCGCAGAAAAGCTTCCTAATGCTAGATGTGTGGATAGCATGACTATGAAAGGAGATCGCAATAAACTTGGAATGATTACTCAAGCTCGAGTATCTGGTCAAGCTCTTAGACAAATTGCCCCAAGTGTTAGAGGTGTGAAGCCAATCAATTACAACTTCACAGTTATCAATGCTTACACACAATACGGAATGAATCCTGCCGAAAAGCCAGTTGATTATCAAGCTGTGTACAATGCATTCAAACAGATAAAGCTTCTTTACGACATGGATGTGAAGTATAAGATTGGTATTCCACAGATTGGAGCTGGTCTTGCTGGTGGAAATTGGGACGCTATTGAACAGATCATCGACAGTTTGAACTTTAGTGATCTGTCATGCGTTATTTTTAAATAGAAAAATGTTTACAACTGCTCAATTCCTTAGTATAATGGATACATCAAATGGCAAAAACCATAAATCGAAGGAATCTAAATTATGACTATTAAGCTGACAGAAATGGAAGAGAAAGTACTGACAGGAATTGACAACTCTGAGTTTGGTGATGATCTGACAGATCAAATTTGGACATGCAGCATTGAGAATACTGTTCCTAAGGGATCGCTTGGTGGAGTGCTGGGAAGTCTCTCGAAGAAAGGTCTTGTGGAGATTATGGACTGGGAAGAGAATATGCCTGTAGTGAATCTTACACAGAAAGGTGTTGAAGTTTACACTACACAGATCAACCCAAATCCTGTTAAGCCACTTTAACATGAGGGCTTAGCCCCTCCCTTTTTTCTAAAATTTTGAAGATTGGAGTTTATATCATGATGAACGGCAATCCACATTCAGAAGATTTCCAACAATATCTTATTAAGCAAGGCACTCGTGAACAGATCATCGAATGGCTACAATGGAATGATCATAATGGTTGTTACAGCGATGCAGAGAGCGCCCATGAAGGTCTCTCTCCATTAACTCGCGAACAAGCAGTCGAACTTATTGTTGATCAAAAAGATAGATAATTATGATAAGTATTGATAATGAATTTTTACTCATAGCTGCAGGTCATGAGTCAAAAGTTAAAAGCGATAATGCTTATGACGCAGCTTTGGATTACGTAAATGATCACAAAGGATTTTACGGAATGATTGAAGTCATTGCTCCCGAAAGATGCTTTATGTTCATGGTTTTGAGAGATGGGAATGTTATTAATTATGAAGGTTAAAGATTGATCTTAAATGACTGACTACGTGTCCTTCATTTTGATATAATAATTATGAAGTAGTAGTAAACCAGCGGAGAAAAATATATGTTTGAAGTTATTGAGCTTGGCGATTTGCGTACAGTAACATCGCAAGCAGCAACGAATCATGTCTATGTTGTAGACGTATCAGGAAGTATGTATCCATCACTTCCTAAAATGCGGCAGCATCTCAAAAACATCGTAAGTATGGTTGCACAAGAAGATGATACTTTCACAGTCATTTACTTTAGCGGTAAAGGACAATGTGGTATCGTTTGTGAAGGCGTTCCTGTAAAAGAACTTGGAACTGTGCAAGCTGTACAGAAAGCAATTGATCGTTGGCTGACACCAATAGGATTGACTGGATTTGCTGAGCCAATTCATCTCGCAATTGAAACAGTAAAGAATCTCGACTCTTCTAAATTCAATAACTTTGTGATGTTGACAGACGGTTATGACAACCAGTCAAATCGAACAAACATCATTGGAAACTGTGAACGATTGCCTGAAGTATTTGAAAGTGTCTCGTTTATTGAGTACGGTTGGTATTGTGATCGTACGCTTCTTGCTAAGATGGCTGAAGTGTCTGGTGGTTTCCATGTATTCGCTGGAAGTTACAATGAATATGAAGTTGTATTCGACTCAGTAGTCTCCGATGCAGTTCGTGAACCGAAAGTCGAAGTTCTTGTGAATAAGAAAGCAAAGCATGCTGTCTATATTCATAACGGTAAAATCTCAATCATTGAACCAGAAAATGGAATTGTGAAAGTTCCTGAATCCGTATCACGTGTTTCTTCAATTGTTCCAGGCGACGTACTTCAGAAACATCTCAGCGATGAACATCTGTATCTGATTCTTTATTATGCAGTGAAGACAAATCAAAGTAAGCTTGCATGGCGCTGTCTTGAGGCACTTGGCGATGTTCGAATGATCAAGGACTACACCAATGCGTTTACACGACAGGAACTGACAGATTTTCTTGATCTGACAGAAAATGCAGCATTAGATGAAAAAGCTCGATTCATTGAAAGTCAAGATTTTGACTTTATCCCAGATGAGAATGCTACTACAGTTCTGGATGTTCTGGATGTATTGAACATTGATGGCATCCGTGTAGTGTTGGATTCGCCGTACTTCAGTTACAATCGCATTGGCCGCGCTACAGAAGCTTCAGATGAATTGCCACGATTTGTGAAAAGCCCTTGGCAATATGCTAAGGTGACAAATCTTGTCTATAACAGTAGTCGTCCGAATGTTTCTCTGCAAACTCTGATCACAGGTAGTGTTGAATTACCAGAGAATGAGTTTGATCTGAAGAGAGTTCCTTCGATTCAATGGCGTAATTATGCAGTCGTCAAAGACGGTCTTCTCAATATGACATCCCTACCACTACTTATGCCACGTGAGACATACGACACTATTAAAGGTATGGATGGTGTTGAGATTGATCTAATTGAAGAATATGATGACGGTGCTGAAAGTACAACCAATGGTGTATATGCAGTAGTAACATTGGAACGTACTCCTGTCATTAACCGTGCAATGTCTCAATCAGTCGACTTCAATGACTTCTGCGATATCGTAAGACGATCATTTGAAGTCAAGGGTCTGATCAAAGGTCTTAAATCATGTCTGACTGAAAAAGATGGCAAGATTGAAGGATTGAAAGATAAGTACGGTGAAGAAGCAGCGAAGTGGCTTTCTGATCTTGGTGTACGAGATTATGGATTTAGTCCGAAAGTTACTGTCAAGGATGCTACTGACTTTTACTACAGCACCGAGCTGGAATATAAAGTCAAGGGATTGTCGAGTCTACCGTCTGCTAATGCAATACAGAAAAAGATTGATGCCGATAAGCCACTCACTGTTTCTGAATATCTTGTGAAGCAGGGCATGGTCAAAGGACTTGGTAAAGGTGATGAAGAAGTCAAGCATCTTATCAAGAAATACACCGAAGAGTCTCGCCATCTCGATTATGAGTTGAGTCAAGTGGTCTACACTATCGTTATTGGTAAGACTTGGTTCTCTGATATTGAGGTTGACGAAGAACCTCAAGCAACAGGAACGATTGACATTGGTAGCGGAAAGTATAAGCAACAAATAACTGCTCATATTGTCAAGAAAGAAGTGAAGATTTGATATAATGTAATTGAAAGGGAGGGTAACTCCTCCCCAATTTTAAAACATGGAGATATATAATGTTGACGATTAACCGTAATTCATGGCACTTCAAACTTCTATCGAGAAAAAGAAAAATCATTGCTTCAAATCGATCCGATACTGGTAGCCTTAGTCTATGCACTTACTTTTGGATGGTAATGACTGAGCTACTTATTTATGCGCGTGACATTATTTTATTCACAGCTATATGCTATGTTGCAGGGTTTCTTTTATATATAATTGGATATGTTTGGTACTTTACAATTGCTTACGGAATGTTTGATGTTATGACATTTGATATTAATGCTATAGAAAGTTCTATAACATTACACGTCTTAGGATTAGCATGTGCATTCTTTTATTATTCAGTAAACTTTGTCCAATGGTTATATCGTATTGAAAGACCAAAGAAGCAACCCAACATTCTAACAGAATATGTTAAAGCTAAGAAGCAAAGGATTTGCCCAATGATAAGGATTGAAGAATGATTAGACAACTCGTATCACTCAGAGTAGTGAAAGAAGTCAACCCTATTCCTAACGCTGATGCAATCGAACTGATTAAAGTCAGAGCATGGAATGTGGTTGCAAAGAAAGGTGAATTCAAACCAGGTGATGTATGCGTCTACTTTGAAATTGACTCATTTCTACCTGCTGATGATTCGCGATTTGAATTTCTTAAAAAGTCTGGAGTTAAGAAAGGTGCAGATGATAAAGAACGTATTCGTTTGAAGACAATTAAGTTACGTGGTCAAATTTCTCAGGGACTTGCTCTACCAATTGAGCAATTCGATGAATTAAGAGGATTGCCTTTAGCAATTGATGTCTCTGATCGTTTGGATGTTATTAAATATGAACGCCCTGAACCTAAAGATACAAATGCTGCAGGTATTCGTCCAGACTTTATTCCAAAGACTGATGAAGAACGCATTCAGAACCTCTGGGATAAGCTTAGTGAAACAGAACAAGATACGCTATATGTTCCAACACTAAAACTTGATGGCTCCTTATGTACTGTAGCATTCATTGGTAGTGACATGGAAGATCAATGGGTAATGAATCACGAAGATATAGATGAAGAAAAGAAAGCCATTGAAGTTCGACATGCAGACACTGGAGAAAAGTTCGGTGAGATCATTGTCTGCTCAAGAAACATGCAGCTTAAGTACAATCCTGACTCTCATTTTTGGAAAGCTGTAGAGAATGCTCGTCTTCCAGATATTCTCGGAGATATTGGAGAAGACCTAAGATACTCTATCGCAGTTCAAGGTGAAGTATGTGGTCCAGGAATTCAAGGAAACAAGGATAAATTCCCTAACTTTAAATTTTTCGCGTTCAATGTGTTTAATATAACTACTCAGAGCTA
>Ga0307971_1000504_pt1 | contig 20150 bp, 13 predicted proteins | sample OrgLakmetagen714_FD_201820 | JGI IMG/M metagenome (GOLD analysis project Ga0307971, IMG submission 201820) | Saline water microbial communities from Organic Lake, Antarctica - #714 | ecosystem: Environmental > Aquatic > Non-marine Saline and Alkaline > Saline | place: Antarctica: Organic Lake... | reverse complement strand
TTCGTCTTCGTCTTCGTCTTCTTCTTCTTCTTTTTCTTTTTCACCGTAGATAGACAAGTCAAAGTCCCTCGGTTGTAATTGCATGACGTTATCACTTTCGCTCTCGTCGTCGTCGTCTGGATGATGTACTTTTAGAAAGCGATTTACTTAGACGTAGAAAGGGCGTGGACCAGGTGTCCAACTCCATTTTGAAATCGACTGTAATATGCACTGTCGTCCGAGCGATCAACATATATACACGTATAAAAGGTGCGTCACTATTGCACGACCACATGCTTACAAAACACGGCGGCTCGTCATGGAGATGAACAGGTGCACAATTGCGGGTTGCACCGAAGATGCGATTCGCGTGCTGGAAAACGTCGCGTGGCCGTCAGATCGCGCGCGAGATAGCGAGAACGACGGATATTACGATGGATTTGTCGCAGTACGTCCTATACCGCAGGAAACCATCGCATTCGATAATGGGTTTTTTTGCAACGATGGCGTAGACAACTTTTGTAAACATGAGCGGCTGTCTCGTTCGCTTTACCATGCCCTGTTGAGGCACCAGTGCATGTACGACTGTAGTCTTCTCGAGAAACACAACTACTATTACTGCTACGACCACCTCTTGTCGAAGAGGATCCCGGATGACGTGGAGAAGATGGCTTGTCTTCACACACTCGTTTCTCACTTAGGCGACCTCAACCGCGGCGTGGGTGGAGGCATGATCTCTCGACCCGTAGACGCGGGAAGACATAATCTGTTGCACTGCGCTTGCATGACGCTCCCGTTCAAGGTCGACATACCGGACGCCGGTGTCGTGCGGGCGCTATTGGACGCGTGCGTGGACGACGCCGAGCGTTCGGCGACCGTGAACGCCAAAAGCAGGGATGGCCACACACCTTTCACCCTCTTGATGGCTTCCCTAGGAGAGTGCGAAGACGACGACGATCATCATCGGTCCAAACAGGACCTGTACGAACAGAGGGAGCAGAACTTGGCAGACACCTTGAACGCACTCTTACGGTGGACGGACGCGGCGAACAAGAACGCCCACTTCGAATTCCCTTGCCACTGTGAGACGGTTCCTATTTTGTGGGAAAGATACGATGCAAAAAACAGTGGAACGGCCCTGGACGCGGCGTACGTTATGGGCTACCCCTCGGCCGTCTCGGCCCTGCTGCACGCTGGCACAGACTGGACGGACGGTTTCAGAAAGGCCACTGAATACCAAGGAGGAAGCAGGAATTGCGAAAGATCGGCCGGCGTGACTCTGGACGCTCTGCTAGATCCCGCAGTACCCGCTCCCACGCGAAGCGACATACGCAAGCAAGTCCTCTGGTTTATATTGCAAAACGTGAACAGCTCATGACGCGCTGAATCATGCAGCCAAGGAAGGTCATCTCGACGTGGATCGCAATACGGCGGTGGATACTTCTTCCGTACCAGTCATGCGAGTCTTCAGGTACTTATAAGTGTCGGGTCGGTCGAGACATCGGGCCGCCAGGATATCGCACACTCTCTCCGCTCCCCGACGCGACCAACCTTCGTCCAAAACGACGTCGAGTACCAGGTGGTCGCGATCGACCACCTTTCCCGTCACCCTGTCGAGACGAGTCTCCATCGCCCTGTCCATCGCCCTGGCGACGCATGTGACGCCGCCTCCTTCGACATCGAGAAACTCGAACGGGGAGTCCCTCAGGACGAGCGGATGACGACGCTTCGTTTCCGAAAACGCGGTACGCAGGACGTCACGAAGGTCTTCTGAAGAGAGCCTCGAACAGTAATTGATCACGGCATCGACGAATGCGTCCAAACACGCGGCAGCTCCCTTGGCGTCCACGGTCTCGTATTTCCTGCGACAGACGCCGTCCAGCGCGTTCGTCTCGCGGAAAATCATGTTCAGCACGTCCCTTTTGTGCTCGCACCATTCCGTCCGAACGACGTACATTTCTCTGTAAAAAGGGTCGACCGCGCCAGTTTCCACGGTCAAAAAACGCAGCATGTCGATGTCCGACTGCTCTACGGCATCGTTGAAACCACCGTTCGCCACTGTAATCAGGTCGCGATCTGTGACGTCCACCGCGCACCAGAGCGTGCGCGTCACCTCCAAGTCTCCATTGGCCAGTGCTTTACGGAGGGCGTAAAAGTGGTTATAAGCCACCAGGTCTCGGGCCGACCACGTCTCTTCATCTTCTTCTTCCTGCATACGGTCGATACCATCTCCGTACAACGTGCGCTTGAGCGTCTCGATGTCCCTCTGTTGGGAAGCATCGATCACCAGTTTCGCGGCGGACTGCATGCCGTCTTACATTACGATTCAACCCGTTTCGTGGCCTTATGCATATACTCAAGCTTCTTTTTCTTCTTTTTCTTCTTCTTCTTCTTCTTCTTCTTCGTCTCCATCCTCTTCCATGTCTCTTCCTTCTTCCTGTATGATTTTCACGAGTGACGTGTTTTCACGCGCCTCTCTTTCAATCCTCTTCAAACCTCTTATGATATCCGCGAGTTCCGACGCATTGTCCGCCTCGACGATCTTCTGTGTCGGAAACACGCCCCGGATCTTGGCCAAGGCCTTTGACGTCGCAAAATCGATGGAGTCTTTCACGGATACGCGGGAGCGCATGCCCAGGATCTCCTTGTTCAGGATGTACTCTAATATGACGAAGCTCATGATCACGATCGTGACGTACATTACCAGAGACCAGACCACACTCAGAGGCACGTTCAAAAAGTCGAGCATTGACGAGGGGAACCTGCGCGCTAGGAACGCCCTGAGCCAAAGCAGCATCGGGAGGAAGACGTTGCTCATGATTTCCTCGATCATGGTCTTGGTCGCCGAGCCTATGCTGAAACCCGCCGCGGCCGCGACCACTTTGTTGGCGTACATGAACTCGCGAAAGTCGTGAGAGAAGGACGACGAAGCGCCTTTCACACTCAAGCCGACCTGTATAACTTCGGCGTCTCCGGCATTAGACGCTTCGGCATTAGACGAATTCATCGAGATAGACGACAATAAGAAGACCCGCGTATATATTTCCTATACCGCACACTTTTTTTACACCATCCGTGCAACGAACGATTATGCTTCTTCGGGCACAATAAAAAACGCGACTCAATACAAAAAACGGAGAACGGAGAATGGAGACATTGCCACAGCAACAGCAACAGCAACAGCCCCATCGATCGTCGATAGAGAGCCTACACTGGCTGTGCATCGAACACATCGCCGGCCACCTGGTCGCCGACCTCCGAACCGACCCCTTCAAAGAGAGCAGGGGCGCGGAATTGGCGGCAAACCTAGGCCTCGTAGGATCGCCCGCGTTTTCGATGATATCAGAAATAGTATACGACGGTACGGTGGACGAGGGGTCACGCCACGCCAAGGCGTGTGCCGTGAAACGCGACGCCGAACGACGCGTAAGGTGGAGCGAAAACAGGGACGTTGACCGCGATCGGGCCAAGAAATGTGAGCACCTCGTATTGGCCTTAGCGGCCATTCGGTCGAACCAAGAAAGACGAAATACAGTTGAAACGGCTTTACCGGGATTTCTTCGTCGGAACGAGCCCTTTCCCCGGTTGGTCGGACGCCTCCGCGAAGAAAAGTACGCCAGGTCGGTGATGGCGGAGACGTGGGAAGAGCTGCTCGCCATCCCGGCGCCCAGGCCGACGCGCTGTCAGGTGCGTCCCGGGCCTCGAAAGTACGTCGCCGCTTTGCGCCAGGCAATGCACGACGACCAGTGGTTCGTCGGCCGAGAGTGTGCTCGGCGCGAGTACGGTCTGGTCAAGTCCGACCTGGACGTGCTGTCTCACCTGACGTATCGGCGGAGGCGCATGTACGACGTCCTGGAGGTCGCGAGGCTGTCTGTTGCCAAACACAGCGCCCGTGACGAGATAGGGTTTTGGGACGGCGCGATCACCGAAAAGGCCGCACTGAACGTGGCAAGCGCTCACCTCAAGTTCGTCAAAAGGATTCGAACCGCGGTGGACTTGCGCGCCAAAAGGACGCAACTGCTCCTCGCCTGGTTTCGAGAAAGGGACGGCACGCAGATCTCGTTGGACGAAGTCTTGGTCAGCAGGTCCGACGCACCCGATCTCGTCCGGGCGTTCGTCCAAACCAAGCGCTTCAAAGCGACAGATGGCGGATACCGTGGCTTCCTCGACGCGTCGTTCTCGTCTAACAACCACTGAAAAAAGAAAAAATGACGGCTTACTTATTCACTCATTCGTACAGATGACCGAGGGCTACGCCCTTGGAGGCGTCGTCAGGGAACAGCTCGTTCCACTTGGCGATAAGCACGCCGAACAGGTGGTCTCGTCGGTTGTTACCCTTTGCCATGTCCTTGGCGTTCAAAGCCGTGCGCAGCTCGGTCATCTCGCTTTCGTCCATAAAGCCCGCCTTTCGCAGGTCTTCGAAGACGGCATCAACGCCATGGGAGAGCATCGTGGCAACCTTTCCCAGGTTGATGGGTTTGGTCAGGCTTGTCTTTGTTCTGACAGCTGATATCAGATCTTTCAAGAACCACAGCAGCCCCTGGCGACTATCGGCGATGTCACAATCGCGATCTCCGCTGTTGTCATCTGAGTCATCTCCACTAGTGTTGCCATCGTCACCGCCATCGTCGTGTACTGCTCGTAAAGGTTGAGCATGTGGCTGTGGCTGCTGTGGCTGTGGCTGTGGCTGTGGCTGTGGGAGTTGCAGTGGTTGGGGCATTGACAGAGGTTGGGGCTGGGGCTGCAGTCTACGACGTGGCAGTCGTGGTCTCTCGCCAAACGACACCTCGGAAACACCGGAAACGTCTGAAAGGTCAGAAACGCCAGAAACGCCAGAAGTATCGGCATTCGATCGCTTTCCGCTATCCACCGATGTGGACGCGTATACTTTCCGATCGGACACGGTATACTGGACGTATACGGCATTCATTTTCGGGATGATCTCGAAGTCGATCACGGTAACGTCGCGCATTTTTTCCATGGTGTTGGTGTTCCGTTCCTGTTCTTTTTTACACCTGGTCTGGATACCTGACAAGCGTCGATTTTTTTTTTCATGGGGTGGGTGTAATCGATCACGTGACGACGGCGGGAAATTGTAAGCGCGATGTACTCGTGGCACCGTCATACGATATGGGCACGATGATGTCGGCCGCTTCACGGACGCCGTCCAAATGACTGACCAGGAGCACGCTCGCATACCTCCCCGTGCCGATAATGCCGTCCTGCAAGAATTCGGGCACGCGCGCGATATTGTCCGCGTCGAGCGTCGCGAATCCCTCGTCGATCACCAACTGCGCGCACGTGGCCGGACTGGCGCCCAACTGCGACAGCGCGACACGCATGGCCAACGAAGCGGCGAACCTCTGCATTCCGCTGCATTTGGCCATGGGCGTGCCATTCAAGTGCCACCCCAGCGCTCCTCCCTCGTCCTGTTTACACCACCCTCCCAGCGTCAACGGAAGACCCATCGAGCGCAAGAGGGCGTTGACTTCTTTCAGGATGGCCGGGAGGGCGCGGTGCGAATACACCCACGACGTAAAGCCGTCCATCAGGGTGCAAAGCGCCTCGACGTCCGCTTTGCGCTCCTCCAAAAGGTCGCGGCTCTCACACCAAGCCATGTGTTGCGCGGTCCATGCAGTGTGCTCTTCCACGGCCACGCGCGCGCGCATCAGGTCCCGACCGACCTTCTTTTCGGCCTCTCCGTCTTCTCGGATTCGCGCAACGAGATCTCTCTTGATTTTTTCGACGGCGATCACGGCACGCTCGCCTCGCACCTGCCATCTCCGCGCGTCAAGCAGTGCATCCACAATTTCGACAAGCGCCTCTCGACGCCCTTCAGACGCCGCGGATTCCTTAAAAGCGATGATCGATGACAAGCGTTGACGTGCCACTGCCAACTCGGATCGCCGTGTGTCGCGTTCTCCGTCGAGCAATCGAAAGCGGCCAGTCGCATCGTCAAGAGTTTTCCTCCTCCGCTCATTTTGTACGGACTGGTCTTCTTCGTCTTGTATAACGAGGTCGTTCGATATCCACCGTTCGAGTGCGCAGATGTCGTCGCGCACCTCGGACGCCGCACGTCTGTTTGCGCCGTGATTCAAAACGTCGTCCTGCTCGACTCGCTTTGTCTCGTTGGACATCGACAAATACAACGCCTTGCTCTCTTTGGCCGTAACTCGCGCCGCGTCATAATATGTCGTTGCCACTTTGACCCCATCTCTGGCCTGACTGACGGCATGTTCAGAAGCGTTCAGGCGCTTCAGGAGAGACCAACGACCGAACAGGCGACGCGAACCACAGCCCGAGCTAAACGACGAATCTCGCCAACGCTGCGACCAGAACGATACGTCCGCGAGTATCGCTTTCGTCACCGTAGGCGAAATCACACCGGTCGGCAAAGCGTCAGTGTCGCGCCTCTTAGTATTCGTCACGTTATCCTCGTCTGTCGCGTCTGTCGCATCTGTCGCGCCCTCCACATACTGCTCCTTCTTATTCTTCTTCTTCTTCATCTTCTTCTCATCATCGATGTCCTTTCCGGACAAACGACGTCGCTCGCGACAGGCCCAACAGTCATCGTTGTGGGGGTCCTCTTTTCGTGTAGACTCAACCTCCGCATCAATGTCCGCTTTCATTTTCAGCGCGCCCTCCATGCGTCGAACGGTCGCGTACACCTCTTCGTAGGCCTCCTCCGACCTTTCGTCGTATCCTTCTTCTTCGTCACCGTCATCGTGATCTTCTGCCTTCTGACTGTCGAGGCGGTCGAGGCGGTCGAGGTCTTCCAAAGCCCGAGTCAAAAGAGAGCACCTCCAGTCCCGGTGTTCCACGACTTCGCGCACTGCGTCTCGCCTCTCGGAAAACCACCGACCTCTTTCGACGGCATCCGTTCCACAGCCACCGTTGTTCTCCGATTCGGAAAGCTTCTTCGAGAGCGAGAGGTGTGTCCTTTCTCGATCCTCTAACGTTTTTTCGGCCTCGTCCAGCTCCTCTCTCCGTTTACGCGCCTCGTCCCGGGTAGCGGAAGCCCTCTCGAACAGACGCATGACCTTTTCCGCGACGACCTCTCTCTCGCACACCTGCTCGTCTGTCAACGCGACTACCTCTTCGTTTTTGAGATCCCGGAGCACGGTCTCAGCGTCTTGGACGGTCTTGACCCCCAGCACGTCGCCTTCTTCCGAGTGCAATGCTCTCTGCCGGACGATGGACGGTTCAGTCGATGCTCCCACCGCCGAGGCTTTCAGCACCTCCACGCGCGCCGAATCTGCGTCTGCCTCGGCTTTCGAACGAGCTTCCTCCGTCGCGACGACCGACGATTCGACGACCTCGCACTTTGTTTTCGCCGACAGCACGAGCTTTTCCAGGGCCACGTCGCCGTCTTCTTTACAAAAAGCACGGACGTACTCTAGGGGCCATTCGGACGACCAGTCCGAAAAACGTCGAGCCGTAGACGTCGCTCTTTCCGCTCTGATGGTGGCCGCTTCCAATTCGTCGAGAGTGTCGTCCATCGAATAGTCACCTTCGTCTTCGTTTTCGTTTTCTTCAGACTGTGGCGGTGACTGTGGCGAAGAAGACGATAATGACGACGACGTCTCGATTATGGCCGCTTTCATTCGGGCCAATCGGGCTTTCGCGTCGCACATACGTCCGTCGGCCTGCTCCATCTCGGCCGAGTATGTGGCCACCCTATCCTCGATGTCTCGAAGACGTATTTCCATGCGCTCCACCTCCGATTTGATATCCGTCGCGTCGTCGTACTCTTTCTCTCTCTCCTGTTCCTGGTCCAGTTCTTCTTTTTCTTTTTTTCGTGGCCGGCGAGCGCGAGCCCCTTCGATTGCGTTCTGGATGGCGTCGGACATGAAGCCGTGCGCCAACCGAGCCTCCTTCAGGGCGTCGGTCATGGCCCTAGCGCCGTCCAACGCCAAAGCGTCGTCCAGAAGCGCCTTCTGGTCCTGACCGCGCATCCCGAAGAAGTCGGCGTCGCTGCTCTGCGTCAAGAGAGAGCACAGGAGGAAGCCCCCCAGGGTGCCGAGATGAGCCGCTACCCAAGTATTTACGGCACTCGACCCATCTTTGACGGTTACGAGAGACTCGTTCGGAGGAACGACCTTGGACACTCGCGCGGAAGAAGTGGTCCGACCGTTCGAGCTCGAAGAAAACGATCGACTGACGCGAAACGTACCCTCTTCGGCGATCTCTATATCCACTGAACATGACGCGGGGCTCTCGGTGACAGGTCGCATTCGACACAGCGCGTCTCCCAAAGACGTCTTACCTCCGCGCGATACCATCGGTTGGCCGTATAGCGCCACACACAACACCTCAAGCACCGAACTCTTTCCTCTTCCGTTCGGTGCCGACAGCAGGGCGACGCGACCGTCTATCTTCGAAAAGTCAAACGTGTTTTCTTTGCCGTAACAGAGCATCCAGGACCAACGCAGGTGACGGAGTGAAAATCGTACTTTCGCCGAAGCCGCCGACTCCGAACGATCCCCTCCGCGCTCTCTCACTTCCGCGACTTTTTTCGCGATCTTGGCATTCCGTTCGTTCAACTTGGTTACAAGGGCCTCTGGGAGCGGCGAAGATATGGCCGTGTTTTCGTCGATCTCTGTCGCGAGAGACAGGGAGAGACCCTCGGGCGTGCGTAACCACCTCTCCCACCTAGAGAACACCGCGTCGTGATCGGGCCTCCCAGTTCCATGGTGCCGACGGAGATAATCCAACCAACATTCGACGCGCCCGAATTGAGAGAGGTCGATCGACTCCGCGGGTTCGTGGTGGTGGTGGTTCCCGATTTCGTCGTCCGTTGTAAATGAACCGGTTTCGGGTCGGACGAGGGGCGTGACGCTGGACGTGTTGTGACCCACGGTCCGGATCCCGCACCTCGAGTGCAAGGCGCTCCGGACGTCGTCCATGCGCCGAGTGGTCACCGCGCCTCCTCCCACCACTCTGACGACGGCTTCTTCGGGTAACCATCGAGCCCAACTCGGGTCGGACGCCGAGGCGCCCAAATCGACGGCGTGAGGAACGCCGCTGTCGCATATGGGGGACACCGCGTTGTGCAAGAGGAGGAGGGCGGAAGATGGGTCGAAGGAGAGGAACATGATACCCAGGGGGTTGACCACGTGGTACGCGTCCACCAGACGCTCTCGCAGGCGCCACGCCAGGAAACCGTGGGGGAACAACCTCTCTCCTGCGTTCAGCTGCAAGGGCGACCCGGAGTATGCCCAGGGCACGACGGATTGCCGCCAACCGAACCTCGCCACGTGCACGCAGGGTCTTCTTTCCCCGTCGTCGCCATTATCCTGATGTGCGTCCGTCTTCTTTTCGGTGACGCCGTGTACTTGCATGGTGTGGATGTCGCCGAACATGCACACGTCGTAACCCAGGGATGACGCGATCGAAGGGAACCCTGGAGCTCGCCCCCTGTCCACATGTTCGTGTTGAGAGGCGGACAGCGTTCGATACCCCGTTACTTGGCCGTGGTAAACAAAGACGCGCGAGTCGTCCGTATCGATATCGGCTGTTTCTCGGTTCTCTCCCAGATCCAACTCGCCAAATGGTATTTCGTCGAGGGGTCTTGTGTCCCCGCTGCAATTGCCCGGTGCCATAGCATCGCGGACGTGAAGGAGGCCGAACAGGACTCCCGTACCCTTAGTACCGTACACTCCAGTCTCGTTCATGTAGGCCACCGGAAGACGCTCGCACAGAGGCGCCAAAAGCTCTCCCAACAGGTCCAGTTTTGCACTCGAATGCGGAGTGGAAGTGTCGTCGAGCGCCAAGTCGTGATTTCCGGCGGTGACATACACGGGTGTACCTTTTCTGGTCAGCCCTTCGATGAGTTGATGCAAAAGCGCCACCGTCGTGGCATTAGCGACGTTCTTACAGTCCAATACGTCCCCAGCGATCAACACGACCGCTTCACCGTTCACGACGGTCGACAACGACTCGATACCATCCACCAGGTTACGGATAACGGCCAGGTGTTGACGCAACTTCCACGACGAACGTTGCTGTCGGTCCCGGTCTTCTGCGGATGTCCTCAAAAAGGGAATGTGCACGTCGCTCAGGTGAATTATTTGCTCGATCCTTTTGGACCGTGGGAGAGGGAGCGCAGTGATTCTAGATACTGACAGCGCCATCTCGTCTACCTATCCAGCATGGTCCGTCTGGTCGGACTTTATATATAAAAAAAATAAAATACGACGCCACCTGGTGCTTCTTCCTCATTTTTTTAATAATACACGCTTATTTCATATATTGGACGGTTTGGGGGGGCGCGCGAGCGCGTAGTTAGATAGTCTTATTTGGTTAGAGGTAGAGGTAGAACAATAACACTCTGCGTATGCTCTAGTGCACACTAGGATAGACACTAGAGTTGATGGAAAACGACCATGAAAAAGAACCAGAGAAGCGCCTGCGGTGTCTGAGGGTCCCCGATGGAGGGATCGCCACTGTGGACCTCCTGATGCGTGAGGAGGGCATGATCCTACGAGTGAAGTTTGGCGCCTCGACGGAGGTGTTCGTGAACCGAGAGAACGTCATCCGAGACCTAGTGGGCGCGAACCACCACACATCCAAGTTCGAGATGGTGATGAAATACTTCGACGGGGGATTCCTGCACTGCGTAGGCATCAGCTCCAAGACACCCATCCTCGACAGGGAGAGTACCGTCAGGATGGATTCCAGTACGGAATGGGGCCTTATCCAGAGCGCCGTTCGCGAAGGACGGTTGCTATCGACAGATTCGACGTTCAGAGAAATCGACCCTTCGAAGCCTCCCGTCAATACCATAGCGTTGGTCGTCGCCAAGTCTGGCGGTTCGCAGGCCAACAGACGCGGCGTCTTCCTCGCCTTGATCCGGGTGTGCAATTGTGGCGTCCTCCACATCGTCCAAGCTCTATCCCGAGAAGCAAAAGAAGAAGGAGGAGGCGAGAGCGACACAGAAAAACGTAATCCTCCATTGGATGTCGCGCTCGACGACTGCCTGAAAGGATACAGGATTTACACGTCCGACCATCTATCGACCGCTGTCTTCGGGTACCTCCCCACGTACTGGGACGGTTACAGTGACCTTGACTTCGAGGACGAGGACGAAACAAAAAACGATGAAGATGAAGATGAAGATGAAGAAGTTGAAGTTGAACTAGAAGAGGACGTTGCTGGTGTTGCTGGTGTTGTCGGGGTCGATGAACACGAAGACGAAGACCAAAGCGAAAGCGAGGACGGTAAAGAGGTCGCCCCTCCAAAGAGGAAAAAGAGAAAGACCGCCCCCGCATGCAAGCGTTACAACAGCTCTGGAGTGCGTTCGGAGACACACCACCCTATGGTGCTGCGACAGATGATGATCCTCCGCGAAATGGAAGACGGTACTCTAACGTCGGACAAATTGGCCACTATGAACGTCGTTGACGGTATGTTCGACAGAGTGACGTTTTACCAAAGCTACAGGGCTGGGTCTCGAGTTAACCCGTTCAGCAGGGGTGTCTCCTCGTCTTCTTCGACGGTGACTTCATTGGGAGAGTTTCGCGCCACGTATTCATCTTCCGCGATCGAATATTTTATGGCACGTTACGACGAAACCACAGCGGAACGAACATCAGAAAAACAAGAGTCGGAGGCACCGAATGCTTTGTCGGCACCGACCTTACCGAGTGAGCTGGCCCTGAACTTCGACGACGCCGACGCAGAGGCCTTCCTCCAAGACATATTCGACGACGACGACGACTTGTTCGACTTGGGCATGGATGCGATTTCTGGCGCCTGCGTACACAAAGATGAGGTGGACGCACACGCACGCGTGCACGTTCGAGTGGATGATCCTCAGCATCAGAGGACCCTGTACGAAAACGCCATCAGGTGCGCCGTGTTCAGTGACATGGATGCTGTTATGGAGGCGGCGTTCGCCGCGGTCAAATATCACATACCCGTCGTATCGGCCCCCCCCGACCGATCGAATGCGGATTAGAAACTGGCGAACGCCTTGGTACCCTTACCGCCCGTGACATTGGCGCCGGAGGGGCTACCTTTGACGGACCCAGTCATACTCTGTTGTTTCTTTCCTTGTGTGAAAGCGGATACATATTGGTCACCCACCTCGTCCGAGTCGGAAAGCGCGGAGTATTTTGACTTATTTTCTTCTGAAGTAAACGCTTCTTTTGCCTTGTCTGCGGCAACTTGCTTCTTTTTGTGTGAAGTGAAAGCCTCTTTTTTTTTGTCGGCGCTTTGCTGTTGGCGGGCTTTGTTGCACAATAAATCTCCGCTGGCGGTCCACAAACAGTTTCCGTATTGAGACGAAATGGGAGCTCCTTGCATTAGGTCTAAAGATATGACGAGGTAGGGTGCGTGTGTTGTTATACATGTATCAAAATAAAATTATTTCGCGAACGGGCGTATATGAATGAAAAATAAAATTGAGTCTCGGTCCTTGACGCTGCTCCTCGCTCTTTCTCCTCGTCAGATATTGTCAACACCGAGCACGGGGTGGTCTAAGGCGTTCTTGAGTGGGTTGTGCTTTTTCAAAGAGGGTTGTCTTCCACTTCCCCGTTTTGCACCTTGTCCTTTGCGCGGTTTGATTTCTGCTTCTTCCTTTTCTTCCTCGTCGTTCTCCTCAATGATCAATTCCTCGGATTCAGACGTGGGGACGGAAGCAGGCGACTTGTGCGCGGTTCTAGGTGTCTTTTTCTGGGGCGTGCTCTTGTCCGCAACTGGCTTCTGCGCCTTTCTCTTTCCCGCGCCGCCAGTCGTTTCGGTGAGAGGGACGCACTTGTTCCTGGGGCGCTGCTTGGTGTCTTTCAGGTCATCCGACTTGGCCATGATGCCTTCACGGTTGGTGACGTTGGTGACAGGGTCGGGTGACAGCGTGAGCACCACGGGCTGTGCCACGTGGGGATTGGAGTACACTTTCACTGACCGGACCCGTTCATAAAACTGCTCTTTCATGGTCTTCAGCTTGTTCACCACATCTTCTTGCACGGTGAATCGCTTGGACTCAAACTTTTGGAGGCTGAGGCATGCCGCGTACCGGGACAACAAGTTGAAGTCATCATCTTCGCCTTGTCCGGATAGACTGACATGCACCGCGTACAGAGGATAAAGTGAGATGAAGAAGCCTGGGATGACGCTGCGGACGCCTTTGATGTCGGATGCAGTAAAGTTGTCACCCGTCAACACCGTTGTACACCTCATGTCGTAAGGATCGAAGACGGGGACTTTGATGACCGCCTCGTAAAGGCAGTTGTTGGGTACCGTCGGCATGATGCAACCCAGGCGCAGATCACCGCTGTTCAGCTGCAACACGAAAGTGTGGCCCGTCAAATTGCGGTCGTGGCCTCCCATGGCGCTCTCCATGCGTTGAACGGTCTGGACCAGGTCGTCGAACCCGGATACGGGGGTGACACCCCCCTTGGGATCTCCTTTGTCGACCTTTGTCACGAAATCCTTCTGATGCTTGACGAACTCTTGTGGGGAGGTCAGGTGCTCGTGGGCCGTGTCGTTCAGGAAGAGGAGGTCATGTGTCTGACCCAAGCGCCTGATGATGGTGTATGACTGCAGGTTAGACCTGGTGGCGAAACTCACCGCATCTTGGTCGGTTGAATCGACTATCTTTTTCAGGTCACCATCGAACAGTGCCAGGACGTGCAACGCCGGAGCTCCTACCACCAAGTGCTGAATCAGGGGGGGGTCCTCCTCCAATTCGGTCAGGTCTTCGCTCTCTTCTCCCTCTGCTTTCTCTTTCTCTTGCTCTTTTTCTTGCTCTTTCTTTTTCTCTGTGGACTCGGAGGACAATACGACATAGACGTCACTGTTTGCGAAGCCACGGGCAATAGCACCGGCGTTGGGCCCGATGGGCGCGATGGTCACCTTGTCTGAGCAGTCCATTTGTGCTGTTTTTGCTATTTGTGAATGCTTGTAATGCTTGTTTTTGGGCCAGTTGGTAATCAAATTTTATTTGCTCTGTCCACTTGGACACGTTATAATGCGGCAGGCGAATAATGTTACACCTCTGATTTTTTTCTTTGTGGAATACGAAAGCGAACAACAACTTGACGTTATGTTATGTATCCTATTGACCGAGTCAACTTGGCACGCCATGTATACGGAAGACAAGTCTGTTGTTGCGAGTCAGTCACACGACTGTTGCGAGATGGTTACAGAATACCTCGCGCAAACATTACACAATTGACAACTCAGATAATCGGTCAAAAAAAGGAAACGCCATATCAGAGTTGGTTCGCGCGGCGATCGTAAACGGGGGAAAAAAACGCGCGGTGGCGAATTATTTCAATCGGTTGGAAAACGTCGTGAAGGAAAAGTATGAGAAAAAGTCGCCGCTTCCACGTCTGAAAGTGGCGTACGGTTCAGCCCGGTTTGCACCAGGAGGATACGGCCGCATGTCGACACCGACGACGTCAGTCTTTCGAGCGTGTCAGCACCGTTTTCCGACAGCGGTGGTAGACGAGTTCAGATCGACGATCATGCACAGCGCCGGCCGAGGAGCCCTGAAGCTGGTGTACAGTCAAGCAATGAGAAAGACGGTGAGGGGCTTGCTCTGGTGGAATCACACCAGCCCATTAGGCAAGCACTTCGTGAACCGAGATTTCAATGCTGCAAAGAACATCAGCCGCTGTTTTACGACCCGAGTTCGTCCCGTGGAACTGACTCGAAACAGTAGCCCAGCTATTTCTAAAGAGATAGGTGTTCGAATCAGAGTTTGAAACAAAAACTGAACCGCAGCAAGTTGCCACTCGTCGTTTTAGAGTGGGAGAAACTCTGCTGAGAGTAATACTCTTATACGATGATGGTGAGGTGAGGTGTAACAAACTTCCCTTGCCTGAGTATATGTATGCGCCCGACCTCGACCCCGACCTCGACTACAAGCTTTCCGTTTACTTTCCTTTTACGGTTTTTTTTCTTTCTTCGTGCTACTGCTGCTCTCTTCCTCTTGTTCTTTCTCTCTGTCTTTCTCGTCTTCGCCGTCCCCGTCCTGGTCGCCGTGTTGTTTCCCTTGCTTCCCCGTTGTCTTGCGCCAGATACTGTACACACGTTTCCTGGTGATCTGGACGTCGCTCCTCAGACGCAGGATGGCGTCTGCCATGTACAGGTTGAACGCGATGGACAGAGAGAACGATATGATGACCGCCAGCCAAGTGAACCACCCCATCTCGTCGGTCCGGTGAATATATATATATGGACCGCATATTATAGGTGTACTCAATGTTGCGCACGGGAGTGTATAACGACAACGGAGGAAACGCAGGGGCGTCGCTTTTGGCTCCCGGGGACGTCACGAATGGAGAGGCGTTCATCACGGTACCGAACGAGACGGGTATCCTTCGGGTGGGGCGCGGTGATCTTTCGAAGAGCGCCATGGTGCTCGATGGCGACGGATACTTACAAATAGCGGGTTCTTTGACATTCGTCCCGTTCGATAACGAAGCGACCTTCGAACAGGTCAGAGAGGCGCGGAACGACGAGAACGCGTTGTTGTGGGTGGATGGACCCACTCGGTTCGGCGCGAAAACGACACTGTCTAATCACGGGAGCGGTGACGTTTACACGCCGTTGTTTGAGGTGTTGGGCGGTCCGACGCACTTGCGCGAAGGTCTGGCGGTCGGATTTGCAGACGGATACGACGGCGAAGAGGAGAGAGAGGCTCTGTTCCGTGTAAAGGGCGACGGAGGAGGTTGGATAGAGGATGGACTGCGCGTGGGGGGCGTGATCGCGGTGGGTGTGTCCCGTAGATCGGACGTGAAAGAGAGTCTGGGTCTACACGTCGGCCCTGGTGGGAACGCTCGAATAGAGGGTGACGTGTTCGTGTCGGGCATACACGGCGTAGGCACCGACCGGCCTAGAGAGCGACTGCACGTCGCCGCAGCGTCCGAAGAAGAAAAAGAAGGTGGTGAAGGACAGGCCAACGCTTTGGTAGACGGGATGGTGTACTGCATGTCAGGCGCGGGAGTGGGCACGAGCAACGTGGGAGAAGGGGTTGCTCTGCGTGTCGCGGATGGATTACGGACGGTGTTAGGAGGCGAGACCGAGGCGCGCCTTGGCCTTCAGGTGACATCGTCTGACCTGACCGTCGTCTCTGGAAAACATGGAATTGGAACGCGCTCGCCGCTCGCCGCGTTCCACCTGGCAAACGACGACGACGACGACGGCGAGCGTCCGGAGCAGGATCGGAACCACGCGTTACTCGAGGGTCACCTGTTGGTCACGGGACGAACCGGGTTGGGTGCGTCTCTGGCGTCTTCGAACGACGTCGCCCGGGTGCAAGAGGCGCTCCACGTCGGCCCGGGTCACAACGCCAAGTTCGAAGGCCGCGCTTTTTTTACGGGAGATGGTGTCGTGTTCGGGGGAAGCAACGACGGAGGCGCTTCCGAGTCCGACTTCGAAGGATACGCGTTCGACGTACGAGACACCTGGGACGCGAGGTTCGGTCGAGACGCGAGGTTCGGTCGAGACGTGAGCGTCGCCGGAACCTTACGGGTAGGCGAAAAACGATCTACGGAAACGAACATGTACGATGACCGTTTACACTTGGCGGACGGCAACCTGTTCGTCGGCGGCGAAGCGTATGTCGCGAATCGACACGGCGTGGGCACGCGATATCCCGCAGAAGCCTTACACGTTGCGCGAGTGCCCGGTTCCGGTCCCGCATCTGCGAACGCTCGTGTCGACGGCGATATGTACGTCGCGGGGATGCATGGCGTTGGCACCAGCAACGTGCTCGAAGCCCTTCACGTTGCAGGTGGAGGCAACGCGCGCTTCGACGCGCACGCCTACGTGTCGCTCGGACTGTCTATCGGCGGAGGGAGCGCCAGCAACGCGGTGTCGACCGACGCGTCCCTGGCATTGGCGGTCGAGGGGGGAGAGTCGCGGTTCGGTGGCGGAGGGGTGCTGGTGAGAGACGGTGGTTTGGCCGTCGGAATGCCCTCTTTCAGCGACGAAGCGTTAGAGGGAGCGTTGCACGTCGGGCGCGGTCGTCGGGCGCTCTTCGATTCGAACGTGTCCGTGCGAGAGAGGCTGGGTGTGCGCGTGTTGGCGTCCGACGGCAGTGGAGCCGCCGGAGTACCAGAGGAAGCTCTCCACGTCGGCGGCGGGGGGAACGCCAAACTGGACGCCGACCTGTACGTCCGGTCCGGAGTGGGCGTCGGCACGAGCAACCTGCGCGAGGCGCTCCACGTGGCACCCGGGAGGAACGCGATGTTTGAGGGAGCCACGTTGTCGGTCGTCAACGGCTGCCATCTGGCGGTGGGCACCAGCAATCCTGGAGCCAGGTTCCACCTGTCACGCGAGGACGGTCTCGGGAGCGACGCGCTGATAGAGGGGGGCGTAACGATCGACGGAGGCTTGGCCTCCAAGAGCGCGCGCGTGGACACCTTCCCTACCGACGCAACAGAAACGTCTTTTTCGTCCTCGAGGTTCGGAGCGACGCAGGTGTCTATACAAAGACGAATAGTCGACTCAAACGAAGACGCAGGATATCCCGAGTTCCACCAGGCCTTCGTGAGCGCGCCCGAGAGGGAGGCGGTCGGTATCGGAAGCAACGTGTGGGGCGTCGGCGCGCTGTATCCCTCGAATTCGAATTCGAGCTCAAGCTCATCCAATCTTTCGAACTCGGTCCGCGTAGAAAACACGACCTCGGTGTTCGGTCACGGAATATCTCCGCGACATGTTGCGGAATCGGGTGCGGGCATTTTCATCGACAGCTCCACGGGATATGTCGGCATCGGGGAACACGCTCCGAAGTACCGACTGCACGTGTCGCGCGGCATCGTGAGAGACAACACCGGCGTGATCGGGCCGATGTTACAGCTCCGCACTCCAGCGCAATATGACGACGTCGCAGCGGGGTCGTCGCTGGTACTGGACCGAGACACTGAAGCGGGCAACCCCGGGTCGGATACCTCCAGGCCCATGTTCAGCGGCGGCTCTAACATGGTGCGAGACGTGGACGCGACCACCTTCCCCGACGGAAGACGACTAGGGGGAGACCAGTGGAACCGGGTGCGCTTCGTGTTCCGCGGTGCTCTTTTGACGGACAATTCGGCGTCCTACGCCGACATCCGAGTGGAGCGGTTCGATTACGACCCGATCCGTAGGGTAGGTCGTTACGTGGCGGCCACGTCCCCCTTTCGTCTGGACACCGGCAGCGTGGGAATGGCCACGGGGTACACCACGTGGACGACGCCCTGGGTACAAGCTCCGACGACTCATTATGTGTCATATCACTACGGCCTCAGAGTCGTTCGCGTCTTTCCGGAGAGGACGCAGATGACCGGAACAGAATCGGAGACCGTTCCGACGCGGTTCCGATTTGGCTCCGTCTATGCTCAGTTCTCGTCATCGTCTTAGGTCGTCGTCGTCGTCCTGTAGACCAACGATCCCGTGGCGGTCCAGTCGCCCGGAAGGAAATTGTCGAGGTTCAAGAAGAAAGTGTCGCCGGCCTCGGCCACGCTGGCGGTCCCGGAACAGCTTCCTCCCGTGGGCACCTTCACGACGCGCCCGTATTTGTTGACGACGCTGTTGATCCCTTCGGCTTTCACGTACGAGCAAAGCTGACGAGCGGACGACGCCACGGTCGCCACATCTTGGGGCAAAGAGCACTCTATGCTGTCCGCGTTGGACAACACGGTGAAGCCCAGGTCGTAATGCAGCCGGACGGTCTCGCCGACGACCGAATAGTCTGAAGTCGTGACGTTGACGCTGACGCTCTCGACGTTCGAAGACAATATCTGGAGGTCCCACGACGCCCACCCACCGCTACCGCCACCGTCTCCGCCGCCACCACTGCCTCCTTCTAACACGTCTATCCTCCCCGAGAGTTCAGAGTGCGAGCGATTGAGCGCGTCCGCGGTGGGAGCTTTCGTGACGGAGCTGTCCGTAAACGAGTCGACCAGCATCACAGCGCCCGCCCTGTGCGTCGAGGCTCCCGACACGGCTTTGACGAAGTACGCAAAGTCGTCGAGGAGGGAGGAAGCGTCGGGTAGGTTGAAAGTGTCGACCCCGTCTCCGTCGCCGTAGTACGTCCCCGTGACTTCGAACAGATCGGCGAACTGGGCGCGATTCACCTCTGATCCGTCAGCTCGTAAGAAGCCCACGGGCACTTCGATCGTCGTGGCGTTCATGTCCTTCGCAACCCCGATGACCGTTCCAGGAGGGATCTCCCTTTCGCGCGCCGTGATGAGGGGCACCATATTTTTCTCGGTGACGTTGGGATCTTCCGTGCCCGTGCCCGTGCCCGTGCCCGTGCCCGAACCGGTCACGGTGAGAGCGAGAGCCCCCACCTGCGCGGTATGGCCCGTAAAAGCAGCCACGAACGTCATGTCGCTAGTGTCCAGTTGGTGCACGACCGCGCTGTCTCCCGAGATGTACACCCTTCCACCGGACCCTTGACGCACGGTGACCGGTCTCGTCGCCAGGCCGTTGTACGCTCCGACCTCCGACATGTCCGCCACCGCCAGCTTGCGCGCGGTCACGTCCAGGGAGCAGGTGTACAAGAACCCGTCCGATCCGAAGTGCAGGTCCTCTATGCGGCTGGAGTGGTCTTCGAAGCTGTCGAGCTCGGAGAGGTCGGACGTCGAGTGTTTGATGACCCTGCCGACGTCTCCTCCGGAATAGAACACGGTCTCGTCGTTCGGGTCGATCGCCAGGGCCCAGGTGCTGCCTACCGACGAAAAGCTCTGTAGCGCGGAAAGATCTCCGGCGGCGCTGAGTGTAATGGTGCCGTCGAATGACCCGGAGAGGATGCCTCCGATCGACGCGACGTATATCAGAGAGGTCACGCGGTTCGTGTGCACGGATCTCATTTCTGCCTGGGTCATCGTGACGGGATCGATCTTGTGGATCTGGCCGTTCCCGAGTCCGGCGTAGACAAAGCCGTTCGCGGCGAACATCAGCGACCACACCGGGTCGATCGCGCCTGTGTACACTGCCTCTTGTGTCATCGTTTCGGCGTTCACCTTGTGCACGTCGGTGTCAGATGACCCGGTGTACAAAAACCCCCCTCCGTCGGCTTCTGAATCGGCGCCGAAGACCGCGGACCATACGGCCCCAGAATGTCCGGTGTAAATGAGGACAGACGACATGTCGTCGGGGTCGACCTTGATGGCTCTTTGATCGGCCGAAGCCGTGTACAGATACTCTTTGACGGGAGTCGATCCTCCGTCTTGCGTTTC
>Ga0307971_1000491_pt1 | contig 20538 bp, 2 predicted proteins | sample OrgLakmetagen714_FD_201820 | JGI IMG/M metagenome (GOLD analysis project Ga0307971, IMG submission 201820) | Saline water microbial communities from Organic Lake, Antarctica - #714 | ecosystem: Environmental > Aquatic > Non-marine Saline and Alkaline > Saline | place: Antarctica: Organic Lake... | reverse complement strand
ATACAGTATGTGGATATATACGAGTATATACGTGTATATACGTATATACGTGTATATACCGTAGGTCATTTTTCCATATATACGGTTTGAGCCATCCCTAGTATCAACCAATCCAATGGTGGCTGGTGGCTGGTTGGTGCCCAAACAAAGAGCGTTGATTTTGTTATCCATGTTGCTCTAGCGCAGCTTCGTTTGCGGAGTCTTAGCCTAAGTGACTATATTTGCTTCATATCCTGATCATGTCAACTAATACGGGTACGTTATGGGTATGCGGTGCAGCGACACAAGGGCAGTTTTTGTCATGTCCTATTTCGAGGCGTGTGCGAGGCGTTGGCGCTGCGGGGCGTAAAATCGCAGCAACGCTAGAAGATGGCAAAGTTCTCTTCCTTGACCTCGAGCGAACAGAAAATGAAAGATCGAACGACGATGATGTTAGCATCAGTGGCAACAGCAGCATTAATAGTAGCAGCAACGGTTCAATGAACAAGTTTCAAGGAGCGGTAGCATCGGCTAAAACGGGACCTGCGTCGAGCAGTGGTCTAGTTGCGGTACCGTGGACGGCTGCGGAGCACGTGCCTGCTGCAGCCACTGCGTTGAGTGGCGGCAGTGGCTTCGGCGTGCTGCTTTCGACGGCCGGTGAAGTCTTTACTTGGGGCGACTCCAACAAGTGGGGGGAACTGGGTTTAGGAGGGCGCGTGGTGGGCGACGTAGGGACGCAGAAAAAGGGCACCCCGCTCGAGCAATCCGTTGTCGCGCAGGCCACTGGCAGCTTGCTGGCGAAGAACGTGAAGCACGTAGCGGCTGGCAGCGCTCACGCCATGGCCGTGAGTGAGTCGGGTACGCTATACGCTTGGGGGCGTGGGTTCGAGGGCCAGACCGGGTTGGTTGGTGAACCCATACCTAAAGCGACAGACGCGCCGCGCGTCGCTGGCGAACAAACGAAGCCGCCTGGGGTGGTACTGAGCCCGAAACTGGTCAAGTTCAGTTCCGAGCAGCCGGTGGCGACGGTAGCGTGTGGGCACAACTTCACAGTGGCGATCGTCAAGCAAGGTGGCGTGCTTTACGCGTGGGGCGAGGGCGGCTGCGGCCAATTGGGTATTGGCCGTTGCAAAAAGTACGTGGAGCGCCCGACACCGTGCGACCCTTCGGCGGTCAAGCGCACCAGCCGGAAGCCTGGTGGGAGCACGTCGTCGGCCGCACCCAAGTTCGTGGACGTGAGCTGCGGGTGGGCGCACGTGCTGGCGCGCAACGCCAACGACGAAGTGTACGTGTGGGGCTTGAACGCGCACGGCCAGCTGGGTTTGGGCCACACTGACGCGGTGAACCACCCGGTTATGCTCACGTCTCCATTCGCCGAGACTCCCGGGGGCGAAGGAGCTATGGACGTCACTGACAGCGCGCTGGACTCCAGCGAGCGGCCGCCCCTGTATTTGCGGGACATCAGTGCCTACGGTAGCGGGTCTGCAGGCGTGCGCCCGGACGGCCGAGTGCTGAGCTGGGGCTCGAACCGAACGGGCCGCTTGGGCCATCCCAACGACGACTCAAACACAGGGGGTCCAGAAGGCAATGAGAACAGCGGCAGCAGCAGCAGCAACGGCGGCGGTCGGTGCTTCTTGGAGCCCAAATTAGTGGACGGCATTGCGGGCCAGCGCATTTCCATGGTGAAGCTGGCGGCCGAAGAGCTCGTGGCGTTTGCGCCCACTACCTTGGTGCGGCTAGAGCCTGCTGCAGGGCCTATGCAGGGCAACAGCCGCTTCGTGATTGCAGGCAGTGGGCTGTGGGCTTCCGACAACATTGTGGTGAAGTTTGAGCCGGTGCCCGGCGATGTGCTGGCGCGGATGCACCCCGAAGCTGAGTTTGAAGCGTTTCCGAGAGCCAGGTCCACGATTGGTAAGTTTCACGTGGATCCGTTCACGGGCGCGCAAACGATTTCGTGCCGCACGCCGAACATGGCCGACACGCAAAAGAGTTTGAAGAAACTCATGGCCGCGTACGGGGGAGCAGACGGCACGGGCGGCGCAAACGGCAGCAGCGGCGACGGTGGTGGTGGTGGCAACTCGGGTGGCAAGAGCAGTGCGCCAAGCAGTCCCACAAAGGCGCCTTTTCTGGCGAGGCAAACTAGCGTTGGCGGGTCGAAAGCGGCAGCTGGCAGTATCCGTGAGTCGAAGCAACCGAGCGGTGGCGCCCTCAGCCCACGAGGGCAGGGGCAGTTTGAAAGTGGACCACAGCCGCCGCATCCCCAGCCCATGACCATTTCCGTGAGCATGAATGGGATCGACTTCGTGCCTGTGGGTGAGAAGCTAGCCGACAGCGGCAAGGGCGGCCTCCGAGACGGCAAGAAATCGAACAAGGGGCGCAATGCGCTCGTGAGCCGAGACGGTGAGAGTGGAAGCGGCAGCCGGGCAGCGAGCCATGCCGACGCGATGAAGAAAAGCTTGCAGCTGCGGTCGCACGGAATGGGGCCCGAGCTGAAGCATCGCTTGGTGTACAACTTTTACGCCTTCGCGCCCTTTCAGCTCACCACCGTGCACCCTCGGCTCCTGACACTGCCGCCGCCTTCTTCGTCGCCTCGCAGCGTCAGCAACGAGCCCCCTGTCTACCTGTACATCGGAGGCTTCGGCCTCTACGAAACGAACTCTATTGGGGTGCGCCTCACGGCACCTGGCAAGAAACCCATCGTCTGCACCGCCACCGACGTGGTGTGGCTGGAAGCGGGCGCCATTGGCGAAGGAAGCGACCCATCAGGGGCCAATGACGACTCGCCTAATGCGGCCGTGGCAGCGGCAGCCGCGAACAACAACAACAGCAGCGACAACGGCGATGGAGTAGAAGGTGCGCCCAGCACGGGTGTTTACGTGCGCGTGAAGTTGAATGACGTCATCCGAGAGCTCGAGGCCGCCGGCAGTTTGCCGTTTGAAACCTCGAGCATCGCGGTCGCGCTCAACGGCCAAGATTTCCTGGCGCTGCAAGGGGCGCGCGACGACAACAGCGTGATGCTGTACCGGGCCAAGCTCGACTCGTTTTACCCGCTCGCGGTGCCGGCTATTGCGCCACCTGACCCCTTAGATTCCGACCCCAATGGATTTGGGGTGCCCCTCACCCTCAAGGGCAGCGGGTTCTTTCGCGTGGACAAGCGCGCTAGCTGTGGGGACAAAACTTGGCACCTCAAGCTGCGCTTGGCAGAAGACCAACTGGCCGAGCCAAATTCGGCTGACTCCGCCGCAGAGGGCACCGCGGTTACGCCTGGGCAAGGATTTGAGCGGCAACCCAGTTTGAAAAGCGACACGAGTGACGACTTGGCAGTTACACCTGGAGGCGAGGCGGGTGTTGGGGCAGGGCGGGGACAGCGGCGAGCAAAGAAAGCAGCGCCGGAAGTGTTGGTCCCCTGTCGCTTCGAAGACAACTTCACCTTGACGGCACTCTTGCCGCCGTTTCCGCTCCGCGGTGGGTACTTGCAAGCTTTCAACCGGCGGGCGAGGGGCGCAACCAAGACTGGGGCAACTCCTTCGTCAAGTTTCAGCTCGTCGGCGTCGGCGTCGCAAGTCCCGGTGTCCTGGCCGTCGCCTTGGCCGTCGGTCGCCAATTTCACCACTGAAATCGTGATGGCGCGGGACATTGGGAACCTTTCTAAGCTCTGGGAACAAAAGATTAAAGACGGCGTGGTCGCGCTGCCACCGCCGCAAGCCTTGTCTTCCAGCAAAGGCAGCAGCAACGACCAATTCGCGCCTTCGTTGGCGCTCGAGTCGTCGTCGACGACGACGACCACGGGACTTGCGCCGCTGTGCGTGTACTCATTGCCTGGCATGGGCATTGGCGCAGCCGGTCCCATGGCCCTCACGCTAACGCGCGCTGCGGGCAGCTTTGCGTGCGGCCAGCTCGTGGAGTTTGTGCCCACGGACCCCGCACAAATTGCGCTCTTCGCGTCGGCGCACAACCAGCCTGGCCAGGCCAAAGTCCGCTTCGCGTTTTGCTCCCCCGACGGCACCGCTTTCGTGCGCAGTTTTCCCGCCGCTGCAAGCGCTGCTACCGCCAAAGAACTGAAGAAAGCGCCGGCGCCTGTGCCGGTGGAACAAGACGAAGGAGCAGGAGGAGGAGACGCAGGAGGAGGAGGCTCTCTCGCTGGTGGTAGCAGCATTGCTGGCAGTGGCGGCGGCGGCGGCAGCGTGGCAAGTGGCGGCAATGATTTCGAGAATGCATCGTTGGGCGGGGACGACTTTTCCGTCGTGTCCTCAGTGGGTGGGCGAGCCGCACTCGGGGACCCGAACGACCCGCTGCTCGAAGTGAACGACGACGATGACGACGAAATGCGCGAGTCCAAGCTGGCCGAACAAGCGCGCCGCAGAGAAGCGCTGCAAGCCTACGACGACGCGCAAACAGCCGAGGCCGCGGAATTGGAGCGGGCCGCACAGGCGTCGAGCCCCTTGGTGTGGTATGTAGACGTGCCGGCAACCGTGGAATGCATCGACGTGCTTGAACCCCCTGTACTGGTGCTCCCGAAGCCAAAAGTGGACCCAGCCGCTGCCGCTGCAGCCGCTGCCGCAGCGGAAGCTCCTCCAGAGAAGCCCGCTGCCAAGGGCAAAGGCAAGAAGCCCAAAGTGCCGCAGAAAAGCCCGGAGGAGGAGGCAGCCGAAGCAGCAGCAGCCCTGGCGGCAGCGACTGACGCCGCGGCTGCTCTGGTGCGCGCCCCTCCCGTGCTCCAGAAGCGGTGGGTCGTGCGCTGCCAGGCACCCGGGTTAGCCCGGCGGATGGCGGGCGGCGTGGACTTCGTGTTGCCCGATCCAGAACCCGTAAACCAGCCCAACAACAGCAGCAGCAGCAAGGTGGTCGATGGCAGTGGGCTTATTGCGTCGGTGGGCAACATGAGCAGCCCGTCGGGCCGAGCGGCGTCATCGCGCGCCGTGAGCCGAAAGTCCGCGCGCAAGCAGCAAGAAGAAGACGCGCGCCTGGCTGCCGAAGAAGAAGCAGCGCGAGCTCGCAAGCGCGCCCCGCCTGAACCGTGGCGCGGAATGCCGAAGAGAATCACTTGCCGCACCTTCGTTGCCCTCAACGGTTTGCACTTCCACGATTGGCCTGTGGCCAAACAGTCAACCTCCTCTTCGTCGTCGTTCGATGGAAGAGGCGCAGCTACTGGTGGAAACGGAGGAGAAAACGAATTGGTACCGGTGGACCATGCCGCTTATCTTTCTAATTTAGCGCTCTTCGGCGATCAGGGAGGCGGCAGCATGACCGAAGGAGGCTCGGTGGCGTCTCGAGGAAGTGCTAATTCCACCGCTACCAAGAAGAGCGCAGCTTCGGCGGCGCCGTCAGCAGCTCCCTCCGCGGCAGCGAGCAGCGTGGGCGGAGGTGGCGCGTCACTCGCGTCGAGCATGGGCGGTGGGAGCCTGGACGGAAGCTTCGACGAATTCGCAAACGCGTTCCTGTACCGGGGAGCGCCACCGCCGCTACATACGACGGTGTTTACCTACCTTGCCTACGGGCTGCCGAACTCGGTGGAAAACGTCTCGACGGGCGGTGGCGCCCTTCGGCCTGGCAGCACTCTTTCGTTCCAGGGCGCCAATTTGTCGTGCGTGCCTGGGGTCACGTGCGTGCGGCTCACGGAAATGATTTACCCCAGTGACCGCAGCGAAGCCGGGAGTGGTGCTGACGACGACCGAAGCGTCGCAAGCAGCGTCGCAAGCGCCCCCGGCCATGACAACAACGTCGCCAACGACGGCTCCGACGCAGCAGAGCCGCCAGCTGCTGCTGCGGTGGAAGGTTCGCGGTCTGTTGTGTTGCCTGGGGTCCCTACCAACGAAAAAGGCGGTGGCGTGAGTTGCGTGGTCCCTGATTTCGGCGTTGGAACGGATTCGGTTCTCCTCAAAGCCGAGCTATTCCTCGGGGGCATGGGTGTTGTGGAAGCAAGGGGCGATGGCGAGCGCGCCTTGCCTACCTACACGACTACTCCGCTGGAGTACATTGGAGGAAAAGTCGAGGAAGAAGTGAAAGAAAGTGCCATCGATGCACTTCAAGGCGAAGTCGAAGACGATGAAGCTGCTGCCGCGACTTGAGATGTGTGCGTATTGATATGTCATTGCGAGATGCAATATTTCATTTGAAACTTGATTATTTGTTCGAACTACTAATTTCACTTGCTAGAAAGGCAAAATTTGACACTTCTATCGGCTATTAGCTATCAGCTATCCAGCTATCCAACCTAATAAACTAATTCCTAGTCTAGTCTAGTCTAGTCTAGTTAATACTCTCCCAAAAACAAAGAAAGGCAAGTACACAGCAGTCACAGAGGCACATGAAGTATGCACTTGAGCTGCATATGCGCTAGCAAATTCGCTCCAGAAGGCCAATTAAGGCTTTTCCATATCGGTATTAGTCTAGACTAGACTAGACTAGACTATCGTTTATGCCTATAGCGCACCTCGGGTATATTCAGGAAAGGTCTAATTCCTCTATGCTCCATTGTCTCTTGCATGGGCGCTTGGCGCTGGGTTTGTTTTGGATTTGGTTTTAGTTTTAATTTTAGTTTTATTGAGTTGAAGCGGGCCTTTATGACTTTATGTCACACTAATTATTTCTCTCTTGTTCGAATCCCTTCCAGCGTGCTTTCAACCACGAGGAACATGCCACTCCGCACTCCGCGTTGCGAGTCCTGGCTGCGGGGTTCGGGCATGGCTTTGGTCAGTGCTCTTATTTTCCTGTACCAAACACGAAACACGAACACGAACACGAACACATGCACGCCAAAGGTGAAAGAAAGGTGAAGCGGTCAGGTACACTCCTCTAATATAGTATATAATGAAATGCGTCGTTAAAACAGCAGAGCTGGGAACCGGAAACTGAGTTTATCTCAGGCTAGCTAGAGAGGGCGTTAGCTTGCTGGCTTGGGCCCAAGAAGGTATCGGATAGACTGCGCATGCTAAAATGAATAAAATAGCACTGAATATTCTAACTTTTGCTTGTGTGTACCTTTGGTTTCCAGGGCCAAGAAGGAGAGGAGCGGAGCTGCGCCTGTGCATCTGGCAAAGTATATAATCGCCCTTGTTTCTCTTCTCCTACCCAGCATGGACAGTCTCAGCATTCAATGTGGCAATTTGGTGCTGTCCCCAGCCTCGGTACTCTTCCCAAATGTGCAAGCAGATTTAGTCTATGTTATGACCGTCATGGTGCGCAATCGAGGCACCACAGTATCTCGGGTTCGCATTGGGCCGCCCAAGACGTCGCACTTTACGCTGAACTATGTGCCTACAGCGGGCCTGGCGCCAGGCATGTCGCTGGCCGCTGACATTGAATTCATGGTGCCTGGCGACGAGCTTCTAGCCGGTGGTGCGCCGCCGCTGGGTGAATTCCTTGACCGTATAGTGGTGAACAACGGCGTCGACTCTGTGGAGGTGCAATGCCGCGCTCAACTGCCTGCCCCACTCGTGGACTTCAACCCAGTGCTTGACGTGGGAGACGTGGTGTCTAACATGACTGCTGTCCGCACAGTAGCTCTGACCAACATAGGCGGCCGCCCAGCGAAGTGGCGCCTCGAATTCGATGCCGGAGTGCCGCTGGAGGCGTCGCCTAGCAGCGGCACTTTGTCACCCACGCCAGAGGGGCTCGAAGCGGCTGGGGGCCCGCCGCGCCCACCGCCCCCACCCGAAGGCGAAGAAGACGACACCCCACCTGCTGTAGTAGCTACCGTAGACCTGTCTGAGTACCGAGGCGATTCGTCGGTCGACGTGCAGTTGACGCTGACGGCGCCAGACAAGGTGGGTCCTTTCCGTGCCGTAGGGCGGTTAGTCGTGGAGGGCGCGGTACCGCAAGTGCTCGACGTGAGCGCTCGTTTTGTCAACCAAAAGCTGTCGCTCGTGTACAAAAACAGCAAGGAACCACTGCGCATTGCTGACTTTGGCAACACGCTGTACGGCGAAACGTGCACCATTGAAGCGCTCCTCGTGAACGATGGGCCGGTGCCGCTGCCTTACTTGGTGTCCTCGATTCTCGACAAGCCCCGAGTGGAGACCATGACGCGCCAAATCTACGAAGACTTGGGCCTAGAACCACCAGACCCGCCACCTGCTGGCGAAGGAGGCTCTGTCGCGTCGTTGGGTTCGCACGCGTCGGACCCTCACGCCGAAGCGATGCACTTGCTGGAGGCCGTTGCCATCACCCCAGCCGAAGGCACCGTGGCGCCGTACACCTCGCAGCTCCTGACGCTGGCCTTCACGCCCGAGCAGCCCAAAGTGACGAAAGGTTTTGAGAAAGCAAGCCGGGCTGCCGCTTTGGCGCCTGCGGCTTACGCGCTCGACACGGTGATCGAGTCGGCGGAAACCAAGCAGTCGGTGCGAGTCGCCGTCCTGGGCCGCGCCTCGGCTCAGGCCGTGAGTGTGACCATGGGCGGCAGCGACGGAGTGCCAGAAGTACCCTGGGGCAGCGAGCCAGTCGCGGCCGACGCGGTGCGGTTCGGGGAGTGCCCGGTCTTCGAGCGGCGTGACGTGCTGGTGACGGTGCGCAACCGCAGCATGGCGGCGCTCCCCTACAGCTTCAACAAGGTGGCCAACTTCGACGCGAAGCCCTCTAGCGGCGTGCTTCAGCCGATGCAGAGTGTGGCCACCGTGCTCACCTTCAAGCCGGGGCAAATGGGCAAGTTCAAAAAGAGGCTGATGCTCACGGTGCCAGGCAAGCCTAGCCCAACCGAGGTACCTATTTGGGTCAGCGGCACTTCATCGACGCAAGCCCCTGAGAAGCCGCCCCTGAAGGGAGGCCTCGACAAACTCCCCGAAGACTTCAAGCCCCAGCGGGTGTTTTTGGACCCTGCGGTAGCGGCTGGCGTGGTAGCGGCACCACAGCCCGCCATGCAGCCGTGGGTGCGCGAAAAGCCGTTCGAAACCATTGACTTGTTGCGGTCCACCTCCTGGGACGAGTCTTCGCTCAAGAACCAGCCCGTGGCCACGGCTCATTTAACCTACAGCGTTCAGGACTTGGCAAGGCGCACCCAGCACAACGAAAGCTACGGGAACTGGTTAAAGCAAACCCGCCTGGCTCGGGAAAACAAAGGCGAAGTGGCAGCGCAGGCCAAAGCCAATTTCGCGGCGAACCCGCGCTACAAGACCAAGTACAGCCAGTTCGACAAGTATGGGGTGCCCACGCACGATGCACAGGGGGCGCTGTTGTCGGGGGAAGAAGTCGCCAAGCTGCGCGAGGGCAGCGACATGGGCATGTACCGAGAGCAAGTGGTGCCCGAGCCCAAGCTTCAAACCTCGGCCAAAGACGAGCCGCTGTGGCTGTTGAGGAGCGTGAAAGGCAGCGGGGACGGCCCCGACGGTGCGAGCGGTGGCCGCCCGGTGCTCGACGACAAGAGGCTGATCAGCAAGAAGTTCAAGCCGCAGCCTACCACCGTGGCCGAAAGCCGCGAGTGCGCGATGGAGCTCACCAACAGCGACCAAGCCAAAGTGGAGTGCTCCCACAAGGCCATGGACTTTGGGCGAATCTGCGTCGGCTCCACTGTTGCGCGGTCCTTGAGCTTCACCAACGATTTGGCGCGCGCCGTGGTGATCAAGCTGGGGAAATTGCCCGCGGAAATCGCCAAATCTTCGCCTGCGAGCCAGGTGGTTCCTGCAGGCGCGACGGCGGGTTTTGACGTGTGGCTGTCGAGTTCGGTGGAAGAGCTCTTGCGCCGCACTTTGACCTACACGGTCAACGACAAGCACGTGCACAAGGTGGCCATCACGGCGGAAGTGGTGCCCATCGTGATCAACCTCTCGTCCAGCGAGCTGAATTTCGCGTTCACTGACCCCAACCCGTACGACTTGCAAACTTCGTGCTCGCAGGAGCTAACGCTCCACAACCCCGGCAACTGCGACGCGGAGTTTTACTGGGCCAATCGAGAGCCGTTCAGCGCGAGCCCTGAGAAAGGCACCCTGGCCCCCGGGGCTCATTTGAAGGCAACGGTGACTTGGACTCCTGAAGCGGGCATGGCCAACCGTCAAGCGTTGGCGCTGCAGGTGATCGGGGGCGCCGAAGACCAGGTGCTCACGTGTTCCGGAGACATGCAGGAGGCCAAGTGCGCGTTCAGTGCGAAGCGCCTGGAGCTGGGCACTTTACCGGTGGGCCTCACCTTTGTGACCACCGTGGAGCTGAAAAACGTGGGCGCGAACCCGGCGGTGTGCTTCATCGAAGACCTGGAAGCTGACACCACGGGCATTACAGTGGAGCCGGAATGCGCGCTCATTGAAGTGGGCAGCTCCGCGACGGTCACGGTCACCGTCATGCCGCCGGCGGCGCAGCTGTTTACCAACCGGGTGCTCGAAGTGAACGTGCGCGGGTCGCGGTGCCTCAAGTTGCCACTCGTTGGGGAAGCCATTGTGCCAGACGTGGTCTTTCTCGACCCTGTGGTGCCATTCGTGCCGCCAGCACCGGCAGCAGCAGCAGACGCGAGCCCAGAATCAGCAGCAGCAGTTGCAGCTGGTCGTGGTGGTAGTGGTAAAGGCAAAGGTGCAGCGCCGGCTCCTAGCGCGGCAGAGGAGGCAGCCGCCGCAGCAGCCGCAGCCGCAGCCTCGTCGGACCTGTCACTGCTGGACTTTCAGGACGTGACCATGGGGCGGTCCGAGCGCAAAGAAGTCTTGCTGGTCAACATGAGCCCCATCGCTGCGGCTTTAACCCTCGACTTTTCCTCGCGCCCCGATTTTGCAGCCACTCGCAACACCAGTGCAGTGCACCCTCCAGGTTTAGCCGAGCACCTCGCGGGCCTCAAAGCCACACAAGCTGCCAAGGAAGCTGCCGAAGCCGAGGCGTTTGCTGCAACAGCCGCCGCGGAGAGCAAGAGTGGCGGCACGCGCGGGGGTAATCGGCCAGGCGCAGGTAGCAATGGCAACAACGGCAACAATGCTAATGCTGACAAGAACGAGGAAGCGGAGCAGGACGGGCGCAGCGGTGGGCAAGACACAGCTGACGTCACCGAGATTCACCCCATGCAGGCGCGCGAAAGCATGGAGCAGGCGCGGCACTACAGCATCGTGATTGGCCCCTTCTCAACTCTGGCGCTTTACCTCGACTTCGTACCGTCGGCGCCCATGGAGCACGACTTCATTCTGCCGCTCAAGCTCAAGGGCGAAAAGAAAGGCACCTCGCCGAGGAATGGCAGTGACAGCAAGGGCGCAGCCTCTGAGAAGCCCTCGAGCTGCATGACGCTGGTGCGCAGCGTGCGCGGCCTCGGAATGCGGCCTCGGCTAGTGATGTCAACGGGTTGTGTGGACTTCAAAGACCGCATCGTGGCCACTGACCCGAGCCGACGCACCCCGTTCAGCACCGAGCTCACCTTCACCAACAGTTCCACCACCGGCGTGGCGTGGGGCCTCAACGATGAAGTGCTCAAGGACATTGTCGGCGCGAGCACCGACGGGATGCCGCCAACCCCCATCTTTTTCATTTCGCCCAAAGCGGGGGATTTAGCGCCCGGTGACTCGGTCACTCTGAGGGTGACGTTCTCGCCGCAGGACGCCAACGACTACGAATGCCGGCTGCCGCTGTTTTTGGCGGACCAAGCGGACCAAACCCGCCCGTACTTGACGCTGACGCTTCGCGGGTCGGGCGTGTACCCCCGACTGGACTTTTCGCACCAAGAGCTGACGCTGCAAACAGTCCCATTGGGCATCACCAGCCGCGGCATTTTTACGGTGTTCAACATGGGTTACGACGAGCTGTCGCTGAGCCACCGGTTGCCGGTGCAGTCGGCAGTGCCGCTCTTGGTGGAGTTTCCTGATGGGAACATGTTGGGCTTGACAGTCCCGAGCGTGACGGTAGTGGTGTCGTTCGCGCACGAGCAGCCCGTGTCGTTTTGCACCGCCCTTGAGCTCGTTGACTCCGAGGGAAAGACCTACCCGATTTCAGTGATTGGGGCGACCGACAACTCCACCTTGACGTCGTTCAGTTTCCTGCAGGCCTACCACGACAGGTTTGGCTACTACACGCGCGACGGGAAACCGGTGCAATTCTTGGGCAAGCAGCGCATTGCGGTGTTTGAGCGGGACGAGCTGCGGCAAAAGGAAAAAGCCCGGCGGGACCGAGCTGCACAGCGCGCGCTCGAAGAGGGGGACAAGGGTGGCAGCAGCAGCAAGAGCCGGAGCAGCAAGGGCCACGGTGGAGCTGGAGGCGGAGCAGAGCGAGGTGGAAAGCCAGCCAAGGAGCCAACATTGGCGGAGGAGTTGGCGAATGTGCCCGACGAAAGCGTGGATCATTTGGCCGCTGCCAATTTGTTGGACCCAAGGCTGCCGGCCTTCTTGCAGGAATGGCTCAACGTCAACGTGATGGCGACGCCGTTGACCAACGAGTTCCCGAGCGACTTCATTCAATCCAACGGCCGGCTCGCCCTCGACGCGCTCGACATCATGGCCGCCAAGAAAGTGCCCGGCCGGGTGAAGCGTGTGTCCCCCAATCCTGCGGAGGCCACCAAGGAGCTCCTGGCGCAGTACGCCGCGATGTTGCTGTTCCTCAAGGAGAAGGGCGCGCTCCTGAATGGGGTGCAACCGCGAGACTTGCTTCACGTCGACGACTACATGCGCGCCCGTGAAACTGAAGCAGAAGTGGCTCAAGTCATGAGTGGGGTGCGCCTGTCCGCCACCAAGCTCCGCGAAGAAAAGAACGCATGGCTCGAGGGCCACCCCGCAGCGTCGCTCCAGGCTTGGACGGCAGTGATGCTCCAGGCGATTCGAACCTTGGTGCTGGCCCGAGTCACTCCCAAAGCTTTTGAGACGTTGCCAGGCATGCTGCTGCCTACCGCCCCCAAGAAAAAGAAAGCAGGCACGCCGCGCGGTGCGGCCAGCGGCGGCGGCAAAGGTGGAGGTGGTGGTGGAGGTGACATCGATCCGGAGCTGGCCAAGAGCAACGTGTTCTCCGTCGCCGAGGGCTTGCTGCTGAAATGGGTGGCCTACCACGTGAACGCCACCACTCCTTCCAGTGCTCTGCCCAAACGCATCACCGACTTTGACGGCGCGTGGGCCGACGGCGCTCTCGTCTGCCATTTGCTGCACTCGCACTCGCCGAGCTTAGTCCATGGGGTCACCAAGGGGGGCAGCGGCGTGGGCGCACCCAAACCCAACACCCCCGGCCCCGCAGGCACGGTGGCGGGCGCGAAAGGTGCCCCCCTGGCAGGCTACGTGCAGGTGACCGCGGCCGAAGAGCTCCGAGACCCCGCTGTCCAAACTGCCAACTGGGCGCGGGCATCGGAAGGCCTCACGGCCTTGCAAGTGGGCTTGGCGCTGTCCAGTGACCTGGCGATGCAGAAGCCACACCCCGCAGTGAACTTGCTGTACGCGTTGCACCTGTACATGTTTCTGCCTCAGCTGGTGCCTCGGGCCACGGTGGACTTTGCTGCGACTCTGGGCACCACCACCATCAAGCGCATCGAGCTCAAGAACCCATCGGCGAAACCCGTGCGTTACGTGGCGGCGTTACAGGGGAGCGACGACTTCACGCTGCCGATGGGCGACATCACTTTACCGCCCAAAGGCAGTGCCGACTTTCCCGTGCAACTGGTGCCGCGGTTCAGCGCGTCGGTGGAAGCCCGCTTGACCCTCATGGCGCAGCGGAGCGGGAGCGTGCAGGCGAGCCACATGGTGTTTGCGCTGCGGAGCCGCGTCGACAGCCGCCAACCGGTGGAGTCGCTGACCTGCCGCACGCCGTGCTACGAAGCCACCTCGGTGGAGTTTGACGTCGTGAACCCGTTCGAAGAAGCCACCACTTTCGACGTGAAGCTGGTGCAAACTTGCTTGGAGTCCACTGCGGGCCCACTGCCGGTACCGCGCGCGGCGAAAGTGCGGCACGGGTCCAAGAAGAGCCACGGAGCTGGCGGTGGCGACCAGCGCAGCGAAGAAGAAGTCCTGATGCAAAAGATGCTCCAAGAGCCCTTTGGCACCAAGCAAGCCACCCTGTACCTGGAAGCTGGCGCAACGGGCAAATTAGCCGTGTCGGTGTTACCTTTTCTACCGGGCACCTTCAGCTGCGAAATCGTGCTGCTTTCCCCTGCCTGTGGGGAACTCGCGTACTCTTGTCTCGCCACGGTAGACCTCCCGAAGCCCTCGGACAAGCTCAAGTTCAGCATCGTGAGCGCCGCCAATGCAGGTAGCTCGATGCAGCGGCTGCTCCGGTTGCCTGCCAAGAACCTGGCGCTCGAGGGGTGCATCAACTTGCTCCTCGACCGGGTGAGCGCACCTTTGCGCACGAAATGCCGCATTGCGGCGCTCAAACTGTGCAGGCCCATTCCACCCGAGCACCCTGCCAATAACAAGGCGGTCGCTGCTGCTGCTGCTGCTCCAGGGCCGGCGACTGGTGCTGCTGGCGCCAACCAGGAGGCTCTGCCGGTCGAAGACCTTTCTCCACTGCCGCCGCTGCCCGCGTTTTACGAAGTCGAGGCTGACTCACCGTACTTCCGCCTCGCGCACAAAGTGCCTATGGACGTGGGTGGCGGCAGTGGCGGCAGCGGTGGTGGCAAGAGCAAGGGGCGGTCCAAGGGAGGCGGCGGCGACAAGCAAGCCAAGCTAGAAGACGTCACGCCCGACTCGGACTTGACCGCGCCCGGCAGCTTATTGATCAATTTCAACCCGAAATTGCCGGGCGCCTACCCTTGCCGGGTCCTGGTGAGCGGGGCGGGGCAAGCGGGCATGGACTTGCGGCTCATCGAGTTGGACTGCTCGGTCTCAGCACCCCCTATTGAGACCAGCTTAGACTTCCGCGCGCCCGCGCGCACCCCTATCACCCAGCAAATCCCTCTGGTGAACCGTGGCATGGACGAGTGGTCGCTGACCGCAACCTTGTCTGGTGCCAAGTCATTTACGGGCCCCAAAACCATCAAAGTTCCTGGGGAGGCAGCGAAATGCACGTATCCTTTGACTTTCCTGGCGTCGGCGCCTGCGTCCCCAGAGAACCCCACGCATGAAGGCGTGCTGGTGCTGAAAAACCCGGCCACGGGCTACGAGTCCAAGTACATTTTGCGCGGGGACGTGGATCAGCCCTTGGCGCAAGAGCACATCACGCAGCGCTGCAACGCAAGAGACAATATCAAGCTGGTGCTCGAAGTGCCTTCGTTTGTGTCCGCGGGCAAGGGGAGCAATGGGAATGTGGTGAGCGTCGAGACGGACTTGCCGTTTGCGACGGGCCCTGAAACACTCAACTTGGCAGCCTCATCCGGCGGCAAGGCCAAAAGCGGAGGCAGTGGCAGCACTGCTACTACTCCGTACACCCTCGCGCTCGCACCGTCCATGGGGGGCACATACAACGGCAGCATTACCTTCAAGCACGCGGCCAGCGGGCAGTTTCTGTGGTACACGTTAGAAGTGATCGTGGAGTCCCCAAAAGAAGAGCGAAGCATTGCCCTGCGCGCCACCGTACGGACGGTGGTGTCGTGTGCGATTGAACTCGTGAACCCGCTCCCAACTCCGATTGAATTCGACGTGGCCTTGAGTGGGGAGGGCGTCCTAGGAGACGCAAGATTTACGCTAGGCGGAGGGCGAAGCGGCAGTTACGAGCTCTTTTACTCGCCCCTCATCGCCAGCAAGGGCGGTGTGGGGTCCGTGGCCTTCATGAACGACCAAGTCGGTGAATTTTGGTACAAGTTAACCTTGATCTCGGACCCTGCGCCGCCGCAGCAGCTGCCGCTCGTCACCGCCGCCGTGGGCACCTGTGCGCAAGTGCCCGTGACCATTGAAAACCCCCTTGGCATGGAGCTTGCGCTGTCCTGCACCGTCGACAACTCCGTCAACTACTCGTGCGTGCCGCCCATCTTAAACGTGGGACCCTACGCGTCCGCGACTCTTCAGCTCGAGTACCGCCCGTCGAGCTTAGGAGAAGTTGAAGCGTGCCGCTTAATCGTGGGCCATGCGGCCGTAGGCAACTGGGAGTTTGACGTGGAAGGCCGCGGGGAACTCCCTGGAGTCATGGACGAGCTCCGCACGGAAGCCACCATCGACGAGCCCACCTCGTGCTTATTCAGCTTTCGGAACCCTTTCCAGCAGCCAATGGAGTGCACCATCGTGCTCCGGTCCGACGAGCCATCGGACGATACCTTCACGCTGCTTGTGCGCCAGGACAACTTGATGCTGTCGCCCCTGGCGGCTCTGCAAATTCCCGTCTCGTTCAACCCACGGTCGATTTCCGAGAAGCGCGCCACGGTGGAAGTGCGCGGCACCACCAGAGCCCACGCATCGGGGGTCCCGTTGTTGTGGGTGTTTCCCGTGCGGGGTCTGGTGAACGCGCCCCCGCACCCCAAGTCGTTCCGGGTCGCCACCAAGGCCAAAACGTCGTGCCGCGTGGTGCTGGACCTCCCCCTGCGCGCGCTCGCGGGCCTCGAGGGGCCCGAAACGTTCGGCTTCGAGCTGGTGGTGCCCCCACCCATGCGAGGCCTCGTGGACGCGAGCTTGTCGGTGAACGCAGTGGCGGCCACCATTTCCGAGGCCTCGGAGCCCGTGCAGTGCCAGCTCATCTTTGCGCCCATGCGCCCGTTCTCGACCGCGGTGCAGCTGCTGGTGACGCGCAACAGCGGTGGGCGCTGGCCGTTTGAAGTGCAGTTGAACGCGCAAGAACCAGACCCCGACGACACGATCGTGGTGGAAGCGGCCCTCAAGACCACGGCCACCGTAGCCTTCAAGCTCCAGAACCGTTTCGACGCGTACGCGCCCTTTCAGGCGTTCTTTTCGGCCGACTCCAGCGTGAACCTCGCCGTGACCCCCCACTCCGGCCTCCTCGCGCCGGAAGCTGCCGGCGGAACCGCGCTCACGGTGTCGTTTTCGCCCACGGAGTACGGGCGGCGGCAGCGCGGCCGGCTCGTGGTGCTCACCGAAGACACGCAGTGGAGTTATGAGGTAATGGGAGAAAAACCCCGCGACGCGAAAATTCCGATGCACCCGTTACCCAAAATCAACCACTTCCCAGCGTCGCCCACGGGTAGCCAGGACCGATTTGCCTAAGCCTAGGTGCAGACTTTCTGTGCTCGCTTCTTAGTCTTCAGTTCCGGTCCTCTGGGCCCGTGGAATATGTCTAAAAATTCCAAGACCAGGTATCTTTAAACTCTATAGCTTAATTAATTATAAAACCAAAAGAGCAATCTCATACGTATAACCTATATCGCCTATCGGCTACTGGCCCATTTTTAATCTATAGAGATAAACGACCTTATAACTTAAAAGCAAGTAGACTTCGAAATCGTTATCCCGTTCTAGCGGCGGCTGCATTGGCGGCTGCAATGAATACCACTTACTTTCAGCCCAGGTGGAAATTGTATGGCGTTGTGGGCGTCTAATGCACCGACTCTCTGGAGGGCTAAGGGCTCATCATACCTAGGGGAACTCGTGGATGTGTCCACGATGTCTTCCTGTATTGCAGTGGCCATTCGGATTCCAGATCAAAATCTTTAGATCTCAAGATCTTTTGTTATATTGACCTTTTATGGTTTTAAATTCTGTACATAGTATTAATATTTGCGAAAACTTCCAGTTCATTTCTAGTAATAGCGTTACATGGCTATAGATAGGTCGGAGTAGAGATTTCAGACGTACTCGATGCCTACGCCTCCTCCTGATAATTGATTATAATTTGTTCACGGGAGTAAAGGATGAAAATTTGTGATCCGGTCCAACCTAATCTAATCTAACCTAACCTGACCTAATGTAACCAAATCGAAGCCAATCTGATCTTTTGTGTATTGTATCCTGTTCTGACCTCATCTCATGTGTTATAACCTAATTTAATTTAATTTAATTTAATCTAATCCAATCCAATCCAATCCAATCAAACCTAATCCAATCTAATCCAATCTAATGAATTCTAATCCAATCTAATCGTAGAATCCGATTCAATTCGATTGATTTCTCCTTCCATTCACCTCCGTCATGACGGTGGTGTGCGTAGTCTTCAAATTGAGTAGCGGTATCATTACAAACTACTATATCTATAAGGTACATTGCTCCTAGTCTTCTTTCTACCCACCGCACCGGCCACGAGACAAGCACATTCATTAGCTGGACATCATTGTGCAGTAGCTCAATATGAATGGGGGTATATGAAGCCCAAGTATGGCTTTTAGTCCGGCCCGTGGAGGCTCTGTAGATGCCGAAAACATGGAACCGTGCGCCTGATTAGCTTCTTAGGTTTAGTTTGCGCTGCTTTGCTTTTCTTCTCTGCCTGTAAGTCTTCTAATTCCGGCCCTTCGGGGCCTGTCTCAAAACATGGAACCTGTCCGGCTTCTTCTCTATACTACAGTAACTTACCCCTCCTCGGGGAGCTAAAAAGTCCTCTGACCTCAGTCCCATCTTTGATTTCGTGGCGTGAGATTTGACTTCTACTGTATCTGTATCACAGGAGGGACTTCGCAGTAGCCCCCTCCTCTGAAAGTGGGAAATTTTCTTTCGAAACGGGCCCTAAAGAGCCGGAATTAGACAGGCAGAAAACGAAGCAAAGCAGCTAAGACCCCGACAGGGGCCAATACTAGAGGAGAAGAATACTAGGAACGCATGCCCGAGTGGCCGTGGAAGTGATGGTAGCAGTCTAAAGAGGCACGCTCCTCCGTACTCTGGGAGTGTCCTCTTTAGACTCGGGGAAGTCTTCCACGTTCACTGATTTGCTTATGTGTGCCGCTGTGTCGCTAGTCTACCCGCTACCTGCAACTACAGAGTGCAGTATATTACTGCACATAAAGAATTGATTCTATAGGGTTCATGGGAGTAAAGATGAACATTTCATTGCGTAAAAGGACACTCAGCCCAATCAGACTTGTTCTGGAGGATTCATCTAAACGCAGCTCTATGCTATTTGTTGTTGTTTCTTTGCAATTGGGGAGTATAATCTAATCTAATCTAACCTAATCTAATCTAATCTAATCTAACCTAATCTAATCTAATCTAGCAGAGTACTAGAATACACTTTCAGAGTACAATGTGCTGAGTGCTGAGGAAGCTAAAGTGGAAGCAAGGGGTAGTAATATTCCATAGTTGAAGCAATAACTTCTATTAATTGTTGTTTCGTTCGTTCGTGGTTCGTGTTTGCCCTTTGTTTTGGTACTGTACTACAGTACTACTGTTCAGTAGTCAGAGTACAGAGCATAATTCTGTTGTACATGTGCAGTACTAAACAAATAAAATACGGACCACGGGCACAAGAAGGAACACGCACGACGGGCATTACACAGGGCACTCATCCACAGGCACCTCAAGGCCGCGAACAAAGGTGCAACGAACACAGACCTACTGCGCTCCGCAGCAAATCAACTGTGCCTGAACCGCACATCGCGCGGGCACCTGTACTTGTGTATGTACAGTACTGTGAGTACAAGTACAAGCAGACGAGCAGACGAGTGACAGACAAGCAGATTTTTTTGCGAACCGCTAACCGCTAACATCCTCGAGTGACAGTGGTACCTCTTTTCTAATAAAGACTTGAACGTCACTTCTGCTAGACATTGTAATCATGACATCGACTCCGCCGCTGTATATACCGCAGCATTCTGGTCTAGTGCGTCTCAAACGCGCCAGAGAACACGACGCCGAGGAAGTTGAGGGTCGGAAAAGTAAAGGCAAGGAGGGGACTACATTGGTCCGCACAAATGCCGAAGCAGTGGGTGCATCAAATTGTGATTCCTCCCACATTCTAGACCTTGGGGACGAGAGTGTGTACCAGGGCACAACCGATACATTTCATGATCGCGGCGGCTCTCGGCGACGTAATGAACCGGGCTGCGAGAATTTATTAATGCAAGATACAAAGGGCAAACGCAAAGCGCACGATAAGTGCAATAAGTCAGGCTTTAGTAACATCAGCCAATCTCCTTGTGGTAGATTTCATAATCTCTGTATCGGTTGCGATGAGCTAGGATGCGAAGAATATAGCCAAGATGCGAAGAGCGGCAAATGCATAACTCACGGAGGTGGGCAGGGCAGTAATGAACCTGACTGTAGGAAGTTGAGCAAGGCAACAAAACGCAGCAACAATGTTCTTGGAGTTGAACGACGCTTCCGTGCACTGGAGTGCGAAAAAAATAGCCGAGACAGCAAATGTATAGCTCTCGAAGGCGACCAGCGCTGCGATGAAGCAGACTGGGATAATTCGAGTAAATTGGCAAGTGGCAAATGCAAAACCTACGGCGGCAGGAGGCACAGCAGTGAGCTGGGCTGTGAGAAGTTGAGCGCAGGTGCTAATGGTAAATGCAGGTCTCACGGTGGTGGCCGGCGCTGTGACGAGCCAGGCTGCGAGAAGTTGAGCCAGGGTGCAATTGGCAAATGCTGCGCCCACGGTGGCAGCCGGCGCTGCAATGAGGTGGGCTGCGAGAAGTTAAGCAAGGGTGCAATTGGCAAATGCACAGCCCACGGAGGTGGGCGGCGCTGCGACGAGCCTGAATGTAATAAATTGAGTGTTGGTTCAAGAGGCAAGTGCATATCCCACGGAGGTGGCCGGCGCTGCGATGAGCTGGGCTGCGAGAGTTTGAGCGCAGGTCTAGGCGGTAAATGTACAGCCCACGGAGGCGGCCGGCGCTGCGACGAGCTGAATTGCGGCAAGTCGAGTGCAGGTGCAGGTGGCAAA
>Ga0307971_1000479_pt1 | contig 20915 bp, 25 predicted proteins | sample OrgLakmetagen714_FD_201820 | JGI IMG/M metagenome (GOLD analysis project Ga0307971, IMG submission 201820) | Saline water microbial communities from Organic Lake, Antarctica - #714 | ecosystem: Environmental > Aquatic > Non-marine Saline and Alkaline > Saline | place: Antarctica: Organic Lake... | reverse complement strand
TATTATCACGATGCTATAATGGGTTCTCAAATTCTGGTGAGCCACAAAAGTGTCATGTTAAAGTTGTTGATTTTGATGTTAATATTAAATTAAATGAAAAATTTGTGCATGATGCAATTGCTTTAACTCATTTACCATCCTATTTTATTGACGCAAAGTTTAATAAAGTAGTCTTTACTAACGCATTAAGAGACGAAATTAGAGTTTTTAATTTGAATACCAATTCTACTAAAATAGTGGGTGATTTAGATCTACTAAATGAAGGAATTGATTCTATACCTTATAATACCATTATAAGTGAAGGTGTAAACGCAAAACAAATCATTGCTAATGTAAGTGGTTTTGCTAAAACTATAGATAGAATTGAAGGTTGTCTGGTTCTTAATGAAAACACAATATGTGTAGTGATGAAGTTAAAAGGGAAAGGTATCGATAGTAAAAGGATTATTAAAATTTTTCAAAAAAATATAAATGACATATGGGAGCATGTATCAAGCTTTAGATTTCGTAATAAAATTTTTTCAAAAAAATATGGATTATTTCAGTTTTATTATCCGTCAGGAGTAAAGGTTATCGATGAAAATACTTTGTCATTTACCGAAATCAATCTTCCAAATTATGTGGACTCTAAACTTAAGGTGATAAGTTATCAAAGAAATATGGACTTTGAAATTATCCCAAAAACAGCTGTGTATGTATATAAGTTCAAAATGTAAGAAACTGTTTCTAATACTTTCATTGATGCTTTTTAGTTGTGGTAATAAATCCATTTTTACAGTTTATTCCAGTGATATGAACAAACATAAAATTCAATTGAATGAAAAAAATACACTTACTGTAATAACTGGATATTCTTCATGCCACGATTGTGTATTAGACTTGATAGAAAAATTTGGAGATACTACAAATATGAGTATTATTCATGTAGTTCAAAAAAATAATTTTGCAATCCACAATGTTCTTGAAATGTATAAACCATATAAAAAGAATGGTGTAGACATATTTTTTCAATTTTATAAAAGAAAAAGGGTCAATTCTTATAACATAAATAATAGGATTTATCGATATTTTGATATAATTCATTCACCTATTATTGTTTTCCCAGGTAAGAATAATTACTCTACAATTACATACAATGAGTTAATGGATAATTTGTAAACATTTCGATTTTGAAGGTGTTCCAGTTAGGATATTCATGAGAAAAAATAAGATATAAAATTTGATATTTAAAATGGCTAATCACTCTCGTGGTTAGCTATTTCAACTATAAACCATATTTAAAGCCACATATATAACGGCGATTGTCATCAAAGGGTTGTAAAAAAAATGAAGTATTTCTAATAACTGTAAATGGTTCTTCGTATATTCAACCAAGAAAAAAACTATTTATGCCTTTTAACTCAATTTTTGGTTGGATAATTAAAAAACGAATACATCAAATCGATTTGTTTCGTATGCATCCTGTTGAGGTTCAGAAAGAATGGTTTGAACGGCTCGTTTTAAATGGACGGAAAACAATTTTTGGTAAGAAATATAACTTTGACGATGTTAATAGTTACCAAGAATTTAAGTTGCATGTGCCTCTTCAAGATTATGACGATGTTAAAGAATGGGTTGAACGAGAGGTCGCAGGTGAGGAGGATGTATTGTGGCCAGGTGAAACGCAATGGTTTGCGAAGTCATCAGGAACAACATCAGATCGCAGTAAGTTTATTCCAGTTACCAAAGATTCATTAGAAGAATGTCATTATAAGGGAGGTAAAGACCTTTTAGCATTATATTATTCTCATTTCCCAAACACAAAATTATATAAAGGTAAACACCTTGTAGTAGGGGGGACGGCTGAACAAAATAAACTTAGGCCTGATAGTTATTCTGGAGATTTATCATCGATTATTTTAAAGAATTTGCCTTGGTGGGTTGAAGTAAAAAGAATTCCATCTCGTGAAACAGCTCTGATGAGTGCATGGGAGGAAAAGATAGAAAAGCTTGCTGAAGAAACAATGCATGAAGATGTTTCAAGCATTTCTGGTGTGCCTAGTTGGACGTTGGTTTTGTTAAATCGTATTCTAGAAAAATCAGGTAAAACAGATATCAGAGAGATCTGGCCAAATTTTGAGTTATTTATGCATGGAGGGGTGAGTTTCAAACCTTATGAAAAAGAGTTTAAAAGAATTATTCCACATGATGACATGCGTTATATAGAATCTTACAATGCTTCTGAGGGTTTCTTTGGAATTCAAGATGAGCCTGATGGAGATTTATTATTGATGCTGGATTACGGTATATTCTTTGAATTTATTCCAATGTCTGAATATAAAGGGACCCAATCTGAAACAGTAATACCCCTAAGTGATGTTGAGTTAAATAAGAATTATGCGATGGTGATTTCTACAAATGGAGGGCTTTGGCGCTATATTATAGGTGACACAGTTACTTTCACAAATAAAATCCCCTATAAGATTAAAGTTTCTGGACGTACTAAGCATTTTATAAATGTGTTTGGCGAAGAAGTTATAGTTGATAATACGGACAATGCAATTAGAGTTGCCTGCTCCGCAACGAATGCTCTACTGAAAGATTACACTGCTTGTCCTGTATATATGGAGGAAGGAAAGCAAGGGGGTCATGAATGGATTATTGAGTTTAATAGAGCACCAGACGATATGATTCTTTTTTCTCAATTATTAGATGAGCAATTAAGAAAATTGAATTCAGACTATGATTCGAAAAGAACAAATGACTTAACCCTTAATATCCCGATTGTCCATAAAGCTAGAAAAGGTTTATTTGATGATTGGTTAAAAAGTAATGGTAAATTGGGGGGGCAACACAAAGTGCCAAGACTTTCGAATGATAGAAAAATTTTAGAGGAAATTCTTAGTATGAAACCTAGCACTGTTTTTGAAATAAATCAAATATGAAAACAGTAATTCCCTCTCTATTTTTAATATTCTTTATTTCCTTGAATCTTCTTGGTCAATCCTATACATGGAAATTAGAAAATAGTTATGCCAATAAAAATATTGAGGCTTGGGATATTACTCCGCTAGAAGAAGTCATTGTCTCTAAACAAGGGTCTTTATATAAGCTTGATACGAATTTCCAGGAAGCTTTTACTCAAAGTAGAAAAGGATTTGGAACAATAACCAAGATAGATGCGCGTCATTCAATGAAAACACTTCTGTTTTCTGAGAATCAACAAATGATTGGATTTATAGACAACACACTTTCTTTTCAAGAAGGAAAAATTGACTTAGCAGCTTTGAATATAGGTTATGGAACTCTTGTCTGCTATTCAGATCAAACAAGTCGCTTCTGGGTATTTGATGAGCTAAATGCACGTCTTATTCGATTTGAAGGAATTAAATCAAGTGTAGCAAGGTCTGAAATTTCAAATTTAATGACAATTACATACAATGATATGCCATCCTATATGGTAGAGAGTCAAAATCAACTTTTTCTGTTTTATCAAGGAGCCGATATTTTCGTTTTTGACTTTTATGGAAGTTTGCTGCGCAGGTATACGTATAAACTGGCAATTCAAATCTATCCGACAGAGAAATACCTTTATATTTTGAAGAAAAATACAATTGTTCGGGTCAATCGTAAAACAGATCAAGAAGAAACAATAATGCTTCCAAAGAAAGGAATTGAAGATCTTCGTGTTTTTGGAAACGCTGTTTACTTCAAAGATAAAAATGGAGTGAACAAATATTCTTTAATTCACACGGAGTAAACTCAATTTTTAAAACAATATTACTATTTTAGTCCATCATTTAATAAGTTGAATTATGCATATTGCAGTTGCAGGAAATATAGGATCAGGAAAAACAACTTTAACAGAGCTGTTATCTAAGCATTATGGTTGGGAAACACATTATGAAAATGTATCTCAAAATCCATATTTGAATGATTTTTATGAAGACATGCAGCGTTGGTCTTTTAATCTTCAAGTGTATTATCTGAACAGCAGGTTTACGCAGATTCAAGAAATTCAACAAACAGAAAAAGTAGTAATTCAAGATAGAACCATTTATGAAGATGCATATATCTTTGCGCCTAATCTTCATTCAATGGGTTTGATGACCACAAGAGATTTTGAAAATTATTTTTCTTTATTCAATTTGATTGAATCATTTGTTTCTTCTCCAGATTTATTGATTTACCTACGGGCAAGTGTGCCAACATTGGTAAACCAAATTCAAAAAAGAGGCCGAGAGTATGAGGAGTCAATTCGTTTAGACTATTTGAAACGTTTGAATGAAAGATATGAAGCTTGGATCAGCACATATGATAAAGGAAAAATGATAATAGTAGATGTTGATACTAATAATTACCACGAAAATCCTGAAGATTTAGGGAAGATTATTTCTGCAATTGATGCGGAGATTAACGGTTTGTTTTAGGTTTGAAGGCGGTAAGCAATAGGCTATATGCTATAGGCAGTGGAAGGTTTTGAAGATGAACTGTGTTCATTTTTTTTAACCGCAAAGTAGCAGAGGTTTTCGCAGAGATTCGCAAAGAAGAGGTTTAATTATGAGTTATGAATGATAAATGATGAATTTTTAAAAGGTTCATTTGGAGATTCTTAATTTATAATGTTGAATTGCTCTCTGTGAACCTCCGTAAAAATCCGCTGTGTTAAAATCTGTCACCACAGGTTTCTTTTCCTCTGTTTACTCAATTTACCGCAGGTGAATAAAACCTTTGCGTTCTTTGCGTAAAACTCAGCGTATCTTTGCAGTTAGAGAAGCTAAACATCCAATCACAACGGTTCAACTTTTTATTAAATGCAAATGCCGCCTAAAGCCAAAAGCCAATTGCCAAAAGCTATAAGACCTGATCATCAAAAGACTTCACCAACTTCGAAATATCCAATATCATTTGAACTTTCTTTTCGTCTTCAGTTTTTTCCTCGTTGTGTTTTTCAGCGAATTCTCTCAGTATGATTTCAGCATCTAAAAGGTGATGTTCTTCGAAAGGACCATCCATATTCTCAATCACCGTCAAGCACTCTAAAGCTACTAAAAAGTCATATTGCACAGCAAGAGAAACGAAGTCTACAATATACTCTGAGTAATCAACTTTACTATTCCAAATTGTAGTTAACAATTGGATATGTATTTTGTTATATTCTTTACTGAGCAAAACATCCATTATAGATTGCACACTTGTAGTAGATTTTATATCCCCAAGAAAAGTAATAATTTCCTGCTCTGCAGTTGGAGAGACACCTTTGTTCCAAACATCGATAATTGGAACGATAACATTGTCATCGCCATTTACTTTTAAAGCTTTTAAACCTTCAATGATTTTCTTTTCATCACCTGTGTTGATGTCTTTAAGAATTGATTTAATCTTTGTTCTGCTTTCGTCTGCTCTTTCTGCTGATGCCATTTTAAGTTCTTTTTTGCAAAGTTAATTATTAGAATACTTTATACCCTATTTTATCCTTGACTTATTCTTCCGTGTAGTTTTATAATTATTTTTATATTTACAATATCGCATTGTTTTTAATGAATGCGTAAACAAGATAATCTAATTTTACTCATCCAAAATAATTAAAACAATGAGAAGATCTTCAACTGAAATCAGATACGGAAATGATATCAATGCGTTAGTATTGAGAGTGGTATTGGGCTTGTCCATGTTTTATGGTCACGGTTTTAGTAAGTGGCAGGTACTTTTTGGCGATGGTGAAATACAATTTTCTGATCCTTTGGGAATAGGAGTTACCCTTTCTTTGATTTTAGCTGTATTTGCAGAGGTTATTTGTTCGTTTTTAATAGTTGGAGGACTACTAACTCGTTTTGCAATAATTCCTTTAATTGTAACCATGGCAGTTGCTATTTTTGTAGTTAATGGAGGTCAAAATTTTGGAAAAATCGAATTACCATTAATTTATTTGGCAGGTTTTACAGCTATATTCTTTATAGGTCCAGGTCGATTTTCTTTGGATAATCTTATCAAAGGATAGCATCTCGTAAATTTCAATACATTAATTATGAAAGTTAAATCCGATGATGCCAATTATTTTGGCATTGGAATAATGCAGCATAAACGAGGTCACAATATCGGGACTTTATGGAGGTCAGCTTATATTTTAGGGGCATCTTATATCTTCACTATCGATAAAAGTTACAAAAAGCAAACCTCGGATGTTTTAAAATCATGGCGAGAAATCCCACTATTTCACTATGAAGATTTTGAAGATTTTTACAAGCATATTCCTTACAACAGTAAATTGATTGGAATTGAGATTGATGAGCGTGCTCAAGTCTTAAGTGAATATACACATACTCCTAGAGCGGTATATTTGTTAGGGGCAGAAGACAATGGGCTACCAACAGAAGTTTTAGATCGGTGTCACGAATTAATTCAATTACCAGGAACAAACTCTCTGAATGTTGCAGTAGCGGGAAGTATCGTAATGCATGATCGAATTTCTAAAATCCCTACAAAATTACCATAAAAAAAACCGTCTAGACTTTGCGTCAGGACGGTTTTTATAAATATTGTTTACAAAGATTACTCTTCTACAACTTCAAATTTGAATTCAGCAGATACTTCTTTATGAAGATTTGCTAAACCTGTATAAGTTCCAATTTCTTTAATTGGCTCTTCTAAAATTTTCAAAGACTTTCTATCGATATCAACACCTTCTGATTTCAACATTTCAGATAACTGAATTGTGTTAACAGAACCGAAGATACGACCATTTTCTCCAACTTTTGCTCCAATCTTGATAGTAACACCTTCGATTTTTTTAGCAATTTCTTGAGCTTCTTCTTTGATTTTAACTTCTTTATGAGAGCGTTGTCTCAAAACTTCTTCATGCGCTTTCTTCGCTGATTTAGTAGCAATTGCTCCATATCCATGAGGAATTAGAAAGTTAAGCGCATATCCAGGTTTAACTTCAACGATGTCGTCTTTATAACCTAGTTTATCGACATTTTTCTTTAATATGATTTCCATAATTGTCTTACTTAATGTGTTAATAAATAGGCTTATCTTAATTGATCTCCAACATATGGAAGAATCGCTATGTGACGAGCACGTTTAACTGCTTTGTTCACTCTACTTTGAAACTTAGAAGAAGTTCCAGTAATACGACGTGGTAAAATCTTACCTTGTTCGTTTAAGAGTTTCAATAAAAAGTTTGCGTCTTTGTAGTCTACGAATTTGATTCCGCTTTTCTGAAAACGACAGTATTTGTCTTTTTTAATGTCAATGTTTACCGGCGATAAATATCTTACATCTTGTGCCATAATTGCAATTTTTTTTGGTTCTTTACTTTAATTACTTTGCCTCAGCTTTTGCAGGTTTAGCATTTTTCATTCTTGACTTTCTTTTCTCAGCCCACTCTTGGTGGTGCTTGTCCATTTTTACAGTTAAGAAACGCATTACACGCTCATCACGTTTGAAAGTCACCTCTAATTCAGATACTAAGTTTCCTTCTCCTTCATATTCTAAAAGAAAATAAAATCCAGTTGTTTTTTTCTGAATTGGATAAGCCAATTTTTTCAAGCCCCAAGACTCAGAATTAGTTAGTTTTCCGCCAAGAGATTTAATCTCTTCTTCAAACTTCTTTACTGCTTCCTTTGTCTGATCTTCTGACAAAACGGGAGTTAAAATGAAAACAGTCTCGTAGTTATTCATATTATTATGTTTTTTAATTAAGGGGACAAAGATAAATAAAAATCCTTTATTCCTATCGTTTTTAGTTAAAATGTTGAATAGGTATTTATTGTTATGCGAAACCATTCTTATGCATTCACTTTTATGGGTTTATTATTGCCTCGTTAATAGTTTGATTTTTACGATTCTTTCTATTCAAACACCGATATTTAAAAAAATATAAAATAGCTTATATTCCTATAAACTAATGATTTTATCATTATATTTAAATTTAACTAATCAATTCCTTAACAATATTGTGAATTAATTAGCAGAAGCTTTTATCATCAATTTGTCGCGATAAATCATAAGGGTCTTAAACTTTAATCAAAAGGAATAATATTATGCGGAAAAAATTCGTAATCTTCAGCAGTGTCCTATTAATTATTACACTCGCACTCTCTGTATACTTTAATAGAAATTGGTACGTACTCCTAGGTATCATTTTGATCATTACAATTATGGGCTATATAGATATGTTTCAAACGCGACATACGATTCGCAGGATTTATCCTTTATTCGGTCGACTACGTTATGTAATGGAGGAGTTGAGGCCAAAGATGTATCAGTACTTTATTGAATCAGATATAGATGGACGTCCATTTAATCGATTAGATCGTTCTTCCGTTTATCAGCGCTCGAAAAATGTACGAGATACGATTCCATTTGGAACACAATTAGATTTATATGCTGAAGGATATGAATGGATGTGTCACTCGGTTGCTCCAAAGTCATTCGATACTTTAAACCAAGATCCAAGGGTGGAAATGGGGAATAAAGATTGCCAACAGCCCTACTCAGCAAGTATTTTAAATATATCTGCTATGAGTTTTGGATCTCTTAGTTCAAATGCTTTAGAGGCCTTAAATGGTGGTGCGAAAATTGGAAATTTCGCACACAATACAGGTGAAGGTGGGTTAAGTGATTATCACCTAAAACATGGAGGTGATGTCATTTGGCAAATCGGGACAGGTTATTTTAGTTGTCGCGACGATGAAGGGGATTTTAATCCAGAATTGTTCTCAGAGAAAGCAAACCACCCGAATGTAAAGATGATTGAATTAAAGCTTTCGCAAGGAGCAAAACCTGGTCATGGAGGAATTCTTCCTGCTTCTAAAAACTCTGAGGAAATTGCAAGAATTCGACATATTAAACCGCATACCGTTGTTGCTTCTCCACCATTTCATTCCGCATTTAGTACGCCACTGGAAATGATTAAGTTCATCAAGGAGTTGCGTGATTTATCTGGAGGTAAGCCTGTTGGATTCAAATTATGTATAGGACACAAAAGTGAATTTATAGCGATTTGTAAAGCGATGATTCATCTTGACATTTATCCTGATTATATTGCGGTTGATGGAGGTGAAGGTGGGACAGGCGCCGCGCCGCCAGAATTCAGTAACTATGTTGGTGCGCCAATGATTGATGGTTTAGACTTTGTTCACAATATTTTAATCGGTTTAGGAATTCGTGAACACATTAAAATCATTGCTTCTGGTAAAATCACTTCTGCATTTCACGTAGCTAGAGCGATGGCGCTTGGTGCTGACGCATGTTACCAAGCAAGAGCAATGATGATGGCTTTAGGTTGTATTCAAGCTTTGATTTGTAATACGAATGAATGTCCAACAGGAATTACAACTCAAAAACCTGAATTAACTGTTGGTTTAGTTGTAAAAGATAAAAAGGTGCGTGTTGCAGAATACCATAAGAAAATGCTTAAAAATTACGTTGAACTTTTAGGGGCATCAGGGTTGGATGAAACTAAAAACTTAACGAGATCTCATATATATCGTCGTGTTTCTTTGAATGAGATGATTACTTACGAAGAGCTTTTTCCTTCCATTGATTCTGGATCTATGCTCGAAGAAACAGGTATACCTACTAAGTATAAATTAGATTTTGCCAATGCGGATATGGAAAGATGGGGGATAAAATTTCATAAATTACAGTAGCGGTCGCTTCTGTAATTTATGAAATTTTCAGTGAAGAGTGTGAGTGAAGAGTGTGGAGGTGTGATCAATTAAAGATTTAGCCGAAGTGAATAATATTATTAATATTGGGATTTTCTTTAATTAGAAAATCCCTTTTTTGTTCCCTAAAGTTGAAGGGATAAATATTTTTGAACCAAATTAAACTTCGAATGTACATTGCATTGTTTGGCGCTAACATATTGTTAGTAGCGATTACAATAAAAAGTACAGTATGAAAAAAGTGATTACAATTCTATCGACGATTTTTTTAAGTCACCTAGCATTTGGACAAGTTTCAGGAAATATAAATTATCAAAATCAGGTAAAATACCCAGATCATAATATTAATGTCAGCTTTCCAAATCAAAATATAAACATTAATACAACGCCAACAACAGATATATTTCTAAGCGTAAAAGGCTTGGCTAATGTGAAAGCTGACGCGTATGTTGCCATATTTAGTGTAACTCAAGTTGGAGAAACCACCGAAGAAGTAAATTCGTTAATTGATAAAAGACTATCAGAAGCGTTGACGAAAATAAAGCTCAAAAAAGGAGTTGAAACCTACATCGATATGATTTCTTTTGTGCCTGTTTATGAGTATGAGGTGGAGAAAAAACTATTCAGTAAAAAGAGTTATAATGAAATTCCAAAAGGTTTTGAGCTGAAGAAAAATATCCATATCAAGTATTCTGATCCGAATCAATTAAACGATTTCATTAGCATTCTTTCTAATCAGGAAATTTACGACTTAGTAAGGGTTGATTATTTTTCTTCCATGCTTGAAAATATAAAGAAGGAATTAATCAATAAAGCGAAGTTAACGCTACAGGAAAAATCCAAAAATTATGAATCTATTTTAGGAAGAAGTTTTGCCAACGATCAAAAGAGAATCGTTGACGGTTTTAAAATGGTTTTACCGGTTGAAATGTATAAATCTTATGAATCGTACAGCAGTTCTTCGCTGAATCTTAAAAAATCTGCTCACGTAAATAATGCCGACAAGTCTTCAACTTTATATTACCAACCAATAATTGATAAGGAATTTGATTTTGTAATTAACCCAACGATTCTTGAACCAGTAATTCAAGTGAAGTATGAAATTAAATTGGTGATTAATCGAAAAGAAGATAAAAAAGAGACGGTAAATAATAAAGAATATATTTTGATTACTCCTAGTGGAGATATGAAAAGTATTCTATTGAATTAAAGAAATTACAGAACGTTTTTCAAAGTATTTACCTTAAAATTAAATCCATTATGTATAAATTATTCCAAATTTTTTTATTGTTGCTTAACTCAGCTTATGGCTATTCTCAATGTAAAGAAAATCAATTGGTTTTTCATGACTCAACAGGAAGGGAAATAGAATCTAATTACTCCTGTTTTGTTTTTAAACTCAATAACCAACTTGACACAATTAAGCTTGATCATTTATACGATGATAGTTTTACAAGAAGCAATGATGGATATTCTTCTAATTTTTTTCGAGAAGATTCAGAAATTATTTCAGATCAAAAGCAGCCAATATTTTGTACTAGTTGCAACCAAGGAAATGTTAAAATAGTTGATTCCATAGATATTAATCAAGATGGTATTAAGGAATTGTTCTTGCACCGTAAATGGAGTTGATCATCCAAGCCTCCCGTTCCTAGACCTTATGGCGTTGGAAATCATTGGCAGAATTATAGTCAATATGAAGTGTGGGATATTCAATCAAAGAAAAGAATATTTCGAGTAAAAAATGTTTCTAAAGGAGGTGTTACTATTTCTACTAATGTCGGTAGATCTTATGGCTACAGTTTTAATGTTGAAATCGATGAAAACGGCTCATTTTCCTTATCTGATTTAACTGGGCTAGGTATTGATTTTGAAGTTGGGAAATATGTTTATGATAAAGAGACGGGGAGGTATAGAAAAAATTGATTTAAGTTTTAAATTATGAAATGTATTTTGAAGTCATTACTGTTTTTGTTTCTGACAATTGGGGATAACAACTTTTCTCAAATAAGTAACCTGCTTACAGAACATTACTTTTATCAAAATGGTAAAAGGTCTATTATCCATTAAGTTCTGTTAAGTTTTGTGTTCAAGTAAAACCAATCTGCAAACATAAACGACTAAATTAAATAAGTAAAGATGAAAAAAACATTCACATTATTGGTTCTCATTTTGATCACAGACTTGATTTCTGCTCAAAACCTCGAATCATATCCAGGGCCTGAATATGCACTTACAGAATATCAGAAACTTTATGCTGAAAATTCAGTAAAAAACACCAAAAAATATCGACTCAAAGGCAATGTGAAATCAGTTGATGAGCGTTATTTCTTAGATGAAAAGAATTACAGAATCGTTCTTCCTCCTGAAACCAATGAGAACGTGCCTCAAATTATGGAAAAAATTATTGGATCAGGTATCTCTGAACCACTTTTCATGTCTGTTATGAGATTTATAAAAACACAGTCAAATATTGATCCTAAAACTATTTTTCAATTGAATAGCTCCGACACTTTGAAACACGACTATTTTATTTATGGAGGAGTAGAAGTAACATATAATAAAGATAGGGACAGAATTGGGGTTGTATTTGAATCAAATCATTCTGACTATTCCACTTTTACCTCAAAATATAAGCTTAAAGCAGATAATCAAAATCAATACGATCATCAAAACTTTACGGTTTTCCAGTTCACTGAAAGTTTGTCTATCGAAGAAAGAAGAAAAGTGATTGAAACTATAAGGAAAGAAAAATATGTGAGTATTGTTGGAGATTTGCTGTATGGGGATCCGAATTCAACCCCAACCATAATTCCAGAAGAGATAATTGTACGCTGGAAGAGAGAAACATCTGATTCAGAGAGAATAAACAAATTTATAGAAGAAGAAGGATTAGAGGAAATCAGCAAACAAAAACCTCTGAATGTAACCATCTTGAAAGTACATCATCCATTTAATTATCGAGTTATAGAAGTGTGTAATAAATTGATGGACTCTGGGTTAGTAAGCTTCGCCGAGCCCAATTTTGATTTACAAGTAATCGAAGGACCATCATATAATTCACAATTTAAAACAGCCAATATGGATTATTACACAAGAGGAAATCAAAAAATTTCATTTCAAAAAAAGACAAATTTTATTGGAGTCGCTTTTAAAAATGAAATGTCAAAAGCGAGTGTTCTGAAACTCATAGATGATTGGGACATGACTATTGATGCAGTATATATGAATGGCCTATTTTTCGTGTTAACATTTCCAGTTAACCTTAGTTCAGATATCATCAAAACAATTCGTGAAAGTATCATCCTCTCTAAAGAAGTAACGACAGTAGGGGGTATTTTGACACAGACAGAGAATAACCTTATATTGGCTACTCAGGATCTGATCATAAAGTGGAAATCTGAAACCAGTGAAGCTGTTAAACAGACCTTTATAAAGCAATATGGCTTAACGGAAATAAGAAAGATACCTTATATAACTGGCGGTTTTCAATATAAAATAGAACCTTATGCCGCGTATGCTTCAACGGATATTTGCTTAAAATTGTTAGAAGCTGATCTTGTGGGATTTGCAGAACCTGTTATTATTTCCACTAGTGAAGATGATTGACACGGCTTAATAGAAGGAGAAAACACTAAAAAAACAGCTTTATTATGAAACTTAAACATGATTTGAATATTGAAGTTTTTGATTATAACAATCAACCAATAGACGTAAAGATTGATAAGTTGGACATATTCAATAGAGGTTGAGAATAAGGCTACTGCTCTGATTTATAGAGTAAAAGATAGAATTGAACGGGGTGTTTTAGATTTAACAAATTTATTTACGAATGATTATACAAACTAAATACAAAACAATTATTCTAACAATCTTATTGATCGTGTTTTTCAGTTTAACAGGAAAGTCTCAACCGGGTTATCCTGCAAATGGTTTCGTTGTTTCTTTTAAAGTAGATTTTATAAACTTTCCTGATTCTCTTAACTCTGGAGATTTACGCGCAAGGTATTTAGATACAACACTAAAAATTCTCTTTATTGACAGTACAAAATCTATTGAAGACGATACTTCTCTAAGTTCCAAGTGCACCTATAGAATATTAAGTGTTGATACAAATAATGTAGCAAAATTAATAGTCTATATTGGTAATTCTTATGGTCTTGGAGATTGTTATGCTGACGAGTTAATTATTAAGAGAGATACCACAAAGAGTTTGATTCAAAACCATGATGTTTTTTATCGGTACTCTGGGAAATTGATATTCATATATGAAAATAAAATGAAACAATTTGTGTGTAGAAACATTCCTGATGGATCTTGGTTGGACATACAAAGTATAGATTTTACTAAATCAAAAGAGCTTATTTTGTTTCCTCCTTTTAATGAAGATATTTCTTATGAAAAGAATAACATAACCAAATTTAGAAACTAATGAAAAACATAGTCATTTTAATAATAGCAGTTACTAATATAATGCTCAGTCCACAAACAACTTTATCCCAGCAGACTTCAACTCTAAAACTGAAGTTTAGTTTAACTGATTCAGATGGTGATATTATTAAATCAAACGATTCAAATTACTTTTATGTGGATTATTGGAATGGAGATGAAATGGGGTTAGATGCAAACAATGATAAGCTTGAGTATGATAATGATTCCAATATGTTTATTTTAACAATTACTGTTCCCCGCTATAAAGAATATTCGTTCAGTTTAAGAAACCAAAACAGCGGAGGGATAATGAATTTTCAAATATTTATGGATGGAAATTTAAGCGAGCAACTTACTATTGATGAAATTCGATTTACACCAGGAGTGTTTGTGTTTAATTTAACTACTGGGACTAATTATTTCAATAAAGGAAACTTGAATTACTCTAAAGGAAGTAAAGAGGAATATAACATAAGAGACATAGATTGGAAAGCAACTCATATTAATGAGTGAGTCCTAGATTTGTTTTCGAAACTAAATAAATATAGAAAAATAAAGAAAAATGAAAAATACTATTACATACCTGTTTCTTATCGTTTTTATGTTTACTGCTCTAAATGTTGTTAGAGCCCAACAAGATTCACAAATAAGCAACCCACTTAACGAGCATTACTTTTATCAAAATGACGAAAAAGTCTTTTATCCTTCGCGTCCTAATGAACTGTTAGTCATAATAAAATCAAACGAAAATATTGCTGCAGAAAAAGATATTTCAGAATTCGAAGACATTATTAAATCTCAAGGTTTAGTTATTTACAAGACTTTTTTAGAACCGCCTACCGACCCAACACAAATCATGAAATACAATTCTTACAGACCATTAATTCGCAAAAAGATAATCGTTAAGAAGAAAGATGGTTCTGCATTTAATCGAGAATCTAGCATAGAATTGGCGATTTTAAGAAAGCTAGAGAAAGTAGAGTTTGCTGGCCCATTAATTATGACGGATGATAATTATTACGATGCGTTCACTTATGATCACTATATAAAAGTAGAAGCACCACTGAAGTCAATGCAAATTAATGAATTTAAGAAGTTTGTAAAAGAGATTGATGAGCGTTACTTTTTTGATGAGAAGACATACCGTATAGTCCTTCCACTTGAAACAAATGAAAACGTTCCACAGATTATGGAAAAGTTCTATCAGAAAGATATTCCAGAACTAATGAAAATGTCTTTTGTTAAATTTAAAAGATCATCAAGCGTATTGTTTAATCAGAACTCTCAACCGAAGAGCACAGACTCATTGGAAGCAGACTATTATTTTGTTGGAGGTGTGAGAGTGGTCTGTTTTAAAGACTTAAACAGAATAGGAATAGCATTTCAGCCAAACTCTAATGACTTCTCGAAATTTCTCAATAAATATGATTTAGAATTTGATCGTCGATTTAACTATCTAAGTTTCAATGTTTTTCGTTTTATAGAAGATGTTACTTTAGAAGAGAGGAAAGAAATAATCGAATCAATAAACAGAGAAGAAAATGTAAAGTTAGCTGGAGATTTGCTCTTTAACCAGATTTCTGCTGCGATAATTACCAATCAAATAATTATACAATGGAAAGAATCAGATTTAGAAAAGAGAAAAGAATTTTTAATTCTCGAGGGGATTGAAGAAAATGAGAAGAATGGACGTTTTTCAATTTTGGAATTACAAAATGCATACAATTATCGCGTGATAGAGGTGTGTAAAAAACTAGTGAATTCAGGATTAGCACATATTGCTGAACCGAACTTGTTACATAATGTAGTGTTGGATTAAATAAAGAAAAAATGAAAAACATTATTACATATCTGTTGCTAGTGGTATTTGTCCTGACTGCTTTAAATGTTGTACGGGCTCAAAAGGATTTGCAAATAAGTAAACCACATACAGAACATTACTTTTATCAAAATGGCAAAAAAGTCTATTATCCTTTGCGTTCTAATGAATTTTATGTTCTGGTAAAGCCAATCAATAATGAAAGTAACAACTTGGCACCTCAAGCGAGTATTGACCAAATAAGTGCTTTGTTGGATTCTCTTGGACTATTCATAAGTTACAAGAATTACAACGATGAAGCTTTATTAAAATATGAAGCGGAATCAATAAATGGTCAATCTGCATTTAGGGTCTGTGAAGAAATAACTAATTCATTTTGACTTGTTCTTTTTTCCTTTCTCTGCGTTAAAATTTTAAACCGTAGCTAAGGCTATGCTTGAAAATTTCGCCTTGATAAAGAAAGAAATAACTACATCAACTATGTACTACTTATTTCGTCACAGCCCCTTAGTCCTTGTGTTTTGTTCGTGAAAAGGAAAGACAGTTTACCATTTGATATGAGAAATTCTGTTGAATTAAAACAACTCAGACTTTCTCCATTTATTATAATTGCTGGGCCGATAGTTTTACAAGAAAATCAAGAACGATTTTTCTCTTATACTTATGGAAATGAGATCCGTTTTACGGTCAATTCAAAAATGGATACAGAGCAAGTAAACGACTTTTTGAAATCTATAGGACTGCAAAGAGTAAAAGCTGATTTTAATATTGTTGAAACTCCATTAGAAAACGCTATTGGTGTTGTTGATTATGTTGAGGGTTTTATGGAAAGTGGATTGTTTGGTAATGTTGAGATGAATGTTTATTATAATGTATATTTGGATTGAGGGTTTAACTTATTTCAAAATTTTTTAATACAGACATCGAATTTCCCTTCACTAATTCAGATTCTTGTTTAAGTTTTTCCTCAAGAATAAGTCGTCTTTGAAATCTATTATAGAATTTAATAGCCTCGTTAATATATGTATTTCGAGGTACTTTGACAATTGGCAGCATCTTTTCAGTTTCCTCAAAGATAGCTTCATCGATTTTTAATGATATTGTTTTCATGGTAGTTAAATTTGATATTATAAAAGTAGAATTGTTTAGCAAGTTAAACAAAGAAAACTGATACTAAATTTGTTTATAGTATCTTAAGTCACCCAACTTCTTCCCATAAAATCCGTAAATTTACAAAGTGGAAGTAATCAAAAAAATCATACGATTTCCTTTTATAGTTTTGATTCGATTGTATCAATACATCATCAGTCCGATATTTCCAGCCAATTGCAGGTACAATCCAACTTGTTCGCAATATTCAGTGGATGCAATCAAGGAATGGGGAGTTTTACGTGGTGGTTGGATGGCGCTCAAACGAATTGGTTCTTGTCATCCTTGGGGTGGTTTTGGCGATGATCCAGTGCCTAAGAAAAATGAGGTTAAAAAGGACTAATTTTCTATAGGTCTAAACGTTTAAAACCTACAATCACTTCAATATTTAGGTTATACCCCTATTTTAATGGTAACAATTAATTTTTGAATTAATTAAATGGACAGTTGCTTGAAATCAATACGGTTTTAGTTCTAATACAATTTATGTCATTAAAAGTGAATTATTGATTTTCGAAACCATAAGCTTAGTTCTTCATAAATTCCAAGTTCGAAGCGCTTGGGATTCCACAGCGAAAGATGAGTTATCATGTGGAATCCCTTTTCTCTGGAAGAGCAGAAGCGTATGGAACATAGATACCACGAAGTCGCAGCGAAGCTAATCTCATGGTATGCAGCATTCGCCTTGGTCCCGATTTGAAATCGGGATTGTAGTTTCGTTTTTTTATCAACCGACTGAAGGGAGCTCACAGCCTGTCCCGAGAAATCGGGAAACACTTTTAAAATAAACAAAAGTGAGTAATGCGAAAAAGAAAAGAAGTTAATTTTTGCAGTAAAGCTTGTTTGAAAGGCTATCTTGGGGAAACAAACGGATAAGCATTAAATATAATTCTTATTGTATTCCTTTCATTAAAATAATGGCAAAAAACAATATTTAAATTCATTCTTACATGACGAATATGTTTTATCTGATAAGAATTTAGGGTGTAATTTAGGTTGATTGTTTATTTCGTTCAGTTTTGGAGCTAAGAAATGGTAATTCTAAACATGTTGTAATTTTATTATTTTTGTTTGACATTGGTGTTTTATTCAATTTTCAAACTAAAATTCTAAACTATTATGAAAACAGTAATCCGTTTATTTATGCTTTTAGCATTAACAGCCACGATTAATTCATGTGCTTTTCACTCAGGTGTCATGACTGGAAATGCAGCATTGAGTGATGCCAATTTTAAAGTTGTTGATTATGCAATTGGAACTTCAGAAACCATTAAGATATTTGGGCTGGGAGGAGTAGCAACAGATGCACTTGTTTTAGAAGCGAAACGGAATTTGTATGAAAACTATCCGTTAAAGGAAGGGCAGGCATTGGCAAATATTTCGGTTGATTTTAAAAGAGCTTTTTTTCCAATTTTATCAAAAGATAAAGTTGTGATTTCTGCTGATATAATTGATTTCAATGAGGGAGCGATTGCAAAACAGAATGTTGATGAATTTCCAATTGGAGCAGATAATGTAAGAAATAATGAGCTTAATTTATCGAATGAAATGGTTTATCTTAAACACCAGGGCGAACTGAAGACCGGAAAAGTTGTTGGATATGGTGAGTTTAGAGTTAAAGTAATGGTCCATAGTCGACGCGATCGATTAAGAGTTAAAAGAGTGCCAATAAAGAACCTTTTCTACAAAAAGCATATGGAAGAGTTATTGGAAACTAAATATAAAATTGGGGATGAAATTAGCTATACTGAATTTATAGTTGACGCTAGGGGTAATGACAAAGAAGTAAAACGTTTTGGAATAATTGTAGCTATGGGTCAGAATTCTGTTATAGTAGAATATGAAATTGAAAATAGACCTAAGAAATTTGCTGTTAGATATAAAGATATCAATGATAAAGAATAAGTTCATTCCAACTAGTGCTTTAACTCATAAATAACGGTGCTTCAATTTTGCTTAATTTTTTTTTTAGATAAGGCAAGCTTTTCAAGCATAGCAATAGTTACGGTTTAAAATTTTAACGAAGTATAAAGGAAAAAGAGGAGTTAAACAAGCGATGGAATTTATGAATTACAGCACTAGATACTAAATTTGACTTATGGCTTGTATGAGTTCATATTTTTGGATATACTTTAGTCAGCATTATTCGATAGTGCATAAGCTAAGGTTTATCTTACTTTTCACTAGAAAAGTTTTTGTAATTTAGCGCTATAACAACTTTATATTTTAAGTATAACTATGATTTTTAAATTCATAGTTTTGTTTTCATCATTATAACAATCATTTTTTTTATTCATGCAAGAAGAAAATACACCAGAACAACAACCCAATAATCCACTTCATGGTGTGAAATTAGCAGCTATTCTAGAGGCGTTAGTTGATCATTATGGTTGGGAAGAATTAGGGAAGAGAATTAACATCAATTGTTTCAATAGTAATCCTTCCATTAATTCTAGTCTCAAGTTTTTAAGAAAAACCCAATGGGCCAGAGATAAGGTGGAACAGCTTTATTTAAAGAATTTGAAAAGAATGGGTAAGTAATCAATAATGAATTGTTCAAATTCATGAATTAATAATAAATAGCTCCACTAGTTTTAGGTGTATTAAAATATTTTAAAATGAAAATTTCCCCAGAAAATCCAGTTCAATTTACTTGTGGCGCAACAATAAAAAATAGATTTATGTTAGCTCCCATGACAAATTCACAAAGTCATGAAGATGGGAGACTATCGGATGATGAGTTCAATTGGTTGTCCATGCGGGCAGAAGGACAATTTGGTTTAGTAATGACTTGTGCTTCTCATGTTCAAAAGAACGGAAAGGGTTTTCCAGGACAGTTGGGGATATTTTCAGACGAGCATATCGAAGGACATGCCAGGTTAGCTTCTAATATAAAATCCTACGGAAGTCTGGCGGTGGTTCAATTACACCATGCAGGAATGAGGACTCCATCTGAATTAATTGATGGTTCTCCAGTTTGCCCATCAGAAAATCAAGAGCATGGAGCCCGTGGATTATCAATTGAGGAAGTTGAGCAACTTAAAAAAGACTTTATTGATGCTGCCATTCGTGCCAAAAAGATCGGTTATGACGGAGTAGAAGTTCATGGAGCGCATGGCTATATATTAACACAATTCTTGAGTTCGGAAATCAATAAAAGAATGGATCAATACGGTGGGAACTTAGAAGATAGAGCACGACTTCTTTTTGAAATTGTTGATGGAATAAGAACAACTTGTGGAAAAGAGTTTTTAATAGGTGTCAGACTTTCTCCAGAAAGATTTGGTATGGATCTTCTTGAAGTAAAAGAAGTGTCGAAACGTTTCATCGATGAAGATAAGATTGACTTTCTAGATATCTCTTTGTGGGACGTGTTCAAACAACCAGAAGAGCAAGCTTATCAAGGTCAGACTTTACTAAGTCATTTTACAGCGCTTGATTTTAAAAATGTGCGATTAACTGTTGCTGGAAAAATTCGAAATGGAGATGACTTACAAAAAGCTTTAGACTCAGGAATAGATTTCGTTACTATTGGTCGTTCTGGAATTCTGCATCATGATTTCCCTGCTAAAGTAATGGAGAATCCTAAATTTGAACCTACAAAGACTCCAGTTTCAAAAGCATATTTACGAAAAGAAGGATTGGGTGAAGACTTTATTGATTATATGGCGAAATGGAAAGATTTCGTAGAAATCAATTAGGAATTATCAATTTTTTATTTTAGTACAAATCACTATTAGCCTGATTAATTCACAAACTTTAATTCACTTCATTTTTCCCAAAAAATATCTCCATAGATTTGGGGGCTGAGATAAAATTTTAGATTTTTGTCGCTAGATAGATAAAATTTGAAATTTCAGGAC
>Ga0307971_1000459_pt1 | contig 21476 bp, 21 predicted proteins | sample OrgLakmetagen714_FD_201820 | JGI IMG/M metagenome (GOLD analysis project Ga0307971, IMG submission 201820) | Saline water microbial communities from Organic Lake, Antarctica - #714 | ecosystem: Environmental > Aquatic > Non-marine Saline and Alkaline > Saline | place: Antarctica: Organic Lake... | reverse complement strand
AGAGTGTGACCCAAAAGATTAGGTCGTTAGACGGTGGTAACAAAACCACTGTACACGAGGTAAAGGATGACGAAACCCTGGGTAAAGGTACTGGAAAAAGTTCAGCTCTTTGAAAGAGCCCACTCTCAGAATGAATCCAACACTGAATCAAGTGGTTTCAAAATCAATTTTACCGAGTGTAATACAACAAGCCGGTTATCCTGTCGACCGACGCATCTTTGATTGAGCTTATCATGGGGGCAGGATATCGTCCTCGATAATTCGCAGCATCCGATACTTATTAAAATAAAACTGTCATTTATTTTTTTGGTATATTTTGAAAAATAACGATATTCAAGTGTAACCAGTGTCCCGTTGGTTGATAGCCAATCGATAATTCGAATAATTCGATTTCCTTTTCGTGAATTTTATCGATTATAATTCTTATATCCTCGGACGGGACAACCCTGCTATCAAGTAGTGGCTTGCCGTCGTGTCGATGATGGAAAATTATGAATAGGGTTGGCCGATTCCGTATATATACGGTTTGAAACCGTATATTTCCACAATCAGGGTATAAGGCTAAAGCGCAATCGGCGGATTGTTAAATATACGGAATCTGCCAACCCTAATTATGAACGACTTAGTCTGTTTCATTCGGAGTCTACATCATTTGTTTTCTTTGACTCGCTCTTTTCTTTCTTACCTCCGTCGACGAGAGACTCATCATATCGAACGACACGTTTTTTCGGTGAACCGTAGTACTCCATCTTATCTTTTTTTCGACACACTAGGTCTCCGCCCGCTGTCCACAAGCACCCGCCGTATTGGAATCCTAGAGGCGCTCCGTTCATGATGATGTGTTATGTTGTATGTAGGTATGTGTTCGTTATAATATAATACACACAAAAAAGAAGGCGCTCATTGTCGGGTTTATTTTACAATAGGCCACCACCATAATTTCGGTGACACATCGGGAAACAACTGCCACATCTAATTCTCACTCTCGGTGCAGGTTTCAAATAGGTTTCATCTGTAATAAATTTTTCATCGACTGTAGGTCGACGCCTTCTACGCCACCCTTCGCATCAACTTTCTTCGTAAGCACGTGAAGCAGGTGCATGACGACTAAATTATACGGACTACCCAATCCCCGATCGAATGCGTTCGGAATTAACGACACTATCAGGTGGGATAGGTATGTCGTCTTCAATTGAGCGTGTTTCCCTGTCGAATTTATGATCAGTATCGTCTCATCGTCCGTGTCGACGTTATTAACCCTCACGATCTTGCGACAAATATCGACCATGAGGTCAGAGAGGACGTGTTCGTCCTCCTCTTTTTTCACACACTCCCTGGCAATGTCCATGATGCCTGATAATATCGTGCGCTTTTTGACCGCAGACTTGATGACGTCGTCTTGGAGTTGTTGATTAGGGAGGTGCCTGAACAGAGGAAACGTCGAGCGTATCATGACGTAAACGCCTCGGGGATAAGCATTATCGAACGCTTGTGCGTCACTGAATATAGCTGCTGCATCCTCATGATGCGACGTAGAAAATGAGGGAGGGTTTGCGGCGAGGGAGACCAGGCTCCTTACGACCAACACGCGTCCACCGTCTCCCGCCTCGAACTGAAGATATCCGACTTTCACACCAGAAGGGCTGATCCACTTACTCTTAGTCTTCTGATCTTCCTTCAGGACACTCGCGTCGGCCTTGTCGAAAAACAACACGTCACTGTGGGCGACGTCATGCTCGAACAAGGCTGAGAGCGCATCAAACGATGGTGCATCGTAAACCTCATTGAGTTTAATGAGCGCTTTCGTGGCAGTTATACTCGTGGTGGAGTTGGTTTCGACAGGTAGCGACTTCAGGTCGTACGACGAGGTATGGATGAATGGTGCCAATGCCTGCGCAACGCCGTACACGAAGCTGAAACAGTTCGAATCGATTTCCAGAGATGTTCGATATGTAAGAGCCCCAGATGGAATCTTTTCACGTATACATGCCACGACGGAGGTGTTGTTTTTCTTCATGCGTGGTTGGGAGAAACTAATGTGAAAAGGCGTCGAAGACATGGTCTCGACATCTATGTAAATGTCCAAGGCAGGGACGTCAGTTTGGTTGCACTCGGTCAAGTTATCCATTGTTCAGGTTCCAGGGAATTACAATTTTGATTATTATACTCGTGTCTTGTTTCCTGTTGTGTGTATGTGTGTATGTGAGTGAAGTGTGACCCTCCAATTTTTTTACGATGTATGAACGAAGACTTAAATTAAATCGATCATTATAATCGTTATCATCAGGCAGTCGACGCCAGGTCATTGAACCCGCCTCCCCCGGCGATATGGACGTCCAGGTACGCGGACCCGAGGTCCGCTTCGAGACGTTGGATCACGTACTGTCGGAAGTCCGCACGCGCCCAATTCAGGCGGGACCGGTCGAAAATGCGAAAGTTGTAGCGCCAGTTGCACTGCATGACCTTGTGCCCGTCCTCGACGGCGGCCCAACCGCAGCGGATGCTGGAGCGTGACACGTCACGTTCGTTCATTTTTTGGTAGTCGTGCATGATGGCGAACATCCTATCGCGGTCGATCTTATCGGGCGAGGCGTTCAAGGGGACGGCGATGCGTAACGAGTCCGTGATGCCTCGTTTGGACAAGTTGATTGTGTTTCCTGATACAAAGCGCGGTATAGGCACGCTGACGTGGTGCGGGCCGTCCAGGTAGAAGTGCGTGATGCTGAAGCGCCGGACCTTGTAGGTCTCCCCGTCCAGGAGGAGGACGTCCCCGATGTTGAACGGCCGGTCCGTCAGCATGGACAGCATGAACATCACGTTGTCTCGAAATCCGCCGAGCAGGTAAGATGCCGACAGGACGTAGATCTTGAACAAGTCCACGCCCGTACCGAAAGCGTTTTGGTATCCGAATATGCGGCTTATGGCGATGAAGGTTGCGGGGTACAGGAAGCAGATCGCCACGCGCGCCAGGAAGGTGATGGCGTAGTGGTCGGTGTAAATGGAGTGGATGAGCTCCTTGCGTCGGAAAAATATGTCATACAGCATGTCCTGTAAGCCCCTGTGAGACAGGTAAGGGGCGTCTCCTTCTTCGCGATATACGTCGTCATATTTAACAAGCATATTCCATAACCCCTGGATATGCACACCGTCCAACGATCCCTTCCCCTGTTGGAGCAGCGCCATCCTGAACGTCTCGAACGAAACGCGAGCGTTCTTTGCAGGTTCACCATCGCCATCGTTATGATTCGTGAAAAACTGCACGATGTGCGTCGCTTTTTGCTCGAGAGCTTCGCTTACGTCTTCATCGTTGCGATCCATCCACGAGCGCATGAACTTTTGGACATCGCGGTACTTGTCGACGACCTGTTCTGAAAAGGTGCAGTCCGTGTCGACCTCGAAAACACGGAGATCGCGCTCCAACTTCATGATGTCACGCAAGGCCCTCTCCCGTTTGTACGCAAACACGAGCGCAAGTGCCGTGAGTCGGCCAACCTGCACCGCCAGGTACGGCGCGCTCAGGGCGAGGAGCGAGTAGAACAGACGCGAGATGACCCAGTGGTCCGTCGGAGGATGCGCACAGGACTGTGGGTTGTGGTGGCAGAAGAACACGAAGTAGGTCAGGTGCTGGTACACGTACGCGAGGCCCACGAACGCTAGAACGAACCCAGTGCCCTTTATCAGGCGGTGGAAGACGTACAGTACGCCGCCGACTCTCGAAAAAACGTAGTATATCCCCTTATCGACGAATAATGCCAGGTGAGCGGCGGCGACGGTACCTCCGACCACACTGAGCACTTTGAAAGCGTTCTGATGTGCTGACCCGCCGTCCGTGACGCAGCATTTGGAGTCGGCACTGTATACCACGCACTCGCCATCTTCTCGCGTTTCATCGTCACAGTCCAGCTCGATGCTCATCATCTGGCGCGCCTCCATCACGTTTCCGAATATAATCAGGAAACACCATACCGCGAACGTGACGGCGTGCCCGGCACCAGACCATGACACTATCATGACACTATCAAAGATCGTCGTCAAACCGTGTATGTTTATGTTTATGTCACGGCCGTGTAAGCAAAAGACGAGGTCGTGTAGATGGTGAATCATAACCACCGTACACTTCGGTAATATATAAGATCCCCCCGTGGTGTAGTGACGGAGGACGGTTCAGCTGACAAGCCCTCTCAGACATAAAACTATTGGACCGGAGTTCGACACAACTAAATGAATGATTATATCGAGTGTGTGTGTTTGTTCGACTTTTCATGGATGACGACATCAGCAATGACGAAGAGTCTGCCTGTAAGTCGATCGTGTTATCCTCTGTGTCAGAGGCTTTCTCGCCCGACACCGCCCCCCTGAGCCTCGTCAGTCCATTGTACGCGCGCTATGAATTCGTGAAAAGATTGGGCAAGGGCGCTTTCGGGAGTGTGTCCCTTATGCGATCCCGACTGGATCGGCGTCTGGAGGCAGTCAAGTCCGTAGCGTTCGCCTCCCCGCACCCGCCTTGGGCGCACCCAGACGTCATGGCTCGATCGCACGATCCCCTTCTGCGCGAGGTGCGCGCACTGGCGGCCTGCCAAGACAGTCGTTATGTAGTGCGGTACTACTCCTCTTGGATCGAACCGGACTGGGCGCGACTTCGATCGCGCCTGGTGTCGAGTAGTAAGAGTCAGAACGAGACGGGGGGGTACGGAGAGGAAGAGGAAGAGGAGGCATCGTCCTATCCATCGCGTCAAAATTTCCTCTTCGATGACGATTCTAGTATTCAGACGCTCGCGGGCATCGAAAAAGAAACGGCAGACGACACCTCGTGGCCATACGTCCTCAACATAGCCCTACAGCCCGCATCCGGCGTCACATTACAAGCCTGGTTACAGAGACGAAACGATAACTATTCCGAAAGCATGTCATCATCTGTGTTCGGAAAAGTGGAACAAAGCATCTTCAAACAGATCGTACTCGCTCTGATCGACGTTCACTCGCGCGGTCTCATTCATCGCGACCTGAAACCAGCGAACGTATTCGTCGAGCAGATCGTGGAGGAGACGGACATTATGATCGGGGTCACACTCGTCGATTTTGGATTGACGACTCTTACACACATCATCGATGACACGTCGACGATCTCTTCTTATAAACCACCTACTGATTCGTGTCTCGTTCTTCGAAACCCTTTCCGCACAAGAGGCGTGGGGACGCCTTCGTACTGTGCTCCGGAGCAGGTTACGGGAACGACGTATTACGGTCCGGAGGTGGACCTGTACCCGTTGGGTCTCATCCTCGTGGAACTCGCGACGGTGTTCCGGACGCAGATGGAAAGGATCGAGACGCTTCTCGCGCTCCGCGAGGACCCTTACTATCGTGGAGGTGGAGACGCGATCCCGGAGAGCATGGAGCGCGGGTGTCCGGAGGCGGCAGGGTTGGCGCGGCGCCTATTGTCTCACGACCCCGCGCGCAGACCGTGTTTACGTTCGATCACCATATAAAACAGATACCCTGCCGTGAATTCGAATAGGATGGCGTGTCCCTTGAGTTCTCTGCCCCGTGAGGTTCTCGAATATACAGTAACAGATCACTGTCACGATGTCCAATCCTTGCAAGGTCTTTCTGTCGCGTCGAGAGACGTGCGAGAAATCCTCCGAGATCCATCGTCAATGGCGCGATGGGTGTATCAGCGAGCTCACCGACAGAAAGAAGAGGAAAGAGAAAAAGAAAAAGAAGATGATGATGAGGACGTGTCAGATTCGTCAACTGATGATAGTGATGACGACCATAGTGATGCAATCATCATGAACGCGATGAAAGCATGCGCTCGAGCGTCCAGTAAGCCGTACGACTTTCATTATACCGTTATTGAGATACTGTTGTCGCGGTACGGTGCGAACGTGAATTCGAAAGACGGGGAGGAAGGAGTGTTACAAACCGCGGCAGGGGCAGGAAACGCAGAGATCGTCGAAATGCTGATCGACCGCTTCAAAGCCGATGTGCACTTGTTTTACGATGAAGCCCTGCATCTCGCGATAAAAAACGGACACTGTGAGCTCGTATGCACCCTGATCCAGAGATTCAAAGCTGACGTCCACGCCCTGAACGATTACGCGTTATTCTGTGCGACAGAAAACGGGCACGCAGATATCGTCGAAATGCTGATCGACCGCTTCGGAGCTGATGTGCACTCCTTCGGCGAGGCACCCCTGCGTCGCGCGGTAGAAAACGGACACGCTTCTATTGTAGAACTGTTGATCATCCGCTCGCTTCGGAGCGGATTTTTACGCGTTTGAAGATCGTGCACTTGACACGCGGCTTTTCAAGGGCATTTGAATATCGTAGACATGCTGGTCTATAATTTCGGAGCGAACGTCTACTACGCTTGCGGGAACCGAGCGCTGTGGTGGGCGGAAAATCGAGGTCACTCCGCCGTCGCAGACATCCTCATTCAGAGGTACGGCGTCGTGTTCAGGTCGTTCTTTTACGTCGGTCAGTTAATTGTACCACCCCGACCCCTGCATCTCGATTACGTGTTGGTCTATATCGTTTTGTCGTCGTCGCTGTTCAGTTTCGTAAAACGGACCATCATTCGACGTGGTCTTCATATCACGTGTGACGATGTTCCACTTGTTGAGCAGCGCCTTCTCCGTGCGCCAGGGTGGCACGTCCAGACCCGCCCCGCGCAGAGAGACGTGCATCTCCCGGCACAGCAGCCGCACCGCGCATTCCAGACGTGCCCTGGTACCTACGAATAGATCAGGCACGACCTCATCCAATAGGCGAGCGTAAGAAGCGCTCGGGCGAGCGACACGGAAGTGGTCGCGAAAGGCCGTCTCGACGAGCGCTTCTCCGCAGTCGTCTATATCCACGATGATGTACTCGTGACGCAAGTTATAAAAAATGTGTTTGCCTTCGGTCGCATTCGTCGCTCTGAAATTTTGTTTGTCGACATTTTCGGCGCATTCGTATTCGTCATTTTTACATACACGAGTTCCGATGTGCCCGGACATGTAGAGATCCGCCGTTACCTCGACCAAATCGACGGCGTCTCCGTCGCGTTGTCGTCTGTCCAAGACGCGTTTCACGTCGATATACAAAATGCGGAGCGCCCCAGAAGGCACGCTCGTAAACAGGAGCAGTCGTTGACGCAAGAGCGCTTCGTCGCGTTCTTCTTCTTTCACGACAGTTCGAACGCGCTGCGGTCTATCAACGACGTAATTTTTCGTGGGCGAGAAAGGGATGCCATCATCCACGTGGCTTTCGACGGAAAGCACGTCCGTCATTCTTCCTTTTTTATAATAGCACAGCATGAAATGTGGCCTATCCAGACGACGATGACGGTGAAATGCAGTAGTGAGTGGAAGAGGAGGGGGCATCTCTGAGAACAAGAATGACGGTTACTGTTACGGTGATTGGTCATCGTCGTTTACGTTTTCTTTCATGCGCATCGTGCCCAGGGCGTCGGAATAGAACATGTTGGCCGCGCTGCTTTTCTTTCGGCTGTCCGACTGGTTCGAAATAATCGAATAGAATACGGCGTACACCATGAGCACCATGCCCACCCACATCAGGACCAGGACGTTCATGAGCGGGCTGTCGGCGTCGCTGTACGCCCAGTCGAATCGAAGCACGTTGGTGTAAAGGAAGAAAGTGATGATGGCGACGGCGCCGGCCAGGAGCATATCGCGGTAGGCGAAGTCGGTAAGGATGTTTTCATCGTCAAAATATCGAATGAGCGCCTGCAGCATGGTGATGCCGATGAGCGTGTCTATGATGACGGTTATGACGAACCTGAAAAAGTGGCGGTCGATCAAGGACGCCACGAGCCACAGCGCGCGCGTCTTGAAATCGGTGTACGGAACGGCGCTAGTAAATGGCGCCTGTCCTTTCTTCTTGATCGTGAAGTTCTGTTTGGCAAACAGTATGTCGACGGAATAGCCGAACATGCTCCCGAATACGTACAACATCAGGAAGGCGCTCATGGGGCCGCTGAGGCCCAGGAGCGTCACGCCCATGAGGTTCATGCTGCCGGAAACGCCGCCGGACACGACCGAGGTAATGGCGCCCCGTATCTTCTCGCTCGACAGCAAGCTCTTGGGCGTCAGGAACTGCACGGCCTGCTGCTGATTCTGTTGCAGTCCTTCGCTTTTTGTCGTCATCGTGCTATTGTTACATTATTGTACAGTACGAAATTAATGAAGACGTACGTCTTCGACAAGGGACTAGCACTGAACGTAGGCGTCATGATAAAAAAAACCGTTTTTAACGTCTTATAGTCGTTTGCGTAAGCCATCGTGTTTTGACGCACCGGACCCGGAGAAACCAATCGACTTTACGTGCATCATTGAAAATATAGCCGATACCGTTCACGCAGGGTGGCGTCGTCCGGTCTTTCGCGACATGCCGAGTCCGTTCGATCATTGGTGGTTTCATCGTTATACAACGTCAGTCTCTGTCTTCACTGTCTTCACTGGCGCTCCTGTCGTCTCTGCTGTCTTCGCTGCTCTCGTCATAATCGCTCAGGCGCACGAAAGGGATGAGCCTCCCGAACACGACCGCATCGTACTCGTCCAGATCCAACCACTGGTGACAACCTGTACAGCTCCCGTAATCGAGAGACAACCTGAAGTGACGTCCTCGGAAAACGTATCTGACCGCCACGTGGCCTTGGTAAGAACCGTGAGACTTTACCGACTCCACGCGCACCTCGTCGTCGAATATGTACGGCAACAGGTCGGACAGCTGATCGCAATACTTGTCGTGTTTCTTTGTTTTTTCGACGGCGTCCTTCTTCGACAAGACATGCACTCTGAGTTCAGGGTTCAACGAATGCGCATCCCGAAGCGTCAGCCCACCGTTTTCTTCATCCGGCTCCGGTGTCATAATTTATTCGAATGTGTACTCGAATGCACTCAGTCGTCACCTCTTGGTTTTTTTGATCTTATCCTTTTTATTTTTCTGTTTCTTTTTATATTATTTACTTGTGTCGCTTTTTTTCCTGTTATTCCTCTGCTGCTTCTTCTTTGTCGTGGCATAGTTTGGTGGACCCCCGGTCAACGCGGTGTCCCCTGCACCGTAAGCCACCAGTTGCATTAGCCCTCCACCGAATCCCCCGCGTCCATGTTCACCCGCTCTCGTTTCGTCAGCGCCGAACCTGTCGACGAGCATGCGGATCATTTTCGTATTCTTCTGACTTATAGCGGAACGCAACGCCGCATCGCGCCCTGCGTGGACGTCCGCCCCGAACCGTGAGAGGAGCAACTCGACGACGTCGATGTGCCCAGCGCTAGCGGCATATCGGAGCGCATTGTCGTTCCTAGCGTGGACGTCAGCCCCAAACCGAGCGAGTAGCATCTCTACGATGGCGACGTGTCCGATCCTGGCGGCATCCTGTAACGCTTGATCTCGCCAGGCGTGGACGTCAGCCCCAAACCGAGCGAGTAGCATCTCTACTACGGCGACGTGACCTCGGGCGACCGCCCACCGTAACGCCCGGTCTCTCAGCGCGTGGACGTCCGCTCCGTAGACGCCGATCAGCTTTTCGACGAGATCGCGATGGCCCCTACGCGCGGCCCAGCGCATCGCCTCGTCGAAGTTCGCACGCACGTTTGCTCCGAAATCGTCGAGCAGCATATAGACCACGTCGGGATGGGGGCCACGCGCGGCGAGGCGTACCGCGTGGTCGTTCTTCGCGTGGACGTTCGCGCCCATGTCACGGACTAAGATGCGGACGACGGGTTTGTCTCCTTTCGCGCAAGCCCTTCGCAACGCTCGATCCGGACCTGAACACCGAGCGGCGACCGTCGCCCTCAAAAACGCGTTCGCCCGCCATTCTTCGAGCGTCGGTCCGTGTGCGCACAAGAGCGCGAGGGCGTCATCTTTACACGCACGTTCCGAAACTTTGACGAGGACGTGCGCGTGGACAATGGCCGGTAGTCTGTCGTAACAAGAAATCATAGTTGTCGGTTGAACTTTACTCCATGTATACGAATGTACAATTAATTTTATATATGAATCGTTCCAGAACGAAACCTATACATCGAAAGAGAATAGCTCGTCCACATTTCCGCGTGCGATCGCCTTACACTCGTCTAGTTCGTCATGAATGCGCAATTACTGGCTGCGCGAGCTGCGCGCGCCGCTGCTGGCACGACCTCCCGTTGCACGTGAACCGCCGGGGGGGCGGCTCTTGATCGCTGCAGAGGAAGGGAGCGGGCGGTCCTCGAGCAGGGCGTCCCTGGTGGCGCGGAATCCCCAGGCGGAGTAGGCCAGCAGGATCATGAGCGCCCCCAGCACCAGGAAGGCGATGTGGATGTAGAGGACGACCTCCCACACCTCGCGGGCCACGTCATCCGAGCACTCGCACTTCTGCTCCCTCAGACGCGCGATGTACTGCATCCCGAACACGATGTACAGGATGCCCGCCACGAGCACGACCAGGGACAGCGCGCCCAGCGTGACGGCGGGGATGCGGCTGTCGCGGAGCAGGGCCGAGTCCTTGAACTTGAAGGTGATGAACCAGACGGCGGCCGAGTAGATGAGGGAAACGATGAGGTAGGCGATCACGTAGGCGCGGCGCCAGTCCATGGCGCACTTGCAGCCGATGCTCTCCAGGCGGAAGAGGTACACCAGGATGTAGATGTTGAGGGCCACGAGGATGAGGGACAGCACGGCGTTCAACATGATGACGAAAGGGGGTATAAGTGACGTGTGTTGTGTATAATCAATTAGCACGATTTTATTTCAGACGGTGGCTCACCATTTGTCAGATAAGCAGCAGATCGATAACGATGTCATCGTACGGCCCTTCTCTTTTTTTATATCGCGCTTCTGTAATAAATTAAAAACCATCCAAGATCATACGCACGCTCTTCCGTTTCGATGTCTCCTCGCCCTACAAATCCTTCCGGTTCGAATCCTCCTCGCCCTACAAATCCTTCCGGTTCGAGGACTTCTACGTCGAGTGGTCCAGAAATTTCGAACTTGAGTATCGACAAAATACACCAGCTTAATTTCGTAGATAAACAGAGCTATTCCGGTACATACTTGAAAAAACTGATATCCAAGATAGTCCAATTGTACAACGCTGAAATCAAAAACAAAAATGACCAGATAAACGTATTAGATGCCGAGATGAATGAAAAAGATGCTCTGATTAAGGGATTCGATGCTAATATGAGCGAAAAAAATGCTACGCCTACACTCCAGGAGATCGCGACAAAAGTAGACGAGTTGAAAAGAGAAATCGAAACCCCTGACGAAGAAGATGATATCCAAACACTGATACGTTTACTACACCCTCATCAAACAAATATTCTGCCGAAAATGAGGAAGAATGTTCTAGACATCGTGAAAGACACTTTGTTGAAAGTTATTCCGGTGCTGAATGACAACAACAACAACTTTCCGACCAAGGTTGAGTATATAGCTTGGCACGATCACGTTACGAAAGACGTCGATAAGCATGATGACGAACAGACTGGATTGGCGAGCATCATCGACGTCAGGTTCGATATTATTGCCAAACTCGTGCAAGAGTTCACACGGTCAGAACGGGGCGACGCGACAACAGCAGTGAGTTCGTAATACACTCGATCAAACGCATGCTGTTTGCAAGGATATCGAACGTTCGATTCTTAAATAGATGTCGGGATGATCCAGCTTCATCTGCTGTGTCCTGCACATCGTGAAACAGTAGGTCACCCTAATTCTTTCCTTTCGTCATGGTCTTAGCGTTCTGTCGTGAGTGTCGTCATCGTCCACAGCCCCTTATTTTTTTGCTCACTACTGTGTATCATAAATCATAATGGTCGAACGACTCCTCCTGCCTTTCCGCGACGGCCTGTCCACGAGGGTGTGTTTGCTCATGGGCCTGGCCGCGCTCCTGGCCTTCCACAGCGCGTGTTCCGCCAGGAGGATGGAGCGCATGACTGTGGACGGCATGCGCCGTCGTCAATCTTTGAATGATCGTCACGTCATGTTCAAAACGTACGACGGTACGTTTTTCGCTTTCTTGGCGCTCCTCCTCTGCGTGTGCGTCCTCGCCGCCGTCGCGATCAAGGGCGTAGATTCCGTCAGAAACTTGGAGCAGTCCCTGTTCGGAGCGGGAGGCCTGGCCTCCCTGCCCGCGTTGCTTCAGCAACTCTTTTCCGGCGACGAAACCGCGATGGATGACTCATCGCTCGAGGGAAATCGTGAAATGAATTTACATTACGAGGCCGGTATAGACACTTCACCGGGAACCGTGTCATCCGTCTCCCTCGTATCCGGTTGTGGTGGTGACGGCGAATCTTTCATCGCGAGCACCCTCCGGAATCCTCTGGTACGAGAATGTGCGGAGGCTTTTCGTGATATCATGGAGGCGGTCATGACGACGGGACTGTCAGGACTGTCGATAGAGGGTGTCACAGTTGAGTGACATCAAATGCTTGGAGGAGTTGGCTTGATTTTGGAGTGCTCCATAATCCATCTAAATTATAAACATGCAACGCTGATGATTTGCCAAACAGTAAGCACCCACCCTCCACGGTGGCGTGACGTCGAGGCGCCGGATTCTGACACGATACTACTCAAGCCAGGTGAGGCGATCAGGTTGATTAAATCTGCCGATATCTACATCAAGACTTGTGAGACAGATGACGATGAGGAAGTAGATGAGGCACGTCGGCAAGGCGGAGCAGAAGATATGTTTGAATTACTCGACTTCCCCGGAGCGATGTGCTTCTGCCAGGACCCCGCGCGCAAGGGGCAGCACGTCAGGGTGAGGTCCCACAAGCAGTTGCTGGCGGACGCGAGCACGGTCAACCTGCTGCAACACACGTCTAACGACTCCGTCATGAGGATGGTGAAGCTGGCGTACTGCAGGTTACAAGGAGACTTGGACCATATATTGGGGAAAGGCGCCGCTTTCGTCGTATTCAAGGGCGGAAATGCGATGAGCATGCTCATCGACGCCCACGCACCTCCGGCGCTGAAGAGCTTTTTGAGCGACTCGTTCGGGACGGGTATGTCAGACATAGACTTCGTGGTCGCTTACGGCTCCCAGGAGGATTACAGGCGTTGTCACGCTCTCGCTCGACGTGCCGTGGCGTCTAGTCTGTGTCATTTTCGTGACTGGATGGCGCTTCGAAGGGTTTCTGCAGACCCCCGAGGCTCGAAGACGCTACACATCCGTCGGCCTGTTCAGCACGAAAGAATATAGTGATCACTTCGTCACGGCGAAATTGACCCCGCGCTCCGATTTTGCGGTCTGTCGTGTAGAGGGGCAAGCTTGGGGTCAGCTAAAAACCGAGGAAGAGGAGGAGGAGGATAACGAGAACTCTCTCTCTTGAATGAATTCATGCCCTGCCGGTACGCAGACATCCACGAGTGTTTGCCGAGTACGGCGAGGATGCTAACGCTCCCTTTTAAAAACGGTTGCGCGCTCATCGAAGGCCTTGCTAAATGGTCGCCGTGCATGTACGTTACCGTGAATGACGCATTGCGATTCATGAACGGCCCTTACAGAGCCGAGTTCGACCTGGTCCGCCTCAAGCTAAACGTGGACGTGAGCGGCTATGTCGGAGGAGAAACGCCGGTTACCCTGCACGCCCCGGCGGAGTTGATCGACGTATCGTTCATGCTTCCCAATGATCGTAAGAGCTATCTCGTTTACGGGAAAGGTATAGAGGAGTGGACCACGTCGTGCAAACTTGTCACCGAGAGAAGGAGCGGAGGACGCGGGACGGCGGGGGAGGAGGAGGCTACGGACGTCCGGATGATGTCCTTGGAGAGCCAGGTGTATCACGATATACTGCCTTTGATTTTTCACGAGATGCGCGTACCGTGGGAAGACGGTAAATATCCCAAGCGCACGACGAAGCTCATGTCATGCCTGGCCCTCCTGGCGCAGCAACAGGAGCAGCTGGAGCAGGTGGAGCAGGTTATTTCATACGACACGGCCCTGCAATATTGTCGTTCTGAACTGTCAGAATCTATCGTCATGAGTGATGATGCAGAGAGGAAGAGGAAGAGCAGCGGCAGGAAAAGGCGGCGGGGTAAGCAAGGAGGAGAAGATGACGAAGAATTTTTTACGGATTCAGTGGATGATGACAACTCAGGCGTTGAAAGTTCCGGGGGAGGTGATGCTCTCACCCCCCGTCACGCTATTACCATCCGGGATCTGGTGAACAGGGTCAAGGCCAGTGCGCGCTTTCCCGAAGAGCGGCCCGAATTCACAGAGTTTTTACGGATGATCGTACGCGTGATGGAAGTAGCTCGTTTCTCTTCGACGGGAAGATGTGCGAAGAGTAAAAAGATGCACAAAAGAAGAAAAACCTCGCGAAGTGACAAATAAATTTATAAGTTAGGGTTGGCAGATTCCGTATATTTAACAATCCGCCGATTGCGTTACTCTTTCAAGAAAGTCTCTTCGATAACCATCTCTCGAGATTTGACGCTTACTCGATCATTTGTCGGCTTCCTCACGGCTGAGGCACGCGTCCCTCCGTCGCTTGATGTCGTAAAAAAAATTGAAGCAAGCGATTGTAACATTTCAATTTCGACTTCTGCATCTGCACAATGAGTACATCTCGCACCACAGCACCCCACCCAGAGAAAAGGAGGAAAACTGCAAACATTCACGTCATCTACGTGTTGGTGTACTCGGAACACAAAGTACCTGTACTGAACAAAAATGAGTTCAGCGGAATCGCCGAATATGAGGCGCAGGAATGTGTGCTTGACGATGATCGGGATGAAATCGTTGTTTTCACTCCCGAACAGGTCCCAGCACAAATGATGTCAGATATCAGGGACATGGCGGAGAAGGGAACTTTGAAGTTATATGAAACAGACGGGAACGACGAGATTAACAAAGCCATTGAACGAATACGAGAGGCATCTTCAACCGATGAAGGTGAAGACGGCAAAGAAAACGATGAACATGGAGAGGAGCTCTCTCTCTCTCAGGATCAGGTCAAAAACATTGACCAGATAATCAGCGATGAAACAAAGAACAGCGCTCGCGTGAATGAAATCACGGAGTTCCTGTTGAGAGGGGTCGACGGTGAAGGAGCGGAGCGAGGGGTCGACACAGGAGGAAAGAAGGTGCACGTCAAACCGATCGTGGTGAAGAAGTACGTGCTTAGTCTGAACTACATGGGGCAGAATTGAGCAGTGTTTCTATTACAGCACCCCATTTGAATTACACGAGAGAAGTTGACCTTATTTTTCTTCCTTCAACCATCTGGGGCAAATATACTCGGAACGCTCCTCTTTATTGAGATCGACTGTAACACAGCTACCGGAACCCGTGAGGATGTCAAAACGAAAACCGTGTCTGTGACTGCCTGCCGAATCAGTCGTGAACTCGAACGACTAATTACGATAATCAGGATTCACACACTCACTGCAGTCGTTTGATCGAATAATCGTGATCAAGCCATTTATAATTCAAGACAGCGTTCAAATATCCGAGCTGAACTGAGTCGAAGCAGTCCGGCGAAAACAACATGCCTATTTTTTCCGCGTTAATAATAACCTCTCCATCGTTGTCCCATTTTAAATGAGCGCAAATGTAAGTCGTACACAGCATACATCAACGACTGGAGGCCTGGAGCACGATGAGCAAGACGGATACGAGAACGATTACGACCCCCAGGTACAAGGGGCGGCTCTTCTTGGTGAAGGCGCGCCGAAAATCACGGACGGAGCGGACGCGGTACATGTCGACGTACACGTCCCGCATGACCTGCGCCGTTCGCCCCGCGATCTCAAACATCGACATGTTCAGGAAGCTGCTCTGCTCTACGGATTGGAGGCGCGAGTCGTTAACGACACGGTCTACGGTGTCCAGCACCCGCGTCTCCACGTTCATGAGATTGCCGTACACCTCCTCCCCGTGTTTCCCACGGCGCTCGATGATGTCCATGAGGTCGTGGTACTCGCGCGCCTTGGGAGCGTCATACCTGTCGGCAGACAATACTGCGGCAGCGGCGGAAGATCCGAGATCTGCCATGATGACCGTATAGAAAGTCGTTTGCTCTTGAACCACTTCTTATACTTACTGCTTACGTATTTTTTGGTCGATCGCCGCATCATCGTCCACGCGACGTTGACGCGTGGCCTACCCTACGTTTATTTTTATTGTGTGAATCAAACAAACGCGAGTCGTGTGTCATGGAGATGGACGTGAGTCGTCGAGACAGGTTGCGGAGATCCGCGCCGTCAGCCACTTCCGCCGTGACATCAGACGTCTATGACCACCTTACAAGTGTGACACGTCGGTTCAACGCCGGCGTCCTGCTGGACCGCTTCGACCTCGTCTTCATGGCGATCGTCGCGGTGGCTGGCGTACTGGCGATACACGATAGTGCTGCACGGGCGTGGCCGTGGGCGGCGGTGGCGGCGGCGGCGGTCATGCTGTTTTTGTACGAGAGCAACGTGTCTTCCCACTCGCCTCACGAACAGATTCGCGCGACGACGGATGCAGTGGATGCGATCTATGAAGATGCACACGACAAGAGTATCGGATTATATCCGGACGACGAAGTCAAACTTATACCTGACCTGTACGGCGTCGGGAAACTCAAGAACGCACACCGTTGGATCCGCGGCGACCCGACCCTGGTGTCCGCCCTGAAAGCGCTCCGGCCGTTCAACCAACACGACGGACATCGCGTGCGCATGGTGCTCAGCCTGTTGGGCGAGTTTTACCGTCGGTACGCGCGCCTGCTGAACCGGCCCCTTTCGGTCAATATACGCCACGAGTATACGATTATGTACGACATCCACCTCCGCGTCCTTAACACCATTCACGAACTATATTTCACGAAGCCCATCATCCTCTGCGCGGACCTGGAGGTCGTGACGCGGGAGGTGCAGGCGCGGACGTACCGCATGCTGCGCGTGCTGCGACACAAATACCCGGACGCCCTGCGCGCCGTGGACGTCGAAAAGGGAACGGCGCCGCGGTCCTTCGACCACTCCTGGACCGCGCATGACCTGTACGTTTGAGCGTCGTCAGACAGATACAGATGACATCTCCGCCGTTGGTTTACAGCTGATTTCATTCTGAGATCGAATATGCGCTCGACTGTTTGTTTTTTACATGTATATATAGCAAAGACACCGAGTTATGCAGAACAATCGGAACTTGATCAGGGATGCGACCGGGAACCGCGGTCTGATCGTCTATCTCGTGACGCTACAGACAGAGCTCAAGGTACACCACTGGCTCACCAAAAGCTACTCCAGGCACCTCGTCACACATGAACTGGTGCAGAACATAGCGCCGCAGATTGACCGCTTCATTGAATTGTTCATCATGTCTGCGGACGTCAACACCGTAGCGAACGTGACCGGGCCGTCTTCGAGATCGACGAAGGCCGTGGTCGAAAATAACAGTTTTACCGACAACAACGTCACCTCTATGGGTCGCAACAATGGTAACACCGGCGGAAGTAATGCCACACAGTCACAGAACACACCGGACAGGAGAAGCAGCGCTTCTTCCTCTGCCACGCTCACGCTGAAGGTGCGCGCGATAGGTGATGACGACGGCCAACGCTTCCAGGCGATACTCAACGAAGCGTATAGATCCATGTCAGACGGAGGAGATATAGGCGAGGCGTGCAAGGGGAACGTGGCATTGGCGGCGGTCAGGGACGACATGGTGCGTCATGTAGCGCAGGCCCTGTACCTGTTGCGCATGGCCCCCTGACAACAAAAGCGAGCGACATACACCGACATTATAGTGTTCGTAAGCGCGGATGCGTCTCGCTGGTGCCGTGAGATACGATATAAATATGGGTATAAAGCCATGGCTCATTTAGGTAGGAAAGGAAGAGAGGATAGGATGCGCGTGAAGAACAGATCAGGAGAGAGCGTGGAGGTGTCCTACGACAAGATCAAGGAACGCTTGATCGAGTTATGTCGCCGCGGAGGGAAGAAGAAGACGAGCGCTGCGTCTTCTGATATCGAGAAAGAGGAAGCGACAAACGCACGACATAATATCCTCGACGTAGACGTAGACGTAGTGGTGATCGAGACCATAAAGGGCATCTATGACGGGATCACCACGTCCCAATTGGACGACATGTCCGCCCGGGTGTGCGTGTCTCTGCAGAACAAGGACCATGCGTACGACATCCTCGCCGGGCGCATCTCGATGTCCAACATCCACAAAATGATAGGGTGTCTGCTGTCCCTTCCGCACGACTCGTATGCACCCTTCTCGAACAAGGTGGCGTTCATAGAGGAGCGCGTACCCGGGACGTACAACGCATCCTTCCTGGCCTTTGTGAACGAGCACGCATCCCGCCTCGACGCCATGTTCGACTACGAGCGGGATTACAATTACAATTACTTCTCGGTGCGCACCATGGAGCACGGCTACCTGATGCAGGTCGACGGCACTTGCGTGGAAAGCCCGCAGGACATGTGGATGCGCGTGGCGGTGGCCGTCAACTGCGGCGACCACGGCGACCCGGACGCGGACTTCACGCTGGGCCGCATCCGCACCTGTTACGACGCGATGTCGACCGGCCTGTTCACGCACGCCACGCCCACGCTGTTCAACGCGGGCACGCGCTTCGAGCAGCTCAGCTCCTGTTACCTGCTGGGCATCCAGGACAGCCTGGAGGGCATCTACGGCACGCTGGCGGACTGTGCTCAGATATCCAAATGGGCGGGCGGCATCGGCGTCCACGTCAGCAACGTCCGCGCCGAGGGCAGTCGAATTTCTTCGACCAACGGTAAATCTGACGGTATCATACCGATGCTCAAAGTTTTTAACGAGACTGCGCGGTACTGCAATCAATCAGGAAGGCGGAAGGGATCCATCGCGATATACCTGGAGCCGTGGCACGCGGACGTCTGGAAATTCGTCGAACTGCGTAAAAATATCGGCGCAGAGTCGGAGCGCGCGCGCGACCTGTTCCTGGCCCTCTGGATTCCGGACCTGTTCATGCGGCGCGTGGCGGAGGAGGGGGACTGGTACCTGATGAGCCCGGACGCGTGCCCCGGCCTGCAGGACGTGCACGGGCCGGAATTCGACCGCCTGTACGAGAGCTACGTAACCTCCGGGAAGTACGTGCGCAAGGTGAAGGCCAAGGCGTTGTGGCAGCACGTCATCCAGTGTCAGATGGAGACCGGTACGCCGTACGTGCTCTACAAGGACAACGTGAACGCGATGTGCAACCAAAAGAACCTGGGCACCATCAAGTCCTCCAACCTGTGCGCCGAAATAACGGAATACTCGGATCACCAGACGTACGCGGTGTGCAACCTGGCGTCCATCGCGGTGAACCGCTACGTCAAGGGCGCGTGGGCGCCTGTGGAGTCGTACACTGACACGGTCACATCACCGAGCGGAAAAGCGACGCAGCACACCGCCACGAGGCGCCCCGGGATGCACTTCGACCACACGGCCCTGCACGAAGTCGCGAAACTCATAACCTACAACCTGAACCGCATCATCGACACCAACTTCTATCCGACACCTGAAACGCGGTCCTCCAATATGGACGCTCGTCCCATCGGGATAGGCGTCCAGGGCTTCGCGGACCTGTACTGCGCCCTGGGCCTGGAGTACGAGAGCGAAGAGGCGCTACAGCTGGACGCCGAGGTCATGGAGACCATCTACCACGGCGCGCTGGAGGCGTCGGTGGAGCTGGCCAAGCTGTACGGCCCGTACCCGCGCTTCCGCGGCTCGCCCTTCTCGAAGGGCAAGCTCCAGATGGACCTGTGGGACGAGGAGATGCGCAAGAGCGAGCACAAGACGCATCGCCCGGTGCGATTCTCGAGGCGTTGGGACTGGGACGCGATGCGGGCCGCCGTCCGTGAGCACGGCACGCGCAACAGTATGTTGACGGCGCTCATGCCCACGGCCACGACGTCCCAGATATTGGGGAACTCTGAGTGTTTCGAACCGTACCACAGCAACGCTTTCAAGCGCACCACGCTGTCGGGCGAGTTCCTGGTGGTGAACAAGGCCCTGATGCGGGACATGATGGACGCGGGCGCCTGGAAGGAGGCGGAGACCATGCAGTACCTCATACGCAAAGACGGATCGGTGCAGGACATGGAGGGCCTGCCGGACGTCATGAAGCGCATGTACCGCACGGTGTGGGAGGTCCCGCAAAAGAGCCTGATGGACCACGCGTTGGCGCGCGCGCCTTTCGTCGATCAAAGCCAGAGTATGAACCTCTTCTTCTCGACGCCCAACTCCCGCAAGCTGTATTCCGCGCTCCTGTACGCCTGGAAGAACGGCCTCAAAACCGGGATGTACTACCTGCGCAGCAACCCCGCCAGCGAGGCCTTGCGCACGGGAGTTAACGGAACGACCACCGGGACAGGCACGAATAGAAAAAAAACAGCGAGTGCTTTGGCTCCGGCACCCGCTCTCCTTCCCGCCGACTCTGACTCCAACCCGAACACACCCAACCGCCCCACACCCTCCGCCCCGGCGTGCTCTTTACGAAATGACGGCATATGTGAGATGTGTTCCAGTTGAAGTATAAATTACGAATGATGTTTCTATTTTCATAGAAAGGATCACGTCGCACTCGGTGAGCTCCCAATAAAGCCCACATGGGACATCACACATTGTAGGGTCTCTTGTCGCTCTTCCGAGCACTCCACTCCCATGTCGAACAACATGCGGCTCATTAGAGCATGCTCAATTTTGCCACAGTCATCGAACTGATCCAACGATACATCCAGATACGTAGAATATTTCCCGTATTTCGAGTGTACATCAGCTCCGCTGACCACGAGTAGATGCATGCTCTCTATATCTCCTTCGTGCACAGACCACCATATCAGATTTCTATCATTGAAATTGGGGTTCAATCCGTATCTCAAAAGGACTTTCAACGCATGATTGTGAAACGGTGTATTTCTTGTCACTAATCTCACGGCTTCAGCGTCATTTGCGTACATGTCCGCCCCGTATTGAAGCAATATGACGACGCATTCTGTGTTTCGTTCACCTGTCATACACACACACAAGGCGTCAACGAGAGCCTCTGCTAGAATCTCGTAGCGTTCAGTCACGTTCGCGTAAGTCGCGTATTCCAACAACAGACGCAGTGCAACAGGGTTCACTGTCGAAGCCACTTGTACGATGATGTTGCTGTGATGCTTACCATACTTGTCATCAAGCACTGTCCAACATAAGCGCCGGTTAGGCTGTAAACCGTGTCTTATCAACACTTTTAGACAGTCCACAGACTTGTCGCATAATGCATGCTTCAACGGTATATTGAATGGAGAGTTCTCGTTATTCATGTCGGCACCTACACGTAGCAACACATCCACGACGTCGGGAAGGTTATGGTCGATCGCTTGTACTAGCGCGCTCGACAGATCAGGACGCAGCACGTGAACGTCCTGATTTACTCGATTCATTGATACAGTTCGTCAATTCAAATTTGAAACGCCCACTTGGACGGCTTATTTTTTTTATTCATGTATTATGTCACAATCTTGCTGTGCTATGTACGAGA
>Ga0307971_1000398_pt1 | contig 23641 bp, 25 predicted proteins | sample OrgLakmetagen714_FD_201820 | JGI IMG/M metagenome (GOLD analysis project Ga0307971, IMG submission 201820) | Saline water microbial communities from Organic Lake, Antarctica - #714 | ecosystem: Environmental > Aquatic > Non-marine Saline and Alkaline > Saline | place: Antarctica: Organic Lake... | reverse complement strand
TGTCCCGTGGTACAATACTGCAATGCCCCCCCCTCTGAGGGGTTCGAGAAGTCCCACCTGACATGGAATCATAAATCCACGCATTTTACGTCCCGGTCGGTTCAAATTTTCCCAAGCGCGCGCATTCAACCATCTGCAGTCCTTTGGGCTTCTCTCGGACACCTGCCGCTGGGTGCTTTGCACAGGTACTATTGATGATCAAGGCTCGATTGTTTGAATCATATTGATCCATGGGTATCGTTGCACTGCGCGGGTGCGGCCAGCGTTTCTGGGGGCGTGGGGGCATGTGATGTCGAGAGTCTGGTGACAGAACGCGGAGCGAACGAAACACAGAGTGCAGGCGCATGCCCACACTCCGGCTTTCGATCCACGCATCGCGAATGTAGATCACTTTAGTTTCATAGAAAGTTTCGTCTGGATGCCTCTGCACTATCCACGCCGAACGCTTTTCCTCATATCTGATCATTGTTCTATATGATTTTTGGCACAGGTCTCAACTTACGCGTTGACCTTCTACGCTGCTCCCGCACTGGCGTCGGCATCCCATGGATAAGGTGCCGAGGCCTGTAATAAATTGAACACAATATATCTAGCTTTGGTGAAGCTCGGCGTACGATTTTGCGATTGACTTCCCCGTATTTGGGCGTTGACGTCCTTTCCTGTTTGAATGGGCTGACGCTGTTCCCTCAATTTGAATTTGAAGATCTTCTCTCTTACCCCCGTCCTCTGCCCACCACCTCTGCAGAATGACCCCGCTCCGCCTGAAGGCCTCGAAAAGACTAAAGAAGTACGTTCGATGATTATTTCCGGAGGCCTTTGATGATGTCGCCTTGTCTATCTCTCTCGTTCATTCTCCATATCACTCGTCTCATTCTGGGTTCATTTTGAACTTGGGCTCATTTTCTTGTGCTGTGCAGGGCATCGCCTTGGTGAAGGGGCCGTGGACTGACGAGGTAAACAATCTTCTAGCATCTATTATTCTGTATGCCTGTTGCACGCCTACCTACCTCTTGCGCTCTTGTCCATGATCACCTCTACAATGTATATCGGCAATTTTCCTCTTTTTGATGCCTTGTCTTTTCGTTGCCCATGGACTCTCAGTCTCCACCACCACTGCCTAGGCTTTCATGCAACCCCCTGCTTCTTGCTATCACACTTTCATCTTTCTCCTCCCTTTCTCGTCCTGTGTGTGTGGCCCTCTTCGTTCTTCAGGAGGACGCCAAGGTCCTTGAGCTCGTGAGCTCCTATGGCGCCAAGCGTTGGTCTCTGATTGCGTCGCATTTGCCGGGACGCATCGGAAAGCAATGCCGAGAGCGCTGGTACGAACCGACCAGAAGACACACAATGCAGAGGCAGAAAGATGTGCCCATTGTATGCTCGCACCTTTGTATTTTTCATGTTATCTGCTCCGGTTCATTTCTCTCACGAGGGGACTCAACGTGTATCACGCGTGTGTGTGTGGGCGTATCTTATTGCATGTGCTGCACCCTCTTTACCCACCCATACACCATTATCAATACAGGCACAACCACTTGAACCCGCACATTTCCAAGGCAGCCTGGACCGACCTCGAAGACCGCACCATTCTCGAAGCCCACCAGCGGCTCGGGAACCGGTGGGCGGAAATAGCGAAAGAGCTGCCGGGGCGCACCGACAACGCCATCAAGAACCACTGGAACTCGTCGATGAAGCGCAAGGTCGACAAGTTCTTGCAGGAGCGGCACTCCAAGAGCGGGATCCCCCCCAAGACCCCCGACAACCGCCTCAACATCGACCACGACATCGATGTAAGCCGAGTGTTTCGCTTTTTCGTTTTGCCTTCTTGCCTTGCTCTCTCTTGCTCATTTCCTTGTGCGCATATTCTCATTATCTCCAAATCCCTAATATTTCCATTCATCCCCATCTTATCTCATCTCATCTGTTACATTTTGAACTGCTCTCACATACTCAGGCGGCTCTGGCAGCAGTGCGAGGCCGCGACCCTTGGAAACCTGGCCTGAGCAGTGGTAACGCTGGTGCCCACAACCGCTCCTATTACGTGCCACCCCCGAGCGGGGGCATGCACAACCACAAGCCTTCCTCGACCTCCGCGTCCTTGCTCGACGACGACGACGAAAGCGGGCGACGACGAAACGACGACGACGATGACGAAGACCGCGAGCTTGGTGACGACGACGACGAAGAAGACGATGTCCTCGCCGGCAAGATTTACTCTCTGCCCGGGGCAGGCCCTACGGGGGCACGGCAGTCGTCTCGGCAGGTCGCGCGTGCAGCCGCTGCTCTGGCCGCTCGGGCCGCACTGGAAGCGGCACGCACCAAAGCACGGCAACAACAGCAAGCGAGCGCGCACCACCACCAGCAGCAAGGAGCCCTGGGAGGAGGAGGACGCGGCGCTGCGCACAAGCGGGGGCTGGAAGAGGTTGCGAAGTCTGCCGAGAACGCGATCAAGGGCGCCATTGCGGCACGGAACGCCGACGCGATTGCTGCATCAGCCACCACGCCCGGTGGGAGCAGCGCCAACGGTGGCGGTGGTAGCGGGCTGTTGAGCGACGGGGACGAGGAGTCCCGAGACGGGTTCATTGCGGCGGTGAACATGCAGGCGGCGCACGCCGCGTTGGACGAGCTTCTCGACGAAGACTTCCTCGGAGGCATGGGTGGAGGCACCACCAGTGGCCACAGCGGTGGCGGCAGGCAGAGCACCGACAGCGACCAAGCCCTGCACCGCTTGACGTCAAGGATGGGGGGCAAGCAATACAATGGCAGCAGCAGCGGCAGTCGCGTACAGGGGCGCCAGAAGCGCGTTGCGGTGGGCGAAGATGGCGAGGAAGTCCATGCACACGACCACCTCGCAGCTGACGACGACGACGACGAAGTTAATTTCGGTCACGACGACGACGACGAGAACATGGCCAGCGGCGGCAACGGACGCGGCGGGGTGCCTCCGATGAAGTTTTCCCCAGGCCAAGCGTTCAGCGAGCAAGAATTTCCCCGGGCAGACTTGCCGCAGCTCTTCAAATGGTCGCCCCCTCCGAAGGGCAACCTTGTTAGCAGCGCGAGCCGCCGGGCGCACAAGAACACCAGCGGTGCTAGTGCCCAAGTGGAGGAGTCACCCCCAAACATGGGCAACCATGATGGCCACGGTGACGGCAGCAGCAGCACTTGTTCGGAGTCCCCCGAGCCTTCCTCGGCCTCGAGCCTTCAATCAGCAGACCATGCCTCGCTGGCTTCTGCGAGTGGTGTCACCTCCACGACTAGCCGCCGGATCAGCCTCACTGGCGGCGCGCCACAAGGAGAAGGCGGCCCGCTGCCAGAGCCTAGCACGGGCCAGTACATCACCCCCCACCAGGGGCGGCGGCTGCGGCGGCGGGCGGCCGCGCAAGTGTCGGTGATGGGTACTCCCGACCTCGCAGCCATGCCGCCGCCCTCTCGATCGTCTGCAACCTCGCTCGAGGGAGGTGGCAATGCTGAAGACGACGACGGCAGTGTGGCCGGAGCCGCCGCGAACCTCTTGTCCCCACTGGGCACCTCTGCCTTTGAAGCGGTAGCGAAATCCTCGGCCGCTCGGGCTCTGCCAATCTCAGCGTCCTCGTCACGGTCCCGCCGGAGTGCGCGCAGCAGCAGCGGTGGTGGTGTTTCTAACAAGGACGGCATTTCCGCGCTCCTTTCTGCGTCATCAAAAAACGACGAAGGAGAGCCACGAGGACAGGAAGCAGAGCTGTTGACTCCCTCGCCTGCGCTACTGGCGGTGCTGGAAACTGGCGCCGCTTACCGCCAGCAACAAGGCCACCACGAGCAGCAGCTGAGGTCAGGCGCGTCCTCGGCCACCAGCCCGGGCAGTGGCGGCAGCGGCGGTGGCTTCGCAGCCGGCCAACACGCTTGGGTGGACGGCAGTCATGTCGCGAGCACCGGCGGCACCCCTTCCGCTGACCGCCGCTTTTCACCTCTCGCGTCCCCCGCCTTGAGTGACGTGTTTTACACCGCTGGCCTGAGCCCGGGCGAGTTTATGTCGCCCATTGGGTTAACCCCCTTCAAGAGCCCAAGCAACGGGGGAGGAGGAGTCGGTGGTGTCGGCGGCACGCAAGACCGCGAAAGCCGAGCGAGGGACTTGAAGTTCAGTGCGGTTGGGCCCACGCTAGAAGGCCCACAGGGAGGAGGAGTTGCACAGCTGGTGCCGGCGTCGGCGACCCAAGCGGCGAATTCCGCTTCTTCGACCAATGGCCGCAGCAGCGCGGGCCTCGGCCACAGCGACTGCAGCAAACACGACGACATCAACACCGTGAGCAGTTGCGATTCGAAAACCCAGCAGCAGCAACCGGTGCCGTTTTCTTCGGCCCTCAGCTCAGGCTCGTCATCCGTGTGGTCTGCCAACAGCAACGCCACTGCGCCCACTTCTGGCCGGATTGCGTGGTCTGCGCGCGAGCTCGACGCATCTGCTTCCGTGGTTAACCCCAGCCACAACGACACGCCCTCGTCGTCAGCATCCCGCGGTGGCGCTGTTCCGGGAGCTTTGAGCAGCAGCGGCAGCAGCATCAGCCACGGGAACAGCAGCGGGCGTGACGCGATGCAGTCGCCCCCTCTGGCCTTCACCCAGCACGACTTCCTCACTTTACTCGCAGACTCCTCCCCACTGCCGTCCAAGGACTTCAAGAAGCTGCCTGTCGAGCGCGGAGGTTTAACCCGCGGAGTCGCCGCTGCTCGGCACGCGTCCGTCGCGAAGCACCTGGTGCCGCCGGTTGGCAATAACAACAACAGCGCGCATTGCGGCGGCGCCGCGTCCGATGCCCTCGATGCCGCGACCCCGTCCGACACCCCGGGAGCAGTCAAGTCGGACGTGACTCCCTCAGAGGCGAGGGAGCGCGCAGCTTCAGCTGTGAACTTCATGGACTTGCTCTTCGCGGGCGCCTCAAGGTTGGTATTTTACTCCTTCTAGAATGTGACAAGACCAACGTAGTTCACCTGAGTTGGAATGCATTGCTTTCATGCTGAAATTACAAGATCGTTTCTGGATCCCTCGCTTCTTACTGTCTATTCACACCACATCCTTTCATTTCATTTGCTCTCACCTACTGCCTATCATATTCTTTCTTGTTTTGTTTTCTTTGAATACAGCCCGGCGAACATGTAAGCACAGCTGCTTGCGTCGCTGCCGTCGAGCCAGCGATCGACTAGATGCATACCTACATTCTTCTACAAGGCCGCTTCCTTTCAGCTCGCTCGTTGGGCATGCGGATTGATCTTTACCTGCTTCGCTTTGCATTTGGGCGTCTGGGACGCACGTGCAATTTACGCCCCCAAGATTTAGAATACAGACCTGACAACACACCAAAGAACTAGAGAGCTAGGGAAGCCAAATCGAGCATCAGGGGCCTGGATGGATGGCGGATGACGGCAAGCTCTGGCACCTCTGAATCATGCGCAACTGAAGTGCGCTGAATTCGTTCGATGGGCAGTGAAGAGAGAGTCCCTCAAGATATCCCGACATCCACATCACATAGATTTCAAATAATTCAGAATACATTCCAATTTTCGGATATTCTCTTTAATCAAGCAGAAATACGAACACGTGACTTAAATCAGCGCCCCGCGTTTAAGTTTCGGCATTAATACCTCGCTGCTGCGTCGGCGCTACGTAGTTGCGTAGTTGCAAATGCGCCAATGCCAATTTTCTCTATTTCATTTGCTTGAGCTCTGCGACTTGGAATTGGAACCAGGAAGTAATTAGCCACGTTTAATAAAAAGCCCTTGTTTAATAGCCAAAACAAATCGAAACCGCATATCCCAGGGAAGCTCGAAGCTCGGGAGTTAAATATATGAGTCACAGCGAAAATCCAGCTCTGGAGAAGGACACTTTATCCTCATGCTCATGTGCGGACCACCACGCGGAAGACCACCACGAGTCTCCGAATCCATCCCTTTGATCAGCAATTTCAACATTCGGGGTACAAGCAGACCGAGGCTGCTTTGCAGGTTGAAGCTGAGGAGCAGGTGCAATTCGGGCCAATTGACCTCCAGCAGTGGACGCAGGTCCTTCGTAGAGGCAGGCACCGGAAAGGGCCGCAAAAAGGCGACACGTGGCACCGTCCAAGGAAGTCACCATGATGGTGGAGGCATGTCGATCTACTGACAGCCGGCTCGGGGTGAAGTCTGGAAACGTTCGAATTACTTTCAAATCTTTGAGATGGCTGGGATTGACTGTAATACCAACGCCTTTCCTGTGGCTCTCATTGCCTTTCCCTGAACGGCCACGCTTCCCACCGCGGCCAGTGCTACTGCTACCACTTTTACATGCATGCGCAAACGACAACGCTTGCGCTCGCGCACTTGAGAACTTCAAGTTTGGCACCAGCCCGAAGTCAAGCAAGTACGCTCCTTGCGCCCACACGGTACCGAGTGCCAGCCCTGGGTGCTGTTCCAAAAGGTCGAATCGCACGATGGGGCCTCGTCCCTGCCAATAGTGCCTGCTGCCTTTCCCGCGGGCACTTTCTGTAGCACGCATGTCAACCAAAGCTCCAACCGGTGCAATGCCTTGGTGGCACACAGCAAAGACGCGACCACCGCGGCCGCCTGCCAAAATGACTGGTCTTCTGCAGTTATATGCTTTCTCCGAATCTTCGCTCCACGACGGACCCCAGGATTCTGGTGCAAAGGCTAATGAAAAGATGTCGCACGGCGCGAGTCCGCAGTTCACCGCAACTTGAAACTTGTTGTGAAGGCCCCGCAAATGCGACGTGGAACGAGGAACGTGAATCGCTCTGATTGGTTCACCTGAATCCCCTGCTGTGACGAGTTCAATGCCAACTAAAGTTTGCTCATTTGTTGGTTGTATGAGTGGCCGCGCCGCGATCGCATGTAAAGTTCCACTCATGTCAGAGCGGAACACGAAGCGATGGTGCGAGGCAGTGGTCGACAAGTCAAAGAAAAAGACTGAGGCTTCACCGTGGACCCCCGCGCCACCAGCAAAGCCCACGACTGCAGCTACCGTAGAGTGGTTGCCTCCGAGCCACAAGCATGGTTCTCCCGGATCCCGATCCGATGTGTGCGAAGTTTTCACCTCGAGGGTCCACTGGGAACGCAAGAAAACAGCACATTATTATGAGAACTCAAAAGATATTATAAAGACGCATGAGCTTGTACGCAATAGAGCTCAAACTCAAGGAGTGAACGCGTTATCACCTACCGCGTTGGGCTGCATGGTATGCACATTGCCTTCTTCCCGAACAGCTCGAAAAATGTACGCTCTAGCTACACCCTTGAAAGTAACTAAAACAAGTGGTAAAGTCTCGTGTGAACATATTCCTGCAACTTGCAAGCTTGTTTCACCGCTTCCTGAGACGCAGAAAGGCCGCGACGCTTGACTGCTGGGGTAGCCACTTGTTGGTGAGCACTCCACAGCTCGTGCCGAGAAATGACTAGGCGCTAACGCGGATGCTAGCCATCTCTGCGCAACTCGGCCACGAGTCTCTCTCTGTCGCAGAAGCCGCAATACGGGATGCAGTTTAGACTTCTGCTCGGTGACTGGGCACACGTCTCCCCCTAGTCTTCGCTTCCGGGTGCGTTGCGCTTTCGAGCTATGCGAAGGTTCAGCTACACTGGAAGCAGTGGTTCCTGAGCTAGGCACAGTTGGAGTGTTTGCTGGAACAGTAGTTGAGGAGCTAGTAGTATCAACAGGTGGCTGATTGATAGGTTTATGTGCTTCTTCGGCTGCTCTAGCTGCTCGTTGGCGCTCTAAAATGGCAAGGATGTCAGGACGAGTTTCCTCGGCAGGTGTAGCTTTTTTAGCCTTATTCTTTTGATTGAAATCATCCTTTTTACGCCGAGGCTTTTGGCGCCACATAGATAAGGTGCCTCTCCACGGCTAGTAAATTCGTAGTGCGTGGTGTGAGTAAGGAGTCTAGCTAGCTTCTGCTCCTCAGATAGCGAGAACTCTACCAGAAATCGATGGTTTAGATAGTTTAGATGGTTAGGTTTGCTGTGATGAGCTGTGAAAGCTGAAAGCTTCGTAAAAAAATCGTTCTTTCTTCCTTGTTGATATGAATCAAGGGACGAATTCTTCTTTTCTTTCCCTTCCTTGCTTGATTCAACCACAGCTCCGTTGCTGTAAAAATGTTGAATTGAGGTGGATCTCGTTCCTTCTTTGCTCATACTAGATCTCATAGAACATCCTTGAAGCCGGAAGGTTACTTCGCGCTTTCTACCTCGTCTACCGAGGTGCCAGCACGAGTCGCTGCTGTCGTATTTGCTCTAAGCTTCACGTACAGTTGTTTCTAGTCATGTCACTATCGAGATAATAGCGACCCTTCTAGTAGACGTAGACACGCTCGAAGCTCTTCACATCGTGTGCACTTTAGCACCCATATAAATCAATGATCGGTCAGCTTTTCAGCCCCTATCGTGGCGTGACCCTGAGGTCGACTAGGCGAGGGCAGCAGCTATGGCCGCTACCAGGAGCGTGGCCCAACGCAATTCGACTATTAGGGTCTGATACCGGCTCCGGCGACGGAAGTAGCGGCAGCAAGGACAGCACCAGCCCACCTCCAAGTGAAGGTGGGTTCAAGACACGGTTCCGGCGGTACATGCCGCGCCAGAGGCCGTACCAGTTGCCGAGGTGGGTGCCCCCGGAGGAAGTTGACGCCATGATTGACGACAGCGGCCGCGCCACCAACCCGCATTCTTCGGAGCGAGAGCCTTTAGACTATGACACGAAACGCGAAGCCTCCATGGACCCAGTAAGTGCAAGTAAATAACAAATTAGTTGCATACTCTTCCCAATAGCAGAGATGTGGCCCATATGGTGAATAAGAATGGTTTGGATTTCATTACGCGGTACCCTACCTCATCTTTCACAAAGTCAAATCCAGCAGCCATCACTAATTCCTTGGTTGACATATCCACACACCCACAAGGCCATCTCTACTTTCACTGCTTTGCATTCTTTCCTGAATCCCTCCATCGTTTTCTATCCTGTCATCAACCCTGCCACTTCCTTACGTGCCTCTCCCCCTGATTAAATATGAAGGTGAATGTGGTGAAGCGCTACGACGACCCTGTAAAGCGCGCTCTGAGGCGAGAAGCATTCGGAAACCAGTCCCACGCGCAAGCCCTGAAGACCATTACAGGGGAGCAGGCGTGGCGCGACTACGGCTTAACGGCCAGCGACCGCACGGCTTTGCCGTCCATGCACCGCCTTGGGGTGGTCTTTGACTCGTCGGATGTCACCGTGTTCTTCAACAAATTCGAGGTGTGTTTAAAGGGTATTGTTGTCGTATGATGTTGTGCTATTGCTTGGCCGGGATCTGGTCTGAATATTTCTTCGAACTTTATTTTTAGCGTTCGTAGGCTGAGCTTTTATTATAGTTTCTTCCAATCTGCGCCTTTTCTATTGACCAAGATGCCTCTCAATTTCATCATCTATCATCATCCTATCCCCGTAGGTGCAAGACGCTGCTCTGGCGAAATATCGCAACAAGCCCAGCTACGACCCTAGCGTCGACTCCACAGGCTTAGCGGGTTTGAAAGCCAGTTTACAGGCCCGCGAACGGAAGCGCTTAGCCGCCCGAGCGCGCGTGCAAGCTTCCAAAGGTGGGATGCTGTCGGAGTGGGTGCGGCGGAGGAGGCCGAACGTGGAAAGCGGGCAGGCCGCGAGTGGCAACCACGGCGGATTAGGGTTCAAAGCGGTCAAGGTAAACGAAAAGAAATGAACAGCACGAAAGAAATTTGCAGTTGTTCGTTTGAATTGTCTTCTTCTTTTTTGCTTCGTTTTGATGGTGCTACCAGGGCATGTTCAGTCGTCTGCGTTGCCCTCATTTACGATCTGTTATTACATGTCTTTTTTTATAAAATCCTTATTACCATCCTTGAACAACTTAATTTTACTCACTAGGTGGCAATGGTAGGCAACACGGCGGTCCTCATTGCTAAAGTTGGGGCATATTTGTATTCTGGTAGTGGAGCCATGCTCTCCGAAGCTATTCACAGCGGCGCTGACGTGGCGAATCAGGTATACATGTAGTTGAAATAGCAGCACTTGAGCTAGTCTCTACCAAGCAAACTCTTGGATGTCTTACCGTAGCCAGTTTTTAAAAAAAAATGATATCTTCTCGTGTTATTCACCGTTACCCTGTCTGTTTTGTTCCTCTCCTTCTCCCCTGTCCTTTTTTAAAACCTTCTTCTTCTTTTTCAATCGCAGGGCTTGCTGTACTACGGCCTTCAGCGCTCATCGGAGCGTGCAGACAAGGACCACCCGTATGGTTACGGCTTCGAAACTTACGTGTGGTGCATGATCAGCGCGGTGGGGAGTTTTTTCTTAGGAGCAGGGGCCTCGGTGTACCACGGCACCACGGTGAGATTGAGCGTGAGAAGGGTGGCTGAGCTGTGCACAAAGTTCTTGTTTGCTGTGTTGCTCATATTTTTGCATTTCAACTTGATCTACTACTTCAACCTCTTCTTTGTAATTCTCTCTTCCTCGCCTGCTGTTATCTTATCGGCGTGTCTGCTGCTCCCAATCTACAGTCCCTGTACGTGGCTACTGCGCCGCATTCGCTGCCTGCACCAATCAGCGATGGCCTCACCTGGGTGAAATCGATGACGTCATCCTCCTTATCAACAACGTCAGCGCCGTCCTCTTTACCCACCCTGCCTCCCCCCTTGCTCGAAACTTCTGGAGCACTCGTGGAGAGAGCAGGCGGTGGTGGCGGTGGCAGTGGCACGGAATTGGCAAACGCGCTGACGTCACAAGCGTCTGCGCTGGATAGCGCCGTGGCATTGGCGCAAGCAGAGGTTTGATTCATACTTATACGTCAGATCTCCTGAACGTCACTTTAGTGTTCTATCTATCTCGAATTTTGCTTTTTCTTTATTCATGCGTGTGCGTTGCTCTAACAAGCCTCGCTTTCGTTCATCAGCTCACGCCTTCGATATATCTATTTCTGCGCGAACAACCATAATAAACCAACAGGCAGTGGCGGCACATGCGGCCGCCATCACGGAAGCAGCGCCCGTCGCCTTATTGGTGCTTGCCGTGGCAGGCATGCTGGAGTCGTACAGTGGGCTTGTGGCGTGGCGAGAGCTGAAGAAAGAAGCTAAGAAAACAGGCCTCTCCGTGCGCGAGTATGTTTAGAGGAGAATCGATGGCTTCTGTGTGTTTGTGTGTGGTTTTAAGGAAACGTTAATCGCTTCTTTTTGGTGCCCCCCCCCCAATCCTTCTATTTCTTCTTATTCAAGCTCTTCTAGTTCACTGCACTTTTCCTGTTCCCCTCCTTCGTTCGTTGCTGTGCTTGTTGTTGCAACAGGTACATCGTCGATGGCCCCGATCCAGTGAACGTGGCGGTCTTCCTCGAGGACGCGATCGCCGTCGGGGGAGTGGGGGTAGCTGCGGCAGGCATTGGCTTAACAGCACTCACTGGAAGTGGCACTTACGATGCGGTATGAGTGTGATGAAGACGAGATAATACCAACGTCAAAAGCTTCGGCGTATCAACCTTGTAGATCACAACATTTCGATTCACCATTTACAGTCTCATTTCCTCTTCTTCTTTTTTGCTGTCTTGTTGCACTGCTTTCCCCCTTTTCCGTTCTTCACCTCACCGTACCAACTAATCTTTTGAACGTTGACACAAAAAGGTGGGCTCGATTGGCATCGGCCTCCTCATGGGGGGTGTTTCGGCCTTTATCGTTTCCAAAAACCGGCGCCTTCTTGGGCAAGCAGTGCCAGATTCCAAGCTTCAGGTCGGCGTATATAACTAAGTGATATCGAATGTAAATTGTGCTGGTGCTGCATACCCACTTCAAGAGCATTTCGAGTACTGAGCTCTAGCTTTCACAAGGATTTTTTATCCCTGGCTTTCGTTCACACGAGCCCTGTCTGAATGGTTTGCCCAACAGGTTGTGGAACTTCTGCTAAAAGACGAGGTAACACTAGAAGTTGCGTGTATACACAACGGTGCATTCGGAGCAAAATGACGCAATGGTTTTTTTTATGTTTTTTCGTGCTTCTGTTTCTATTTTTTGTCGACTTAAGGTGGTGATGAGCTGCCAGGATGTGAAAGCCGTCATTATACGCCCTGGCGTGTGCCGCTTCAAAGCCGAAATTCAATTCAATCCCACCACGTAAGCTATTTGGTTTGTCATTTCACTTCCAATGGGCCTTTCGTTTTCAGTATCGGTGCCCTGACCTCGAAAATGTGTGTGCACGAGTTTTCGAAACCCTCGTTCTTTTTTTGTCTTAACTGTATTCCCTGTCTTCTTCCTTTTCTTCCTTTTCTTCGTCTTATATGCACACACCTAGGCTTGCGAACCATTATTTGGACCAGCATCCTGGCAATCTACCCGGTATTCGGAAATCCTTCACGTGCGCGCTGCAACTGTCTTCCACAACTTCAAACTCGTCATTCTCTCACTTCAACGCTGCAGGAGCAGATGGTGACGGCAGCCTCAGAGACAGTACCAGTAGCAGTAGCTTGGACACTTTCCATCCAAGCAGCGACATCCGCCTCAACCAAAGCAGCCATGCCCACCACAATGACAACGATGCAGAAAGGCAGGCTGAAGCACTGCGAGTGGAGCTGCACCGCTACAGCCGCATGCTCCTGCTGACTCTGGCTCTGGAAGTTGACAGACTCGAGCAACTGATCCGAAAACACCACCCGGAATACCAATATATTGACCTTGAAGTGCTCTGACGAGCGACTTTTTAAAAAATGGAGGGCCCTGAACGCACGCAGAGGCATGGGCTTTTGTAGGAATCTCCGCAAAGGAATGCGTAATGAGCCACTATAACCTGAAACAAATAAAATCCTGGTTCCTGGTTAGCTATAATTTATGGCTATCATTATTATGTGCCGTATTTGTGTGTATGTGCTTTAAATGTGCATTTAGCTTTCAGGGCGCTACTCGGTTTCGGTTTCAAATCCCCGAAAACAATAACTATGACTGGCTCCTGCCAACCACCTCCACAAGGTAACATACGAAGTGCAGGGCCACTTTGAGGTTTATGAGGCGAAAGGCCAATTCGTGTTCTCCGCGAGTCTTTTTAAGAATTTTTCGCTTCAAAGAACCGAGAACCGGGAACCGGACCCTCACACCAAACCACCGAGTGCTCCAAGACAAAAGTGTTTGATGTTTAATACCCCACCCATTCCAAAGTTGCAGCCGCCTGGGGGCGCCATTCGCCGCCACATCGGAGCGCAAAGAGGCCTTGCACGACACCTTCTCGTATAGGGTGTGCCCAAGCTACGCTACGCGATGACTTCGACGACGGCTTCACAGGCGCTGCCGAGGGAAGCGTGAGTACGTCACCACCGCCCGAGGCTACATTATCCTCTCCTTCTTTAGCAGCTGCTGCTGCTTTCATTTCCATCTCTGCGCAACGGCGCAAGTACATGCTGTGCTGGTAAGAGCCTGGTGGAGCAGTAGCATCGCCTGGATCTGGTTCGACGCTGACCACTACAGCTCGACCTCGGCCTGTATTGCGTTGGCTACTGCTTGGTGATTGGCCAGACTCTCCTCCTTTTCTCTCTCCATCTCCTGCTTCGCCTGCATTCAAATTGCTCTCAAGTGTCGGAGGCAACGCTTCAAAGGCCACGCGAAGAGTGGCAAAGGTCAGGGAGTAAGGGTCACTGGTGCAGCTGCCGCGGCCGTCTTTCTGGGCCCGCGGGTCTTGCGCAATCACTTCGCTGATCGCCAAGCACACTTCATCTCCGCCGTTGCTATCGTCGTTGCTATCGTCGCTGTTGTTGTTGTTGCAACTGCTGTCAGCATTTGACTTCTTATTCTTCTTAAGTGAAGGGTACAGGGGCCCTAAGGCTCCTTGCGCGCGCGCAGCAGCCACGGCAGCGCGAGCTTCCTCAGTCCAGGTCACGGACGCAAATTCGTTGGTGTCGTCACTCACCCAGTGAGGCACTCGCAAGATGTCCTGTTCTTGAGAGCTGCGACTGCTGCCAACGCAAGGACTACGCGTAACGCTGCTGCTGCTGCTGCTGTTGACGCTATTGCTGTTGGTGCTGGATGGTGGTGCAGCCAAGCTCAGTCCACCTCCGAAATGCGCTCCCCATTTGAGAGGCAATCGCATCTCATCCATAGCCATAAAAGAAGTCAAAGAATCCTCATCGTTTTTATCCTGAGAATTGCTGCTGCTGCTGCTGCTGCTTTCATTGATTACTCGGCCGGTGCTCTTGCTACTGGTACTCTTCCCGACGTCGTTGTTCCTAATGCTGTTCTTGGTGCTGTTGCCATCACTGATTGCATCCCAGGGAATGTAAGGCTTGAGATCGTAGATCGGAGTGCCATCGACGAGATCCAAGCCCAAAAGCTGCACCGTTCGGCGAGCCAGATCGACCTGTGTTCATAAAAATGAAAATGCAATAGCAATACGCACATTCATTCAGATATTTATTGAGTGCTCTAAAGATGATATGCTAGCGATAACCATAGGGTCAAAACAATCGAGCGAAATACTACATAATTCCGCCACCCTATATCATTCCACAAATAGACACTTCATACACTACTCAAGATACACTTCCCACCTTTTCCACGCGGCAGAGGCTGAGGCCTACAGGGTTAGGGCGGTGCGGAGCACGAGTGGCAAACACCCCTACTTTGGCACCCCGCGCTCGCGGCGGCTTTACCTGCATGTAAACATTTATAATTTCCAACAAGCGTGATGTCAGCTTGAAATTGACGTGAACATTGTTGATATCAATTGATATTAATGACGACTTAGTAATGATTAAAACAGTGAGTGAGAATCAAACGCACATACCTTGGCCGCATAGCGCGTGCCCTCGCTAGCTTTCCTCTGCTTGCCTGACTCCACATTGATGTGAAACTTGAAGAGGACCCATACATGAGAGAAGCCCTCCAACCCTTCCAGCGCTGATGGCGGCACACTCGTGTCTAAAACCAAGTGGCTCCGCGCATGCGGTGCGAGTGTGCCTGAAATGTAAACGAGCACCACAACCATTTCAATGTAATACTTTAAAGCATGCGCTTATCCTTTTGACTTTACCAAGCAAAGAAGGTGCTCAAGAGGAAATTAAACACGAGAACATCACGAAACTACACAATAGGTTAGTGTATCCCGTACCTTGCCTAGGCGTGCCAGCGCGATGTGGGAAAGGGCTAAGGATGGTTCCAATTTGCTCCATGGCAAATACAGGTGGACCAGAGTCTCCTCCTGCCTGGCCTCGGCCTCCATTGCCTGTACTTGTAGGTAGGAATCCCACGGTGTGCTTGTGTTTGAGAGGCTGCACCTTGCCTTGCGCTGGCTTTGCCTGACCCTTGGTTGCAGTGGGTGCTAGTGGCACTGGAGCGACATTATCTACTGAAGAAGACTCTTGCTTAGCTGAAATACTTTTTGCAGCATGATTTTGATCAATCTGTGCTGACTTATTGTTGCCCTCAGTGGCTGCTTCTAGACGCTCCTCGAGACCCTTGATTTTGAGCAGCAAAACCCCTATGGTGGCGCACACGGCTCCAGCTGCAAGAATAGGAGCTACTGTAGATACCCTCGACATGCCGGAAAGCAAGTCCTGCGAGCTTTTTTTGATGGCGAGAGTTTATCAATACAATCTATCAAGCATGTGAAATCGCCATTTTTTTCCTCTGGACCGATTGAACAGCGGACAAACAGCAAGCAGCACGTACTACATACTGTACTTATTACTATAGTGGCTACATATTGATAAAATATTCTGTTGACGGCGCGACCGTTTGGCCGAGCGGTCTAAGGCGCTAGTTTCAGGTACTAGTCTTCGGGCGTGGGTTCGAATCCCACAGCGGTCATTTTTTTTTCTGTGGAACCGTGCCTGTTTTGTACTTAAATCATTCCTTCCTCGGGCGCTCAGAGAAAGAAAGAGGCTTAAGCCTGAGTCTTCAAACGTAGACGACGACAGCGCTCAAATATAAGGTCGTAGGGCATTTTGTTGCGGAATAACCCAAATTTTTTTAGTGGTATCTCTATTGGAAATATATGGAGATTTGTCGGTAGTGCGCGGGTAGTAATTTTGAGGGGTTTCTGCTACACATTTCCGAGGAATTCGATGAGTGGATCGCCAAGGACAGGCCAGAGTGGCGACAGCAGACTCACCCAAATTCCACATCTCCTGATACACGATAATTAAAAGGCACCTTGAGAGTAAATTTTTACAACAAGGACACTCAGCCTAGTCAGGCTTGGTCTGAAGGTTACTCTTTTGACACAGGCCCAAGAGGCCGCCGCTAACAGGCAGAAAAAATAAGGCAAAGAAGCTAATAGTCGAGCAAACACGAGAACGAAAGCTAATCAGGCAGAGGAAGTACTACACTGTCTCTCAGACGATCCAGAAGAAGAGTCGCGCAATTTTTATACAGGCCCCAAGGGGCCGGAATGAGAAGGCTAATAGGCTGAAAAACAAAGCAAAGTAGCTTATACTAAGAAGAGAATCTAATAAGTAATCAGGCACACATGCCCGAGTGGCTATGGAAGTGATGGTAGCGTTCAAAAGTACCACGCTCTTCTGTGCTCTGAGAGTGTTTCTTTGTATCTGGGTGTTTGTATTGCAGTATACTGGACGCCGACTAGCTTGCAGTTTTCTCCCCAGTGGCGCCCTGTCTACTCGTTTTTCGTTACTTTGTAAGATCTCTGTAGGAATGATCGAAACGTTACTCATCGCTACGTAACTCATTGCTATTTGCTGATGATCCATTGCAGCTGGGGAGGATGATTCTATCTTATCCATGATTCATGTGAATGCTCGTGAAGAGCATTATACTTACAGGGGATTTCGAGACAGGCCCCGAAAGGCCGGAATTAGGAAGCTAAGAGGGAGAGATAAAAGCTCAGCAGCTCAAAATAGGAAGCTAATTAGACACACATGCCCAAGTGGTTACGGACAAAGTGACACATCCCTCCTTACTCTGAGAGTGCTGCTCAAAAGAAGAGTTTCCGCCTGCATATTAGATTATATTATTAGATTATACTCCCCAATTGCAAAGAAACATAAACAAATAGCAAAAAGCTGCGTATTGATGAATCCTCCAGAACAAGTCTGACTTGGCTAAGTGTCCTTTCGTCTAGTCTAGTCTAGTTAATACTCCCCTAAAATACAAAGAAACACCACTGTGGCATATAGCAACAGAAAAATGTAACCTTCAGAACAAGTCTGACTGGGCTTTTGCGTAATGCAATAATCATTTGGCATGCCATTACTTGAAGTTGTGAATTTGCACATAAAGGATAAAGGAGGTGTCTACAGAAGGGCAAATCTCACACATTGTTCCAAGGTGGCTATTGATTTAGGGAGACTGGCAACTGGGAAGTGACCCGGTATCATTAACGAGGTTAGTCCCACATGAATATCATGGGCGCAAAATTTCCGAAAAACGAAAAACATGGGCTTTCGCGGTGTACGAGAGTTGGTCATCAACCCACAGCCACGCCGGCTGAACTCTTCAGGATTTCGCGGAACTATTCCGACGTCCTAAATCTAAATAGACACGAAAGAACACCAGCACTCCTCACTCCTGTGTAACCTACACCTACACTACGCAGCATGTTGATCACGCACGAATGGGCGTAAATCGTAAATTACACTTGAATAAAATTCGCAGGTCTCGAACGTGAAGCACACAGCCGAAGCCATTTGAACGGCACTCTTCATTACAAATGGGCCATTCTGGTGCCTGCTGCGTACTAGCTGAATGAATTGATAAATTGGGTATTGGATTGCATCAAGGCCATAGGCCGTACAAATGCTTTCCTAAATGCATCGCCGAGTCGCAAAAAGTCTCATCGCAACTTTTTTCGCCACCAGCAATTCCATCAAGTGCCCTTTCTTTAATCTGAAATACCTCTGGCGTCGCCTCTAATTACACCATATTTTCCACGCTCTTGGTTGAAAACAGAGGTGCGCTTCTGCCCATGCCGCGCACGCCAGCCCCTCCGTTGGCTTGGCGCGAAAGAACAAACTTGCGAATGGTGTCAACCACGAGAATCGACGAAGTGAGGGCCAAGATTTGACCTATAAACACAAGATAAAAGTCAAGAATCAAATGAAAAGAACAGAATGGAGGAGAAAATGCATGAGAGGCGACTGCTTGCTCAACGAAGAAAGATCTGAAACGGCACAATCGCCAGCTGAAGGTGGACGCACAAGTGCACTGACAGACTTGATTCAAAGAACTTGTTCGTATGACCCCCCTTAAAAGAACTTGACTTTGAAAACCTCTCGCACATACAAACACACGCACCGAGGTCTTCCAGGCTGAGGGCTTCGGTCTGAAAGACGGCTTGCATGGGGGCCCAATAGATCACCAGAAGCTGCCCCAGCACTGAGCCCCCAACAGCCCAGAGGAAAGGCTTGTTGGCAAAGAAACCTGAAGAATGATAAGAAGAGAGCGGATCTCAAATATGTTAGTATGGCAATAGCAATCAAAGTATTTCTCTGCAAGTGATGCCACATTCTCTTTCTGCCTATCCCATACACCATCATCATCATCTTGTCCTCTCGCAAATCTTCCAATGTGTACACACATGCATATTGACATCGTATTTATTACAATGCATGCACATGTCATCGTTACCTTGGTCCAACCCGAACACCGGTTGCTCGGAAGACTTGCACGCCATCGCGTTGAACAAATCAAACGCCACGAAAGTGGTGAACGTCATCGTAGTGTCCCGCCGCGACACGCCACTCTCACTACCATCACCGCCTGCGGCTGCAGCATCAAGCACTTCATGAGGCTCTCCATGCATGCTTTCACCTACATCGCCACCCAGGTCACCGCCACTGAGGGCCACAGCTGCAGCACCACCGCCAGCCTCATGATGGTGGGGCATTTCCTGAGCGTGCACCCAGAGGGTGCCCACCACCACCAGCGCCGCTGACGTCAGCACGCGGCACATGAGAGCGGAGTCGATGATCGAGTCAGAGGCGCGACGCGGAGGGCGTTTGGCCACGGCGCGGTCCACTGGCTCCACGCCCAAACTCTGCGCAGGGGGGCCGTCCATAATGATGTTGATCCACAAAATTTGCATCGCGTTGAGAGGGTTGGGCAAGCCGGACAAGTTGCTGATGGCGACAATGCTCAAAGCCGCCACGGAAGTGGACAACTGAAAGGTCAAAAAGTTTTTGATGTTGCTGAAGATGCACTTCCCCTCCTCCATGGCGGCGCCAATCGTCGCGAAATCGTCGTCCAAAATGACCATGTCGGCAGCTTCCTTGGCCACGTCCGTGCCACTCTTGCCCATGGCAATGCCTATGTCCGCTGCTGAGAGGGCAGGAGCATCGTTAACGCCATCCCCCGTCATGGCCACTACTTCCCCTGCGCGCTGCAAAGCTTGCACGATCGCAAGCTTGTGCCGGGGGGTGGCCCGATAAAACACCGCCACCTGACAAAGTTGGAGCGTAAAAGGTAGAGAGGACGAAGGGAGAGCAGAAATAGGGAAGATCTACGAGAAAAAAATGAGAACGGAGAACTGGCGCTGAGGAACTTCCTCGGTGCATCAACAGGCTTTTCACTGTGTTCTGAACAATGTTGTGAATTGCCATTTCTTCCTCACCTGGCTCACGCAGGAGGTGAGCTGTTCGGCCGTCATGGTTTCCGTTTCGTGGCCACTCAGCGCCAAGTGGTTCTTCACAATCGGGTCATAAAAACCCAGGGAAGTAGCAATCGACAGGGCCGTGTCTTTGGCGTCGCCGGTCACCATGACCACGCGAGTGCGGCTGCCCTGAAGAGTGGCCACTGCTGCCGCGACACCTACGGAAGAGGAAAATAGCACAAAATTGAAGGATGAATGGAATGACAGGGTACACATGAAGTCAGGTAAACAATAGGTGAAGACCTAAAAAGGACTCTCAGAAGAGGAGATGGGAAAGAAGTCAACGAGAACAGTGCGCGCGCGCGTGTGCGTGCATTCCTAGGCAACTCTACCCTAAAAGTATTGTTACCGGGCCGCGGTGGATCCGCCATGCCCACCAGCCCATCGAGGGTTAACGCGCCTTCTTTCGCTCCGTGCGCGATGCACAACACCCGCAAGCCCTGCTTGGCCAACGAGGACGCCGCAGCCAGCACCTGCTCCTTGTGCGCGTCCGTGAGCCGCGGCAGAGAAGAGCTCGTCTTCAAACTGCTGCCGTTGCTAGGCGATGAGGGTGGCGTATAAGTAGTGCACTGGTCGAGCACGCCTTCAACCATGCCTTTCACGCAAAAAGTGGCGCCGTCTTCCGGGTCCGCCTCAAACAGGTCTCCACTGTAGTTGCCGTAGGAAGGCGCCCCTGAAATCGCAGCTCCCCCCAGAGGGCGGCACTTCACTTGCATGCGCTTCCGCTCCGACGAGAAACTCACTTCGTGCAAGCGGGAATAGGACGGCCTCGGGTCGGGGAGGCCGCATTTGTGCGCGGCAATCAAAAGCGCGGCTTCCGTCGCTTGCCCTGCGACTTGCATCAAACCACCACCACCTTGGCTGCTGCTGTTGTTGGCGGAGGAGGAGTCTGAAGGGTCCCTCCTGCCACCACTGCTACTGCCACTGTTGCTGTGCCCCAGTGGGTGATCGTCAGGAGGGCGCACGTGAGCGTTGTTGCAGAGGCAAGCCGTAGTGAGCAGCGAGCGCAAGACTGGCAATTCGTCGCAGGCTCCCGAGGAACCACTGTTGCCACTGCCACTGCCGCTGCTGCCAAGAAGGTTGCCGTTCAAAGAGGCAGAGCCTATCGCTGAAAAGCCGACACCGCTGAAGGTGACTGCGGCCTCTGCCATTCCCGCTGCATTGTCAACGCTCTTGCTGTTGCTACCATTATTGGTTGAATTGCCTTCCAGGAAGAGCCCCGCGCAGAGCACGTGCGTTACTGTCATTTCGTTGCAGGTGAGGGTGCCGGTTTTGTCGACACAAATGGTGGTGGCGCAGCCTAGCGCTTCGACTGCGGGGAGCTTTTTCACCACCTTGAAGGGAACAAGACAAGAAAAGAATTGGTTAAACGCCATATCGACAAAATTCAACAAAAAAAAGAAGAATAATCCAAGTGTTTTGCGCAAGATTGGCTTCAGAGGTAAGCACAAAGAACGAAGTGAAATGTCCGTGCTCTTCCATGGTCTTACCGCATTTCGTTTCGCCATGCGCATTACGCCAAGCGCTAAGGTCACTGTCACACAGATAGGCAAGCCCTCCGGAATGGCTGCGACTGCTAAGCTCACGCCAATGGTAAACATGTCGAGGAGCTTGGAGCCTTGCCAGAGGCCTGTTTGGTTGATGGTGTTATATGAGGGAGGTAATGATGAGACAAGCATCAGAAGTACCACAAGTTACGATCAGACATTGAATGGAATCCCAGAGATGGTGCTACCGTAGGAATGGTCTGCTACCACCGTCACAGAAGAGTGAATGCATTGCACACCACAAATACACCACAAATGACGCACCAACGAGCGCGATGCAGCCAATCACGGCAAAGCTCATGACGCTGAGCCGCTGGCCCAGGTCGTCCATCGACACTTGCAGAGGGGTCTTGCGCTGCTCCACCGCCTTCATTTCGGACACCTGGTTGGGAGAGCGCGAGGGAAGGAAGAGGACAGGGAAAACAGGAATAGAAGTAGAGGGACGGCGCGCGAACAGAATTTTGGGTCTCACGGCTTCGAAAGTGCAGGAGTACTAAAGTAATTACGCAGGTCGCACACACTTGCAGTTTACATAAATAGTATACAGAAGGTGCACAATATACCGTGCGGCCGAAGTCAGTTTGCATGCCTGTCGCCACTACCACCCCGCGCCCGTGCCCCGCCTGCACGGTGGTGCTCATGAAGAGGGCTCCCAAATGGGCTTCGGCTTTTAGTTCCGACAAACCATACGACGAAGTCGACGACGACATGGAGCCACTGCTGCTTACAGTGTTGCTGTTTTCTGGCAAGGCTGTTTTCGAAGCAAGCCCAGCCTTAAGTTCTTCACTGGTCACCGGCGGTTGGCTGTCCTGGAGCTGGCTGAGAAGGGCTTCACGCCGCGAAGCTGGCATGTTGCCACAGTCAGGCGACTTGAGCACGGGCACCGACTCGCCTGCCATTCAAACATCAACATGCATGCGTGTGCATTCATTCGTACACGAAAGCATGCATGAGTTGTTTATGCGCAAGAATTCGTTAAGGAAGATGGTCTCAATGGGGGCAAGAAACTTTGCCTATTGAGATAAGCCTTCCAAGTGCAAATAACAACAATGAAATGAACGCTCCTACCGGTCAAAGACGACTCATCGACGAGCAAGTCCGTGGCCTCCACCAGCCTTATGTCGGCAGGCACACGATCGCCCGTAGCCAGCACCACCACATCTCCCGGCACCAGGTCCCGCGCTGGAGAAGGGCACACGAAAGAGAAAAGAGGAATAAAGATAGAAAAAGGGAAAGTATTAAAAAGGAGAAAAGGTTGACGGGAATTTCAAATATTATCAAACGATAAAAATTCAGGCGAATGGGCAGTGGTGAGCAGGGCAAGAGAACAAACATAAATTCCACAGACGCCGAATATAGAAACCTCTCAGAATTGAAATAATCTTTCCAAAAAAGAAAAACAGAACTGATTATTAAAACAACAATGGCATACCTTCAATCTTGGCCACAACGCCGTCCCGAAGGCAAGTGCACGCAGGTGGAATCAAGTTGGCGAGCGCCGCAATGGACTGTTCGCTTTGGAGTTCTTGCACGAACGCCACCGTGGAGACGATAATCACCGCCACCAGAATCGAAGCGGCGTCGTCGTATTGCTTCACAAGTATGCTAGAAAGAAAATGCCAAAAGTAAGAAGCATGGAAAAGTTGAAGTCAATGAGTATGTGCATGACTACTGACAAAGAAAGAGAAGCAAGAATGCAGGGAGATGAGTCAAAGTGAGGCCAAGATCTCCCCGCCACCTCAACTAGTCTCGCTATACGTACAGCTTCAGGCGCATGGAGATGAAAATAAGGTAGCCTAGCACGAAAAAATGAAAGAAAAAAGTTGTAGTTTCTCAAGAGCCTATATTATAGAGCAAGCACCTGACGAAGGCCGAGGCTAAAAGCAAGCCTATCAACGGATCCTTGAAATTGTCGAGGTACTTGCGCCACAGCGGTTCGTCTTCATCCTGTTCAATTTCGTTGAAGCCATGTTCGCCGCGTCGCAGCTCTACCTATTAGGCGAAGGCATACGCATATTTCAGTAACCGTAGGAATAAACAAAGTGGGCTGAGCTTAGACTTGTGTATGGACTTAGGCAAACGTGGTAAGCCCCGCGCAATTGTGAATTGAAGCATAGATAGGTGGCGCTTCTTACATCCGAAAAAGAAAGCCCGAGACCATGGTCAACGCGTTGCTCAGCAAGCACAACCTGTAGTATTTATGGGGAAGCAGTATCGAGAGAACGGTGTTATCTGGTTGCGTAGGTACCACAGTCATCGTATACAACACTACATTGAAGTTCGGTAAAGCGCTACCTCAGCAGTCAACGCAGCAGCTCGTGTTGTTCTGTCGCCCATTTAACCAGGAGCTCCTTGGCCTAGCTTCTCGTTTACTGCAGGTGGCTGCAGGACTGAAGGACTACAGAAAAGTTCGTCGTGTCGACGGTCGACGGTGGATGGTGGTGTGCGGATGTGGATGTTCAAAAAAAAAAAAAGGTCTTCTTTTTGAGCTGCACTCTCAGAGCATGGAGGAGCG